>Ga0209083_1001947_pt1 | contig 21172 bp, 23 predicted proteins | sample AM7aDNAmetaG_FD_184132 | JGI IMG/M metagenome (GOLD analysis project Ga0209083, IMG submission 184132) | Freshwater microbial communities from Finland to study Microbial Dark Matter (Phase II) - AM7a DNA metaG (SPAdes) (version 3) | ecosystem: Environmental > Aquatic > Freshwater > Lake ...
AATTGTACCTCGTGAACATACCAAGGCTTCTCTACCATCAAGGCTTTCGCGAACAAATCCTTTTGGGTTAACATCGGATAGCTATGTTTGTTTCTGTAAATTTACCCACTTACTTTTATAAAGAACCGAAAAAGGGCTTGCCGACAATGAATCCGTAATAAACACTGATAGTTTTATTCTGAAGCAGGTTTTTTCGAACCTTATTGAAAACGCTATCAAATACACGCATTCCGGTTTTATACATTTCGGTTATCACACTCCTGTAAACGGCACTGTCATTTGTTTTGTAAGAGATAGCGGGATAGGCATCTCACATGAAAATCAGAAAGTTATATTTGAACATTTCAGGCAGGCAGATATTGCTGATATAAATAAATACGGGGGAACCGGCCTGGGGCTATCCATCTGCAGAGGCTCGATCGCCCTGCTTGGAGGGAAAATATGGGTGGAGTCGGTTGATAACGAAGGAAGTACATTTTATTTCAGTTTCCCATTCGAGTTTGATAATGTAAAACCGCCGCCAGGGGATGTTAAAAGTGAAATAACAATCGTAAATGATACCATGAACTGGTCGGAGAAAAGGATACTCCTGGTCGAGGACGAGATGACAAATATGGAATTTCTCCAGATCATACTGGGCCGGACCCAGGTAGAAATGAGTACTGTATTTAACGGGAAAGAATTAAGGGCAATGTATGACAAGCTTGATTCGTTTAACCTGGTATTGCTTGACATCAGGTTGCCTGATGCCAGCGGATGGGACCTGGCCATGGAGATCAAAGCGCTGCGTCCTCAATTGCCGATCATCGTTCAAACAGCATTTGCAATGCCAACCGACCGCAAGAAAAGCGAGGATCTAGGTTGTGCCGGTTATATTTCAAAACCAATCCGGAAGTCGGCACTCCTGAAAATCATTTCAGAAAACATATTATAAAACAAAATGTTCTTGGCCGAAAGTAGTCTGAAATAATTTTGGATGGCTTTGGTCTATTGAATAATTTTGCGGAATGCTACAGGATTACTGCTGCATTACTGTACTAAAAACCATTCAAACCCTTACTAAAGATTTAATTTCGTGAACTACTGCCTGCTGAGGTTGAAATCATTTATCTTTTTAATCATTTTACTGTTTATTACTGCTTCCCTGTATGCGCAATCAGCAGCTCCTCCCATAAGCGGAAAGATCAAAGGTGTGATCATGGACTCAATAGCAAGGGCCCCGGTTGAATATGCAACCATTGCATTATACCAGGAAGTGGGAAACAAAATCCTTTCGGGCACCACTTCAGGACCTGACGGGGATTTTATTATCGAGAAAATCCCCCAGGGTACATACAGGATTGTAATAGATTTTATTGGCTATACAAGGAAATCTGTAAGCCAGGTAAAAATTAACGGATCTTCGGCGCTTAACCTTGGGACAATCCTTTTATCACCTTCGGTAACCACATTAAAGGATGTTTCGGTGGTTGCCGAACGCAGTATTATTGAGAACAAAATCGATAAACTCGTCTATAATGCCGAGAATGATATTACATCACAATCGGGTGTTGCCACCGATGTGCTTAAAAAAGTACCCCAGGTCACTGTCGATATAAACGGGAACGTTGAATTACAGGGAAATTCGAATATCCGCTTCCTGATCGATGGCAAACCTTCAACAGCTTTCGGGAACAATATTACGGATGTGTTGCAATCAATCCCTGCAAGCCGAATTCAGAGCATAGAAGTGGTGACGAGTCCCGGGGCCAAATATGATGCCGAAGGAACCGGGGGGATTATTAACATAATATTGAAAAAAACAAGCATTAAAGGGGTGAGCGGAAACACTTCCCTTTCGGCAGGAACCCGGCTTGAAAACGGATCTTTCAACCTTAATGCACGTTCGGGCTCGGTTGGGTTCAACGTTTATGTGAGCGGTAATGCCCAGTTACCTTCAACGACACTGAACTCCATGGATCGCTGGTCAAACGATTCGGTAAGCCGCACCCATATGACCCAGGACGGCCGCAGTGATTTCAAACGGTATGGTTTTCAGGCCGGCTTAGGATTTGACTGGAATATCAGCCCAAAGGACAATGTCACGCTTTCGTTCAACTACAATTACAATGGTTCGAACTCGAAAAGCCTGACCAACCAGCAGATGATTTCATATGATACGACAGGAAAACAGTTAAGCAACCAGTCGAACATACTTACATCAGTGAATGATTACAGCAGCCAGACCTACGACTGGAGCGTTAATTATAAACACAATTTCCAGGGGAAAGGCCATGATATTAACTTCCTTTATACTTCAAGTTATTCCGAAAATTATTCTTCTTACCAGCAAACCCAGGAACAGGCAAATCCCGATTCCATACTGTCGGGATCCAAAGGGACTAATCCGGGCAATAACAGGGAAACCGACTTGTCGCTGGACTACTCCCTTCCCATTGGCGGGAAAGCAAACCTTGAGATGGGCAGTAAAGCGGTGCTTTATGAGCTTAACAGCGTCACCAATGCATTCTCATTTACCCCGGTATCCAATGAGTATCTTCCCGACAACCTTCAGTCCTACACCCTGAAGTACGACAGGAATATTTATGCTGCTTATTTCTCGGGAAGTTTTTCTCTTTTCCACTGGCTAGACCTGAAACTTGGCTGCCGTTACGAATACACCCAAACAAAGATCAATTATACCAATAATCCCAATGTCGACATTCCCGATTACAACACATTTGCACCTTCGGTAATCCTGCTGCATACTTTTAACAATAACCAGGTATTGAAATTCAGTTACTCATACCGGATCCAGCGCCCCGATTACAGGGATCTGAACCCTTTTATCAACCTAAGCGACCCGCATAATATCACTACCGGCAACCCGGGTCTGCAGCCTGAACTGGTAAACGGCTTCGAATTAAATTACAGCAAAACCTTTCCTAAGGGCGGAAATATAAACGTGGTTGCATTTTACCGGAGGAACACCAACGACATACAGTCGTTTGTCACTTATTACCCTGCTTATAAGATAGGTGATTCTGTTTATACCGATGTAACTGTGACAAACCGCGAAAACATCTCACTGGAACAAAGGGGCGGAGTAAATCTTTACGGTTCATTCACACTTGTAAAAGGGCTGAATCTTCGTTCCAACATTTCTGTTTATGACAGGTATATAGTCAATACGAACGGAGGCAACAGTACAATCAACAGCATAGAATACAGGATTAACCTTAACCTTACTTACCAGCTCCCCTGGGACCTTGCTTTTGAATTCTTCGGAAATTTCAACTCACCCAGAACCGGAGTGCAGGGGACTGTTCCATCCTTTACTACATACAGCCTGGCTGTAAGAAAGCAAATGTTAAAGAAAAAGATGAGTATCGCTATTACTGCTACAAACCCGTTCAATACTTACATAAGCCAGAAAACCAGCCTCACGGGCGACAATTTCACCCTGTCTACCCTGCGACAGGTGCCCTACCAGTCTTTCGGCCTTAATTTCACTTTTAAGTTCGGGAATGTTAAATTTAAGCCTAAAGAAGAAGAGCATAACGATGTAAACATCCCGACGGAATTTTAAACACGACTCAGTATTGTGGTAAAACATATTGCATAAACCGGATGCCGTAAATGTCCTATATTTGTACAGTGCAATAAGCTCTTCATTAAAAACGAGTTGTATATTAAACGGGAAAGGCGAAAACCGAAAAAAGAGTAGTCACAATTAACACTTCAGATTATGCATTTATTAGCCATATCCCTGCTGACCATACTGGCCGGTACCCTCTTGCTTGCAAAATTCAAAAAAGAAATGCCGGGAAAATTCTTTGCATTTATATCCTGGTTCTTTATTGTAGTTGGCTTCGCCCTTTTCATTGGTTTTATTGCAGGTGGCATTTGCAAAATGGCACATCATGGTTTTCATGGCCGTCCTGATTTCCGGTATGAGATGATGATGAAAGATTTTCATCATGGTATGCCGGGCGGATTTTGCTGTCCCAAAGGCATGGATATGGGAATGTGCAAGGGAGGCCCGGCAGGTATGCCGAATGACAGTATGATGAAATGCTGTCCAAAAGGCATGAACCAAGGGATGTGTTCAGGCAAACCGGGATGCATGCCAAAGGACAATATGATGAAATGCTGCCCTAAACACATGCAGTGTGATTCTGCAAAAGTGCCGGCACTGAAAAAATGAGCTGGTAAAATGGTTATTTATTGCTACTTACAATACTCTCTTCTGATAAGAGTACGGGGATGAAACCAGGGACAGGGTTCCCGCTTCCGCTGTCGAGGTTGTATTGAAATAATGACACTACATCCAGATCCGAACCTGTCCATTCCCCTGGCTTTATAACCAGGAAAGTTCTTACCTGCTTGCTGCATAAATCCTCATTAACCCAGGAACCGGTGTTTGCATAGATGCCCCTGTATTCTTTTCCATCAGGATAGACTTTAATCATGGGATTATGGGTATGCCCGAAAGCAACTATTTTAAAGATCTTTGGAGCTGCAGATTCCATATATTCATATCCTGCAGTAAATGACAGATCGCTGCTGCCATTCAATATTGCCATCAATACCGGCATGGAAACCGGGACAGCATTCCTGGTTTCAGTGGCTGGCCAAACATCTTCAATGTTCGCAGCATACATATCCCTGGTCCCGTTGAAGCTTAGAAGGTTCTGGTAGTTGTCAATTCCGCCCATAAGTATATTGGAGGAATCCGCTGCAACGGTAAGTGAGTAATGAATCTTAAGATATTCATAAGCAGTAGTCCAGGCGGCAAGAAATTCAACCTGTCCATTACCATATTTAAGGTTCTGTATTTTATTACTGCCATGTTCCATTAATCCTTCCGCATCAAGCCTGGAGATAAAATATCCTGGAGGCAGGATATGCCCGGGACTTGAAAGTGGCTGCGGGCAATTGAAAAAATCATACCGGTGACCATGTTCCATAATGATCTCGTTTAACGGCGAATAATGCCCGAGCCCCGTTGAATCTCCCTGCCAAATAACTCCCGGGATGATTTCCTGGAGGATATCCTTTGTAAGAAGCATGTCATGGTTCCCGGGAATGTAGACCAGCTGGACAGCTCCGCCTGATGCAATGGCTTTTAATTTATTGATCACATTGATGTTTACAGATGAATTTGCTATTGAAAGGAAGTAATCCCTTGAATTACTTATCCCCGATGCAGGATCAAACGGTGAAATACGGTACGGAACCACCCATTCATCGAAAAGATCTCCAAGAATGACAAGTTGCCTCACCTGCTCATTTGCAATTACTGCATCAAGCAGGCTTTCCAGGGCCGCAGCATTCTTACTGAACCAGCAATACCCTAAGGCCACCGATCTCGGGTCCCCCATATGGATATCACTTATGCAAACAATGGAATTCCGTTTGGTGGTATCGTTATCAATAAGAAGATGTCTTGTGCTCGTTCTTACCTCGATCACCGTATTAGACGGAAGTGTCAGGCCTGAAGTTGACTTCAAGGCAGCTTTAATGCTGACCATGTATCTCCAGCCGGCATTCAGGAAAAACCCAGGCTTGAAGGCCATAATAATTTTTCTCCCGTATGTCGCTATTTTAAATACCGAGTTCAGGGTCCCAAACTTGTCCGAAAATGAAATATTCCCTTGTACGGAAGAAGAATCGAGAATGGCATTGAAATCTAATTCTACCGACCGTTCCCTGAAATCAAGCGGATAATATAATTCGTTCTGCATAACCGATCCAGGGATACTCACAGTAAGGTATATGGGTTCAGGTTGTGGCTCTTTTTTTTTGCATGACTGAAATAAAACCAACAGGCCGCCTATGGCCATTACCAAAAAAAACGAAAAAGTACGAGCGGGTTTCATAATTCGTTTTGTTTAATTTTTTATAAAAAAATCCATTTTATCAGGTAAAGCTTTAACGTAAGGATATATTAATAATTCAACGCAGTCCACAAGCAGACAACGAATTTAATTAATTATGTGAATCAAGGGTCAAAACCAATTTCAATGTTTATCCAAACATCTATTTCTATGAGACCCCGTATTCTTTTTTGTCTTATTGTTTTCAGGATCAGAAACCTTTAATCCTTATCTCTTGGCAGGATTCAAATACCTGATCGAAAATTTCCCTTGCCTGCGGCATCGGAAATCCGGTAAGTTCCGCCACTTTATATATATCGGAACGTGAAGGGTTCCCCGCCCCTGCTACCATGGTACTATGAAACCCGTTAAATCCCAGGCTTTTGACAAGGTCGTAGGCAGGACTAAGCCTCCATCGTCTATCATCATATATGAAAGAAAAATTTTTAGCATGGTCATCCCGGTTCCCGGTAAGCACATTAAAGACCATTAAACGGTACATCTTGCCTGCTTCCTGTATATCGGCTGTAACAGCCATAACGGTTTTAATCAATGAAGTATAATCCAGGGAAGGAAACCTGAAACTGGCATACAGCAAACCACTTGCCGAGTGAACATGGATATGGCGACCCTCCATCCTGTCGAAACGTCTGACTCCAAAATATTTTCCTGAAAATAATCTCGTCTTCGGCATGTTGATCCCACATTTCCGGGCAACGACCGAGTATTGGTATTCAAGTGCCCCGATATCGGAGGGATCAGAGGATGCGGGAAATTTAACCAGCCATTCCATATCATCTATACTGATCATCACTTTCGGCCTGGCCCCACCCGAGGATTCGCCCATGCGGATGAGTTGCTCCAGCCCGCTGCTTTTTTCTTCTTTCAGTATTTTTTGAATTTTTAATGCAATCTGATCAAGATCAGGGTTTTCATGAATGTGCTTTAACCCCTGATCCGGCTCATACAAAAGTGCCCCCATTCCATTATTCCCCACGAGTGTAAGGCGGTCAAGAACACTCAGCCTTCCAGGTTCAATGCCCTGCTTACTCAACCAGCGGTCAATAAGCAATGTTCCCCAGCCGTCGGGCAGGCTGTCGCTGAATACTCCGAACAACCCATCAAATGGATCCCGTTTTGCTTTAAACAATCCGGTTTGGAGTGGCAGGTGAAGAGGGGAGATGGAAAATCCATGCTTAAGCCACTGATCGCTGTATTCAAAGACGGAAATCCCGTCGGGCCTGAGTGCAATACGGCCAACGGGGATACTCCCCATTGATACATTGATAGTCCTTACCGTTTCAAAACTTTTTCCTGCCACGCTGCCTTTTTGTTTCCTGTTGCTTTCTGATCACATCATCAACACTTCCAAATTCTTCCTCGGGAAATAATGCCGTGAATCCCTCGCCTGCGCCAAGGGCAACTGCAAGCATCAGCAAATGTTTCAGTGAAATTTCACCTTTGGATTCGAAGCGTTTTAAACTTCCCAATGAAACCCCAGAACGCGAGGCGAGTGCTTCCTGGCTGAAATTATTCGCCAGCCTTCGTTCACGCAACCTCACCGATAGCAATTTTGCCAGGGCAGCAGGGTTATAGAAGTCCAAAAAATCAATTTCACCGGATAACATATGGTCTGTTCAAAGGTAAATACAAAGTTAATGAATAATATATTATCTGCAAAAGAATTAATAATTTATCAAATAATAAAATCAGATGGGCAGTCTGTTCCTGCCAAGACCGGTCAGTGCGATAGTTTTTTTTCCCACTCAGGACATATGTGGAAGAAACGCCGGCTTTGACAAGCCTTCGCCGGAATGACTTGATCATCTCATTTTATTGATTGCTAACATGGTAATATGGTCAATATAAATCGGCAGCAAGTGGTCACTGACGGCGGCCTGTCCAGCGCATAACAAATATACGAAAATGCTGCTTTTTTTTGCTTTCGATTGCAAAATAAATTTTTAGGATAGGGCATAAAAAGAGCCCCGTCAACCTTGTTTTCCTTAGGTTTACGGGGCTTTTGCGAAGAAATCGGGTGCAATCTGCTGTGAGCGGTAAATGGGACTCGAACCCACGACCCCCAGCTTGGGAAGCTAGTTTGCATGTTTGAATTGGCTTATTTGACGGGCTTTTCATGATAGTTTTATTTTTTTGCACATTTATTTGCACAATTTCAGGAACACTTTTCGGCATCTGTTTACTTCGAAATACCTGTAAAATATGGGCCTCGAACCTAAGACGTACATTTTCATCTTCAGTTCGAATGGCCTTAAACAGGTCCGCAAAATGAATCCTCCGGTTTTGCAGGCCGGAGGACCCATTTGACCTTACCCCCAGATTTGATAACGGGGAATATCGTTTAACAGGATGAAGTTGCGAAGTTCCCGGGCTGTGGCAAACTTATACATTGCTGAAGTTTTGCCGTTGGGGGCATAGATATTTAATTTGAAGATGGCGCTGGGCTTTTCGCCTGGGCAGAATGAGTTGATGGCCTGCTCCATGGCCTGGCTGGCCTCATTGGTTTCAAATGCCGGCAGGTATTGGCGAATGATTGGGTAATGCTTGCCTGATTTGGCGTTTTTACTTGAATTTGTTTTTGCTTTCATGTGAACCTCCGCTTTTATGGTTTGTAAATGGATTATGCGATAAATGAAAATCTTAGGCAACTCATAAGCGGAATAAATTTTCATTATCAAGGCTGCCGGTCATTTTTTTACCCGGAAGAAATAGAAGAGTCAAAAAAATGACGGCACCCGAAGGGCCTGGCCTTGAGAATTAAAATTTATGAAGCTAGCTTGCGTAAGATTTGCATTGAAGCACTGGCAGAAGCAATACTATTCGCTAATTTCGCATAGGACTAAATAATATTCACTGATGAAGGGAAACCCAGTATAGGTTCGAACACCAAAACAAATGGATGATAAGCAGATAAAATCAATAATTGCGTTAGGTGAAGGCTATCAGGCTGAATTTAAAATCAGCGTGCCTTCAAAAGTAAGAGAGCTTACCGAAGAAGTTTGCGCATTTGCCAATTCCGCCGGAGGAGTAATCTTGATTGGAGTAAACGACCATAATCAAATTCACGGATGCTCCATTGATAATGCAAAACGATCGGCCATTCATAACTCGATCGGCGAAATATCACCTAAGATCAGTTGTTCCCTTGAGTTTGTAAAAGTTGATGGTCTTGAGATTGCAGTGTTGGAAGTTAACTCAGGTAAAAACAAACCCTATGTTTTTTCAGGGGCTATTTATGTGCGCCAAGGACCTAATACCCAGAAGCTGACCACAGCTGAAGAAATGCGCGATTTCTTTCAACAAGCAGGTAAAATATACTTCGATGAAGCTCCGTGCGGAGACTTCAATGTCGAGAAAGACCTGAATACGGACAATTTGAAATTGTTCAGGCTGGAAGCCGGATTTCCAACATTTATCAGTAAAGAACAATTGTTTCTGAATCTCCAGTTGTTCGAAGATGATCAGATAATGAAAAGCGGCGCGGTCCTGTTTTTCGCAGACAAACCTGAAATCTTTTACCCACAAGCAGTCATACGCTGTATTGCTTTCAGAGGCACCGATAAAAGGTTCATCAGCGATGACAAAGTATTTGGAGGACCCTTATATCAGCAGTATCTGCAAGCAATGAACTGGCTGCGGGGAAAGATCAATATATCTTATGACATTGAGGGCCAGGGAGGCGGACCCCGAAAAGAAAACTGGGAGATACCCGAAACAGTATTTAAAGAGGCCGCTATTAATGCACTTTCACACCGCGATTACTATGAAAAAGGGGCTGTAACTACGATTGAAGTTTTTGATAACAGGATCGAAATATCAAATCCGGGTGGCTTATTATCGGCCATCAGGCATGAGTTCGGTAAACGAAGTATGTCAAGAAACCCATTGATATTTGGCCTCTTTGAACGAATGCACCTGGTAGAGAAAATAGGTTCCGGTGTACCCAGGATGAAGGAACTAATGGAAAACAGTGGCCTTACTGCGCCGGAATATCATCTTGAAGGGATGTTCACCATTGTTTTACGGAGGGCTTTTGATTTCGAAAAGTGGGTAGAAAAGTGGGTAGATACTTTAACCGAAAACAGAATCCTCATAATAAAAAACATTCACAAAGACCCAAAGACATCAAAACGAGATTTACAGAAAACACTGGGATTGAGCGCTACTGCCATTGATAATAACCTCAATTTTCTGAAAGATGCAGGATTAGTGGAACATATAGGACCAGACAAGGGAGGGGAATGGCGAATCAATTACATAGCCCCAGGTGGGTAGAAAGGTGGGTGGAAAAATATAATACTCAACACATCATTATTTTCTATTAAGAAAAATAATCATTTCGAATATGCTGGATGAACTAGGAAAATATAAAGAGAAAGACCATTTTTTTTACCAACCTAACGAAGCACTGGCTATGGCATGCAATGCTCCTAATGATAAAAGCGGTGTTTATGTGGTCTATGCGTTGAAAAACGGAAAAATAGAGCTGATCTATATTGGGAGATCTGGTAAGAAAGAGGCAAACGGTAAGATTTCTATAAGGACTGCAGGATTGGGAGGCATAAAAGACCGGATTGTCAATGGACATCAATTTGGAAAAACACCAAGATATCTATCCTGGCCAAGACAAATGAAGATCGAGAAGATTGAAGCGCTGGATGTATACTGGTATATTACACACGGGCCGGAGTATTGTGATTGCCCAGATAAAATTGAGAAAAGCCTTCTGAGGAAGCACCTTGATATTTATGGCAGATTGCCAAGATGGAATAAGGAAATCTGAGAACAACATATTGCTCAACGGCAGAGAAACCCACAATTAAGAAGAAAAATCATTACTCTGAAAGGCGAATTTCAAAACGATGTCCGACATGAGCTGAGAGAAGCTCCAAAAGGTTATCCGCAGTCATTAACTTTCCATCCACTATAAAACAGGGACTATCATCATTTTCATTCTGAGATATTATTCCTCGGAAATAATCATAGTTCATCATTTCAAAAGGATCTTCAGAGGAACTGGAGAAATACTTCGTGTTTAATTCCTGACGAATGAGCTCACGAAGCCGGAGCCAGGCCATATGCTCGCTTGAGCCGTCATACATTTTATAATGACGAGCCGTTGCAGAATCGGAGACCTCTTCGGCATAAATCGTAACAATACCCGGTTGTTTGTGGATATAATACTTGAAGATCACAGAATTTCCGGAAAAATCCTGGAAGGTTTCATCAGGAGGGAATTTGGACATGATTATATGGTTTGGGAACAAAGGTAAGGGAATGGGAAAAAGCGGTTATAAAAAAATCAAGCCTTTTGAAGAGTGAAGGATAATCGAGATAGAGGAAAAAAGATCGGAAAATATACAGGCTATGACCGTTTGAACCTAGAGATGATATAGATTACCAGGATGACGATAATTCCGAGACCGATGATCAACCATGGGATTTTACTAATGAAGTTGTCGAGTTTATCGGTCTGGACATACTTGATAACCTGAATTGGAATGTGGTGGGTTTTGTAGATGGTATCAGGGAGGGTTTTGCTTTGGATGTAGATGGTATCGCGGAGGCGGTGGATTTTGACCTGGAGATGGTCTTTGTGGAGGGTGACGGTGTCGTGGAGGGTGCTGAGGCGGAGGATGGTGTCGGTTTGGATTTGGGGGATAGGGATGGTGTCGTGAAGGACCAGTGTATCGGGGGTTTTTAACTCGGGATGAAAGGCAAGCAGGCGGCTGAGGCGACGCTGGGGGCTGCAGCTGGTGAGAAGGAGAATGAGGAGGAATAGAGTGGTGATGGGTTTCATGGAGTTGGGATATTGGATACTGGATACTAGATGCTGTATAAGTTTATTATAGGAAATCGTTGAGGCGGTTGAACCAGCCGCGTTCGAAGCGTTTCTGGGTGGGATCCTTTTTGATGATATTGAGGATGAAGCATACCCGGGCATTGTAAATCTGCATGAGGAATTTATTTGGGTTGACGTTGTTGAGGCGCTGAAGGGTTTGGGGCCCGACAATCCCATCTTCGGGAACTCCGAGGAGGCGTTGTGGGATGCTGATGCCCCATTTCCCGGAACACCATAACCAATCAACCAGGATTTCAGCCAGAGGCTGATTGTTGATCTCATTGGCACACCAGCGGTTCCAATAGGCTATCCGCAGTAATTCTAATACATCATCTTTGGTAAGCTGATGGAGGTCGTCGATATCGATATCGCCATCTCCATCTTTGTCGTAGCCGATCTGGCGCCAGGTCGAAAGGGTTATACCCATGTTGGTGGGACCGCCATGATCCTTAGGATCGTTTGTGAAAAGGCCTTCCCAGTGGAAGAGCTTCGGGGCGAAGAGGTTGAGGGTTGCCATGGTGTTGATTTTTGGGTGCTGGGTTACTAGGTTGCTGGGTTACTGGGATACTGGGTTACTGGGTGTTATCGCCTAGGGGTGATTTTGAAAACTGTGTCGCGGACGTAGAGGAGGCCGAGGATGGTTGGGAAGAAGGCTGTGAATTCGCCAAGGGTTATAATTTTGAGGAATAACAGGGTAATGGCGACGATGAGGAGGAGAATTCCGAGAAGGGAAGTCTGCCAGTGGGTGAAGATTCGTGTTTTCATATTGCTGGGTTTGCGAAAATGTGATATTTACTTTGAGTTGTTGCGGAGGTAGATTTCTATCTCATCGATCTTGCGGAGGATCTCCTTGGTATCGGATTTGAGATCAGAGCGGATGGTTTCGAGGTCTTTACGGTTATCGGCTTTGTGAAAGACGAGGTCCTGCTTGAGGTTGGAGAGTTCGACATTGATTTCGGCAAGCCGGATTTCCATATGAACCCAAATGGAAATAATTGCAACCAGGAATGTAAACAAGCTTATGGCTTGCGGGAGTGGTAATCCGAAGATTGTGTATTTAGTCCCCATGGCTTTGAAAGGTTTTAAACATTACGTTTCGGAATAGAAAGCGACTTCAACGAATTCGATGAAGGCGACCCAGCGGATGGATTTGTCGGCTTCACCGGTGACGGTGATTTTAAGAGCACCATTTGCGGTATCGGCGATGACTGCAGCATCCCAGGCCGGGACGCTTTCGGCAATGACCGTTTTGGTGATGGCGCCGATAATCGCGGTGGAGACGGCAGTAGCTTTCTTCCTGATAAGACCTTTGAATTCATAAGCCGCACCTTCAGTCTGGTCATCATTGGAAGCAACGACCATCACCCGGAATGCATTCATCTTGTTGTCTTCCAGGGTAACATTACCTTCTTCTCCAACGAGAAGCTGTTGAGGGCTTTCATCAAAGGTTACAACCCTGGCCATGATGTTAGTGTACTGGGCCTCCCCTATTTCACTCGGATTGGCGAACCCTCCGGATGCTTTTGCATGCTGGAAATTATTATACGCACGAGCATTCATCCCTTCGGCATGGGAATAATCGCCGGCACACTCATTCAAACTTCCTTCGGCATGGCCACAAAAGCCTGAAATGACATTTCCATCACCTTCGGCAAAACCAGATTCGGCTGAGATTACATGGCTAGAACCAAATGAAGTCGACTTATTACCACTTATCGTATGGAGGTCACCGGCCGACATACAGTGATCCGCCGTGACTTCATTATGTTCACCAGAAACCAGGCAAAACTGACCGCTGACCTCATTGTGAGAACCAGCTGCAGCCATGGAGTTGGCCCCGGAAACCTTGTTATGCTGTCCGCCCCCAATAAAAGAACCTGCACCACTGGCAATGCGATCGACAGCTTCACGGGTAAACTGGAAATCGGTTGCATTGGCGCCACGGGCATTACCCGCATGAGAACCTTCGGACAGGACGCCTTGGACACCCTTGGTGTATTTAGAAAGATCCTGATCACCGGTATTGTTACCGGAAACAGCATCAAGAGCATTCTTGTTTGCATGTGAATGATCAAGTGTATTCGCATGCTTCTTGGCAATGGCATCATCATAATCGGTCTGGGTTCCGAAAATAGCCTTGACACAGGGGCCGGTTGAGGCCAGAAGGTTGAGAATGCCTAGATTATCAAGCCAGGTGCGGATTGTGCCGGCTCTTGGACGAGGAGGGGCCGTGGATAATGGGGTGTAATCTTTATAGGTTGTTGCCCCTTTGTTGAGGCGGCCAAGGAGGAAGTATTTGGAGAGACCCATGGTGGTTGGTTTTAAAGGTTAATGATTCAGGATGCAGGATGAAATTTATGTAGCGAAATAGCGAGGTAACGAGGTAGCGAAATAAGAGACCATGTCGAGAATATTTTAGTTCATTGAGATACGGAAACCGTTTATCCTTCTGGAGTTGGGTTTCTCGTAGAGGGTGTAGTTTTGGCTGATGACGTATTCGTAGAGAAGGACTTCTTTATACTTTGCAAGAAGAAGGACTTCGCGGAGGGCATCACGGCGATGATCTTTAGGCAGTAACACTGCGGTGGAGATTTCTACCAGGACCGGGGAAAGACTGGGATCGGTGCCGGGGGTATACTGGCTGGTTTCGAGGAGTTGCTGGTTCATCATGGAAAATTTTACAAAGAATGCTAAACAAGGCTTGACATATTGTTCGATGAGGGTTGAATACTGTTGTTGGTTTGAAACAACATCTTCATACAATGGGGCTGATAGAATTGGGCGGATGTATTTACGTTCGGCAGTCAGAACAATCTCATCCTTGATCATTGTGGGATCGAGTTCGGTGATGTAAGCGATGGAGATGACTTCGGTGGAGGTTATGAGAGACATTGGCTGTGTGATGAAAGAACTAGTTCATTAGGATATAGATCTTCTCGAGGAGGCCGGCGGTGGCATCGCCAACATTAAGGCTGAACTTAATCCAGCTCGTAAGCAGGTCAGAGATATTAATACTCATTGAAGTAAAGTCCTTATCGAGGATGATGGTAACCGGTTCATCATTTTCGTTTACGCAGGTATCGAAATTGCCACCATCGAGACTCTGTTGTAAAGTGAGGGAGACGTCAGCATCGAGGCCTGAGTAAACAATCTGGACTGTGAGGTTGGTAGAACCATTGGGAACCTGGACAGGGTTAGTGACGGAATTTCCCTGTGAGATCTGAAGGTTTGTCTGGAGGAGGCGGCGTGCGGTAGACATTGCTAATTGGATTTAAAATTTTAAACACTAAGAGTATCTGCAGAAGGATAGATGTTCTTCAACTGAAGGACGAGGAGTTTTTGGACTGGATCGGTTTTGTCGAAGTCGAGGCCGGAGTCGCGGCGGACTTCCCAGACGTATTTCATGGGGTTGATGCGGGAGATGGGTGGTTTGTTGATGATCTCGAAGTCTTTGAGTGATATGCCGTAAGATGAGAGCGTGGTTTGAAAGGATTGAATGAATATTTCCTGAATGGGCTGAATAACCGTGGCCATCGCGACTTCATATTCGTTAAGAATACGACCGGCATCGTATGTCGATTTTTCATCGGAATATGGGGTTAGGGTTTTAAACCAGTTATGAATAGTGATGAGAGAGATTTCGGCCTGAGTGTGGAGGGCAAGCCAGTTTCCTTCGACTTGCTTTTCAAAAGCGATAAACTTGGCTTCCTGGGAACTGATCCCGGGAGCAAGATCAGAGAGATACTGGATAATAATCTCGCTGGCTTTGGATCCCAGGGCACCTTTATACTCATTGAAGAGTTTGTCGAGTTCATCAGCAGCCTCATCTGAGTTTACGCCAGGGATGATTAACAGTCCGGCAGTAGCAAAAGAAGATTCAAGGCGGGATTGGTTCCAAACATTGGTAAGGCCTGCAATGATGATGTTTCGGACACCGGCGAAATAAGAAGGAACGCCATAGTAAAAGAACTCGGGTTCGTAATCCTTCAACTGAATGATGGAGTGATATAAACCATCCTTACCTTTTGAAGCTTCGGGGAACAGAGAAACAACCTGCAGGTATTCATCCTTCATGCCAGCATACATATCCCAGTAGGGATGGATCAGTGCATGCTTACCATCGACGTGCAGACGAACATGAGTTGCATCCTGGTGATAGCAGTAAACAAAAGATTGCTTGCGGTTGGTGACAATCTCATAATAGCAGTTACCAAAAGTGAGGTAATCAAAGACCAGCTTTTTCAGGATATAAGCAAAGGACTCCTTGATATTATTAGGATGTTCGAGGAACCGATGGGTAGCGGCATCGGTTGACTGTATGCCTTGTCCGGAAATATAGCTGGTCTTAGAGTTTAATATTGCACGGTGAACAGGGACTTCGCGTGCAAGTTTGATGAGCTGGCGGGGAAGATTGTTGTCGTCGCCAAAGGGAACGTAGTCTTTGTATTTGTAACGAAGATCCACGAAATCCGAGTCGAAAAGGTTCAATACAGGAGAGTAGTTGAATTCGAAGTGGCGGGGAGAGCGATTCGGATTTCGTGGGGCGGTCATAGGATGCGAGATACAGGATGCAGGATGACTGGATTGCTGGGTTACTGGGTTACTGGATAGCTGGATGATTATTCGCCGAAGCCGGCAAGGACAAGTAACTCAGGATGTAAATAAGCTGTCTGAGCCTTGTACTGGACCCGGTAGCGACGGACCTGGAGGTCGGGGTTGTACCAGGTTTCGATGTCTTCGTTGTCGAGGAGTCCGTCGGTGCCGAAGATCATGTTTTTCTGGGTGGTGAAGAGTGCACGGTGAGGCAGGATACCGTTTTCATAGCCGGCAATCCAGGTGTCCCAGTCGGGACGGATCAGGACCGGATAGCCTTCATAGCTGGGGACGTTGACACCATTGAGCATCATGGTCAATGGAAGATCACCGGTCTTGTTCTTGATCGTGTGGACCAGGTTACGCCAGAGAGAACGAGTAACCATGAAAACCAGGGGAAACTCATGCATCTCGGGACGAGCAGCATCAATCATGGCTTCGAGGGTATTGTCAGCTTCGTCACTGGCCAGGGAACCCGGCTTTACAGCAGCGACAATTCCGGAAGGAGTGAACGTTCCATTACCATCCGACTCGGCAGTAGCTGTGAAAGACTGTCCTTTGTAACGGCTGACAACTTTGATCTGAGCGCCAGATGGATTAGTCACGATCACACCATTGATACCCGAACGGGCTTCGATAGTGATTTTGTGAGCCACCAGCCAGGCAGCGACAGTAGAGGCAGCAGAGGTAGCATAGGGTTGAGAATACTCAATCCCATTGATAGTGACCTTAATTTCGGTATCGCTGTTGGCAGCGTAAGTCAGAATCTTCTCAGCTTTGACACCCGTTGTGGCCGTGGTGATGGGAATATGCTGAGCGGAGGAGATAAGACCGTTATAAAGATCGTTAAGGTAATGCGTCATGAAACCCGTATAGCCGGAGAAGTCATCATTGACCGTACCATTGGGAATCCCCGATTCGAGAATTTCCTTGGTAGGATCAGCAAAGAACATCTGGCGGATCAGATCCTGCTGACCGGCCTGGGCAATGATGGGCAACATAACCTGGTTCCATACATCGGGTTCCTTCATCCGCTCAATATCATCCTCCTTATATCCTGAAGCCAAAAGTTGTTCCAGGATTGAACCCCAGAAAGCCCGGGCGTTCTGTTCGAACTCCATGGCCATGGGATGGACAGTGATAGATGGATGAGTAAGCGTGAAGGCACCGTGAGGATTGAAACCGGCGGCAACTTTGGGCTTGGTGATGAAGTTAGGACGAGAAATCATGTTGAGCTTCTCGGTACCCTTGATGTCGGTACGGACAGTAATGGCCCCGCGGAGATCCTCTCCCATGAAGAAAGGAGTGGTGAAGAACTCACGGATGTTCTGTTTATTGAAGGCGGGGGAGATCGAGTGGGCAAAGATGTTTGTCATAATATTGGGGATTGGGGGTTGGGGATTAGGGATTAGGGATTGCTGGGTGACTGGGTTAAGATTTGACCTTTTTGATTTTTTCTTTTAGTTCTTTGGGCATTTGGGATAGGAGGCGTTTGCCGAAGGATTCTTCGGTGTTGTTGATCTTGAGCTGGGGATCAATTCCATCAACCATGGTTGGTTTGGCTTTGAGCTGGTCCTGGAGGTTAGTGATTTGAGATTCAAGATCGGATGCATGATACTGGATGCAGGATAAAGAAGATTGATGTTCTTGCTGCAGTGTGCTGATAGCAACATCGTGATTCTGTTGAAGAGTGGAGACAGCAGCCTGGTGATCCTGCTGCAGCTTTTCGAGGACACCATTATAATATATAATGAGTTCATTAGCCTGGGCAAGCTGACCAAGGACTATGATCTTTGCATCGTCGAACATGTTTTCCAGGGTGAGATTGTCGCGGATGATGATCTGCTTAAGGATGGAATCGGTGGAGGCGGGTAAGGGGCCTGCATTTTCAAGCTGCTTGAACTGCAAAGGACTTTTGCGAACCTTCTCAAGGATATCGGCATAGGCATCCCCTATTTTCACGGACATGTCCTCAAAGTGCTTTTCGAGGCGGGCAACTTCCTGGGTTGCTGTTTCATTGGCAGGGTTATCGGAACCCTTAAAGAGATTGCGCAGTTTTTGGAACATTTCTGTTTTCATAAGATCATATTTAGAGTAATACTTAAACATAAATTCAAGGATGATATCGGGCTTTTGGGCAATGAGCAAGGCAATGGCAGGATTGTTATCAAGGAAAGTGGTAGCCTGGTAAGCAAAAGAATCGACCGAAAACAGAGAATTTGTCGCAGCCGGGTCATCTACCAAATCAGTTGCCAGAAGTTCCAGAACCCTGGTAGAAGGATACTCGGCGTCGGTGATCTCAGGTTCTGCCGGGACAAAGGCAATAGAAGCGCCAAACATATCGGGGTTATTGCAGGCCATCCGCATGATATAATCATAGAGATTACCCGAAGGAGACTCCTTGCAAACTGAATCAAGATGGAGATCGGCAAAGACCGATAAGTTCTCGACCTGGAAGTTCTTGAAACGGCCAATGTAGGTGCCGAATGCCGAACTGCACATATTGGGATGGCCGAAACGGGCCTTAATTCCATTCTCTTTGGAATTGCCCAGGGAAGCGATCTGATCCAAGGTGATGCTATCGATCTGCTCAAAATAAGACTTTACCTTGCCAGCCGTAGCGACAATTACCTTGTGGAGGATACCCTTTTCCTCATCGATCTGGCTTACTGTGAAAATGACTGCGGGGGTTGAAAATGATCTCATATAGCAAAATGATGCGAACGGCAACAAAACTATCACCAGCAGGAGGAAAACATGTCGTACATTTTGGCAATATGTTGTATATTAGATTGTTATAAGAGCAATGCACGAAAAAACAAAGCAAAATGACGAAAGAAGAACGAAAAATTGTGGAAGACATCCGCTCCCATTTTGGAATCGATGTGGAGGATATCATGGGCAAGGGCATACTGCCGGGAAAAGTTGCCAAGAAATGGCTGGTAAAGTCCAGGTACTACGAAATGGCGAAAACAGGGAGGACCTATTTCGATATCAAGATGGATTTGAGTGTGGAGTATGACATCTCGGTCAGTGCTATTGAGAAGATGATATACCGAAGAGCGGCTTGAAACAAAATAGCGAGGTAGCGAGAAGCGAGGTAGCGAAATAAGAAGAGAAAAGACCAGGACCGTATTTTACGGTGAAATACGGTGGTGATTGATAAACAATGAAGGCTAATAGAAATAAGAAAGGACAGTTTGTATCCGGAAACCAAGGGAGACCGAAGGGGGCTGGGAATAAGCTGACATCCGACCGTAAGGAGCGGATCGCTGAGGTATTGGCCAAACTGGAGGAATCGCTGCTGGATGATATTGAAACAATGAAGCCCAAGGAGAAGATCCAGCTTTGGGTGGATCTGCAGGAATTTATTCAACCTAAACTACAAAGGGTTGCGGTGGACCTGGGACCGGCAGAGGAAGGGATCAATAAGATTACGTTTGAAGTTGTAAAGTCGTGATGATCGTGATGGGCGTGAAGATCGTGATGAATTGAAGTTGGGAAATGGAAAAGAGAATCCGGGTATCGAGTGTGTTTGAGAGGAACTACAATGCTACCACTAAAATTGTGGTGAACCAGGGAGGGAGCCGGTCGGGGAAGACGTATTCCATATTACAGTTACTGATACTGTTCAAAGCATTCGAGGCCAAAGACCAGGTTATATCGATTGTGAGGAAGAGTCTGCCGGCATTAAGGGCAACGGCAATGCGGGATTTCTTTGATATTCTGAAGGAACATGATCTTTACGATGAGCGGAATCACAATAAGACAGAGAATACTTACAAGCTGAACGGTAATCTGTTTGAGTTCATGAGCCTGGACCAGCCGCAGAAGAAACGCGGGGCAAAACGGACCTTCCTGTTCCTGAATGAGGCCAACGAGTTAAACCTCGAGGATTGGATCCAGCTCTCCATCCGCACAGAAAAACAAATCTTCATCGATTACAACCCCTCTATGGATGAACACTGGATCTATGAGCAGGTGATCCCCAGGCCAGATTGCACGTATATCCACTCCACCTACCTGGATAATATCATGTTCCTGCCCAAGGAAGTGATCAACGAGATAGAGCATCTGAAATCAGTGGATGAAAATTACTGGAGGATTTACGGACTTGGGGAAATTGGCCAACTTAAGGGATTGATCTTTACCAATTGGGAAACTGCAGACCTCTTCCCTACCGGTTGCAAATGGGTGGCCTATGGAATGGACTTCGGGTTTACCAATGATCCGACTGTTATTATGAAGGTTGGACTGTTTGGTGGGGAAATCTGGGCAGATGAACTCCTTTACCAACGGGCCCTAACCAATAAAGACATTGTAAATCATCTGGCAGAACTGAAAATAAGCCTGGGGGAAGATATTATATGCGACAACCAGCCACAAAGCATATTCGAAATCCGGCAATCGGGATTCAATGCCCGGGCAGCATATAAAGGTCCGGAAAGTATTCAGACCGGAATTGACATCATGAAAAGATTCCGGATCAAAGTGACGAAACAGTCGATAAACCTGATCAGAGAACTGAAAAACTACAAGTGGAAGGAGGATGCGGCCGGGAATACCGTAAATCAACCAGTGGATAAGTTCAATCATGCGATCGATGCGGTCAGGTATGTATGCATGGACAGGCTACTGGGGGAAAAGAGGGTGACGAGGGTGAGAAAAAAAAAATAGGAATAAACTGTATAAGACTATAATGGATCTTTTAGATAACTTATGATAAGTCGTTAGGTCCTATGTTTGCAAAAAAGTAGCATAAGCCTGGAAATTTATTAGTTTTAGGATAGCATTCTACAAACCATAAAAAACCAGACTTATGCAAACACAAAGTAACAAAATTGATTTTACAGGACAG
>Ga0209083_1001948_pt1 | contig 21170 bp, 10 predicted proteins | sample AM7aDNAmetaG_FD_184132 | JGI IMG/M metagenome (GOLD analysis project Ga0209083, IMG submission 184132) | Freshwater microbial communities from Finland to study Microbial Dark Matter (Phase II) - AM7a DNA metaG (SPAdes) (version 3) | ecosystem: Environmental > Aquatic > Freshwater > Lake ...
AACGAACACAACCTTGACAGATGGTTGCCACTTTTATATGAACAGAATCGTCAGCGTCGCTGCGCTCCGATGAGTGGCAACCTTGAACCGGAATCAGTGGCAACCTTCACCGAAATACGCAGCTCGACGATTCGCCGCGGCTGGCCCGGCGGTCCGGCCCTACCATTGCGTATTTGCGCGGCCAGCCGGCAACCACTCAAAACGAATCGTCTGGGCCGGTCGCATTCTGGGGGACCGGGTTGCGGCTGGCGGCGACCGCGCCGATGAGGTAGACGCCGTAGACGATCAGGTAGAGCCACCACAAGTTGATGCTTTCCAATTGCAGCGCGAGAAAGGCGGTGTTCACCAGGACGGACTTGCAAGTCTTAACAAAGGATGTCAGAATACTTGCGCAATGAAATTGTCTGTCACCATTGATCGGGATGAAGACGGGGTGTGGGTGGTGGAGTGTCCCGCCATTCCCGGTTGCGTCAGTCAGGGCAAGACCAAGGCGGCGGCGTTGATGAACATTAAAGAGGCCATCGCGCTTTGTCTGGAAGTGCGCGCGGAACGCGGGTTGCCACTCACGGTTGAAACTCGCCAAGTGGAAGTCGCCGTCTGATGCCTCAGCTTCCGGTATTGAGCGGGCGCCGGGTGGTGCGGGCTTCACGAAGCTGGGGTGGGAAGTGGCCCGCCAACGCGGCAGTCACATTATTCTCGTCAAAGAAGGCGCGCTGGCAACGCTCTCTGTGCCGGACCACAAGGAAGTTGCGCGTGGCACATTGCGGAGCTTGATCCGCGATGCCGGGCTGACTGTGGAAGAGTTTCTGGCGCAGAGCTGATCGTTTAGCCGGCCACCAATCAGAACGAATCGTCGGAGCCGGTCGCATCCTGGGGGACCGGGTTGCGGCTGGCGGCGACCGCACCGATGAGGTAGACGCCGTACACGATCAGGTAGAGCCACCACAAGTTGATGCTTTCCAATTGCAGCGTGAGAAAGGCGGCGTTCACCAGGACGGCCGGTGTGGCGGCGTGAATGGCGATGTTCAAAAGTTGCCAAAAGCTCAGCGCCCGCGTCGTGCCGCGTTCCATCACGGCGGCAAAGCCGGCAAAGACGAGGGCATGAAAGAGGATGATCAATAGCGCGATCACGGTGAGGAGCACCCACGCCACCGGTCCGCCAACCCACAAGAATGACCGGAACAATTGCCGGAGATACTCACCGTTGACCGTTCCATCCGGGAATCCGTGCAGGCTGGAGTTCTGCGTGCGGAAGACCGGCGTCGGGCCATTGGTGCTGCCAATCCAAAACACAAAGCTGTCAGATTTGAGCAACACGCCTTGCAGGACATTGGTGTCCGGCTGGGGCGCGGCGGAGGTCGTGTCGAGGATGAACAAAAAGTCGTTCGCCCCGGCCCGGTACGGCTGCGGCACGGCGCTGGTCACGCGACCCTCTTTGATGGCCAAGGCTGGCAAGTGGCGGTCCACCCATTCCGCCACCGCATCGACGCGCCGTAATCCCGCCGGGAGCAAGGTCAACAAGGTGAGAAGCGTGACCGGGAAAACGAGTTTGACCAGATACCGGAGCGCGGCGGCGAGTGACACGTCACGAATCGACCGGTAATTTCGGAAATCCGCGCAAAATTCGAGGACAGTGTGGAGGAACTTCATGTGCGCGTCAGCAAACGCCGGCGTTTGGGCAGCGGCCCCAAGGTGGCGGCCGTTTCTTTTTGGAGTTTTTTCAGTTTGCCAGCTAGACTCGCCTTGGTGGCGGCGTCCATGCGGTCGACAAAGAGAATTCCGTTCAGGTGATCGAGTTCGTGCTGCAAGGCGCGGGCGAGGAGGCCGGTCGCGACAAAGTTGAGTTCCCGGCCCTCGAGATGATTGGCGTGGACGGCGACCGTCGCGGCCCGGCGGATGGGTGCTTGGATCTCCGGAAAGCTGAGGCAGCCTTCGGTGCCGGTGACTTCCCCCGTGGGCTGGCTGAGGACCGGGTTGAGGAGGACCAAGGGCATCCACTCGTCGAGGTTCTGCGGCTGCCCGTTGACAAGGAGTTCTGAGGGCTGTTCACTGGCGCGAACATCCACCACCGTTAACTGGACCGCGCGCCCCACTTGCTGGGCCGCCAAGCCGACGCCGTCGGCGACGTACATGGTCTGCACCATGTCGGCGGCAAATTGCTGTAGATCAGCCGTGACACGGTCGATGCGCTGGCCTTTTTCGCGGAGCACGGGATGCCCAAATTTGACGATTTCCAAAACCATTGGCGGCAGTATAGCCGGGAAGTGTCGAGTCGCCAAGTGGCTTCGTTTGTGGTAGGAACCCGGCTGATGCCGCTAATGATTTATTTGGACCGGCTGCTCCGGCTGCTCGTGGTGCCGTTTGATCATCTCGGCACGGCGTGGCCGATTTTACCGGTCTACACGACCTTGATTCTTGGGGAACTTTACAAGAGCAAGATTGGCTTCAGTCACGCGGTTGGCAATGGGTTTGTGATGCTCTGGACCGGGCTGAATTGGGCACGGCACCTGAGTCGGGTGAGCAAGCTGTCCTACTTGTTTGACGCGCGCGTGCTGGCGTGGGTGGTGGCCGCGGCGGTCATCGGCTTGGGGGTGTTTACGATCCTGCTCGGCTTCCGCCGGAAGGATAAGGCGTTGTGTGAACTGCTCGGGCACACCCGCTTTTCGTGTTATTTTCTGATTACATTTTATCCGATGCAAGCCGGCTTGATCCGGTGGGAGTGGACGACCTTGGCGGCCATTTTAATCTGGGCCATCCCGAGCTGGGTGTTGATTTATATCATGGGCCGGGTGGCCGCAAAATGGGTGGGATAGACATGCCAAATTCGCGGGTAAGATTAATTTGCGATGCGAACGGCGGGCTAGGGACAGCCCGCCCTACCGGGAAAATCTGGGGTAGGGCGCGGTGTCTCGACCGCGCCGTCTGGGACGACCGACGACTGGCAAACGCGGGACCGCCGGCCCGATCCGACCAAGAGAAATCAATCAGATTGAATAATTAGCCGGAGATCAGGAATCATGCAACTGCCCTACACGAAAAACTGTTTTGTCTGCGGTGTGGACAATCCGCACAGCCTCGGCGTGCGGTTTCGCCAGGTGGGCGGGGCGGTGCATGCCGACTTCACCCCGACCCCGCACCAGGCCGGTTTTCGTGACATTGTTCACGGTGGAATTATCGCCACGGCACTGGATGAAGCGATGTTCTGGGCGGCGGCCTGTCAGATGAAACGCTTTTGTCTCGCGGCAGAATTAAATGTCCGGTTTATCCAAAAGGTAACGGTTGGCCAACCCCTGCGCCTGGTGGCCAGGTTCGTGGCCGATCGACGCCGGGTTTGGGAGTCGAGCGCGGAATTGCGGGATGCGACCGGGCGGGTGCTGGCCACGGCGACGTGCAAACAAATGCCGGTGGACGGTCCCTTTATGCGCCATGCGGCGGAAGATTTTTTACCGGATCCGGCGACGGCAGAAGCATTGAAATTATTCGCCGGCAATCTGGCGTGAGCGGTGCCAGCTAATTTGATCTGGAGGGCGAGCCTCCCGGCGAGCCGTTCGCTGGCCAAGGGAACCCACGGCTCGCCGGGAGGCTCGCCCTCCATGGGGAAGTTGAGCGTTGAGAGGTTGAATGTTGAACGTTCAGGTGTTCCCGAGCGAGCGGCTCGCCGGGAGGCTCGCCCTCCACAGGCCGGCCACTTAAGTTTACCGCTGCGCCAGCGCGGCAAAACGCGCGGCGTCACGGACCATGCCAGTGGTGTTGAAGAAACAGTAACTCACCGGTGCGGGCCGGCAGAAATCACGGAGGCGCGTCAGTTCTTCGTCCGAATATCGGTGGGCGGCACCAGTCAACCCATGCAGCCGGAAGTATTGTAGTTTCGCAGGCGTGGGGGGGCTCTTGAACGGGTCCACAACCTGGATGAGTTCGAGTTCGCGGCAGAGCGTGGCGATTTGGTCGGGCGTCCAGGCGCCACGGGGTTCCCAGCCAAAGAGCAATTTGCCGCGCTTGGCCTTCTCAAAAAAACGCTTCAGGCTGGTGATGTGTTCTGCGGTTGGGGTGAAACTGGCGGGACATTGGAAGAGCACGAGAAATGCCTGGAGCTCCTGGGCCACGGCAAAGGTTTCATCCCAGGCCCAGCGGATGGTGGCATTAAAACCGAAGTGGCCGCAATGTTGCCGGTCATGATCGTCCAGCCGGGTCCGCTTATACGTGGGGCTGGTGGCGCGGTGGGTGATGACCTGCCAGGCCTTCAGGGCAAACTGGAATCCCGCCGGCGCGGCGGCCCGCCAACGGGCGGCGGTTGCCAGGCGTGGCAACTGGTAAAAGCTGGAGTCAATTTCGACGGCGGGAAACTTCTGGAAGTATTCGGCCTGGGCCACGACAAACCCGCAGCAGCCACTTCGAATCGTTGGCGGTTTGGCACCCACGCGAGGTTAGCTGGCCGGATTCATGAATTTTGGCGGGTGGGGCTCCGACCGAGCTGTCCCTGCGGCTCGCCGGGAGGCTCGCCCTCCAATCTGGATGACCGTATCCATTCGATTACTACGTGAGATTCTTGAGCAGAATTTTGGAGTTGCGGCCGCTCTGCTCGTATTTTTCGCGGCGGGCGGCCGGCAGGTCCTCGACCGCGCCCTCGCGATAGCCGAGTTTGTGCTGGAAAAATGTAAAGGCCTGCGTCGAGAGGCAGAACATCGTGTTCATGCCCAGTTCTTTGGCCACCACTTCTGCGCGGGCGGCGAGTTTGGTGCCTATGCCGCGATGTTCGTGGGCCGGATTGATCTGGAGGCAGGCCAGTTCTGCCTTGTTCTCGTCCGGGTAGGGGGTGACGGCAATGCAGCCCACGATATTGTCATCGATCTCAAAAACAAAATATTCGTTGATGTGTTTCTCGATGGTGCTCCGCGTGCGTTTCAGGATTTGATCCCCTTCCACGGCCGGCTTGATCAGCGCGGTGATGTGGCGGATGTCTTTGCGCATGGCCGGCCGGATGCCCTGATACTCATTGGCATAAATCAGCGTCCCAATCCCTTCGTTGGAAAAGACTTCGGCCAGCAGACCTTCGTCGACCTGGCCGTTAATAATGTGGACTCGCGGGATCCCGGCTTGACCGGCCCGCAGGGCATATTGCGCTTTGGAAAGCATCCCGGCCGGGAATTTATCTTCGGCAGTTTTAAGCAGGTTCTCCAATTCCGGCACGGCGATTTGGGAAATGAGCCGGCCCTCCACTTCCAAGCCGTTGTGGGTGGTGATCAGCATCAACTTGACGGCTCCGAGCGCCCGCGCGACTTCGACGGCGACTGCGTCGGAGTTGAGGCGATAGGTGTGGCCATTGCCATCAAAGCCGAGAGGGGGAATGACCGGAACAATGCCTTTATCGAGCAGTTGCCGGAGCATTTCGCCATCGACCTGATGCACTTTGCCGGTGTGCTGGTGATCCACGCCTTTGAGGATGCCGAGCGGGACCGCCTCGATGGCGTTGGTCTGGGCGGCGCGTAAATTATTGGCGGACAGCCCTTCCAAGATTTCGTGGGTAACCCGATTAGCACCGAAGAGTGCCAGCTCCAGGGTGGGGGAATCCGTCACGCTGGTGCCGTCGGAATTCGAGATCGCCCGGCCCAGTTCCTGGGCGAGTGCGGCGATCTGATGGCCGGTGCCGTGGACGATGACAATTTGAATGCTCAGGCTCCGCAACACGGCGATATCCAGCAACAAATTGTGAAAATTGTCGTCGGCCACCACCGCGCCGTCGATCGCGATGATGAACACTTTGTCGCGGAACTGTGGAATATAATGCAAAATTCCGCGCAGATCAGTTGGTTTCATAGGCTTCGGCGTTTTATACGGCACGCAGCCTACCGGTTTCAACAGATGTTTTTAAGATTAAACATCAGTTGACAAAAATAGATATGTAAGTATTCTACCCGACATCAGCCCCTGTTGGCTTCTGCCCAAGAAGGCGATTTGTATGTTTACGGTCAGCCGTTTAGTGAGGTGGGTGAAATTTCAATTAAAGTACGAATTGTTCATGAAAAATGCGAATTGCTGTAGTTATTGGGTCCGGCTGGGCTCGCGGATGCTGCTGGTTGTTGGACTGGCGGTTGCCGGTACCTTTGGTGTGCCCCACTCGATTTATGCGCAGGTAAAAAAAGATGTTGGTGCCAATTTAACTGTGCAGAAAGTTGTCGTGTCGCCCGAGGGCAAAGAGCAATTTTTACCCGCCGATCAAGCGACTCCCGACGAAATCCTGCTGTACACAGCCGTCTACACGAATCGCACGGGCGGCGCCGTGAAAGGCTTGATTGCCACGCTCCCGATTCCCCAAGGAGTGGAGTATCTCGCGAACACCGCCAAGCCGGTCGGCGCAACGGCCAGCTTGGATGGCAAAACGTTTCAATCGATCCCACTCAAGCGCAAGGTCAAGTCGGCGGACGGGACCGAGCGCGAAGAACTGGTTCCGACCACTGAGTATCGGAAACTCCAGTGGAACGTTCGTGAACTGGCAACGGATGCCAGTTTTATGGCTTCTGCCCGAGCCAAGATTTTGAGTCCGCAGAACAAACCAACCCAATAAAAGGTAAACTATGAAGCAAGAACAAGTCCAAATGGGCTTGGAGAACCGACGGTTCTGCGGGCGGCAACAGTCAAATGGGAGGGGCTTCGCCATGCGGTTCATTGGCCTGCTGCTGCTCCTGGTCTTAACACCGGTCCTTGCCCGCGCTGCGACTCCGCCGGCCGGCACGCAGATCGGCAACCAGGCGTCCGCCACGTATACCGATTCCTCGGGCGTCCAGCGGCAGGTGACCTCGAACGCGGTCTTGACCACCGTGCAACAGGTCGCGGCGCTGTTGCTGCAACAATCGCAAACCAAACTCGGTTCCGTCGGCGCCCAAGTGGTGTTCCCGGAGACGCTGACCAACCTCGGCAACGGTACGGATACCTTCGCCTTGGCCATCAGTTCGATCGTCACAAACTTCAATCTGCTCAATATCCACATCTATCCCGATGCGAGTGGGACCGGGTTGCCATCGAGTACGACGGATATTAACGGGACCGGACCCCTGGTGTCCGGCGGCGTGTTCCACTTCGTGATTGTGGGCACCGTCCCCGGCACGGCGCTCCCCGGCACGTACGCCCAGGTGAGTGTCACTGCGACCAGTGCGTTCACGTCCACATTGGGAACCAACAACCTCGAAACAGTTCTGGTCAGCAATCAGGGCGTCATCAGCGTGACCAAGGCGCAAAGTGTGGCCTCGGGCACGCCGGTGACCACGAACACCTACACTTTGACCTACCTCAACACCGGCAATAACACGGCAACCAACATCTGGATTCAGGACGTGATTCCAGCCGGGATGGCGTATGTCACCAACAGCGCCAACTGGAGCGTGGGCGGGCACCTGAGCGATAACGGCAGCGGCAATCCGACCGGGATTGGTTATACCTTCAGCGCTGGCACGGTCAGTGCAACGATCTCCAACGTTGGGATCGGCATCACCGGCTTCCTCACCTTCCAGGTCGCTGTGACCAATGGCACCCCCGGCATCATCAACAACCAGGCAACCTTTGCCTATTACGACGGTGGTGGCGGGTCCCAAACCAATCAATCGTCCAACATTGTCGGATTCAATGTGACGCAAGTTGCCGGGGTTTCGATTATCAGCCCCCCTTACTTCTCCAATGTCGTCCAGGGTGCGACCGTGATCTTCACCAACAAGGTGATCAACACGGGCACCGGGCCGGACACGTTTGAAATTACCTATAATCCCAGCAATTATCCCGGCGGGACGAGTTTTAAACTCTACCAGAGCGACGCCAATACCCCGCTGCTGGATTCGGATGGCGATAGCGTTCCGGATACCGGCGTGATGGCGGTCGGGGCCACCAATAACATCATCTTGAAGGTGACCTTGCCCGCGGGCACGACCAACGGCTTGGCGTGGGCGGCGTTAAAGACGGCCACCTCCCATCTGAATTCGAGCGTTTCAGCCGTGGCGACGGACGAAGTCGCGACGCTGTATGTCGCGGCCGTGGACTTGACCGCGAATACCGGATTGCCGGGGACTCCGCCGGGCACCGGCCATGGGCCTGAAGGCACCGCGGTGGTCATCAACACCAACGCGCCGAACACGACCTCGACGTTTACGCTGTGGGTTAACAATACCGGCCCACAATTGGATACCTACAACCTTGCGGTGACCAATGCGCTGCCGTCGGGTTGGTCAGTGGTCTTTGAAAACAGCAGCCTGACGCCGATCTCCAACACCGGCCCGATCGCCGGGAATACCAATAGCGTCAAGGTGTATGCCGTCGTGACCATTCCGGCCGGGGCGCCCACAAACAACATTGAGCTGTTCTTCCAGGCGTTGTCGCCGACTTCGGGTGCTCAGGATATTCTGCATGCGGAGCAGAACATCAGCCCGGTGTACGCGATTACCATCGGGCCGAATCAAAACGGCCAGGTCACGCCGGGTGGCGTGGTGATCTACACGCACCAGGTCTGCAACCAGGGGAATGTTGCCACGGCAGTCACGCTGACCACCAGCAACTCGCTGGGCGCGTGGTCGGCGGTGTTGTACAACGATGCGAACGGGAGTGGCGCATTTAGTACCAACGATACGCCGATCCTCTCGGCACTGACGGTGGCGGCCGGTTCGTGCACCACGGTCTTCGTCAAGGTCAGCTCGCCGTCTGGCGCAACCGTGGGCAACTTTGACACGACGGCCATTACCGGCACGTCGAGCGCGCCGACGGCAACGGCGAATGACGGAACGACAGTCATTGCCAGTGACCTGCTGTTGACGAAGCTCCAAGCCATTGACCTCAACTGCACGGGGTCGCTCCTCCCGGCGTCGGCGTTTACCAATGCCACACTCGCGGCTCCGCCCGGGGCCTGTATTCAATACAAGATCATTGTTCAAAACAATGGGACTACGACGAATCAAAGCGTGGTTGTTTATGACGCGATGCCACCCTACACGTCCTACCAAAATCCACCCCAAGCCAGTTATATTGTCGGTGGTGGGAGTGTGCAAACGGTCACCCCGAGTGGTGGGGCGCTCACCTTTAGTCTTGGCACGTTGGTGCCGGGGAATGTGGGAACCTGTACGTTCGTAATCAAAATTAGTCCATAATTAAGGACTACACATCAGCACCGGGGATGTGGCAAGCAATTGCGCGCGTCCCCGGTTGCTCTGTGTATAGGGTAGTGAATACGGAGTTAAAACAATCCATGATCGGGATTGAGCGAGCTTCAAAGGGAAAGCTGTAAGGGCGTTTTCATCGCGTGGTCGTAAGAGCATGCAGCGAAGTCGATTAAGCTGGTTGTTCGTGGTGATTGCCGCGGTGTCATCGGCAATGGCACAGTTGTGTGCCGCGATTCCTTCCAATCTCCAGATTACGAACCAAGCCACGGGTAGTTTTATAGACTTTACCGGTCAATCTCGCGCCCGCCAGTCACTGCGGGTGATCGTTGCGGTGACCGATCAAGCGGACCTGGCGGTGAGCAAGACCGGGCCGGCGAGCGTGGGGGCGGACAGCCAGTACAGTTACACGATCGCTGTAACCAACAACGGGCCGTTGCCAGCGATGAGCGTGGTGGTGGCCGACAGTTTGCCGGCGACCGTGACCTTTATCAGCGCGACCGGTGGCGGGACGACCAACGCCAGCCTGACGAACGTTTTTTGGGCAATTAGCAATCTTGCGAGCGGGGCGGTGGCGAATCTCGGGCTGACGGTCCGCGCGCCGGCCAGCGGCGTGATTAGCAACTGGGTGGTGGCTGGCAGCGCAACCGCTGACACCAATCTGGTCAACAACACCGCCGGGCCGGTACTGACGACAGTAATTGGCCAAGCGGATCTGGCGGTGAGCAAGACCGGGCCGGCGAGCGTGAACGCCAACAATCAGTTCAGCTACGCGATCGCGGTGACCAACAACGGCCCGTCGACAGCAGTGAGTGTGGTGGTGACTGACAGGTTGCCGGCGAATGTGACGTTCATCAGTGCGACTGGTGGCGGCACGACCAATGCGAGCTTGACGAATGTATTTTGGACAGTCAGCAATCTGGCGAGCGGCGCGGTGGTGAATCTGGGATTGACCGTCCAAGCCCCGGCCGGTGGGGGGGTCAGCAACTGGGTGGTGGTGGGCAGTTCGACCGCCGAATCGAACCTCGTCAACAACACCGCTGGGCCGGTGTTGACAACGGTGCTTGGCCTGGCGGATCTGGCGGTCGGAAAAACCGGACCGGCGAGCGTGAACGCGAACAATCAATTCAGCTACACGATCACGGTGACCAATCTGGGACCATCCACGGCGAGCAGCATTGTGGTGACTGACAGTTTGCCGGCGAATGTGATGTTCATCAGCGCGACCGGTGGCGGCACGACCAATGCGAGCTTGACGAATGTATTTTGGACAGTCAGCAATCTGGCGAGTGGGGCGGCAATCAATTTTGGGCTGACCGTTCAGGCGCCGGTCAGCGGCGTGATCAGCAATTGGGTGGTGACCGGCAGTGCGACCGCCGATTCGAATCTGGGTAACAACAGCGTCGGGCCGGTGCTGACCACGGTGATTGGCCAGGCTGACTTGGCAGTTGCGAAGACCGGGCCGGCAACTGCCGATCCGAATAGTCAGTTTACCTATGCGATTTCAGTGACCAATAACGGTCCCGCTACGGCCGTTAGCCTCGTCGTCACCGACAGCTTGCCGGCGAACGTGACCTTTATCAGCGCGACGAGCGGGGGCACAACCAACGCGAGTTTAACGAATGTTTTTTGGACGGTTAGCAATCTGGCGAGCGGGGCGGTAGCCAATCTCGGATTGACAGTCCGCGCGCCGGCCAGCGGCGTGGTCAGCAATTGGGCAGTGGCTGGCAGTGCAACCGCTGATTCCAATCTTGGCAACAACAGTGCCGGGCCGGTGCTGACCACGGTCAATGTGTTCCTGCCGGTCCCAACTTTGACCAAGTCGACGCCCGGGACAAATGTCCTGGCGGGTGCGCCGGTGCAGTTTATCCTCGTGGCCGGCAATACCGGAGCCACCAACGCCGCCGCCATTCCCGCGGTCGTGAGCGGCGTCGTCACGTCACTGGTCATCATTCGTGACGCCGTTCCGCTCAAAACCACATTCGTCCAATTCAACAGCACGGGTACCGGCACGCCGCTGTATCACCGCAGCGGTGACCCGCTCCAGACGTATGCGTTGACCGCGCCGGCGGATTTGACGCAAGTGGATGCCATCGCAGTGGGCTATCCGACCCTGCCCGTTGGTGCCACGCCGGCGCTCACGTTCACGGTCCTGGTCAACTCGAACGCGACCGGCAGTATTGCCAATCTCGCCCAGATCGACTACGCGAATGCCGCCGGCGGGGCTGCCCAATCCCGCGATTCCAATCTGGTGACGCTCCCGATCAGTCAGAATCCGCCGCCGCTTCCAAAGATTAATTATTACTACGACAACACCTATACCGCGACGGCGCTGGTGTACCGCGTCGGGTTCCCGATCTACGTCCAAGCGGCGTGCCAGAGCTGCATTCATAACTCCGGGACCATTGAGACCGCCACGATCACGATTACCTCCCAATTGACGGGCGACTCGGAAACATTTACTGCCACGGAAACCGGACCCGGAACCGGCCTGTTCCAAATTTTGCCCTCCGTTCCAACCGCGCTCGCGCCCGGGGCCGGGACGTCCGGTAACGGGATTGTTGATACGCGCCCGGATGATGTTTTGACTGCGACGATCAGCGGTGGCGCGGGCAGCGCGACGGCCACCACCAAGATCATGGTCGATCCGAACGGCGTGGTATTTGACAGTCGCAATAACCAGCCCGTGGCCGGGGCAACAGTCACACTCATCGACGTAACCGGCCAGGGAAACCACAAGGGCCCCAACCAGCCGGCGCTCGTGTTTGCCGGCGATGGAGTCACCACCAATCCCGCGACGGTCACCACCGGGCCGGCTGGCACGTTCCAATTTCTGCTGGTGCCGGACAGCACTTATCAGATCGTGGTCAGCCCGCCGAAGGGCTACAAATTCCCATCCCAAGTCCCCCCCAGCGCCTTGGTGCCGACCCGGGTGATTGGACCGGCGGCCTCGTATGGTGGCAACTTTGTCGTGAATTCAGCACTCGGAACCGTGCGCTGGGATGTGCCGCTGGATCCGCCGCCGGCCACCAGCACGGGCTTGCTCATCGAAAAAACTGTTTCGACGCCGGAGGCGACTGTTGGCGATGTCGTCACGTACTCGGTGCAGATCAAGAATTTGTCCAGCAACACGGTGGCGGGGGTGACGCTGGCCGACATTTTACCGTTGGGCTTTGCCTACTGGCGCCACAGTGCGGCGATCAATGGCGTGACGATTGCGGACCCGCTCGGCGGCCAGGGGAATCGGTTGAAATTTTCCATCGGCAGCATTCCTGGAAGCGGCACAGTCACGCTCACCTACCGGACGCTGATTGGCGTCGGCGCATTGCAGGGTAACGGTCTGAATCACGCCCAAGCCAGTGCGCCCGGCACGCCGCCGCTGAAAAGTAACCTTGCGGTGGCGGCAGTGAAAGTCGCGCCGGGCGTCTTTACCGATCAGGCGTTCATTATCGGAAAAGTGTTTGTGGATTTGAACCACAACCTGATTCAGGACGAGGGCGAGCTGGGGGTGCCCGGCGTGCGAATTTACATGGAGAACGGCACGTACGTCGTCACGGATAGCGAAGGCAAATACAGCCTGTACGGTCTCAGTCCGCGGACGCATGTGCTAAAGGTGGACGAGATTACGCTGCCGCCGGGGGCTCGGTTGGAAGCGTTGACTCCCCGCCATGACAGCCGGGGCTTGACCTGTCTTGCGGATCTCAAGCGCGGCGAGATGCGGAAAGTGAATTTTGCCATTGGATCCACGGAGCCACGCGTCTTGGAAGAAGTCCACCGCCGGCGCGCCGCAATGGAAAGTGAAGTGGCGGAGATTCAGCAAGCCTTAACCCACGAACTGACTTCGGCCACCGCCCCGCTGTCGGCGAGCAGTGGCCCGGCGCAACCCACGGCGGGAACCACGAGCGCTGGGCCGCTTCCCTTGGCCGCCAAGCCCGCCAGCGAGTCAGCGTCCCCGGCGTATCAATCCATGATCGATACCGTGCCGCTGACCAGCCGGAATAGCTTGTTACCGTCGCGCCCGGTCGCGGTCGTGCCGCGAGTGGACTTGGAAGAAGCATTGCGCGGCGTGAGTAACGAGTTGGGGTTTGTGGATTTGAAAGATCATGATACGTTGCCGATTGCCATTGTCAATGTGCGGGTCAAGGGGCCGGCGGGCGCCAAATTTGTCCTCAAGCTCAATGGCCAACCGGTCTCGGAACAGCAGGTGGGCAAGCGCCTCGCAGACCCGCAGCGCCGTCTGGCGGGTTGGGAATATATCGGCATTGGCCTCCCGCCCGGTCTGAACACGCTCGAAGTGCAGCAAGCGGATCCGTTTGGCAACGTGCATTCGGCAAAGATTACGGTCACGGCGCCCGGCAATATTGGAAAAATCAAAATTGTTCTGCCGGCAGGCGATCAGTTCGCCGATGGCATGACGCCGGTCAAGGTTGTTGTTCTGGTGCAGGATGATCAAGGCGTGCCGGTCACGGCGCGGACCATCGTCACGCTGGATAGCAGTTTGGGGCGCTGGCAGGTGACGGATTTGAATCCGGACGAGCCGGGCGTGCAGACTGTGATTGAGAATGGGGCGGCCGAGTTCACGCTCTTGCCCCCGCAAGAGCCGGGCGATGCCAAAATTATGGTGAGCAGTGGAATTTTGCGGGACTCGGCGGTCGTACCGTTCCTGCCTTCTTTACGACCGCTGTTGGCCGCCGGCATCATCGAAGGGCGCCTCAATTTACGGAACCTTAATTTAAATCACGTTCTCGCGACCAGCGCCGCGGATGGATTTGAGCAGGAGCTGCGGAACTGGTCGTTTGGCAGTGGGGGCGGAGCGGTGGAGGGCGGCGGCCGGGTGGCCATGTTCCTCAAGGGCAAGATCAAAGGCGATTACCTGCTGACGCTGGCGTATGATTCGGACAAGTCCTCGCAAACTGCGCTGTTCCGGGACATTCAGCCGGATGCCTTCTATCCGGTGTACGGGGACTCGGGCGGACGCGGCTTCGATGCGCAATCCACCGGCCGGCTCTATATCCGGGTGGACAAGCGGAAGAGTTATTTGTTGTACGGTGATTTCCCGACAGCGGCGCCGAGTGAAGCGCGCGGCTTGGGCAACTACAGCCGCAGCTTGACCGGTCTGAAGGATCATTACGAAAAAGCGAATGTTGTCGCCAACGCGTGGGGTGCCTACGACTCCATGAAACAAGTGGTGCAAGAGTTCCCGGCCGACGGGACGTCAGGCCCCTATTACTTCAGCAATATCAGCGCCCAGGAAAACAGCGAGCAGGTCCAAATCATTACCCGCGACCGGAACCAAACGAATGTGGTGCTCAAGACGGTGACGATGCAGCGGTTTGTGGATTACGAGTTTGAGCCGTTCTCGGGCCAACTGTTATTTGCGGCACCGGTCCCGAGCCTTGATTCGAACCTGAACCCGATCTTTATCCGCGTGACCTTCGAGGTGGATCAGGGCGGCAAGAAGTTCTTTGTGGGTGGGGCTGACGCGCAGATTAAGTTACTGCCGCGGTGGGAAGTCGGCGGGTCGGTCGTGCGGGACGAGAATCCGGCGCAGCCGTATCAGCTCTACAGCGCCAACACGACGGTCAAACTATTCACCAACACCTTCGTCCTGGCGGAACTGGCGCAGAGCGGGTCCACGACCAATGGCAACGGCAATGCGGGGCGCGTCGAGCTGCGCCATGAGACGGATCGCACCAGCGCGCGGCTGTACGGCGCGTATGTGGAAACGAATTTTGTGAATCCCACTGCGCCGATCAATGCCGGCCGTCAGGAAGTGGGGGCCAAGCTGAGCCAGAAATTAGACAAACAGACGCGCCTGCTGCTGGATGTGGTGGATACCAAACAACTGGGGACCAGCAATGAACTTTGGGGGCTGGTGGGTGGCATCGAACGCACTTTCTCCAACAAGATGACCGTCGAAGTGGGGGCCAGGTACAGCCAGGAAACCACCGGCACCACGGCCAGCAATTCTGTCACCAGCGTGCGGACGCGCGTGACGATGCCGGTCCCGCTGAAGCCGCAAGCCAAGTTGACCGGGGAATATGAAAATGATGTGCTGCATCCGGATCGGCGCATGGCGGATTTGGGCGTGGAATACCAGGCGGAAAATCATTCGCGATTCTACGCCAAACATGAGTTCATCAACTCCGTTGGCAGCCCGTACGAATTGACCAGCTCCCAAAGCCGGAACACCACGGTGATCGGCGTCGAAAACGAATACATGAAAGGGGGCAATCTGTTCAACGAGTACCGGATGAACGATGGAATCAATGGTCCCGATGCGGTCGCGGCCATGGGTCTTCGCAACGGCTGGAACGTCGCCCCCGGCGTCAAAGCGAACACCACCTTTGAACGGACCACCCCGATTGCCGGCACCAACGCCCTGGACGTCGCCACCGCCGTCGGACTCGGCCTCGAATACACGCGAAATCCCGACTGGAAAGCGACAGGCCGGGTCGAGTACCGCACCAGTGACGCGAGCGACCACTGGCTGAATACACTCGGGTATGCCTGCAAAATTGATCAGGATTGGACCATGCTGGCCAAGTCCATTCTGGATGTTTCAACCGATAAAAATTTGGTGGCGACCAGCAACGGTGTGAGCCATGCGGGGGATAAATTCCAGAGCCGGCTCCAACTCGGCGCGGCTTATCGCGAAACGCGGACGGATGTTTGGAATGCACTGTTCTTGTATGAATACAAATACGAAGACCTCTCCGGGTCCGCCAGCAATGATCTGCGGAGCGCCCACATCTTTACCAGCCACTTTAATTATCAACCCGCGCCTGAGTTGACCCTGAACGGCCGGTTGGCTTTCAAGTTTGTCAACGAAGACACCAGCGGGGTGCGGAACAACAGTCTCGCGTTCCTGATTGGCGGGCGCGGGATGTATGATGTGACCCGTCGCTGCAGCTTGGGCGTCAATGCCAACGCGATGTTTTCTGGCAATCTTCGGAGCATCCAATATGGCTTGGGGCCAGACTTTGGGATCCGGATTCATGACAACATCTGGATTGATGCGGGCTATAACTTTATCGGCTTCCATGACCGGGATCTTTCGGAAGGGAATTACACTGAACACGGCTTCTTCATTGGCCTGCGAATGCAGTTCGACGAACATATCCTGGATGCGTTACAAAGGGCGAAACCATGAGCCGGCTGCGCAAACATTTGAATCATCGTTGGACAGGCGTCCCGCCGGTCGTGTCGGCGAATAGTGGAACGGGCGTCCCGTCTGTTCTGTTTCCCGGCATGGTTGAAAGAACGGGCGGGACGCCCGTTCCACTTCTCAGTCCCAGTCGAATTTTGAAAAATGTTTCGCGCCTGCTCCTTCTCGCGTTCCTGTTCGGCGTGTTCAGCCCGGCGCCGTCCGCGCGCGCCGAGGGCAGCAAAGAGATCAACAACAATGGGTTTGACCGCGCCTATTTGGAGTATCGCCAAGACAACACCGCCGGCAGCTCGGTCCCGCGGAAAACTATTATCTATGCCTATGCCAAGTCGGGGGAGACCATCAGTCTCGGTTCCAGTGCCTGTGGCGTTGGGCTTGGCACCATCGAGGCCGGGACCTTGGGGGGCATCATTTGGTATGCGCCTGATGGTACCATCGGCACCAATACCAGCACCACGATCGGGGTCATCACCAGCATCACGCAGGAGCTTGCCGGTCCGCTGCCCAATGCCGGCGGCTACCGGCCCACCAACTTGACCGTTGGCGCCAGCCAGACCGGGATCTGGCGAATTGATTTTGTCAGCCCGCGAAATGTGCTCGGCACCGACGTGGCACCGGGAGCTGCTGCTCCCGCCAATTCTGCTGCTTGGGTGCAACCCAACAATGTCCAGTATGTCACGGCTTGGGATGTGACCGTTCACTCCGGCAACACAAACACTCCGGCGGTTCTTGGGCGTGCCTTTACAACGCAAATCGCGATGAACATGGGGGCCAATGGCCGGTACCTGCATTCCGTGGTCTATTTCCTGACTCAGGATGGCTATCAATACAAATGTGACCTCAATGGCATTGATCCGTACGGGTTCAACTTTTTCGCGAATAACAACGGATTCGAAACGAACGGGGTGGGAACGGGTGCATCTTTTCAGTCGACGCCTTTGGCGGTGAATGACGTGCAAAATCCCAATGCCCCCGATACCGCGACGGAAATCACCCATAAGCTGTTCTTCAACACACCCGACTCCACGCTGCCCGTGTCGGGGAATTCGTACTCCGGGTCCGATTGGCTGCTCTCACCACCGGTGACTCCTCCGACGGTCAATAGTGTCAATTTCGTCGGACTCGACGGCACCACCAACCAACTCGGCGCCGGACTCGGTGGGACCTTTACCTTCAGTTCCACCGGGCCCGGCACCTACATTATTGCTCTGGATCTCAATAGCGACGGCGTCTTTACCAGCGCCGTGGACCGGGTCTTGGAGGGCGCGGCCGTCTTTGGAGCCAACCATGTGTTCTGGGATGGGAAAGATGGGACGGGCAATCCCGCGCCGCGTGGAAACGGGTCATTCACCGAAGTAATTGCCGTTGCGAGTGGAGTGGTGCATTTCCCCTTTCTGGATGTCGAATACGCACCCTCGGGCTTTATCATCACCCGCCAAAATGGACCGGCGGCCAGCCGATCGCTCATCTTCTACGATGACTCGAATTTTGCTTCGGGCGTCAAATACTTGCCGCCCACTGGCATTGATAGTTCCGGTGGTGCCCACGTTTTTCCTACCGTCAGTGGCGGTTTCGGCAATAACCGTGGGATCGATACGTGGACGATGGTGATCGGCAGCATCTTCTCCAACCAAATGATCCAAATCAAGGTGGCCGATCTCCAGGTCGTCAGCAAAAGCATTTCGCCCACGGTGGTGGGGCCGACCTCGAATGTCACCTATACCGTGGTGCTCAAGAACAACGGGCCCGATACGGTTGCGCGAGGGAAATTCCTTGAATATTTCCCGCCCGGGCTGAGCAATCTCACGGTTGCCTCGAGTTTGTTCAGTTCCAACGGCACGATTGTTGCATCGGCCTGGAGCAATAATACCTACACGGCGACCCTGAGCATGATCAGCAATGAGACCAGCACCTTCACATTTACCGCGACACCCGCGCCCGGCTTGGGAAGCATCCTCACCAATGTCGCCAACTTTTTAACCTATAACGATGTGGGCGATCCGAACGACCCGAACCGTATCGGTGCCGGGAACAATAACCAGACCAATATTACCGCCGTTACTTTTACGGTCAGCGGCAAGGTCTACAACGATGCCAATTTTAATGGGATCCTCGACGGTGGCGAAACCGGTACCAACCTGAGCTTGTACGCCAAGCTCATTCCCACCAATGCTCCCAGCGCAGCGGTCCAAGCTGTTCTTGTGGATAACTCCGGAAATTATTCGCTGACCACAACGAATGCCGGTGGGTACATCGTGATTCTCGACAACAACAACACCTTGAGTGATGTGATACCGTACCTCCCTCCTGGCTGGCTCGGCACTCAGGCGCCAGGGCAGACCAGCGACGGAATCAGCCTGACGGCAAGCAATGCGATCGGCCAGAATTTTGGCCTCTATAACGGCAGTTACCTGGTGGTCAGTAAATCAGCAACCCCGGCTTTAGTCAGCGGGCTCAGCAACACGCTTTTCAGCATTACGATTACCAACACAAGTTCCATCAGCAACGCGTTGGCTACCATTGTGGATAATCTGCCAACGAACATCGCGACCGGCGCTGGGCTGACTTACTCGAACGGCACATCCATCTTCAATGGCAGCCCGATCGGGAATCCGACCATTGTCGGCGTCACGAACCTGACGTGGACCGGTCCCTTCAATATTCCCGGGAATTCGGTGGCGACACTCTCGTTCCGTGCTCGAATCCCGGCGACGGCTGGCGCCTACACCAACAAGGCGTACGCGCTCATCGGGACGACCCAAATCGATGCCACCACCAATAGCACCGATAATGTCCCCGCCCAGGCGATTGTCCTCGAGGGGAACTATGCCGATTTGGGAGTTCTGAAGACTGGTCCGGCAACGATTTCCGCGACCAACCAGTTTGCCTATTCGATCACGGTGTCCAACAACGGCCCTGCCGCGGCAACGAGTTTGGTGGTGACCGATAGCCTGCCAGTAAATTTGACCTTCATTAGTGCGACCGGAGGCGGGGCGACCAATGCGAGTCTGACGAATGTGTATTGGGCGGTCGCAAGCTTGGCGAGCGGTTCGGCCACGAATCTGGGGGTAACCGTCAAAGCCCCTTCGACCGGGGTTATTACCAATCTGGTGGTCGCGGGAAGTACTGCCACCGATCCGAATCTCAGTGATAACACAACTAATTGGATCACAACGGTCATCGATCAGGCGGATGTGCGGGCAATTAAAACCGGTCCAGTTACCGTGAATGCAACCAACCAGTTTGCCTATACGATCAGCGTGACCAATGGCGGCCCATCGTCCGCAGTCAGCGTGGTGGTGACCGATAGCTTGCCGGCTAATCTGACGTTCATCAGTGCGACTGGGGGCGGCGTAACGAATGCCAGTTTGACAAATGTGTTCTGGTCAGTGGCGAGTCTGACTAATGGTGCCGTCACAAATCTGAGCCTGACTGTAAAAGCGCCAACGACCGGTATTATTAGCAACACCCTGGTGGCTGGGAGCACCACCGGTGATCCGGTGCCAGGCAATAATACAACGAATTGGGTTACGACGGTAACTGACCAGGCAGACCTGTGGGCAGTCAAAACCGGTCCGGCAACCATTCCGGCGACCAACCAGTTTACCTACACGATCCTCGTGACCAATGGGGGGCCGTCGACTGCAGTCAGCGTGGTGGTGACCGATAGTTTGCCGGCAAATGTAACATTCATTAGCGCGACGAGTGGCGGCGCGACCAACGCGAGTTTGACGAATGTATACTGGTCGGTGGCGAGTCTGACTAATGGTGCCGTGACAAACCTGAGCCTGACAGTAAAAGCCCCGGCGACCGGTATTATCAGTAACTCGGTGGTCACCGGCAGCCCGACTGGCGATCCAACTCCCGGGAACAATACGACGAATTGGTTCACGACGGTGACCGATCAGGCGGATGTGCGGGCAATTAAAACTGGTCCGGTTACCGTGAATGCGACCAACCAGTTTGCCTACACGATCGCGGTGACCAACAATGGTCCGTCAACGGCGGTCAGTGTGGTTGTGACCGACAGCTTGCCGGCGAACCTGACTTTTATCAGTGCAACCGGTGGGGGGGCGACGAACGCGAGTCTGACGAACGTGTACTGGTCGGTGGCAAGTTTGACTAATGGTGCAATTACGAATCTGAGCCTGATCGTAAAAGCGCCAGCGACTGGCCAGATTACCAATACCTTGGTGGCTGGGAGTATCACTGCTGATCCGACACCGGGCAATAATACGACAAATTGGATCACTTCAGTGAGCGACCAAGCGGACTTGGCGATTACAAAGACCGGCGTGGTCACGATTCCGGCAACGAACCAGTTTACATACACGATCGCAGTGACCAACAACGGTCCGTCGACGGCGGTCAGTGTGGTGGTGACCGACAGCTTGCCGGCGAACCTGACGTTCATCAGCGCGACCGGCGGGGGCGCAACGAACACGAGTCTGACGAATGTGTACTGGTCGGTGGCGAGTCTGACCAATGGGGCGGTGACGAACCTGAGTTTGACCGTGAAAGCACCGGCGAGTGGAATCATCAGCAACTCGGTCGTGGCCGGCAGCACGACTGGCGATCCGACACCGGGTAACAATAGTTTTGGGCCGTTTATCACGACTGTGACGGGACAAGCGGACCTGGCCATTACAAAGACCGGCGTGGTCACGATTCCGGCGACGAACCAGTTTACGTATACGATCGCAGTGACCAACAACGGTCCGTCGACGGCGGTCAGTGTGGTGGTGACCGACAGCTTGCCGGCGAACCTGACGTTCATCAGCGCGACCGGCGGGGGCGCAACGAACGCGAGTCTGACGAATGTGTACTGGTCGGTGGCGAGTCTGACCAATGGGGCGGTGACGAACCTGAGT
>Ga0209083_1001960_pt1 | contig 21002 bp, 18 predicted proteins | sample AM7aDNAmetaG_FD_184132 | JGI IMG/M metagenome (GOLD analysis project Ga0209083, IMG submission 184132) | Freshwater microbial communities from Finland to study Microbial Dark Matter (Phase II) - AM7a DNA metaG (SPAdes) (version 3) | ecosystem: Environmental > Aquatic > Freshwater > Lake ...
GGCGGCGGAGCCTCCGGCCGAGGCCGCGCGCACGGCCGCGAGAGCCGCCGCTCCGCGGAGCGCGCTACGGCCGTGCACCAGCACGTCGGCGCCCAGCGCCGCCAGCTCGACGGCCGTCTGGCGGCCGATACCGTCGGTCGAACCCGTGACGAGCACCGTCTTGCCCCTCATGAGAGCTTCCGCTGTCACCCCGTCTCCCGTAGGCTGGTGCCCGGCGACCGCAGGGCCGGCCGCCGCGCAGCACTCGCTATTCAGACAGCATCATCGTCGCGGGCTCGGGCGAGACGCAAGAGGCCTCGCCCGCCGGCGCCGGGAAAGGACCAGGTGACTCGAGCGCGTGCCACCGTGTTCTGGCTCCGCCGCGATCTGCGACTGGGTGACAACCCGGCGCTGACGACGGCCGTTGCCTTGGCGCGGGAGCGCGGCGGCGGCCTCCTCCCCGCCTTCGTCCCGGAGCCGCAGGTGCGGCCTCAAAGGGCACCCGGCGGGGCCGCGCGCTGGTGGCTCTGGCACTCGCTGGGCGCGCTCGACGGCGAGCTGCGTCGGCGCGGCTCGCGGCTGGCCCTCGGGCGCGGCGACCCGGCCGTAGCCCTGCCCGGGCTGGCACACGCGGCGGGCGCCGGCACTGTGGTCTGGGCGGCCGGGCTGGAGCCCGGCGAGCTGGCCGACGACGAGGCCGTGGCCCGCGCGCTCGCCGGCAGCGGCGTGGAGGCCGTGATCGTCCCCTCGGCCGGGCTGCTCTTCGACCCGACGGCGATCCGCACCCGCGAGGGTCGCCCGTACACCGTCTTCACGCCGTTCTGGCGCGCCTGCCTGAACGGGCCGGCGCCGGCGGCGGCGCTACCCGCGCCGGAGGCGCTGCCCGCGGCGCCGCCCGAACCGGCCGGGCTCGCGCTCGACGAGCTCGCAGCGGAGACGAGGATCCCTTGGGCGGCCGGGTTCGACGGACTCTGGCGGCCGGGCGAAGCCGGCGCCCGCGCCGGCCTGTCCCGGCTCCTCCGCGGCCCCCTCGCCGCCTACGCGGAGATGCGCGACCGGCCCGACCTCGAGGGCACCTCGCGCCTCTCCCCTCACCTCCACTGGGGCGAGCTCAGCGCCCGGCAGGTGTGGCATGCCGTCGCCGGGCAGGTCGCGGAGGCCGGCTTCGACCTGGAGGCCGCCGTCGCTCCGTCCGCGTCGGACGGCGAGGGGGCGCCGAGCTTGCGGCGCTCCGCCGGCGCCTTCCTCCGCCAGCTCGGCTGGCGCGAGCTCTCCTCCCACCTGCTGCAGCATTTCCCGCAGATGCCGGCGCGGCCGCTGCGCGACCGCTTCGCCGTCTTCCCCTGGCGCGACGATCCGGTCGCGCTCGAAGCCTGGCGGCGCGGCCTCACCGGCTACCCGCTCGTGGACGCCGGGATGCGCGAGCTCTGGACCACCGGTTGGATGCACAACCGGGCGCGCCTCGTGGCGGCTTCCTTCCTTGTCAAGCATCTCCTCCTGCCTTGGCAGACCGGCGAGGAATGGTTCCGGGAGACGCTCGTCGACGCCGACCTCGCGAACAACGCGCTCGGCTGGCAGTGGGTGGCCGGGTGCGGCGCCGACGCCGCTCCCTACTTCCGGATCTTCAATCCGGTCACGCAGGGCCGCCGCCACGATCCGGAGGGCGCCTACGTGCGGCGCTGGGTCCCGGAGATCGCGGGTCTGCCGGCCGCTCACATCCACGCCCCGTGGCTGGCGCCGGGGACCGTGCTGACGGCAGCCGGCGTCACGCCCGGCGAGTCATACCCGGCGCCGATCGTCGAGCACGGCGAGGCCCGCTCCCGCGCGCTCGCCGCTTACGACGTGGTGCGGCACGCTCCACGCTGACGGCCCTCAGCCCAGCGTCACGAACCGCGGCTGCGGCCGGCCGCCCACCACGTCGACCAGGGCGAGCGTGCGCGGCTGCCCGAAACGCCCGCGCCCGGCCGACCCGGGGTTGAGGAACAGCGTCCCGGCGCGCCATTCCTCGGCCGCCTTGTGCGTATGGCCGCTGATCACGAGGTCGAAGCCCTCGGCCACGGGGTCGTGCCTGCCCATGAGGCTCGCGCCGATGTGACAGACGATGATCCGCAGGCCGGCGATCTCCGCCTCGGCCTCCCACGGAAGAGTGTCGCCCCACACCGGCACGTCGGTGTTGCCGGCCACCACCGTGAGCGGAGCGAGGGCGCGGAGACGCGCGAGGATGTCAGGACCCCCGACGTCGCCGGCGTGCACGATGCCCGCCGCGCCGGCGAACAGGTCGTCGAGCAAGGGGTCGTAGTAGCCGTGCGTGTCGCTGACCACGCCGATGAAGGGTGTTGCGTCCATCTGTGTAGGATACAGGGCGCACGGATGCAGGGGCGCACGGGCGCACGGCGCGCCGTAGCAGGCCTGCCCGGCGGGCGCGGCGCACGCGGCCGGCCCCGCGACACCCGCGGGCATGAAGCCGAGGAGGGAAGCGATGAGAGGTCTGACCGGCAAGCGCGTCGTCGTCACCGGCGGCACGAGCGGGATCGGCGCGGCGACCGCGGCGCGGTTCCGCGACGAGAGCTGCGAGGTCGTCGTGCTGGCGCGCACCCCGGGCGCCGGCGTGCTCGTCTGCGACGTCGGCGATCGCGAACAGGTCGACGCCGCGTTCGCTCGGATCGGCGAGCTCGACGTTCTCGTGAACAACGCGGGAGTCAGCGTGCGCAGCCCCGCCCTGGACATCACACCGGAGCAGTGGGACCAGGTGCTGGCCACCAATCTGAGCGGCGCCTTCCGGGTAGCCCAGGCAGCTGCCCGCCGAATGCTCGCGGGCACGGGCGGCGTCATCCTCAACACTGCCTCGACCAACGCGCTCGTGGGCTACCGCTACTACGCCGACTACAACGCGACGAAGGCCGGGCTGGTGGCGCTCACCAAGTCGCTGGCCCTCGAGTGGGCACCCACGGTGCGCGTCAACGCCGTCTGCCCGGGCTACGTGCTGACGCCCATGCAGGAGGCCGAGTACACCCCCGAGATGCTGGCCGAAGTGAACGGCCGGATCCCTCTCGGGCGTCACGCGACGCCCGAGGAGCTCGCCGGCCTCTTCGCCTATCTGGCCTCAGACGAGGCCGCCTACTTTACCGGCTCGGTGATCGTGATGGACGGCGGCGAGACCGCCGGCAGCCTGGTCAGCGGCGGCGGGCCGGGAGCCTGACGGCGCCGGCCCGCCCGTGACGACCCGGGAAAGAGGGAGCATGGCGGCGGAGCCCCAGTGGAAGACCAAGACCGACCCGGAATCGCGACGCCCGGTGTTCGTCACCGCGCTCGTCATCATCGCCGGCCAGGCGTGGGTCGCGCGCAGCCTGCAGTTCGATCCGTTCTGGCTGTTGCCGCTGGTCTCGACGGTGCTGCTCGCGGCCTCCATCGCCGTGTACGAACGCTCGGACACGCCGGTCAAGGCCGCCAGGGTCCTCTCGTACACCTTCGACGCAGTGCTCGTCTTCGCCGACGCGGCATGCCTCGTGCTGCTCGTGCGGGGAGTATTCTTGGGCTCGCATCTGCGGCCGACCGAGCTCCTGTTCGCGGGCCTCGCCCTGTGGGTCGTCAACCTCGCCGTGTTCGCCCTGCTCTACTGGGAGCTCGACGGCGGCGGCCCGGAGGCGCGCGCCGACGGCTACCGGAATCGCTGTCCCGACCTCGTCTTTCCGCAACTGCAGGCCGACCAGCAGGGACTCGCCGCGGACGCCTGGAAGCCCAGCTTCTACGACTACGCGTACGTCTCGCTGACGAGCTCCATCGCCTTCTCCCCCACGGACGCCATGCCTTACTCGAAATGGGCGAAGCTCGTGATGGGCGTGCAGAGCATCCTCTCGTTCGCGACGCTGGCGGTCATCATCGCGCGCGCCGTCAACATCGCCCACGGCTGAGCTGCGCCTCTCGGCCGCCGAGGCGCCTGACTCAGCGCGCCGCGCCCACCTCGAACCAGATCGGCGACGACCAGGCGCGCTCGTTGACCATCTCGCCCTCGAAGCCCAGCGTGGGCTGCTGGTAGGCCACGATGCGGAAGTAGGTGCGCGAGGAGACCGGCCACACGAGGCTGAAGGAGCCGGTCGTCCGCGTCGCCACCACCTCACCGCTCGCGATCACCTCCACCTTCTCGATGGGCGCGCTGTCGCCTTTCACGTTGACGGTCAGTCTCACCGAGGTCGGGCCGGACAGCGTCTTGAAGCCGCCCATGCGCACGCTCGCGCCATCCGCCGTCGCTGCGAACTGGAGCCTGATGCGCGGCCCGCTGGTGGCGTAGCAGTAGCGCCCTTTGATGGCGTCGTAGATCGCCGTACGTGTGAGCTTCTTCGCGTACACGGCTGTGAGGGCGCCGCCGTAGGGCAGCTCGTCCGAAGCGGGCGGGCTGTGATCGGTCACGCTGCCGGGCAGACCACGGTGATCGTCGGTGCCGCCGACGATGCCGAGCTGGTAGCCCGCGTCGCCGGTGGTCAGCCAGCGGCCCAGCGCGGCTTCGACGGTACGCTCCGCGATGAGCCCCTTGATGGCCTCGATCGTGCCGGGCACGTCGTTGGCACCGTGCTTGGAGAACACCTCAACCACGGTCTGCTGCCGGGCGTTCACGTAGTCCCAGTTCTGGCTCGGATGCTGGTCCTCGCTCAGGCCGCTGCCTTCGGCCACCGTGTGCGGCACGGTCATGCAGTCGTATTTGGCGAGCGCGCTCCATAGCGCCTGCGGCGTGCTGCGAACGCTGGACTCGTCGCCGACCCGCGTGAAGCTCGCGAACACCTCGGCCGGCACCTTGGCCGAACGGAAGAGCACCTGCTTGTGCCCGTAGTCGGTCGACTCGGTCCACTCGTAGCCGAGCAGCGTAGCGAAGCGGCCGGCATCGTTGGCGTCGTTGACCTGGTCCTGCGTCTTGGTCCACAGGCTCTTCGAGAGCGAGTAGTCGTGGTCGATGATGGCGCAGAAGTCCAGCCTGGCGGTCGAGCGCGCATACTCGAGGGCCTGCGACGGGATGTTGGTCGCGCCCATCACGCGGGCATCGGTCGAGTACCTGGTGTGGGCGTGCAGATCGCCCCAGTAGACGTGCAACGAAGTCGCGCTCGAGGCGCGCACGACCGGCGAGGCGACGGCCACAGCAACGCAAGCGAGCACCACTGCCACAGCGGCCGGGAGAACGCGGCGAGACGTCAGGCCAAGAATCATCACTGCCCCCTCAGGCCGCGGCCGGAAGCTTGGGGGGCGCGCGCCGGCCGCGTCGACGGGCGCTGATGGCAGGGTCGGCCGCCGCGGCGGGGTAAGTCTGCGAGCGAAGGCAAGAAAGGTCGGCGGAGGCTCATGTTCCCCCTCGGTGATCGAGCCTGCGGACGGGCGGGCCAGGGCGGCGGACGCCCGCCCACGCGGCAGGTCGCGCGCCGGCCGGGCGAACCACAGCGCCGAGGAAGGCCGCACCCGCGCCGGGCCGCGGCGATGCGGCCTCCGAGCGGCGTGCGGCCTGTGCAGCCGGCGGAGGTGACGCTCGGCCGGGACCAGCCGCGGTGCGCGAACCCGGCGCGGGGACGCCTGGCAGGCGGGCGCCCGGCCGGCGCGTACCTGCCGGCCGTGATGAGAATCGCCGGCTGCCCCGCGGCAGTCGGCGCGCCGCCGGCAAGGCTCCGCGAGCCGCGCGGCCGAGATCAAGAGCCCGGGCGAGCAGGCCGCGGGCGTGCCGAGCGCCGGGCGCGAGGAACCCGCCGGCGCCGGAAAGGCGCGGGCGCACGCGGTCGCCGGCGACGAGCGCCCGACCCGCAACGGCCAAGGCGTCGGCGACCGGGCCCGCCGCAGCCGGGCGGGAAGACGCCGAACGAGCCCCGCTGCCCGCCACGGCAGCGGCGCCGGCGGGCGCCACCGGCGACCGACGCCCGCCGTCCTTCGCGTAGTCTTTGTAGGCGACCGCGCCGCCGCACGTGAGCACCGTCGTGGCCGCCAGAGCGATGACCGCTGCCTTCGCGACGCCGAGGCCGGCGAGCTTGGCAGCCAGGCCACCGGCGACCGACGAGGCTCCGCTGGTCAGCGCGACCGAGGCGGCCGCGGACACGCCGGCCGCGGAGGCGCCGGCCGCGGCGGCGAGATTCGTGGCCGCCGAGGCGACCACGTGGGCGCCGAAGAGCGGCGGCGCGGCGACCAGCGGCAGCGCCAGACCCAGGCCCACGGCGTGCAGGCCGCTCCAGCCCTCCACCGTTCTGCAGCAGTCCGGGCACGTGCGCGCGTGCTCGAGGACGCGCCGGCGGCGCGCTTCTGTCAGGCGGCCGCCGACGGAGTAGGCGGCCGCCTGCTCGGCGAAGCGGCAGACCGACCCGCGCGTCGCGTCCGCCGTCATGGCAGTGAAGGCGGTCCGGAACGAGCGCCGCGCGCGGAACAGCAGCACCTCGGAGGAGCCCCTCGAGATGCCCAGCGCCTCCGCAACGTCGCGGTGCTGCAGCCCGTGCACGTCCTTGAGCAGCAGGGCGGCCTGCTGTTTGGGCGGCAGCTCAGCGAGACTCGCGGCGAACAGGCGCGCCATCTCGGCCTGGTCCTCCCCGTCACCGACCGCGAGGTCCGCCTCTTCCCCACGCTCCTCCAGGGAGACCGGGCGCCGGCTGCCGGCACGCAGGTGGTCCCAGCAGGCGTTAACGGTGACGCGGTACAGCCATGCCCAGAGGTGCAGCTCCCCATCGATCCTCGGGATCTGCCGATACGCCTTGAGAAAGACCTCCTGAGCGATGTCGCGAGCATCCTCGCGGTCGTGCACAAGGCGCCAGGCGAGGCTGTAGATGGCGGCCTGGTAGTCGGTCACCAGGCGGGCGAACGCGTCCTCGTCGCCGGCGCGCAGAGCGGCCACAAGGCGCGCGTCGTCGCGGGCGGCGGCGCCTGCGGCGCCGCCCGGCAGCGCGCGTGCCTCTTTGGGGATCGTGGCCATCCTGCTCCCAGTAACTCCTTCGCGTCGGTGAACCTTAGCACCCACCTCACCCGAGCCGCGATGCTGAGTGCCCCGACGCCGGCTCCGCCCGGCCGTCTGTAAGACCGGAGGCCCTCCCGACGTTCCTTGAGATGAAGAGCCCGGCAGTTCGCCGGCTCATTCACGATATCGACAAGGAGGACCACGATGTTGAGAAAGCGCGTCAGAGCGGCAGGCAGGATCAGGCGCCCGGCCGCGAGCATCACCCTGCTGGCGGCGACGGTGGCGCTGCTCGCTCTCACGGTCGCCGGGCCCGTGGTGGCCCGGGCGGCCGCGCCGCCGGCGGCCAAGCCGCGGCCGTTCATGGCCCAGACCACCGTCACGTCGGTCGACCTCAGTGGCAAGACCCTCACCGCCAGGGTGGTCAAGGGCAACCGCCCGATGAAGGCGTCCATCGGCAAAGACGTCACCTTTGCCGTCGGCGACTCCGCGGTGATCGTCAAGATCGGTGAGGACGGCGCGGCGACGATCGGCCTCGGCGGCCTGGTCGCCGGCGACCGCGTGCTCGTCACGGGGCGCGTCGACCGCACAAACCCTGCCGCGCCGCTGTACAAGGCCTGGCTCATCATCGACCGCGGGCCGGTGCCCCTCAAGACCTGAGGCCGGAGCGGTCACGGCGGACGGGGCGGCTGTCATCGGGAGCGGTCCGCAGCGACGCGGGAGGGGCGCAGGCCCCTCCCGCGCCGCGTTCAGAAGATCAGGCGCGCCAGACGATCGAGGGCCTCCACGCCGCGCGGCTCAACGGGAAACGCCGGCAGGCGGACGCAGCTGGGCCCCAGCGCCTCGATCTCCTGCAGGTACGGGAGCTGCTCCTCGCGCACGGCGGCGCAGAACGCGCAGGCGCCCGGCGCGGTGACCATGTTGGCCACGACCCACGAGCAGCGCGTGGGGATGCGGGCCAGGCTGTCCAGAAGCCGGCGGGTCTCCTCCACAGCCATCGCCTCCGGGATCGCCACGGCCACGAGCTGGCAACGCTCGCCGTCGGTGAGGAGCTGCCGCACCTGGCGGAGCTGCTTCGACTTCTGGCGCAGGAGCTCCCCGGCGCGCGCCAGCGAGAACGCGTTCTGGTACTTCAGCAGCACCCTGAAGAGCGCCGTGAACCACTGCCTGACCAGCTCCGGGGTCTGCAGCAGGCGCAGGGCGTGGCCGGTCGGCGCCAGGTCGAGGACGTAGGCGGCGTAGCGGCCTTCTTGCACCAGATCCATGAGCTTCATGAGAGCCATGAGCTCGTCGAGGCCCGGCGGAGTCAGGGAGATGAGCTCCTGCATGACCCGGCGGTCGAAGGCGATCTCCACGTCACCGCCTGCGCCGAAGGCGGTGAACGCCTCCTGCACCTCGCCGGCGTAAAGCCCGCTGACCTCCGCGAGCACCGAGGTCGCCGCCATCTCCAGGGCGTCCAGCCCGGCGACACCTTCGACCGCCGCAATCTGGCTGCCGAGGTTCTGCCCCAGGCAGTCGGAGAGCGAGTGCGCCGGATCGACCGAGAAAAGCAGGACCCGCCGGCCCTCGTGCTTGCGCGCCAGGTGGAGGGCCGTAGCGGCGGCGACCGTGGTCTTGCCCACGCCGCCCTTGCCGCCGACGAGGACGAAGGTCTGCTCCACGGTGATGCGAGCGGGCGATACGGTCCCGACGGGCGGCGCGAGCCCGACGGCCTCGGCAAGATGCTCCCCGGCGGAAGCGCCGGGCGCGGAAGGCTCCGCCGACGCGTCAGGCTCTATCGGCCCCGCCCGGTACAGAAGGCCGGCGAACTGCCGCAGGCGGGCCTGGCCGTGGACCTGGTGCGGCAGCAGCGGCACGCTCACCGCCGCCGTACCGGCGCCGGCCGAGAGCGCACCCGCGCCGGCCTCATCCGCGCCGAAGCGCGCGGCAATCTCCCGCAGCGAGGCCTGCTGCTCGCGCCGGCGCCGCGCGCAGAAGGGGCACTCCGCGGCGTCCGCCTTTCTCGCCACCCGGTTGACGACCACAGTGCGCACGGGCACCCCCATGCCCTCCAGAGCGTCCGCAAGCCTGCCGGTCTCCGCGACGCTCAGCGCCTCGGGAATCGTGACAGGCACGAACTCGGTGGTGCGCGGGGCACGCAGCAGGTCGCGCAGCAGCTCCATGTCGGCGGTCATGGCTTCCATGAAGTCGTCCGTCTCGTCGCGGCGCCGGCGCCCGAAGACCGACTGCATGTAGCGGTGCTTCTCAAGCATGAGATCGAGGACGTGCAGCCACCGGGCCATGAGCTCGGGCAAGGCGAGCAGGCGCAGGGTGTGCCCCGTGGGTGCCGTGTCGAGGATCACCAGGGCATAACGCTGCTCTCTGACGAGCTCCGCGATCTCGATCACCGCCATCAGCTCGTCGAGGCCGGGCAGCGAGAGCTCGAGGAACTGGCGGATGTCGTCGTGGTCGAAGTAGGTGCCGAGGTCCATGATCGTCGCGATGGCGTCGCCGTAGCGGTCTTTGAACGTTTGCAGGCGTTTGCCCGCGTCGACCGCCCAGGCGAAGAGCTCGGGCTCTCCGCGGATGGGCGTGATCCGGTCGCCGATCGGCTGTTCGAACGCGTCCGAGAGTGAGTGCGCCGGGTCGGTGGAGACGACGAGCACGGCGCCCGGCCTTTCGTGCGCCCGGTGCAGGGCCGTGGCGGCGGCGACCGTGGTCTTGCCCACGCCGCCCTTGCCCCCGAACATCAGAAAGCGCAGCCCCTCGTCGACGAGGAAGGAGGGTGGCTGCGCCCCCGGGCGGCCAAGCGCCGCAGGCTCCGCTGGTTCGCCGTCGGCCACGATGCTTCTCCCCCCGCGTTCGCGCGTCCTGGACGCCCGCAGGCTACCACCGACGGCGGGGCAGCGCCGCGGGCGGGCGCTGCCGGCTCACGGCGAGGCTCAAGGCGTTGCTCGCAGGCGCACGCGCGGCCGCAGGCGGCCGCGTCTGGAGGCGGCTCCCCCCTACCGGATCACGATGAAGCCTGTGGCGCTCGTGGCGGTGCCGCCGGCTGTGGACACGGCGATCGTGCCGCTGGTGGCGAGGCTCGGCACAGTGGCCCTGATCAGCCCGGCGGAGACCACGGTGAATCTCGCCGCGGTGCCGCCAAAGTCGACCGCGGTGGCGCCGCTGAAGCCCGCGCCGACCACAGTGACGACGGTGCCCGCCGGGCCCGAGCTGGGGGTGAAACCTCTGACGATGGGCGCCGGCACGTCGGAGCGCACCGCGGCCGCCACGTCCAGCCGCCCGCCGGTGGTCGTCACGCCGCTCAGCGAGTCCAGCGGATCGACAGTGCCGAGGATCCGCCGCAGGCGCTGCTCCAGGGTTTCGGATGGGTACTGCGTGGCGCACAGCGCGACCGCCCCGGTGACCTGCGGCGCGGCCATGGATGTGCCGCTCCCGCTCGCGTACCAGCCCCCGTCCCCCACGCTCTGCGCGCCCCAGGTGGCGCCGCCGTCCGTGGTGGCGAGGATGGTGCCGCTGTAGCCCGCCGCCCAGCCGCGGGTAGCGTTGCCGAAGGCGACTGCTTCGAGGTCCGCGGAGGTCGCCGAGCTCTGCGCGCTCCAGGTGGCGCCGCCGTTCGCGGTGGCGAGGATGGTGCCGCCCCAGCCCGCCGCCCAGCCGTGAGCGGCATCGCTGAAGGCGACGCCGCGCAGGCGCTCATTGGTCCCCGAGCGCTGCGCGTTCCAGGTGGCGCCGCCGTTCGTGGTGGCGAGGATGACACCCGAGGAGAGGCCCATGTCATAGCCCACAACCCAGGCGTGAGTGGGGTCGATGAAGGCGACGTCGTAGAGTCGCGCGCTGCTCCCCGAGCTCTGCGCGTTCCAGGTCGAGCCGCCGTCGCTGGTGGCGAGGATGACGCCGGCCTCGCCCACCACCCAGCCGTGGGCGCGGTCGCTGAAGGCGACGCCGTGCAGCCACGTGCTGATCCTCGAGCGCTGCGCGTTCCAGGTGGCGCCGCCGTCGCTGGTCGCAAGGATGGTGCCGGCCTCGCCCACCGCCCAGCCGTGGGTCGCGTCGCTGAAGGCGACGTCGTAAAGCAGCTCGGAGGTCCCCGAGCTCTGCGCATTCCAGGTGGCGCCGCCGTCGCTGGTGGCGAGGATGACGCCGGCCTCGCCCACCGCCCAGCCGTGGGCGCGATCGCTGAAGGCGACGCCCCACAGAAACGCGTGGGTCCCCGAGCTTTGCGTGGTCCAGGTGGCGCCGCCGTTCGTGGTGGCGAGGATGTCGCCGCCGCCGCTCACCGCCCAGCCGTGAGCGGCATCGGGGAAGGCGACGTCATAAAAGGCCACGCCGATCGCCGGCACCGTGCTGAGGATGCCCACGCCGGGGGCGCCCAGATCGACGCTCGTGGGACCGTAGTTCGAGAATCTCGCGAGGGCGTCGTTGTCGTCGGTGGCCGCCACCGAGATGATGTTCGGGCAATCGTAGGACGAAGGGTAGTGCGGATGGGTGTCGTTGTTGATGCCGTTGCCGGCGGCGTCGCCGTTGCCGGCCGCCGCGCAGAAGACGATGCCGGCCGCGCCGGCGGCGCTGATAGCGTCGCGCAGCAAGTGGTCTTCGCCGGTGCCGCCCCAGGAGGCGTTGATGGCCACGACGTTGACCCCGTAGTGGAGCTTCTCGTTGACCACGTAGTCGATGCACGTGATCGCATCCGCATCGGTGCCAGGGCCGCCCGCACTCAGGAACTTGAGCGCCATGATGCGCGCCTGCCAGGCCACGCCGGTGATGCCGACGCCGTTGTTGCCGACGGCCGCCATGGTGCCCGAGGTGTAGGTGCCGTGCCCGTTGTCGTCGTAGGGGTCGCCGGAGCCGGTGATGGCATTGATGCCGTAGACGTCGTCGATGTAGCCGTTGTGGTCATCGTCGATGCCGTTGGCCGGGATCTCGCCGGGGTTGTGCCACATGTTGGCGGCCAGGTCGGGGTGGTCGTAGGCGACGCCGGTGTCGACGTCGGCGACCACGACGGCGGCGCTGCCCGTGGTCGTGCTCCACGCCTCGGGGGCGCCGATGTCGGCGCCCGGGGTTCCGCCGGTCTGGCCGGTGTTGCTGAGCCCCCAGAGGTCCGTGAACAAAGGATCGTCCGGATAGACCGGCGCGGCGTCCGCGGACCTTCTGTAGTTGAGCGAGGCGGCGATGACGTTGGGGTTCCGCAGGGCGCTCGCCACGAGGGCTTTGCCGGTTAGCGTGGTGGACTTGAAGAGCAGGATGCGCTGGCCGCGGGGCACGACGGCCTGCACGCGGAGGTCGCGGACGCCGGCCGCGCCGAGCGCGCCGGCCAAGGCCTTCTTGCCCGACTGCGAGGCGCCGGCCCGCAGGCGCACGAGGACCTCGCCGGCCACGTACGAGGCGCCGGGCGCCGGCGCCTTCGCGAAGTGCGCGGCAGGCCGTGCGTCCCGGCTGCCGGCCTGTGCCTGCATCACCAGCAGCAGGCCGCCGGCGAGGCACAGGCCCAGGGCGAGCAGCAGAGGGATGGTGACATGGCGGAACCCGAACCTTGTTCTGGTGATCATGAGTCGCTCCCTCCGTTGGCCGAGTGGCACGGAGCACGCGTGCCCCGTCGGTCAGCTTACCAGCAAGAGACAGCTTGAGCCGCGCCATTCCCTGACGAGCAGGGCGCGCGGCCGGCAGCAACGACCCAGGCGGCCCCGGCGCGGGGCAGTGCGAAAAGGGAAGACAAGGATTCCTTGACTGTCGCGTCGCCCGCGACCGTCCACAGGCTCGATCGTTGAGAGATAAGATAAGGATCCGCCGCCATTCCCTATCTTCCCTCGCAGTACTGCCCCGCCGCGGCGGCTCCCACGGCTCCCTCGGCCGCGGCGTCAACCGTCAAGCGCGACGGTGTCGCGGCCGCTTTGCTTGGCGACGTAAAGCGCCCGGTCGGCACGCCGCAGCAGGTCGGCGGGGAGCTCGCCCGAGGTCCACTGCGCGACCCCGCCGCTGACCGTGACGCCGCGCTGCGCGAGCGCTTCGCAGGAGCGCACGGCCGTCAGCACTCTCTCGGCGAGCCCCAGCGCGCCGCTCTGGTCGGTGTGCGGCAGGAGCACGCTGAACTCGTCGCCGCCGAGGCGGCCCGGCAGGTCCTCGACGCGGCACACGGAGCCGAGCAGCGCGGCGAAGCTTGTGAGCACCTCGTCGCCGGCCTTGTGACCGGCGCTGTCGTTGACACGTTTGAGGCCGTCGAGATCGAGGCTCAGGAGAGACAGGGCGCCGCCGTGGCGCCGCACCAGCGAGATCGCCCTCTCGAGGGCCTCGTAGAAGTGGCGCCGGTTGGCGAGGCCGGTGAGATCGTCCACGGCCGCGATGCGCGTGATCGTGGCGTTGGCCTGCGCGAGGGCGGCGGTCTCGCTGCGCAGCTCGTCGTTGAGGTGGGCGAGCTCTTCCTCCGTCCGCTTGCGCTCGGTGATGTCCTGTCCTTGGGCGATCGTGGCCACCGGCGTGGTGCCGTCGGCCCCGTACAGAACGGCGGCGCTCCACAGCACCGTGCGCACCTCGCGGTCGGCGCGCAGGATGGGGACCTCGACCACCTCCCAGAGATCGCCGGCCGACGCCCGGGTCACGAGGTCGAGCGTCTGGGTGCGCCGCTCGTCGGCCGGGAAGAGCAGTTCGAGATGCCGGCCGACGACCTCTCCGGCAGCGCGCCCCGTGAGCTCCTCAAAGGCGCGGTTGAAGCGCGTGATGCGCTGCTGCGGGTCCCAGACGATGATCGGGGCATTGGCGTAGCCGAAGAGGTTCTCGATGTAGTCGCGCGTCTCGCGCAGCTCCTCTTCGATCTGCTTGCGCCTGGTGACGTCACGGACGTTGAAGACCATCCCGGCGGGCTGCTCGTGCGCGTCATGGATGAGCTCGCCGCTCACCTCGGCCGCAAAGGTGCTGCCGTCGGCGCGTAGCCCGCGGCAGTCGCCCGGCCCCGGCATCATGCCCTGAAACTCGAGCGCCACGCTGACCTTGGGGCGCTCCCCGGCTTCGGGACGCTCCGCGCCCTCGGTGACGAGGAGCTCGCCGAGCGAACGGCCGATAATCCCCCCGTCCCGATCGTATCCGAACATGCTCAGGGCCGCGGGAGACGCTTCGCGCACGCGGCCCTCCAGATCGGTGATCGCGATGCCGTCGGGGGACGCGCGCAGCACGGACCGACAGCGCGCTTCGCTGCCGCGGAGCGCTTCGTGCTCCCGCGCCAGCCGCAGCGCGCTCCGGCCGAGATCGCCGAGCATGTCGACAAAGTCGGCGAGGAGGCCGAGGGCCCGCTGGACGCGCTCGGGCGAGAGCACGGGCACGCCCGCCAGCGCGTCCAGGTAGGCACGCTCGTCGAAGCCGAGCCGCTGGGCGCGCCGGCGGAAGGCCGCTTCGTCCACCACGTCGTCGTCGCAGAAGAACTGGCCGATGATGACAGTGGCGACGTGCTCGCCGGCGATGACAACGGGGGCGGCCACGTCCCGGAGCCCGTTGGCGCACGTGTACGAGGCGTAGCCGGGCGCGCTCAGGCCGTCGAGGAGGCGCCGATTGACGCACGCGTCGCTCTCGAGGCAGCCCTTCAGCGTGACCTCGTGGACGCGGTGAAACCGCGTGCAGATGTCCTGCCAGCCGGCGGTCACCAGTACGGTGCCGGCCGGATCGAGGACGGCCGCGCTGAGACCGCCGGCGGCGGAGAGGCCGTTGCACACGCGCTGCACCTGCGCCAGATCGAGCAGGTCGGTCAGACTGTGCTCAGCGGTCTGCACGCGCCCTCCCCTCACCTCGTCCCCGCTCCTTCGGCGCCGTCGCCGACCCCGAGCGTCCCAACTGTCCACGCGTGCCGCGAGGCGCGAGCCTGCCACGCGCCCGGAGTCTGCCGCAGGCCCTCGCGACACGTATCGGCGAATCGCTGCGTGGAGTTGAGCCGGCGGCGCCTCGGCCGGCGAACGGCGCCGGCGGGAGTATGCTGCTTCCAGACAGCGACGACCGTCATGCGACAAGAAGCGATTGGAGACTGCGATGTCAGCCGAACAAGCCTATGCGTTCGTCCACAAGATGAAGAGCGACGAAGAATTCGCTGCCAAGGTGAAGGCCGTGGAGGACGTGGCGGCGCGCATGGAGCTCATCCACGCCGAGGGCTTCGACTGCAGCGCCCAGGAGATCAAAGCGGTGTCGGGTGGTCTCGCCGATACGATGAAGATGCGGACCTTCGCCGCGGGTGGGTCGTGGTTCGACTGCCCTGCCCTGCGGTGGGAGTAGCTCGAGAGGGAAAGTCCTGCAAAGCGGTGGTAGCGGCGGTAGGACTCGAACCTACGACACGCGGATTATGATAGGCGTAGTACGGTGACGGTACGTCCAGATAGTGCCGCTCCAGCCTCAAAGGTTCGATGTCCGCTGACTCTCAGTACAGCCGCTGACAGCCCGTACCGCGTCGTCTGATTAGCACGCGATTAGCAGTCTGGGCGCGCCCCCAGTCGGTCCGTCAGACGCATCGGGTAGGATGAAGTCGTGCAACCTTCGCGGCCATCGAAACCTTGGCACACGGGCGAACTGGCGGTCCTCATGGAGCATCGCCACGAGGGCGCCGCGGCCGTGGCGGCCCTCCTGGGGCGCTCTGTCCCCTGCGTCAAGGCTGCGGCCAATCGAAATCGCGTCTCGCTCAGACAGCCCGGCAGCTATCGCGGTACGGTGCTCGGCCAGGTCCGCGGCCTCAAGCTGAGCGAGCAGGTGCGGCACGACCTCGTGACCGGCGCCGTGGACGCGGAGGTGCTCGCCGAGCGCATGCGCCTTGACCGCGAGCGATCACTCTGTCCGGTCTGCGGACAGCGCCCCGTCCGCAGCGCCCGCAGCGGCTTCTGCCTCGTGTGTCATCGCCGAGCCCTCGCCGAAAAGCACCTCGAGATACTCATGGAGTACGACGCGAAGAGAGCGATGGACGCGGGCAAGCAGATACTTCATCGCGCCCGCGAGCGGTACGCGGCGGCGGCCGGGTAGGTCTACTTCACGTAGCGGATGCGCCGATGAGGGTCGCGGTGGCGCTCAGTCTCAGCGGTGAACGCCCGGTAGGCGGCGGTGTCGGCGGTGCCCGCGTCCAGCGGGGTGGGAGCGGCGAAGAGCTCGGCGACCACGGCAGTTAGGTAGCTGTGGAGGCCCTCGTCGTCGGAGACTTCCCACGACTCCAGGCGCTTGTTTTCGTTCAAATTCATCGAGGTCCGCAGGACCACATGCCACTCGTCGTTGCCGATCAGGACGAACTTCGCGTGATTCTTCGTGACCCGGATAGCGGCGTCGCCGAAGCGATCACGCATCGCTTTGCAGTACCCCGGCTGCCGCACCGGGAAGGAGGAGTCGACGAGCCAGAGGATGGAGCGCACACGGCCGTCGTCGCGCAGCCGGAGAGCGTAGTCGATGTCGGCGCCGGCCGCCGTCCAGGTCGAGATGACGAGGTCGGCGGGCCCGGTGAACGTCAGGATGTGCTCGAGCAGGTCGATGAGCGAGTACGTGCCGCGGCCGAGGCCGTAGATCTCGCAGCCGTGCTCGACGGGGCCGACCGCCGCGGCCACGTTCGCCTCGTACTGCACCCGGCGCACGTCACGCGCCAGGCGCCCTCGTTTGTGAACAGCGTCCATCGCTACTTCATCCGGTAGACGAGCACCTGCCGCGCCGCCTCCATCGCCTTCTCGCAGCGCGCCAGGACGTCCAGCTTAGGAGCCGGCTGCACCTTCAGGACGACGCCCTTGTCGGAGACAAGCTCGAGCACGTCGCCGTGATCGTCGAGCCAGCGTTGAGCGAGCACCCATCTCTCATGCGCAGCGCAGTAGGTCTCGAGCACGCCCAGCGTCAGCGGGTCCTCCGCCGTCAGGCGCGCGGCGAGCTCGACCCACTTCGCCTTACCCACCTTGCCGAGTGTGCCGGGAGGTTGAACGCCCATGCCGTCACCGTCCTTCGTCGCCACCACTTTGCGTTTCACGTCACGTTCAACGCGCCCGTCAGTCTCAGAACTTGTGACGCGCTCTCGCCTTTCGTGTCGCTCCCCGGCGGATTCTTGGTATTCCCCGAACTCGATTCTGGTAGGAAGTCGATCAGCAGGCGCATGCACACAGACAGGGCGTCAGGGTGCGGCTTGCGCAGTCGGTGGTCCCTTAACCGGCATCCGGGGGTCACGTCAGAGTTGCGCCCCCGCCGGACTGTGCCGGCGGGGGCGCGGGCTACTTCGACGCCGCCCTCTTTCGCTCCCGTCGGAGCCGGGCAGGCACGGCATGGCGACGCTTGGATCGGCGCGGAGAAAGGATTGCCGCGTCGGTCGCAACCCAAGATGAACGGCGCCGGAGGAGGCGGCCAGTCGACCACTCCCGCTCCCCCGGCGCCGAGACTCACGCCGTGTCGCTCTTGCCCAGCACGCAGGCGCCCGGATTCCATGGCGTTCCCCCAACGCGCATGCTCGCCAGATACCTGATCTTCCCGCTAGAGCTCACGGTATAGGGGTCGATTAGGATTCCCGGCGGGCGATGGCTTGCCAGCAGGTAGGCGTTCGGCAAGTTGGCCAGGGCCAGGGGGTGCGCGCCGTTGCCAATGGCGGGGGCGGAAGTCTGAGTGAGTACGGGGAAGCCGTACATGGTGGGCTTGCCGCCGTCCCAACTTATCAGGGGAGCGTCTGCGGCGCTGGGCATGGTGAACGCGCTGAGCACGCCCAGCGTCGCGGGATTACAGAGGAACACGGCGCCGGGCAGGTAGCGCGACTGGAGCGCCGTGATCATCGCCATGGGCAGCGTGTTGGCGAGCGCGTCCGAGGCGCCGGAGGGCACCACGTCATAGACGCCGGTGGCGGCGAACAGGCCGTTCGCGCGATCGGTGCCGGCGCCGACGGCCACGTCCTCCTCGAGGGTCTCGTACAGGTCCTCGACGAGCCAACGGGTGAGCATGTCGGGCGCGCCGGGGACGCTGTCGAGCCACGTGCTGGACGGGCGTTGGTCGCTGTAGATGTCCCTCGCCACGACGTTGACAGAAGCGAACGTCGCCGCGGTCTGCTCGGAGCGCGTGCCCAGCTCAGTGGCGTGGGCAGCGACGCCGTGCGTCTTGAGCGGCAGCTCGGCCTCCGGCGCTCCGCCGCTGAGGTCGAGATGGTACGCGAACGCCGTGATCGGGGAGAGCGCGCGGGCGGCCTCTTGGATCGGCGCGAGGATCGGCGCGGGAACGACGTAGGCGCCGGTGTCGCCCGTGCTGAGGTTCTGCGGATTGGTCGTGCGGATGAAGTCGTAGAACGCCGTCACGTCGCCGGAGCCGTAGCCCTCTCCGACGATGCGCGCGTCGCCGCGGGCGATGGAGGCGCGCATCTCAGCGAGCTCGGCGGTTTTGACCCGGCTGGCCGCGGCGTCGAGCGCCTGGATCTGGCCTTGAAGGGACATCAAAGTGTCCCGTTCCTCGGGGCTGCGGTCCCGCTTCGCGATCAGGGGGTCGGCGACCTTTTGGAGTTGGTCCGCGTCGGCCTCGAACTGACGGTAATCAAAGTACGTCATGGTGCTCACCTCTGGCACGGCCGAGGCCGCGCGTCGTCGTCAGTGGAATGTGCTGCCCACGCCCGCCGCTTCCCCAAGGGTGCGGCGCTGGGGCCTCAAAGACCCGCAGCGGGCCTGCTCGCCGCCCACGCTGCCCAGCCTCCAAGGCTGTGCGCCGGACCCCAAGGGCTACCCGGCGGGCCTGCGTCTTCTGCGCGGTGCTCGCCGCGGCGGATTTCCTTTACGTACTCTCCGGGTTCGTCTCCGAAAGACACCTCCCCGAGCACGCTATCCAGCGTAGCACGGTGGTCACACGGATGATTGCGTCAGTTCGCCGTCTCGCCTCCAGCGACGAACGCGGCGCGGCCGAACGGCCCCACGACGGCGGTCACGTCGAGCCCGCCGAGCTCGTAGCCGGACGCCAACGCCTCGAAGTCGTCGGCCGGCAGGTGGGATGCGGCGATGAGGAAGTCGGAGGACGCGGCTTCGCCCTCGTGGCCCAGCACGCGAAGGTGGTAGTCCCAACGCGCCTCGGGGTCGGCCAGCCGGCGCACAGCGCACTCGTGCGACGGGATCACGGCGGTCTGGAGCTCTGCCGCCCACACGAAGCTGTCTTCATCGGTGAGGTCGCCGACGGCCACGACGTGGTGATCGTCGGTGAGGCGGGCGGGCACCGCGGCTTCGATCTCGAGCGGTGGGAAGGCATCGGCGGATGTCGCCCTCAGCAGACGGATGTGGGCGGTGGTCGTGGTCGGATGCTTCATCGTGTCAGCAACTCCTCAGCGGCGCGCCGGCCGCTCTCCGGGGTGGTCAGTGGTCGAAGGTGCGGTGAGAGCCCGTGCAGCAGGCCAACGACGACCTCAGCGGCGAGCTCACGGGCCGGTGGGCGGCCGTCATGCAGCCCCGCGATGTTCGTGGCGGCGGCCAGCTCGGCCTCGATCCTCGCGAGGTTGTCGGCGGCCGGCGCGGCCTCGCGGATCCGCAGGACGAACGCCGCGGCGGCGTCGTGCAACTCGAGCCTCAGCCGCTCGATGCGCTCGGCGAGCTCGCCGGCGGGGGTGGTGGTGCTCATTTGGTTACTCTCCCCTCGGGACGCTTGCCACCGTGCCACCGCTCAACGTCTCGACGGTCGGCAGGATGGTCACTTCTCCGGGTAGTGGGTCGCCAGGGAGGAGGCGCGCAGGTTTGCCCTTCCTGTCTTCGAGGTTCTTGAGATACCCTCTGGTCACGGCAACCTTGCCGCGACGCCTTGCTGCCGACTTGTCGAGGCCGAGGCTTTCGCCGAGTTGCGCGGAGGTCACGCCGCCCGCGTGCGTCTCGGCGAGTACCGCGACGGCCGCGACCGTCTCGACAACGGTGGCAGGGACGGTGGCACCGACTTCATCTGCCACCAGGTCTGCCACCAGGTCGCGCACGGCGCCGTAGTCGGCGACCGTGGCGACGATGCGCCCGGCGCCGTCGCGCTCGCGCGTCTGTTGATGCAGGACGGCGTGAGCCTTGACGAGGTTGAGCACCGTCTGGAAGTCCCTGCGCAGGCGCACGGCTACCGGCGGCACGAGCGTGGCGAGCTGCATCGCGTAGGGGATGGTCACGGCGTTCTCCTGCTCGGCTATCCATGCCTGCAGGTCTCGCCACTCGCCGAGGTCGCCGGCGCCGCCGCGGCCGTCCTCGCAGGCCAGCATGCGGATGATTGCCGCGGTCTGCTCGCGGGTGTCGTTGGCGGGCACGCTGAGGAGCCTCGTCTCGTTTTCCGGGTGCAGACTCACCGCCGTGGTGGTGACGATCACGCCGGTCGGACCCTCGCGCACGATGAGGCGCGGCTGCAGGCCGGCGCCCTTCACCTTCTCCACCGTTTCATAGCGGATGCAGCCCTCAGACAGGAGGCTGCGCAGCAGGTAGGAGGCGAACTCAGATTCGAGGCCGGCGGCCTCGTAGAGGATGAGGAAGCGATGGGAGAGCGGCTCCTTCGAGTAGGCGAGGGCATGTTCGGACATCGAAGACAAGGCGTAGTAGGCGGAGGCCGGGAAGAACTCGACGACCTCCTGCACCACGAAGGACTTGCCGGCGGAAGACGGACCCTTCGCGGCCACCGACACGGGGCGTGCGAGCACGCGACTCGTGAGCGCGAGGTAGACGACCTTCGCGAAGCGATCTTCTCCGACGACGCCGCGCGAATGCAGGACCATGGCGAAGTCGGAGAGGAGGTCCGGCGCGGTGGCGATGGCCGGCGGCTCGAGCGGTGGCACGGTGGCAGCGTCGCCGAGGGGAGAGTATTCATCGGGCAGACCGGCACGCCGCGCCGCGGCCCGCGCATCCTCCGCGGCGACGTCCTGCTCCACCTTCAGGACGGCCGCTTCGCACATCGCGATGTCGTCGGCGGTCCCGCCCAGTTCGTTGGCCCGCACCGCGATGAGGGCACGGCGCTCGAACGCCGGCAGACCGACCACGGTGAGTGCCCAGGAGCGCATGCGCCTGCCGTCTCCATTGCCGGCGCTCATGGCGTCCTTCTCCCGCGTCGCCGGTCGGCGTCAGCGACGAGCTGCTCGACGGTGGCGACGGCGTCATCGTCGAACAGCGACCGGACTTCTGCCCACATCGCCTTTTCGGCCAGCCGCTCGGCGCCGCTCAAGCTGGCGATGTAGTCG
>Ga0209083_1001962_pt1 | contig 20987 bp, 16 predicted proteins | sample AM7aDNAmetaG_FD_184132 | JGI IMG/M metagenome (GOLD analysis project Ga0209083, IMG submission 184132) | Freshwater microbial communities from Finland to study Microbial Dark Matter (Phase II) - AM7a DNA metaG (SPAdes) (version 3) | ecosystem: Environmental > Aquatic > Freshwater > Lake ...
GTGCAATACCAGATGTATCATACAATGCTGATCCAGCTTCTGGATTTCCAGTTTACATGAGTAGTTCTGCAACAAAAGGTGCATGGTTTACGGTCGGTGGTACTTCAGCTGGAGCACCGCAATGGGCAGCAATTCAGGCTTTGGGTCATTCAGTAACGAACAACAATCTTTATTCTGATAAAGCACAGGAAAATTATTCAGATTATTTTCGCGATATCATTTCAGGAACAAATGGTTCTTGTACCTATTATTGCACAGCCAGAAAACACTATGATTATATAACAGGTCTTGGTAGCCCTCTTACAACTAGGTTTTAGATTCTTGCTGTATGGATAGTGTCGCAAAGATATATTGTGCGACACTATCATAATATATAAATAGGTCCTTCCCCATAAGTCAAACAATCATATTTTTACAAAAAACAAAGAACTCCCAAGATTTTTACTTGAGAGTTCTTTGTTTTATAAATTAATTGTAAAAGTTATTTAACTAATGCTACCTGGTACCCTAATTTTAAGGATGTCTCTTGATTCCAACACTTAGATGATGAAATCCATGGCTGCACACCTTCTTTGTTGTATAAGTATTTGGCATAGGCCAAGTTACCATCAACAGTTTTAAGATCAAAACCAAGCTCTAGGGCTTTATCTGCGTGATAATATTCGTTTATCTGCATGATACCTAAGTCACCCTTATTGATTTTTCCTCTTAAAATATTTCCTTTTGCATCCACTTGTCTAAATTGAGACTCGCATCTTGCTATATCAACAAGTATAGGATCATCTTTAAAATAAGTTTTTACTTTTTCCTCCAATTCTTTACTTGTCAATATTTTGTTAGTTGCTTGTTCCTCTACTCTCGAAGTCGCTCCTGGCGCCGTAGTTGTTGCTGCTATGCTTGCATCAGCTGTTATTGTGGATCCTCCATAAATTGAAGAAAGCACAAGAACTGTCGTCGCTATTATTTGTATCATATAAAAATCAGAGATGACTCTGATTCATACATATACTATCATACTCATATTTAAATGTCAATAGTTATGGCACCAATTTTCTGCTAAGTCAAACACAAATATACGGCTCAACAGAGCCCTATATTACTTGATTTTAACCTTATTTTATGGTATGGTTTGTGCCCCTATTTCAATCCAACACAGTTTGATGCTGGAGTAAGACCTGCTAATTTAGCATCTTCTATACTTTTAAACCAAACTTTATTATCTTCTTTGATTTTTGATACACCCGAACACCACGGATAGTAATATTTAGTGCCGGATTTTGAAGCTACAACTTCCCCACTTACTTGTACTGGTTGGTTTACAGGTAATTGGTTTTTAGTAGATGAACTTAAACCTGTGTCAAATACATCTTTATATATCGCATTTCTTGTATTTATTATTGAGATTGGTGTTCTACTCTTCTCATAACTTGATAGTTTTCCTAAGCCAAAAGAAGCCGTTGCCACAAGTATTATCATAATGACAATATACAAATCATCTTTAATTTTTAGGCCTTTTTCTTGACTATAAATTTTGTCTTTTATATCACTAAAAAAGAGCTTGATTTTTTCTGTTAAATCTTTTATACTCATATCTACGTTATTGTATCAGAAATTAATAAAATAACGAGCAAAGCGACTATATTTTACTAACCCCGTGTAGTAATCTGTTGAAAGTATTTTTAGATAAAAATACTTTCAACAGATTAAAAGGCTCATTTTTCAAAATGAGCCACTACACAGGGTGATGATTTTAAAATTCACTTCGCTCATAATAAAATCAACATAATATGGCACATAAAAAAGCAGCAGGTTCGTCTAAAAACGGAAGAGATTCAAATCCAAGATATCTTGGGGTTAAGATTAACGATGGTGAAAAAGCCAAAGTTGGACAAATAATTATGAGACAAAAAGGTATGGATACTCTTGCTGGTAAAAATATTGGTGTTGGTAAAGATCACACACTTTTTGCATTGAAGGATGGAATAGTTGAATATTCTACAAAAAGAAAAAACAACTTTGATTCAACAATTACTAGAAGAAGTGTTATTAATATAAATTAAAGATAAACACAAAAGGGCGGTCGCTTCGCGACCGCCCTTTTGTGTTTATTATTTTTCTCCTTTTATCAAAACATTCAATTTGTATGTTTCCCCTTCTACTTTTAGTTCGACTTGGTGTTCCCCTATTTCTTTAAGTGGTTTTTCTAAATTAAAATGTTCTGGTGATAATATTACTCCTGTTTCTTTTTTGAATTCATCAATTATTTGTCCTTCATGTATACCAGCAAAAAGATGCCCTTTGTCATTTACTTTTCCGCTTATATGCAATTTACCATCTGGAAGTTTATTGACCGCATATTCAAAAGCTTTTTTAAAATCTTGTTTTAATAATACGTCGTGTTTTTTCTTTTCCTCAATACCTTTTAAATAATTTGGGGTTGCAGGTACGGCTATTCCACCTGGTATTAGAGAATTTAAAGCGTATCCATTAGCAACCTCTTTCACATCATATTTTCTACCAATTTTTTTAATATCTTTGAGAAGTATTATTTTCATCCCAGTTACAAATTTTTATGCCACGTGTACTGTTTTTAGTAACATGACCGTATTAATAATTCTTATCTTTTTACTTTTTTTAATTACTATATCTCGTTATTTATAACAGGACAAGTTTTTATTATATTTTATCTAATAAATTAATTGCTTTATCCATCTGTGGATCTTTATTTGACTTCAAATCATCTTCGTTCATTTTTACTTCGTAATCTGGCGTAAGGCCACCGTCCGAAATTGATATACCATTTGGTGTAAGCCATCTTGCAATAGTCACTTTTAATGAAGTGTCTGGAGTAATTTTAATGAGTTCTTGGACAGAGCCTTTACCAAAAGTTTTTGTTCCAACTATCTGTGCAATTTTATGCTCTTGTAATGCTCCAGCCAATATTTCTGAAGCAGATGCAGAACCACTGTCTGCAAGAATTATCATTTTTAGTTTATTGGTAAATATGTCATAACCTTTACTTCTATAAACTTGTTGATCAATATTTGGCCCAAAATCTTCTTCAACAACAGCTTTTCCTAAAGGTAAAAACCAACTTGCCATATCCACAGCGGATTCTAAATATCCTCCAGGATTTCCTCTAATATCTAAGATTAATTTATATTTTCCAGATTCAACAAATTCACGAAGAGCACTTCTAAATTTATCTGCAGAGGGTGCATAAAAATTATATAATCTAATAATAAATACATCTCCTTTCGTCTCTGTTTCTACAGTTGGGACATCGATAACTTCCCTTGTTATTTTTATTTCTATTGGTTGAGTTTTTCCTTCTCGGGCAAATTTAATAGTTACAGTAGTTCCTGCTTTTCCTCTTATAAGTTTTACAGCTTCATCCACCGACATATCTGCTGTAGTTTTTCCATCGATTGCAAGAACAATGTCTCCTTTTTGGACCCCAGCAAGATATGCAGGAGTACCTTTTAAAGGAGCAATAACAACAATACTGTTATCTTTAATGGCTAGTTCCATTCCTACACCTTCAAAATTTCCGCTTATATTATCTTCAAAAGACTTACTTTCTTCTGGGGGCATGAAGACTGTGTAAGGGTCTCCGTATGCTGAAGTTAAACCTTGAATAGCATCCCAGATTTTGTCTTGGTCATTTATTTTTTTAGCATCTTTATGTGTATAAACAAATTTTTGATCCAAAATTTGCCATGTTGTCCAAAAAGCATCCATGTTTGCTGTCGAGGTTGATATAGGGGAAGATTCATTAATTGTCGATATTGTAGAGTTTAAGTTTTGGTTTGATTTACCATAATATACCCCAAAACCGAAAGATCCTGCTATCAAAATAACAACGATAAGAATTACTTTATATTTTTTTAAATTATTATTCATTGGGTCGTATTATCGCAAAAATATCACTTTATGTCCACCACTTTTTCTTTCGACTTTATTATGGAGGTTGTTATACTTCAAAATAAATCATATAATGTAATGGTAAGATTAATTTATAAAAAACATGATAAAAAAATATACAAATAATTCAATAGCTTGGATTGATGTAGAAAGCCCAACAACTGAAGAAGTTAGGAGTTTAATGGAAGAATATGATATAAATCCTGACGTTGCTCGAGAGCTTCAACTTCCAACCTATAAAGAAAAAGTTGTTGTTTCGAAGGATTATCTTTATATGGTTTTACACTTCCCTACTCTTCGTCATACTCACAGAGATGATACAACAGAGCAAGAGATAGATTTTATCGTTGGAAAAGATTTTATAATTACAACGAGATATGAACAGATAGATCCAATAGAAAGATTTTCTAAAACTTTTGAATTAAATAAAATATTAAACAAAGGTGTAATGGAAGACAATGCCGGTTACGTTTTTTATTATTTGATAAAAGAACTTTATAAAGCCATGTCTGATGAGGTTGATAGTATAAACGATACATTAAAAGAGATAGAAAAGAATATTTTTAAAGGTAAAGAAAAAGAAATGGTCAGTGAAATTTCTAAAGTTAACAAAGATTTAATAAATTTTAATCATGTTATTCTTACGCATCGAGTTATTGATTCACTTATTGCTTCAGGTGGTAGATTATTTGGCAATGGATTTTCAGAAAATTTTGCAAAAATATTGAACGAATATAATAGAATAGAAAAAGCCTTATCAAATAATATAGATTTTCTAAAAGAGCTTAGAAGTACAAATGATTCACTTCTTTCATCAAAACAAAACGAAACAATGAAAGTACTTACTGTTATAGCTTTTCTTGCTCTACCGTTTACTATCATCACAGGTTTTTTTCAAATGAATGCGACTCATACTCCACTTTTAGGAATGGATAATGATTGGTTTATAATAGTTTCCATTGAAATAATTTTTGTTATATTTGCTTTTCTTTTTGCAAAATGGAGAAAGTGGATATAAAAAACTATTAAATCTAAAATGTTTAATTTTTTAAAACAAAGAAAAACTAATAAAAATAGTCCGATTTATCTTTATAATACGCTTACAAGAAAAAAAGATTTATTTGAGCCGATTAAAGCTGGAAAAGTTGGAATGTATACCTGTGGGCCAACCGTTTACGGCTACCCGCATCTTGGTAATCTTCGCACTTATGTATTTGAGGATATTCTTAAAAGGACCTTATTTTACAATGATTATAAGGTAAATCATGTAATGAATATTACAGATGTCGGTCATCTTACAAATGACCGAGACATGGGTGAAGATAAGGTTGAAAAAGAAGCTCAAAAAGAAGGAAAAACTGCTTGGGAAATTGCAGAATTTTATGCCAAAGCTTTTTTTGATGATGAAAAATATTTAAATATAATAAAACCGAATATAGTTTGTAGAGCTACGGATAATATAAAAGAGCAGATTAAGATGATACAAACTCTTGAAAAAAAAGGTTATACATACAAAACAAGCGATGGAATATATTTTGATACTTCAAAAGTTTCGGATTATACAAAATTGTCTGGGCAACATCTTGAAGAATTAAAAGAAGGTGCTCGTGTTGAGATAAATGATGAAAAGCAAAATCATACAGATTTTGCACTTTGGAAATTTTCACCGACTGATAGTAAAAGAGAAATGGAGTGGTCAAGTCCATATGGAATTGGTTTTCCCGGCTGGCACTTAGAGTGTTCAGCGATGAGTATAAAATATCTTGGAGAACAATTTGATATTCATTGTGGAGCTGTGGACTTTATTAATCTTCATCATACAAATGAGCTTGCCCAATCTGAATCTGTAACGGGTAAAAAACCATGGGTAAAATATTGGATTCACGGAGGATTTCTAAATTTAGATGGTGGTAGAAAAATGAGTAAAAGTGCAGGTGATGTTTTAACCATCAGTAATATTTTTCTTAATAAAGGAATTAACCCACTTGCTTTTCGTTTTTTAACGCTCACAACCCATTATAGAAAACCAATGGATTGGAGTGATAGTTCAGTAGTATCGGCAAAAAATGGTTATGAAAATTTGCTTTCAAAAATTTCAAATCTTGGAAATATAATTGGTAAAATAAATAGTCAATGGAAAGAAAAATTTGTTTCATCAATAAATGATGATTTGAATATGCCACAGGCAATGGCTGTGCTTAATGAAATGGTGAAGTCGGATATATTACCTGCTGATAAACTTGCCACCGCACTCGATTTTGATAAAGTTTTGGGATTGAAATTATGTGAAGTAATACAAAAGAAAGTTGAAATACCAGCGAGTGTTTTGGTGTTGGTAGATGAGAGAGAAACAGCTAGAAAAGGCCAAAACTGGGCAAAATCTGATGAATTAAGGGATAAAATAAGGGAATTTGGCTATGAAGTTAAAGATACACCTGCTGGGCAAGATATCAAAAAATTATAAAAAAATGGGGTTTCGCGAAGCGAAACCCCATTTTTTATATTTTATATACTAACCTTATACACCCTATACACCGCATCATCTCCTTCATCGTAATGGTCTGGTACGAACGCTTCCTCGGCCATTTCAACTCCAAGGGCTTTAAGATCATCAACGTGTTTGTCCAACATAGCCTGTGATGTATTTCTCAAGTGCATATCAAATAGTATAGGTTGATTTTTGGTTTGTGCTTTGGCTTTCAATGCTTCAATTATCTTTCTGAACATCTTCCAACCAATTCCCTGTTTTTGTGCTTCGGGTAATACAGCTATATCATCCAAATAGACAGATGGTTCTCCTTCATCTGTCTCATCTTCTGTAGCAACCAAGTATCCAATAGGTTCTATTTCAGTTTTACCTTCTGGAATACCTTCCACAACAAATGAGTATTCTGTACCATTACTATGTTTCAACTCTTCTATCATTTCCTGGCCAATAGCTAAATCATCACTGTAAATAATTTTTTCCAATTTCTTTATAGAATCAAAATCAGTATTTTCAACAGCTTTTATACTGACATCATTATATTTAATTTTAGCTTTTTCTTCGGCACTATTTTTCTTCTCAGCTTTTGCCAATTTATCCCAAATTACTTTTACATTCCCTTCTTCAGCTTCAAGGAAATAACCATCTGCGCGATTTGCACCACCAAGTTTAGTAAATGTTTTTTCATCATCTTTCATTTTTGACATTATACTTACTGCAGGTAAATCATTGTTTGCTTTACCAAGTACCACTTTATCTACTCCAATAGCCTTTCCGTATCCTTTTATATAATCTAGTATCTCTTTTGAAAGTTGTTCGGAATAGTTTGAGCTGTACAAAGTATTTGATTCAATGTTATCTACTACAAGTGCTGGTTTGCCCGCTTCATCTTTACCTATCCAACACCAAGCTGCTGTTATTGGTTTATCCGTTGTTTCGTCCCAGATATTTACAATCTGTACTCCAAGGTCGGTAGCATAATCTGCTATTGTTGATTCTGCACCCATGTGTGCACTGTCTATACAAATACAGCATGGTGAATAATTACCTTGATATAAATCAATGTCTGGATTACGAGGCCATACGAAAATACTCATAGGTCTAGATTCAAGCACCTCTTTATCCTTTTCCATCTTTTCACCAAAGAGACCCTGCAGTGTGTCTTTATCAGTATTGTAGTGATTAAATTGTTGAGCTAGTCCTTGTTCTATTTCTTGAATTAATGATTCTGCCCGTTCTTTTCCAAGTGATGATATTCTATCAAGCAAACTTTCTTTGAAATTTGCAATTCTTTTTCCAAGCATTATAAATTTATCTTGGAAATCACGTTTGGAATCGCCCAAAATCTTTTTGAGTTCAGCTATCTTTTTACCAGATGGTTCTTTTTCTGACATTGCCTCATATATCTTGTTCTCTGCTCCAACCAATTTCTCTTGTGCAGAAGATATATCATTCTTCAACATTTCAAATCCACTAATGTCACTAAGTATCTTTTCCCAGACTGAAACAGTTTTGATTGTTTCAAGTTTCTTTCTCATTCCTACTAATCCTTTCTCGATTCCCTGCACTTTTCTCTCATTACCTTCGGCTTTGGCTTTTTCTAACTCACTCTCCATCTTTTGTATTTGCGCCTGAATTTGTGAAGCATCTTCAATTGGAACCTGTGTTTTTTTGAGTTCTTCAATGTATTTTTTTAGTACCTCTTTTATTTTATTAGAATAACTACCAATAGTTTCTTTTATTCTATTAAGTGGTGTTTGTACTGTTTCTGCAAAAGAAAGTGTTCCTTCTGCTGAATTTAGTGAGAAATTGGCTGTTTCTTCGTAGTTTAACCATTCCTGTGATTTTATCCCTGACTTTTCTATTTCTGCAATAATCTTTTTATTACCTTTGAAATCGATCAATGATTCCTGCATCAATATTCTAAATTCTACTGATTCTTGGTCAATATCTGGATTCTCGGACATGATTTTCTTCTTTGTATCAAAAAGTTTAGTGATATTTTCTTTTGAGTATTTATCAAATTCAATATATTTAGCTAAAAGACGTGAACCAAACTGTGTGTTGTTTTTTATTGCATCCAATAGAAATGGATTATCCTCTATTAACTTGATAATTTCTTCTCCTCTGTTTGATAATGCCGCAATGCTAAATAATAGTTCATCAGATTTGCTTATTTGTTCAACAAAACCAGGTGATAGCAATTTCATTCTTTCGATGAAGCTTTTAAGTATTGGAGTATATTCAATAATTTGCTCTTGAGTTATATCAAATAATTTTTTTAATTTGGTAATAATTTCGAAATCATTTATATTTTTTATCATCGCTCCAACAGCGATTTTTTGTAAATCTTGTGACTTTAATATATCGTCTGGTATAAGAAACCTTTCTTTAACATGCCAAAAATAATTTAAGTCAGTAGATTCAAGCTTACTAACAGCTGCAATAATAGCCAATTTTTGAATTTCTGGTTGCCCAATTACATTATTTGGTATAGAAAACTGTCCTAAAATTAAAAGTGCATCATCAACTTTGTTATCTTTAAGCATTTTTATCATCTTTTCTGTTGCGATTTTCTGTATTTCATTTGATTCTATTACATCATTTGGTATAAAAAAATAACGTTTAATTTCAATAGCAAGCTGAATTTTTTCATCATTAAATTCTTTTATCATTCTTTCTGTTGCAATTTTCTGTATTTCTGATGATTTTAATATATTATCAGGTATCTGATAACTATTTATTATTATAAAAGCATCATTAACATCCCATCCTTTTAGTTTTTCTATCATTGCTTCAATAATTACTTTTTGTATCTCTGGTGATTTTGTAGTTATAAGTGGAATAGAAAAAATACCCATGATTTTACCAGCTCCATCAATATTGCCACGCTTAAGATATGAGACCATTACGTCAGTCCCAAATTTTTGCAACTCGGGTGATTCAAATAATTTATCAGAAATACTAAACGTTTTTTTAATTAATGAAGCATGTTCAATTTTATCAAAATCATAATATCTATAACGATTATCCTCAGCAAAGTAGGATTCTATATAGGAGATTGCTATTCCCTGTGCACCTGCCGATTTTAATATATCATCAGATATATAAAAAATATTCTTTATTATTTCAATACTGTCATTATTTGAAATATTTTTTATTATACATTCAATTGCAGCTTTTTGTACTATTGGTGATTTTATTATATCATATGATTTTAAAAATTCCTTTTTAATTAAGTTAGCATTATCAGTTCTTCCAGCTTCCAATTCATCTATCATTTTATTAATTACAATTTTTTGCAGTATATATGACCCTATTATATTATCTTGTACAGAGAACATTTCTATAATTTTTACGGCTCTATCAAGACTACCATGTTCAAAATTATTAATAATCCCAACAATAGCAACTTTTTGCATTACAGATTCTGGTATGAAAAACCTTTCTTTTATTTCTATAACTTTATCAAGATGATCAGTTTTGATTTCTTCTGTAACCCCTTCAATGGCCGCTTTCTGAACTTCGGGAGATTTGATTACTTCGTCTTGTATAGAGAACATTTCTATAATTTTTACGGCAATATCAAAATGACCATATTTAATATTATAAATAATCCCCTCAATAGCAGCTTTTTGTACTTCAGGAGATTTGATTACTTCGTCTTGTACAGAGAACATTTCTATAATTTTTACGGCTCTATCAAGACTACCATGTTCAAAATTATTAATAATCCCAACAATAGCAACTTTTTGCATTACAGATTCTGGTATGAAAAACCTTTCTTTTATTTCTATAACTTTATCAAGATGATCAGTTTTGATTTCTTCTGTAACCCCTTCAATGGCCGCTTTCTGAACTTCGGGAGATTTGATTACTTCGTCTTGTATAGAGAACATTTCTATAATTTTTACGGCAATATCAAAATGATTTTTTATAATATGTTTAATAATTAACTCAGTAGCTGCCCTTTGCACAGTAGTTTCAGGTATAAAAAATTCTTCTTTAATTTTTAAGGCTTTATCAAGATTACCGTCTTCTAGGTGCTCTACTAAACGTGCAACCGCCATTTCTTGTATTTCAGGTGATTTCAATATGTCATCTGATAAAAAAAATGCTTTCTTAATTTTTAAGGCATCTTCAAAATATAATCTCTCGAGCAGTTTAGGAATACGAGCAATAGCAGCTTTTTGAGCCTCGGGTGATTTTAAAATATCATCTGATATTGAAAATTTTTGTTTAATTTCAAAAGCATGATCAACACGACCTGTTTTCAATGCATCATTTATACTTGTGATAACTAATTTTTGCACTTCTTCATCTGGTAAAAAATGCGTATTTTTGAAGTTCAAAGCCCCATCAACCCAGCCACTCCTACCTAACCAGTCAGTAATGTGTGCAATTGCCATTTTTTGTACTTCGTTTGATTTTAGCATTTTTTCTGGTATCGAAAACTTTTTTATGATTTCTTCTACTTTTTTTATATCGTTCTTAGAAAGAATATTTATTATTATTTCAATTACTATTTTTTGTGTTTCTGGTGATTTTAACACATCGTCTAATATTAAAAATTTTTCGATTTCTTTGACCTTATCAAATTGATTAGTTTCAAAATCGTCCATCATCCTTTTAATTACTGCTCTTTGAACCTCAGGTGATTTTATGATTTCGTCAGGTTTAGAAAGACTTTTTGTTAAATTAAACACTCTATCAACATCAATATAATTACTATAAGTGAGTTCGTAAACTATCCCCTCAATTATTCCAATTTTTTTATTGTCGTCTGATATTGAAAACTTTTCAATAATTTTATTAGCATCTCTAAATTGATTGTTTTTTAACTTTTCTATCATTCTATTAATTGCAACTTTTTGAACCTCAGGTAGCTTCATTGCTTCATCTGGTATAAAGAACTTGTCTTTAATAAACAGGGCGTCATCGATTTTTCTATCATTCAACTTCTCTACTATTCTATCAATTGCTGCATTTTGAACATCAGAAGATTTAATTACACCTTCTGGTATAGATAACTTTTCTATAATTTCATTGAAATCTTTTATATCAGAATACTTCGATTTAAGTTTATATATTAACCCTTGGGCAGCTGCGTTTTGTGTCTCAGGTAATTTCAACACATCATCTAACATAAAAAACTCTTCTTTAACTTTAAAAGCACTTTCAAAATTACCATTTTTAATACATTTTACTATTTCCTCCTTCGCAGCCATTTGTGCTTCGGGCGACTTTAAAACTTCATCTGACATAACAAACATTTTTTTAATATTTATTGCTCGGTATATATCATTTTTTTTGAATTGATTAGTTATTTCAACTGTTGCCATTTTTTGTGCCTCAGGCGACTTCAACACATTGTCTGAAATAGAAAAATCTTTTATAATTTTTTCTGCATCATAAAATTCATCCGATTTATCACTTTCCAATCTTTCTTTCATTGCACTAATTAATACTTTTTGTGTCTCAGGTGATTTCAAAACATCATCTTTTATAGAAAAGACGTTCAAAAAGTCTCTAGCGTGCTTAATTTCCTTATTGTTTAATCTATATATTACTGCTTCTGTAGCTGCTTTATTAATTTCGGTATCAGATATTTTAAAATCGTTTTTTATTTCTTTAATTTTATCATAAAAATAATAATCAAAATATTTATTATTTTTCAGTGATTCTTTTATATTATTAATCACAGTATTTTTAATATCATTTGTCTGTGATTCATTCTCAATAATGGAAAAATTTTTTTTAATATATACAGCTCTATCGATGTTATTTATATTTAAATTATTTATTAAACAATTAAAAATTTCTCTTTGCACCTCGTGAGATTCCATCACATTTTTTGGTATTGAAAAACTGTGTTTTATTTCTAAAGCAGAATAAGGATTACCATTTTTAAGCTGATTTACCATTGACTCAATTGCTACTTTATCAACTTGTTTATCTGATAAAAAAACCTTTTCTTGAATTTGTAAAGCATCAAAATAGTTTTCATGTCTTAACAAAGTAGCCATTCCAACAATTGCTGCTTTTTTAAAATCAGGAGATTTCATTACTCCATCAGGTATAATAAACTCTTTTTTAATTAATAGGGCATCATCAACTTTATTATATTCCAGCTTTTCTATCATAATATTAATCGCTGCTTTTTTAACTTCAGGTGATTTAATTAATATTTCCGGCAAAGAAAACATTTCTTTAATTTTTAAAGCCTCGTCCATAGAATATTTTTGTAACTGAGTAGTCATCCCTACACAAGCAATTTTTCTTACTTCTGGTAAGCTAGAAAATTTATTTTTATTATTTAACTTTTCTTTAATTCTAATAACGCCATTAACGTCACCTTCTTTTAAGTGTCGTAGGAGAACTTTAAATACTGCGTCTTGTACCTCAGGTAACTTTATTATTTCATCTGGAAAACTATTGGCAAATAAATCTATATCGATAGCATGAATAGCATCAAGAATCATTTTCTCTTTATCTGCTTCATTTGGGTTTTTTGGTCCACCTTCCATATTTTTTGATTATATCACTAAATAGACACTTTTTAAATAATAAATAATTGAAGTTATATCAATTTTGTCTAATTAAGCAGTTAAAAAGGCCTTCTTTCTCTTTCCACACATTAATAACACATTATTCAGTGTTTTTCTATTGCAGTTATTTTAAATGCCGTGATAAAATGAATCTGTTAGTGATTATATATAAAGTGTTGCGATTTTGGTTTTGTTATCCCAGTGAAATATTTTGCTTCGCAAAAGAAAAATTAAAGATTTTTATTTCACAGGATGATGATTTTTATAGTCGTTTCACTCATTAAAAATCAATCATGGCCACAGAAACAAGAAAAATAAATATAAGAATTCCACCTCAAAATGTTGAGTCAGAAATGGCGCTCCTTGGTTCTCTTATGATGAAGCCCGAAGACCTTGCAGAGATTATGGATATTCTAAATCCAGATGCTTTCTACGCCAATAAACACAAAAAGATTTTTGAAGCGATGGTTAAATTGTATTCAAAAAATGAACCAATTGATTTGTTGACTCTCTCGTCAAAATTAAAAGAATCAAGCGATTTAGATGCTATTGGAGGAATAAGTTATATAACAGAAATCAGTACCTCAGTTCCCTCTTCTTCAAATGTTGAACACTATGCAAATATTGTTCAAAAAAAATACACGATGAGAAAGCTTATCGAAGCTGCTGAGCATATTGTAAAAATTGGTTATGATGAAGAGATAGAAATTGCAGAACTTTTAGACAAAGCAGAAAAAAAGATTTATGAAGTCACAGAAAAAAATATTACTGGTAAATATTTAGAAATGAAAGATGTGTTAGGGCCTGCTATGGAAAGGCTCGACAGTATTCACAAATCAAAAGGAATACTTCGAGGTGTACCGACAGGATTTAAAGACCTTGATACAAAACTTTCCGGACTTCAAAATTCGGACTTGATAATTCTCGCAGCGAGACCTTCTGTTGGAAAAACTTCGCTAGCTCTAGATATAGCAAGAAATGCTGCTATTAGACACAATGTTCCAACTGTATTTTTTTCTCTCGAAATGAGTGCCAACCAATTAATAGATAGAATGCTTGCAGCCGAGTCAAGAGTAAATGCATATGAATTAAGAACTGGAAATCTTAAACACGAGGAAGAATTTGGTAGAATTTCTGCGGCTCTCGACCCCCTTTCAAAAGCTCCTCTTTATATCGATGACCAAGCTGGAAATAATATTTTAAAAATTCGTTCAATAGTTCGTCGTCTAAAACATGAGAAAAAACTCGGACTTATTATTATTGATTATTTACAACTTATGACACCAATTCACACAAAAGGTGGAGATAATATGGTTCAACAAATTACTGAGATTTCTCATTCATTAAAACAGCTTGCAAAAGAGTTTAATCTCCCTGTTCTTGCTCTTTCACAGCTTTCTCGTGCCGTTGAGTCTCGTGGCGGAAAACCTAGGCTTTCAGACTTGAGAGACTCCGGTTCAATTGAACAAGATGCTGATATTGTTATTTTTATCCATCGTGACGCAAACGATGAAGGTGGTGGTAAAAAACAAGAAAGCGAAATATTGATTGAAAAACATAGAAATGGTCCAACCGGTATTGTTAAATTATTCTTTGATAAAGATAAATCATCATTCCTTTCTGTGGATAATTCTGCACAATTTGGAGAATTTAATAATCCTGAAGGAGTATTTTAGGCTAGCACAACAATGAATAGTATCGATAAACTAATTAAAATATTTTCCGAGTTTCCTGGTATCGGACCAAAACAAGCAAGAAGGTTTGTTTATTTTTTGATAAACAAAAATGAAAGCTACGTAGAAGATTTGAAAAATATAATAACTGAGCTTCGAGAAGGCATAGCGTCTTGCAATGATTGTAAAAGATATTTTTTCTCTACGACAACCGGAAAAAATCTCTGTGATATATGTTTAGATAAAAAACGTGATGAAAGTATTTTAATGATAGTAAGTCGCGATATAGATTTGGAAAATGTCGAGAAAAGCCACCCTTTTTTTGGAAAATATTTTGTGCTTGGTGGTCTTGTGCCAATACTTGATAAAAATCCAGAACAACGAATTCGTCTCAAGGAACTTTTAATCTTAACAAAAAGAATGTTAGAAAATGGTCTCAAAGAAATAATATTAGGTCTTGATGCCAATTCTGAAGGTGAATATACTGCAAATATTTTAAAATCTTCTCTTTCTCCTCTTATTACAAAATATTCTATAAAAATATCCGAGTTTGGACGTGGACTTTCTACTGGAACCGAACTTGAATATTCAGATCCTGAAACTATTAAAAACGCATTTCAAAACAGAAAATAAAATTATTAAAAATTTATTGATTTTTTGGATGGTATGGCACGATAAGGCATATCAAGTTGCAGTTGTAAATATTCTTTTGGCACTTGTTGGAATTATTGCTATATTAAAGTTAATTATTAAATAAAAAAACCTCAGGGTGCGAATTGCACACCCTGAGGTACGTAGGTCTTCTTCACTACAGACTAACTTTTGATTTTTCTCTCAACATTTTCAAAAGCAGTCTTGATGTCCTTTTTTTCTTTGCATATTTTCTTTTATCTCTTCTTCTTGTTTTCTTAGCCACAGGCGTTCTCCTTTGTTTTGAATTAACCCTGGACTATTTTTCTTATTGACCTTTGTACTTTTCTTGCCTCGGCCTGACTCCTTTTTGTCCCGTTAGTATTTTTCCCTAAAAAATGGTCAGGGATTTTTTTTGGTGGCGATAACAAGGTGACCAGCGTATACCCGAAGATTTTGTCTGTCGGTTTTATCCCGGCCTCGCGAAGATTTTTTAGCATTTTCTTGCTCACCCTGAACTCCTTTACAAAAAATGGTGGTTTCATTCGTCTCCTCCTTGTCCCGTATGCAACAATAATAATTGTTAAAACCCCATTTTTGGAGGTTTTTCTTTATAATTTTTAAGGCAACATTAAAGAACTTCGATTAAAATACTATAATAAATAGTTTTGTTTGTAAAGCAGACAAACATTATTTTCTTTCTTTTTTAATAGCTTCTTCAAAAGAAATGATTATTTTGGAAAAAAGTGTTGTATCAAATCAAGAACCACTTTCTTTTTTTAGCGATTTTTGTTAGTTCATTATTCCTATTTACAACAACCTTAATACTACTAGTTTCAAGTATTGAGATTCCAGTATTGCTGTCATCGGCAACTAACAAGGGTGATTTTGTGCGACTAATATATTTACGCATACAATCAACCTTACCACCCAATATTGAGTATGGTTTCTTAAACGATGATGTAATTATCCCGTTTTTTATAATGTGTTTCATCCCGATAATATTATCTGTATCAATTTTAAAATATTTTGTTGCGACAGCCACGGCTATTTCTGAAGATGCACTAAGTATATGTACTTTTATCTTATTTAATTTTAAATAATTTATTAAAGAGATTATATTAGACTGGACTTTCAAACCATGCGCTATTTTTACTCCATACAATTTTGATGAGCCAATATTTTTACCTTCACTTTTTATGGTTTGGAGTACTATATGTTCCGCTTCTTTTTTGGTAAATCCGGAAAACATTTTTACTATTAATAAATATCCATCAAAAATTTTACCGTCTTTTAAGAGTTGATAATATGTTTGAATAAATTTTTTATGATAAAGATCAATATCAGTATTATCGCCATCGAGTAAACTAAAATCCCTCAAAAGTCTGTTTTTACAAATATATGTCAGTGTTGCCTCTGTGATGTCATTTACGATGCATGTGTTATCAAAATCAAAAATAGCAAACATAGGACCACTACGTTTTTTTATTTGCTCTATTATTCTAGCTTTTAATTCTGGATTTATTTTCTGGGATTTTTTTATATTGGGCATTTAATCAATATATTATCTTTCCTTTCTTTTTATCGCTTCTTTTATGAAAGCTGTAAAAAGTGGGTGTGGGGCAAGAGGCCTTGCTAAAAATTCTGGATGAAATTGAGTTCCTAAAAAGAAAGGATGAACTTTCTTTGGAAGTTCTGCAATTTCCATAAGAACCCCACTTGGGGATTTACCTGAAAATATAAGCCCAGCATCTGTAAGTTGTTCTATGTATTCTGTGTTAACTTCATATCGATGTCGGTGCCTTTCTTGAATCACATCTTTATTATAGGCATTATGGGCGATAGTTCCTTTTACTAGATTTGCATCGTAAGCCCCAAGTCGCATACTTCCTCCATAATTACATTCTGCAAGTAATTTTTTTTGATCAGGCATTATATCTATAACAATATTTTTAGAGTCTGGATTTATTTCAGCTGTGTTTGCATCAACAAGTTTCAAGACATTCCTTGCATATTCTATAACCATAAGTTGCATGCCGTAACAAAGTCCAAAATATGGGATTTTATTTTCCCTGACATATTGAATGACAACTAACTTCCCTTCTATACCACTTTCCCCAAAACCTCCAGGAACAATAATACCATCAAATTTATCTAGTGCTTTAAAATCTGCTTTCTGTTTATTTTTTCCCTCATAATCGCGCGAATTTATTGTATGTATAACAGCTTTTTTACCCTGTAGATATGAAGAATATTTAATTGCTTCAAGTACGGAAACATAAGCATCTGTAAGAACAAAATCACCAGTATTAAAATATTTTCCGACAATTGCAATGTCAACGGTGTCTTTTGTATTTTTAACTTTATTTGCAAAATTTACCCAATCATGAATTCCGATTTCATTTTGTTTTTTTCTTAAATGCAAAAGTTTCATTAACATGTGGCCCATATTATCTTTTTCAAAATTTAACGGAACATCAAAAACACTTTCAATATCTGGTGCAGAAATAACTTGTTCTACTGGCAAGCTACACGAAGTAGCAATTTTTTCTTTTCTCTTTTGATCCATTGGAACTTCACTTCTTGCGATAATTACATCAGGATTTACTCCATAAGAATTAAGTTGACGAATTGCATTTTGTGTCGGTTTCGATTTCATCTCACCTAATTTTGACGGTACTGGCATATAGCTAACCATCACAAAAGCCACGTCATTTGGATGCATTACTTTCATAACACGTGCTGCTTCAATAAACATAATATTTTGATAGTCTCCAACAGTTCCTCCTATTTCAATGACAGTAATATCAGAATTATTTACCTTGCCTGATTTTTGGAACCTGTGAATGATTTCATCTCTTATGTGTGGTATTGCTTCTACACACTTTCCCCCGTATTTTAGGGCCCTTTCAGCCTCTATAACGTGTTTATAGACCATGCCTGAGGTAATGTAGTCGTCTCCAGTAAGGCTTCTGTTTAGGAATCTTTCATAATTGCCCATGTCTTGGTCGGTCTCAAGTCCGGAGTCCAAAACGAATACTTCACCGTGTTCAACTGGATTCATTGTTCCTGCGTCAACGTTTAAATATGGATCAACTTTTAGAAGATTTACGGCGAAACCTTTAGATTGTAAAATAGCACCAATAGATGAAGTTGCGATACCTTTTCCAACACCAGACATCACACCTCCGATAACAAAAATATATTTATGAGATTTTTTAGATTTATTTTCCACGACTTTATATTAACAGAAAAATTTTAAAAAAGAAACACTAAATTTTTTTTGATACATCTACGCTATAGTGTAGATGTATTAAACTAATTAAAATTAAGAGTCGCGTCCGGAAGGGCGCGACTCTAAAATTATTTGATTGAACTTATTTTTACTTTAAAGAATGGTTGTCTGTGTCCGTTTTTCTTGAAGTATCTGCTTTTCTGTTTATAGTGGATGACTGTGACGGTTGGAAGTTTACCAATTTCTTCAATAGTTGCCTCTACTTTTGCCCCTTTAATGAAAGGTGTACCGATAGTGGTATCTTTACCGTTATCTACCAAAAGAACCTCTTCAAAGGCTATTTTATCGCCAACTTTAGCTGTATCTGAAAGCTTTTCTATCTTGATAGAATCACCTTTTACTACTTTGTATTGCTTTCCACCTGTTTTTATTACTGCAAATTCCATAGCCCAATATACTACACGAAAAATAGAATTTTTGCAATAGTTTAGTATGTCATTCCCGCGCAGGCGGGAATGACAACAAGAGATGAAGGAATGGTAAAAACAAACAACGGAATAACAAAATGGCGATTATCTAAAAAACAAAATAGCCAAGACAGCAACCGCCAATATTAGACGATAATAAATAAAAATATTTAATGAATTCTTTTTCAAGAATTTCATCATAAACTTGATTGCAAAAATACCAACAATAAATGCGATTATAGTTCCAAGCAATAAATCTACATGACTTGTAGCAGAAGAACTTGAATGAAGTATACTAGCGAATTCTTTCAATCCTGGACCTAAAAGAATTGGGATGGAAAGTAAAAAACTAAATCTCGTTGCCTCTTCTCTAGTAAGTCCAAAAATAAGTCCTCCAGAAATTGTTGCACCCGAGCGAGAAAAACCCGGAACTAACGCAAGACATTGAAAAACCCCAACCCAGAATCCACCTTTGATGGTAAGCTCTTTGTTTTTGGTTGCAAATTTTTCTGCAAAAAACATGACTCCACTTCCTATGATTAAAATTATACAAACAAGTACGGCACTTCGAAAAGTTGTTTCCATATATTTTTGTAAAATTAATCCGGCTATTACTGCTGGTATTGTGCCTATAATAATGGCCCAAATCATCACTCTATCTTTTTGTTCGATAAACTTCCCTTGCACCATTTGCCAAAAAGCTTTTAATAATTGCCAAATATCTTTGTGAAAAAAAACTATAAGAGCAATGACCGTGGCGAGTTGTAAGCTAGCATCAAAAGCAAGGTCGGTGCTTCCGTGCCAGCCAAAAAGGTCTCTTGCTATTATCAAATGTCCAGATGAAGAAATTGGTAAAAACTCTGCTCCGCCCTGTATAATTCCCAAAATTATTGAACTAAAAATTGACATCTTTATTTTTTATTAATTTATATGATATAATTATCGCACAATTTATTAATTAATCCCAGTCAAATAAAAAATACTTTGACGGAACAAGCAAAAAATATGAATGAACAAAAAAGTAATTATTATATACCAGCTGCAATAATTTTAGCGGGGTTTATTGTTGCAACAGGAATTTATTTATCAAACAAAGGTAATTCTCCTGCACCGGTTGTTGATACAAATCAAAACAACTCATCCAATATTGTGATAAATCCTGTATCAGTCACAGACCATATTCTTGGTAATCCAAATGCACCTATTACACTTGTTGAGTTTTCCGATACCGAATGTCCATATTGTAAAATGTTTCAATCAACAATGGATTTAATTAAAGGGACTTACATAAAAGATGGCACAGTTGCTTGGGTTTATAGACATTTCCCTCTTGATTCTATACATCCAAAAACAAGAAAAGAAGCCGAAGCAACAGAATGTGTAAATGAACTTGGTGGGCAAACAGCTTTCTGGAAAATGCTTGATACAATCTATACAAATACACCTTCAAACAATCAGCTTGATCCAGCAAAACTTCCAGAGTTTGCAAAATCTGTTGGGGTTGATGTTACAAAGTTTAATGATTGTTTAGCTAGCGGAAAATATGCCGCAACTGTAGAAGCTGATTTACAAGATGGTAAAAATGCTGGAGCACAAGGGACTCCATACAGCGTCTTAGTTTTAAAAACAGCTTTATCATCTAGCGCAGAGAGTACATTAACAGATTTTATTGTAAAAAATGGTTTAGCACAAAATGTAATTATTTCTTCAGATAAAAAAGATGTTGTTTTAAGTGGTGCGTTGCGACTTGATATGGTGAATGCAATTATCGATGCAATATTGAATAAATAAATTACAAAACATTAAAAGGGCGGGCACTTCGTGCCCGCCTTTTTTTAAATAAAAAAAAGCTCACTTGGTAGTGAGCTTCGTGTCTCCAATTACTTTTGCCACTGCGACATAAAATAATGGCAGGGAATATTTTTACAATAAAAATAAGCTAGTCTACACCGATATGAATTTAATTATCAAGCACGAAAATTACCCTTCCTTAGCCACCAAATCACTAAAGAATTTCCAGATTAT
>Ga0209083_1001963_pt1 | contig 20986 bp, 16 predicted proteins | sample AM7aDNAmetaG_FD_184132 | JGI IMG/M metagenome (GOLD analysis project Ga0209083, IMG submission 184132) | Freshwater microbial communities from Finland to study Microbial Dark Matter (Phase II) - AM7a DNA metaG (SPAdes) (version 3) | ecosystem: Environmental > Aquatic > Freshwater > Lake ...
CATGGCCGACCCCGAAGCCAATACCGAAATCGGCGGCACACCCGCCATGGAAGTCAGCCACGCGCGGCGTGTCTACCTCCAGTTCGTCCAACTGCCTGAACTGGCCAAACGCGTCAAAGAACTCGAACGCCAGCTCACGCGCCTTCAATCGCCACCGTCGTAATGTTTTCTATATTTCGTGCTCTTTGATGAATCGTTTACACATGAGCTTCCTTCGTCCCAACATTCTCGCCTCATCCGGTTACGTCCCCGGCGAACAACCCGTCGATCCCAGCGTGATCAAACTCAACACCAATGAAAACCCGTACCCGCCCAGCCCCAAAGCCATGGAAGCCATCGCCGGCGTCACCGCCGAGCAGCTTCGCCGCTATCCCTCGCCGCAAGGCAAACTCTTCCGCGAAGCCGCCGCGAAACTCCATAACCTTTCCCCTGATTGGATTCTCCCATTCAATGGCGGCGATGAACTCCTCTCGGTCGCCATCCGCGCCGCCGCCGGCGAAAAGGACGCCGTCGCCTACCTGGAACCCTCGTACTCCCTTTACCCAGTCCTTACCGAATTGCAGGGCGCCCGCGCCATCAAACTTCAATACCAGATCGATGGCACTTCCTGGCGCCTCCCCGAGGGCATCGAGAATACCAGCGCCGCTATTCTCCTGATCGTCAATCCCAACGCACCCTCCGGCCACCTCAATTCTCTGGAACGCCTCTCGCAGATTGCCACCACATTCAAAGGCCTGCTCGTCATCGATGAAGCCTACGTCGATTTCGCCCCCACGCACGCCATCGATCTGGCCCGAAAATATCCCAACGTCCTGATCCTGCGAACCATGTCCAAAGGCTACAGCCTTGCCGGACTGCGCTTCGGCTACGGCATCGCCCAACCTTCCCTCTTCCGCGAGATCGAAAAGGTGCGCGATTCCTACCCCGTTGACGCCATCAGCATCGCTGCGGCCACCGCCGCCATTCTCGATCAACCCTACGCCCGCAGCACCTGGGAAAAGGTGAAATCCGAACGCACCCGCGTCAGCGCCGCCCTGCGCGGCCTCGGCTTTGTACTGCCTGAAAGCCACTCCAACTTCGTCTTGGCAACGGCACCCGCCGGTATCACCGCCAAAACCCTGTATGAAACCCTCAAATCCCGCGGCATCCTCGTCCGCTGGTGGGACCTGCCGCGAATAGCCGATAAACTCCGTATCACCATCGGCACCCCCGACCAAAACACCCGGCTGCTCGAACAACTATCGCGCATCCTCCAAGATCCGCATTGAAAGGCAGTCGAAATCGAAATTCCGTGGTTTTTTCTATTCTTAATTTTCTATTTTCTATTTCTCCTCCCTCCTCGATGGTTAAATAGGAGTCTCCATGACCAAGTCCACCTCGACATCCACCCGCAACGCTTCCTTGACCCGCAAGACCAAGGAAACCGACATCGCCCTGTCCCTCAACCTCGACGGCACGGGCAACAACTCCATCTCCACCGGCGTCGGCTTCTTTGACCACATGCTCACACACCTCTCCAAACACTCCCTCATTGACCTCAACGTCAAAGCCTCCGGCGACACCCACATCGACGACCACCACACCGTCGAAGATGTCTCTCTCGTCCTCGGCTCCGCCCTCGATATGGCTCTCGGCGACAAACGCGGCATCTACCGCTACGGCTCGGCCAGCGTTCCCATGGAAGACGCACTCGCCAACGTCGCCATCGATCTCTGCGGCCGGCCCGCCCTCGTCTTCAACGTCACCTTCCCCGCCAGAAAAATCGGCGCCTTCGACGCCGAGCTCGTTCAGGAATCCCTCCGCAGCCTCGCCAATACCGCCAAGATGAACCTCCACGTCAACGTCCCCTATGGCTCCAACGCCCACCACATTGCCGAAGCCATCTTCAAGGCTCTGGCCAAGAGCCTGCGCTCGGCGGTCTCGACCGACCCCCGCAACCCGGATGTCCCCAGCACCAAGGGCACCCTCTAACTTTCTCCGGGTGTCATTGGTCATTGGTCATTTCTCCGTTAAAATCCCCCCATGGCCAAAGTTCGTCGAACGGTCCTTTTCAGCGGCCGCGTCCAGGGAGTCGGCTTTCGCATGACCGCTGTGCAACTCGGTGAAGACCTCCCCCTGACCGGTACCGTCCGCAACCTCTATGACGGCCGCGTGGAACTCATCCTTGAAGGCGAACCTGCCGACATCGACACCCTGATCGAACGCCTCAGCGAACATTTTGGCTCGTTCGTACGTAATGTGGTACAGAACACCGGCGGAATCGTCGGCGACGTCGGCCCCGGCATCCATGTCGTAGACTAATTTCTCTGAAGCGAGGCAACGTGCCCACTCAAAATCCCAGTCATACCCGTGCATTGCTGATCGATTCCGCCGTTCTCATCGGCCTGAGTATCTTCAGCGTCGCGCTCTTCTTTATCACGCGCAACGGTATCTTTATCATCCCCCTCCCCATGTGCCTGGCCATCGTGATCGCGTTGTGGATCACTGTAAAGGTGAACAACCTCTATCAGAAAACCGGCCTGTTCGTGCCCATTGCCTTTGGCACCATCCTCGCAAGCCTCATTGGTACCGGCATCGTCATGCTCTGGCTCGCCACCCGCCGTACCGACCCCTCCACCAATCTTGATGTGACCTATATGAGCATCGGGCTTTCCCTGTTCGCCCTGGCCGCGGTCGCCCTCGTCTTCGGCTTCATCGAATACGTTTTCCTCCGCCTCCTCAGCCTCACACGCCTCGGCGCCATCGCCCGCGTCACCTATTACGAAGCTCTCCTCCAGCCCTTCAGCCTCATCGTCCTGGGGATCGGGTCCCTGCTCATCGCCATGCTCGCCTTCCTGCCCTTTTTCACCATCTCCGAAGACACCAAGATGTACCGCGACGTCGCCACCTCCTTCGCCTTCCTCCCCGCACTCATGATCATGATCTTCGCCTCCTCCAAAGTCATCGACGAAGAAATCGAAAACCGTACCATGCTCACCCTCATGAGCAAACCCGTCGCACGCTGGCAGGTCGTCATCGGTAAATACCTCGGCGTATTCATGCTGGTCTTCGTCGCTGTCGCCACACTCGCCATCATCGGTTCCACCTGTGCCTACCTCCGCTACTTCGACGACCAGCGCATCGACTTCATGGTCGCCCGCAGCAATGCCACAGAACTCTACAAACTCCTCTGGACCAACCAGAAGGCCGTGCTGGCGCTCATCCCCGCGAACCTCCTCCAATGCATGCAACTCGCCTCCCTCGCCGCCGTCTCCGTCGCGCTTTCCACCCGCTGGGGCCTCGCACTCAACATCACTGTCATCGTGCTGCTCTACATCGCCTCCAACCTCACACGCTACATCCCCCAGCTCGGCCTCGAGCAGCCCTGGGACGGCATCGTCACCTATGTCTCCTACCTGCTCCCCTCCCTGGGCAACCTCGACCTCAGCCAGCGCCTCATCTACGGCGAGTTCAACTTCGGCAAGGAATTCATGAACAGTCTCTCCCCTCTCCCATCCTGGGGCCAAATCTGGAATTACGTCGGCGTCTGCCTGGTGTACACCGTCTTCTACGTCAGCGCCGCCCTCAGCTTTGCCGTCGCTCTCTTCCGCACCCGCGAACTCATCTAGTTTTTTGTCAGCTGAGGTTGACGGGCGCTATACCCATTGCTGCTGGGAAAGCCCGGCTTCTTGCTTCTTGATTCTTGATTCTTACTTCTTGCGCCTTCGTTCACTTCAACAGCAACACCACGATGATAATCAAACACACCAACAGCACCCCACCCAGCCCCAGCACGATCGGATCCATCAAACGCTCTTTGAGCGTGCGCGCATCCAGATCCACCGTCGCCTGTGCCGACACCGGCACTGCCCCCTGCTGCTGCTGGATCTCCGATGCCGACGGCGTCCCACCCTTTTCGAGATCCGCCAGCGAACCCAGATCGTAAGCCTTCCGCGCCATCAGCGGCGGCTCCCCGTTCGCCACCCGCTCCAGGTCCGTCAACATGTCCTCGGCACACTGATACCGGTGCTTCCGCTTCTTCTGCATCGCCACTTCAATGATCTCGCCCACCCCCGCCGACAGCTCCGGCACCACATGATCCGGCGGCACCAGTTCATCCTTCAAATGCTTGTGCATCACGGCGCTGGGCGTCGGCGCATCGAACGGCACCCGGCCCGTCACCATGTGATAAAACGTCGCCCCCAGCGAGTAGAGATCCGCCCGTGCGTCAACATCCATTTCCCCCCGAATCTGTTCCGGGGCAATGTAGTATGGCGTCCCATAGGCCTTACCCGCTTCCGCCTGCGCGGCCTCCACATCATTCGTCTCACGCGCCAAACCCATGTCCGCCAGCTTCGCCACCCCGTCCGGCGTAATCATGATGTTCTTCGGCTTCACGTCGCGGTGAACAAAACCCGCCTTATGCGCGTGCGCCAGCGCACGGCAAGTCTGAATGATAATCTTCAACGCATCTGCTTCGCGGTACCGCTCCCCATGATCCAGCTTGTCGAAAACCGTCGCCCCCTCCACATACTCCATCACAAAATAATGAAATCCGTTCGCCTCGCCCACGTCCACTGCGCCCACGATGTTCGGATGATTCAACTTCGCCGCGGCCTTCCCTTCCTTGTAAAACCGCTCCACGAATTCCTTGTTCGAACTCATCCGCTTCGGCAAAACCTTGATCGCCACGATCCGGTCCAGCGAAATCTGCTTCGCCTTGTACACCGTCGCCATCGCGCCGGAGCCGAGCTTGGCCAGTATTTGGTACCCCGGAATCTGCTGGAATGTCCCCTGCTCTTCAATCTGCGGCCGCAGACGATCCACCTGCGTACGCGTCAGATAACCGTTCTGAATCAGCAGATCCGCCAGCGGCCGCAAACTCTGCTCCTTCGCCAGCTCCGCCTGCATCGCCAGACAATCATCGACCTCTTCCCGGCTGCAGAGCCCCTGCTCCACGATCACCCGCCCGAGGACGCTATCTTGCATGCTTGGCACATTGCTGATCGTCATGCCATCTGCTTCCTATTTGCGAAAACCGGTCCATGCGGAGCTTCGAATTGATGCTCGAAAGAAAGGAGACCGGCTGTTTACAACCTACATCCTGTTCAATTGTTAACCAATTAAGCCTAGCAGGCAAGTCCAAGGCCTTCTCGCGCAACTTCTCAAGAAAGCGTTATCACCTGAATAGGGGTTTGGTATAGTATATTCGCAGTGGGGCTGCCTGCGCCGACTATCGCTGGGTAGAGCTTGGTAACAGCGATGAAAGAATCGTCGGCCGCGGTGCATGCTCGCGCCCGGAGCCGTACATGTCCCAAATTTCATTCGGCAGCAAACGCGCGGTGATGCTCGTCCTGCTCATGATGATGCTGGCGTTCTGCGCAGAAGTTCTGGCAGACGCCACAGCCATGCCCGAGCATCATCATGATCATTCCGCCACGCTGGCGCAGGGAACGGATACCAGCTTGCTGGGCCGGCTTTTTGAAAACTATGTCCCACGCCAGCAGTGCATGTTCTACGAATCCGATGTGATCTGGACGCATGTCGCCGCGGATAGCATCATCGGCTTGGCCTACTACTCCATCCCCATCGCCCTGATCTACTTCATCCGCAAACGCAAAGATCTGGTCTTCAACTGGGTCTTCTACTTTTTCGCTGCCTTCATCCTGCTCTGTGGAACTACGCATTTCTTTTCCGTATTGGCGATCTGGCATCCCTATTACCGTCTCGATGGCTACGTCAAAGCCCTCACGGCGATCGTATCGATCGGCACTGCGTTCACCCTGTGGCCGCTGATTCCCAAAGCCCTGTTGATCCCCAGCCAGACCCAGTTGCAGCACGCCAATCTTCAACTGGAAGCCGAAGTCGTTAAGACGCGCAAAGCCGAAGAGGAACTCCTGGCGATACGGGATGGCCTCGAAGTCCGGGTGCAGGAGCGCACCACCGAGTTGGCGTCGGCAAATGAATCCTTGCGCGCCGAGGCCCTGCATCGCCAGAAAATGGAACAGGAACGTGAAGAACTGCTTCGTTCCGAGCGCGCCGCACGCGAAGAAGCCGAACGCGCCAACCGTATGAAAGACGAGTTCCTCGCCACGCTCTCCCACGAACTCCGCACCCCGATCAATTCCATCTATGGCTGGACGCAACTCCTCCGCAGCGGCAAAGCGGCCACCGCCGAGGATCTGACCGAGGGGCTCTCCGTCATCGAACGCAACACGAAGGTGCAGGCCCGGCTCATCGACGACCTGCTGGACATGAGCCGCATTATTTCCGGGAAGATTCAACTGGAGATTCAACGGGTAGAGCTGGTAAGCGTGATCGAATCGGCCATCGAAACGATTCGTCCGGCCGCCGACGGCAGGGAAATCCGCATCGGCTGCACGTTCGATCCGTTTGCCGGGCCCATCATGGGTGATCCCAACCGTCTCCAGCAGGTCGTCTGGAATCTGCTGTCAAATGCGGTCAAGTTCAGCCCCAAGGGAACGCGGATTCAAATCCACCTCGAGCGCGTGAACTCGCACGTGGAAATCATCGTCCAGGACCAGGGACCCGGAATTCCGCAGGACCTGCTGCCGCATCTCTTCGAACGCTTCCGCCAGGGCGACTCCTCCGCCACCCGCCGCCATGGCGGCTTGGGCCTCGGCCTCGCCATCGTCAAGAATATCGTAGAAATGCACGGCGGATCGGTGCGCGTTCACAGCGAAGGCGAGGGCAAGGGTTCGACTTTCCTGGTCGCCCTTCCGTTGATGCCGGTGCGCGATGAAGTGCAGTTCACCCCGCCGCGGGACGCAGGCTCATGGCTGCCGACAGGGCGCGCATCGCTCGACGGCCTGACCGTGCTGGTCGTGGACGATGAATCCGACGGCCGCAAGATCGTCCGCCGCGCACTGGAGGACCATGGTGCCACCGTATTGGAAGCGGTTTCCGCCGCCGAAGCCCTCCTACACCTCCAAAACCTCCGCCCCCACGTGCTCGTCTCCGACATCGGCATGCCCGATGAAGATGGCTATTCTTTGATCCGCAAAATCCGCGCTCGCTCCCCCGCCAGCGGCGGCCTCATTCCGGCGATCGCCCTGACCGCCTTCGCACGCACCGAAGACCGCATGCGTACTCTCAACGCCGGCTTCCAGGTGCACCTCAACAAACCCGTAGAAATCTACGAACTGGTCACCGTCGTTGCCAACATGGCCCGCCTCACGCGGACCAACTGATTTGCGACCTGCGCCTGCACTTCACACCATCCCCCGCTCACCCTACAATACCCGACCATTCGTTCCGTTTTCGTGTCTCTTTTGGAGTCCCCAAATGGCTGCCCCCGTCAAAACCAAAATCGGCATCATCGGTCTCGGCAACATCTCCGGCATCTACCTCAAGAACAGCTACGCCATCCGCAACCTCGATCTCGTCGCCCTGGCCGATATCGACCCCTCACGCCCCAAGGCGAAGATCGATGAAATCAAAGCCAATTATTCCGCCTCATGGCATCTCGCCGGCGAGCCCAAGCTTCCCGTCGCCTGCTCCGTCGATGAACTCCTGGCCAATCCCGAAATCGAACTCGTCCTTAACCTCACCATCCCGAAAGTCCACGCCGAAGTCGCCATCCAGTGCCTCAACGCCGGCAAACACACCTACTCCGAAAAGCCCTTCGCCACCAACCGCGATGACGGTCAGAAAATCATGGCCCTGGCCAAAAAGAAAAAACTCCGCGTCGGCTGTGCGCCCGACACCTTCCTCGGTGCCGGCATCCAGACCTGCCGCAAACTCATCGACGATGGCTGGATCGGCACACCCCTCGGCTTCACCGCCTTCATGACCTGCCCCGGGCATGAGTCCTGGCATCCAGACCCTGAGTTCTACTACGCCGTCGGCGGCGGCCCCATGTTCGATATGGGCCCCTACTACCTCACCGCTCTCGTCAACCTCCTTGGCTCCGCCAAACGCATCGCCGGCTTCACCTCCATCCCCTCCGCCGAACGCACCATCACCTCCATGAAAAAGTTCGGCAAAAAGGTCAAGGTCGAAACCCCCACCACCATCGCCAGCACCCTCGAATTCACCAACGGCGCCATCGGCGTCACACTCATGTCCTTCGACATCTACGGAGCACAACTCCCCCGCATCGAAATCTACGGCACCACCGGCTCCATCTCCGTCCCCGATCCCAACGGCTTCGGCGGCGAAATCAAATATCGCAGCGGACGCAATGACTGGGCTCCCGTCCCCTTCACCCACGGCTACAAAGACAACGCCCGCGGCCTCGGCGTCGCCGACATGGCCTCCGCCATCGCCACGGGACGCCCCCACCGCGCCTCCGGTGACCTGGCCTTCCACATCCTCGACATCATGCAGGCATCGCTCGAATCCGGTAAATCCGGCAAGACCATCGAGCTCACCACCAAAGTCGATCGCCCGGCGCCCCTCCCCGTCAACCTCCGCGACGGCGAAATCGATTAGTGGGCCGTTGTCAGTGGCCATTTGTCAGTGGTTAAATCCACATGCAAAAAAAACGCCTGCGACGCAAGTCGCAGGCGTTTCTATTTCTACCACTGACCACTGACAACGAACCACTGACCAAGCTAATACTGCAGCGCCGAATGCAGCCGATACTCCCCAAACCTCGACCGCCCCTTCAAAAATGACAGCTCAATCAGCACCGCAATCCCCACAATGTTCCCGCCCAACTGTTCCACCAGATCGCAGCATGCCCGCATCGTCCCACCCGTCGCCAACAGATCATCCACCACAAGGCACTTCTGTCCGCGCTTCACCGCGTCCTTATGAATTTCCATCGTGTCCTGGCCATATTCCAAGTCGTACGTCAGCGAAATCTTCGACGCCGGCAGCTTCCCGGGCTTACGGATCGGCACGAACCCGCAACTCAGCGACTGCGCCATTGCCGTCCCAAAGATAAACCCGCGCGACTCCGCCCCCACCACTGCCTCGATCCCCTGCCCCCGGAACGGATTCACCAGGTACTCCACCGCCAGCGCCAGCCCCGCAGGATTTGCCAGCAGCGGCGTGATGTCCTTAAAGACAATCCCCGGCTTCGGAAAATCCGGTATATCCCGTATCAGTGTCCGCAAATCCAACATCATGTCGATCCCTTTATACCATCCATCACTTCCGAGCCGCCCCATTACATCCACTCCCCGCCCGCCTGGCAAACGCTCCGCGCTCTCGCATCAGTGAGTGGCGTTCACGAACTTCAGCGACTTGGCACTATGGATGAACAGCGTCGCGCGATTCTGCAGCGCAATCTCAATCTGGCCGTTCTTGACAGTGAGCGGCTCCGAGCGGCCATATCGATTGGTAAGTGTGATGGCGGTCTTGGCGTCGACGGGTTCAACAACAAGGATGAGCTTATCGACAGACGTCTTTTCCTTCAGCCGCGTGAGGACAATGATGTTCTCCTTGGCCTGCGAAAAGCGCACCGCCAGGTAGTCATCACCCAGTTTGTGCGATTCGACCGCCTTGGCGCCACCGAGAATGTGCGAGGCCACGGAAAACTCTACGCCGCGCGTACGAACGGTATAGTCGCTGTTGCACAGGCCGCCGTAATCGCCTTCGCCCGCGGGCCCGGCGAGGTTGACCTGCATGAAGTCGAAGCTGCGCCCGACGCCGTTGGCCAGCGAAATGGTCGGCAGTTCGAATCGTTCTTCGCTGCACCATATCGGCATCTCGATCTTGTGCTTCTTCAGAAGATCGTGCCACTGCTGAAGCTCATCGTAATAATTGACGTAGTGAAGGCTGAGCATATCAAAGTTCTTGGTGATGCCGCCGGCCAGAAGCTTGTCGGTGATACCGTTGGTATGGACGAAGCCGCAACCGAGAATTTTCGCCGCGGGGTTCCCCGCCCGGATCGCCTTGCTGGTATGAGCCACGAACTCGAGGAGTTCCTCGGGTGTGCCGCCCCAGTAGCCCAGATCGGGCTGGTTGACTTCGTTTTCAATTTCCCAGCAGGAGATATCGTTTTTGAAACTCGCGACCAGGTTTGTGATCATCGAGTCCCACTCGGCGTAGTCGCGCGGCTTGACCCTGCCCCAGAGCTCTCCGGCGTCGCGGACGGTGGCCGTCTCGTTGGGACGGGAAGAAAGAGCCTTGGGCATGGCGCCCATGGTAGTCATGATGTTGATGTTCTGCTTGCGAATGGCCTTGATATATAGCCGCTCAAGATACGGATCGCACGTGACAAAAGGCTTGCCATCGCGCTTCTCGATCTTGACTTCGCCGTAGGAGTAGCCCCCATACCCCGTACGCACCCACGACACGCCCAGGATGTGGAGATTCTCCGCAGCATCGTCAGCCGACTTCTCATAATCCTTGCGGCCCCACCAGACCGGCGGCGTGTACATCACGCCCAGGGCTGAAGCGGGATCAGGTTTCGCGGCAGGTGGAAATACCACGCCGATGGTCGTGTTCGCCTTGACGGTCCCGCTCGGGGACGCCGCCATCAACGCGACCTCGTAGTGCCCGCGGTTGGGCAGTTTGAGTGGCAGCAGGACCACCCCATCGCCGTTAGTCATTGGCACCGGGATCGTATCTTGCGTCTTATAGGGCCCTTCCGTTTCTGTGACGGCGTATCCGACGGTGACAGGTTCTCCCGCCTTCGCCCCGGTGACCTGAACGCTAAACTGCACCGGTTCGTTGTCGGGAAATATCTGGCCCAGACGCGGGGAGGTGGGAGTGATCTTCATTTCGGCGTGGGCTGCCGATGAGATGGCGAGAATCGCGGCCAGCATATAGACGATACGTTGCAGCATGCGGAATGCTCCTGTGAGCGTCAGCTAACTTCCAGTCCCCGCTACGGCAATTGGGAGTTATAGCGACTCGACGGCACGAATGTATACGATGTGGGCTTCCGCACAGGATCGGTTTTCGTTCTACGATTGCCGCTGCACGAGCAGGAACGTCTGGTCATCCTGCGGAAGCTGATGGCCCAGCAGGTGGGCCAGGCGGCGCGTCAGGGCCGTCGCCGCGGTCCGCGCTGTGATCGCCGGATCCACGCAAATCTCCCGCAATTCCCGCTCCAACCCCTCGATACCCAGCATCTCTCCCGACTCGCAGGTTAATTCCGAAAGACCATCTGTATACAATGACAGAATCTGCCCGGGCGAAAGCTCATCGTTCTGTACAATGAGGCTCCCCGATTCCAAACCCAGCGGCGGATTTTCGCCCGATGCAAACGAACGGCTCATCCCCGGCCCGGGCTTGACCACCAGCGGGGGCGGATGGCCGGCATTCACGAACTCCACATGTCCGCTACGCACATCAATCGCCATCGCAACCATCGTCACGAACGAAGTTTCCGGAATCGTCTTGCACAGATAATTATTCAGGTTGGTCATCAGTTGCGGCAGATTCATCCCCGCCGCCAGATTCGAATGCACCCCGGTGTGCACGCGCGATGCCAGCAGTGCCGCCGGCAGTCCCTTTCCGCAGACATCGGCCACGGCCACCAGCAACCGCCCGTCGGGCATCGGAACCACATCCACATAATCACCCCCCACCCATCGGCAGGGAATAAATCCGACTCCCAGTTCCAGCCCCGGACAAACAACTTGCTTCGGAATCAAACTCATCTGGATATGCCTGGCGCTGGCCAATTCGCGTTCCAAAGCGGCCTGCGCCTCGGCCTGCGCCTGGGCTCGCCGCGCCACCTCGGCATGGCGAAACTCATCAGCCGCCAGACCGGCAAGCCCCAGCCATTCTCCCGTGGCATATTGCGCCGGAAGCATGATGTACAAAACATCCATGCGCTGGCCGTCTTCACCCAGCGGACATGCCACCGCGGCGATCTGTTGTTCAAAACCGGTCATCGACAGCGCAATGTCCGCAGCGCCCTCCGTCGTGCGGGCGGCCATTACGGCCTCATGCTTGGCCAGCACGGCCCGCAGAAGACCGCGCGAAATCGGCCCCGAAAATTCGCCCTGGCGCCCCACCTGCGGATCGCAAAGCAATTCCGGTGACGCATCCGGTGCGGTTCCATCCAGCCGCAGCACCGCTGCCCATTGACCTTGAAATTCCGGTGCGACCAGCGTCTGACACAGCAGGCGATGGCGCTCGGCTAGATCCGGAATATCCCGCAATTGGTGGTATAGATCCATGAGTTTGGTGAGATGGTGGCGGGCGATGCGCGGAACTTCATGATCCCGGATCGTGCTGATGGGGCCCATCACGTCGGTGGAAAACGTAAGATGCGCCGTGCTCATCATCGCGTGTTCGCGCGGAGCGCGGGCAGGCACCGAAAGCCGCAGCGTGAATTCACCGATGCCCACCGTGTCGGACGGGCCCAGAACGCATTCCGTAACGGTTTTGCCGTTGACCAGCGTGCCGTTCTGGCTGACCAGGTCCCGAATCCACCAGCGGCCGAACGGATCGCGAAAAATCTCGGCATGGCGGCGGGAAACGTGCGTGCTCGCCAAGTGAACGTCCGCCTGCTGGCTGCGCCCGATGATCCGCCGCTGCCCCGTCAGTTCCACGCGCGATACGGCGCCGGCGGCATCGGTGATCTCCAGCGCGACGACGTCAGCACTCGTGTTGCGCGAAGTTGAAGGGTCATTTTTCATCATTCATTTTCATTGAACTTCGTCCCACTTGATCCAGCATAGCCGCGTACCGCCCGGTGACTCAAGGTGCGACGTCGCAGACGACGCGGAAACCAAAGAGCGGCTCGCGCGCGTTGGGTTCCAGCCGGCCGTTCCGATAGCCGCTGGCGCATTGCTCGGCAGCGCTTGCCCAGCAGCCCCCACGTGCGACGTGGTTCTTGCCTTTCTCCGGACCGGTTGGATCCGTCTGCGGGCCAGACCTGTAACCGTTGGCCGCATAGAAATCGGAGCACCATTCCCACACGCTGCCGTGCATGTCCTTCAGTCCCCACTCGTTGGCCGGGTATTGGCCCACCGGTTCCAAAGGATGTTGGGTCCGCGGATCGACGCGCTGGCCCGGCAGTTGAGGACGGTTGCCGCGCTGATTGGGCGGGCCTGGGATGTCGGGCGGTTCGCGTGGCGGCGGCTCGGGAGGAGTATCGGCACCATTCTCCGCCGGCCGCTGCGCTGCCAGATCGATACTCTTGCCGAAATTCGCATGTTGCCGATCCAGCGTATTGCCGAATGCGTACCGCGTTTTTGTACCGGCGCGGCAGGCGTATTCCCACTCGGCTTCGGTGGGCAGTCGGTAAACGCGACCCGCGGTTTTTTCTTCCGGCAAGTCGTTGAGCATCTGACAGAATTTGACGGCTTCATCCCATGTGACAAACGGCGCTGGAAGGTCTTTGCGATGCATGTGCTCACCCGTCTCGTTGCCTAGAACCTGAGCGAACTCGCCCTGCGTGACTTCGCATACCGCCATGTACAAAGGCTTGGTGATCGTGACCTCGTGCCGGGGCGCATCGAGAAACGCAACATCACCCATGATGAATTTCCCCGGGCGAATGAGCACGAGTTCCTGATGAATCGAATTGGTCATCTTGGGCGGCAGCGCCTTGAGACGCTCGGCATCATAGACGACTTTGGCCGGCGCGGTCCCAACATGCGAAACCGGTTCCGTAGCGGCCACAGGCTGCGAAGCGGGAGCAATCATCGGCGCCGGAATGGATACGGACGGTGCCGCCCCCGCAACGACGGGTCGCGTGGCGGCTGGCGCAATGGCGATGGATGGGTTTGGTTCTTGCGGACGAGTGAAAACTGATGGAATTGCTGCAACCGTAGCGACCGGTGCCGCGGCCGATGGCGATGGGATGGGAACAGGTTGCATCGCTGGGAAAGTCTTGGCGATTTCAGCGGGTCTTGTTATGGGCAGCGTTGCCGCCGACTCCGGTTTGGATTCCTTGACGCCGGCTCCCCCATGCAACATCCAAGTGGCCAGTGCCACTCCCACGATCAGCACCACCAGCGCCCCGCCAATGGCCACCTTATAATTTTGCGGGCGCACGAAGGAGGAAACCCGCGAGCCGCTCGGTTCATCGCCGCGCAATTTCGACAGTGCATCCCGATCCATCAGCGTGATCTGCGATACATTTGCCGACGGCCCCGCGCCCAGAATTGCCTGAAGATCCTTGAACATCGCGCGGGCATTGGGATAGCGCTGGTTGGGATCCTTAGCCAAAGCTTTATTGAGAACTTCAGCGCACGCCTGCGGGGTGTCGGCATTGAGTTCACAGGGATTGGGAATCGGCGCTGAGCAGTGCGAGAACATGACCTGCATGCTGCTGGCCGCTTCAAATGGCGGCTTGCCGGTAAGCATGGCAAAATAAGTACAACCGAGAGAATAAATGTCGGTGCGATGATCGATCTTATCGCCGCGGCATTGCTCCGGAGACATGAACGCCGGCGTGCCGAGAATGGCGCCGGCCTGCGTATGCATCGAAGCGTCGGCGGCCTCGATCTTGGCCAGGCCAAAGTCGGCAACTTTGACATGACCATCTTTGGTGAGCAGCAGGTTGGCGGGTTTGATATCGCGGTGAATGAGACCGGCTTCATGTGCGGCGATGAGGGCTTTGCACGCTTCGCCGGCAAGCTTGGTGGAGACGCGCCATCCGGGAGAGCCCTTGCGTGTCAGATACTCCTGCATGCTGCCGCCGGTGAGCAATTCCATCACGATGGCGTGATAGCCGTCGACTTCGAGGATCTCGTAGATCGTAACCACGTGCGGATGATTCAGGCGGCCCGCGGACCGGGCTTCAGCGCGAAACCGTGCCAGCAAGGCAGGGGCGTCCGCCACTCCGGGTGGCAGCATCTTGATGGCTACACGGCGCTTAATCTGCGTGTCTTCGGCGGCGTAGACTTCCCCTCCCCCGCCGCGTCCGAGCACCGCATCAATACGATACTTCCCCAGCGTCGATCCCAGGGGAATCGAACGGGTGTGCGGAGCCTGCTTTGGCGGAAATGCGGCCCGTGGAAGATAGGCCGTCACATCCTCGGAAAGCGGCTTGCGGTCGTCCGGACGTTGAGCGCGCTCATCAGGCATAAAAAGCGATCAATATAGAGTCTGGCCCCATCTACGAATGACGTCTAATTCCGGTTCCCGGTCAAAGACTTAATGTATGGATCGGCTAAAAAGTAACGTATTCTTTGCTACGATTTTGCAAAAACTGCGGGGGCGGATATCATACGTTGCTCCCTTCGGGTGTGTGCCTGAGCGGCCAAAAGGGACGGGCTGTAAACCCGTTGGCTTATGCCTACGCAGGTTCGAATCCTGCCGCACCCAATCCTGCCTGAGCGTCATTCCACTTTTATTGCTGATCATAGGCGCGGCGATGCACGGCCGGGCGATCAACGTCCGGCAGCGCTCACGACGGGGGCTTGGGGGTAAATCCGGATTCCAGCGCCATGCGAACCAGGTCCGCCACGTTGGCCGCGTGCATCTTTTCCATCAGGTTGGCGCGATGATGATCGACAGTGCGTGCGGAGATGGCGAATTCGTCCGCCATCATCTTGGTCGACTTGCCCTCGATGATCGCAGCCAAAAGTTCCTTTTCACGGGGACTGAGACTGGCCACCCGCCGGCGGACATCCTCGATCGCCCCCAGGGACTCGCGCCGCTGACGATCGTTGGCCAGTGCGGCCTGCACCAGTTTGAGTAACACGGCACGCTCAAAGGGCTTTTCCAGGAAATCCACCGCGCCCAGTTTCATCGACGTCACGGCCGACTGCACTGACCCCTTTCCCGTGATAATGATCACAGGAAACGGCGACTGGCCGCGAAAATGACGCTCCAGCAACTCCAGGCCGGAAGTGCCGGGCAATTCCAGATCCAGCAGAAGACAACTCGGACGCGGCGTTTGTGCGGCGGCGAGAAATTCTTCTGCAGATGCAAAACTGCGCGGTTCCAAACCCGCGGATCGAACGGTCAATTCGATGAGACTGCGGATCAATGCGTCATCGTCCACGATATAGACCAGATCAGGTTCAGGCATACGTACCTTCCACGGAGAACTTCACCTACGATTCCCACTTTGATACTAGGCTCGCTTGTGCGTCATTGTCGCAGTGCCAGACCAGATGCCGGCGTCACCCTTCGGGGATGACGCGGTCCGGCGCACGCCCCACGCGCTCCGGATGCATGGGGATCATACAGATACCCTATGCAGGTACGCTAGGATGTCCGCAAAACGGCAAAAAAGCAATACCGCGCCTCTTCTCAGCCGCGTCTCGACTTTGAATGACTTCCAATATGGACGAATACCAGGTCTGGACCCAACTTCACGCATTCACCGCATCGGCGTTGGGTTCCGGTTCACCATCCAATGAAGAGGCATACGATCGCGTTTGAAACCGGCAATAGGATTACCTGACAAAACGAAATTGCCCAAGCCGTTGAGCTTGGGCAATCCGATCACTGAATGTCTGTTCACTTGAAGGGTGTCTACGTAGGCTCCACCAGTCGCCGCAGCATCCGGCCGTATTCGATCACCTTGCGAATCACGTCTTCGGTCTTTTCTTTGACCAGCAGTCGATCTCCGGTGGTGAGCGTGATCATCGTGTCCGGCGTGGACTCGATGTATTTGATCAACTCCGAATTCAGCACAAACGCGCTGCCGTTGATTTTGGTCAGAGGAATCATGTCATCGCCTCAGTGCATCAATCCGGTTCAGCGGGCCGCAGAAAGCAGTTCCTGGAGCAATTGATTGCTGCTGGTGATCACGCGGGAACTGGCCGAGAACGCCGTGCTGGCGGCGATGAGCTGGACGAATTCTCCCGAAAGATCGACGTTGGACAATTCCACGGAGCCCGACACCACGCGGCCCGCGGAGAACTGCGTTGGCGCCGAGATGATCGCCGTGCCGGAGTTCGGGCCTTCGATGAACGCATTGCTGCCGCGGTCGATCAGACCTTCGACGTTGCGGAACGTCGCCAGGGCGACCTGCCCGACGGTGCGCGAGAGGCCGTTGGAAAACGAGCCGGAAATTGTGCCGTCGTTGCCGATCGAAAACGTGGTAAGCGTTCCCGGAGGAGAGCCGTCCTGGAACGTCGAGGCCATCTGGCTGTTCGTGCCGGACAGCGCGGTCATATGCGAAAAGTCGAGGGCAAAGGAGAGGCTGGGCACAGCGCCGGAATTGGTGCGATCGATCGTCACCGTGGGCGTGTTGGTGGCGAGCAAGTGCCCGGAGGTGTCGAACGAGAGCGTGCCGGTACCGACGGATGTTTGCGTCGCCGCGCCGGTGGCCGTGCCGTCGGGCGAATCTGCATAGAAACGCCAGTCGGAACCCGTGGTGCTCTTGTCCATAAGCGTCGCGACGACATTGACATTGATGGGCGTGCCAATGGAGTCGTAGACGGTCATGGACGTGTAGACGGACTCGCCGTCGGCCGTACCATTCTTGGTCCAGGTAAACGGGGCCGTTGTGGCGGCGCCGCGGGTGATGGACAGCGAACTGTTGCTTAACGCGATATCGTTCTGGCTGCCGGGGTTTCCACTGATCGTCAGCGTAGCGGTATTGCCGGTCGCCGGAACGGTGACGCCTGGAACGGCGGCAAGCGCGCCGTTGGCGCCGGCGGTCGTATTAATGCCCAGCGTACCATTCATGAACGATTCGAAGTCGGCAAGCGTCGTCCCCGCACCCACGGTCAGCGATTGCGACTTAAGCGAACGGGTGCCCTTGTTGCCTGTGAAACTGATCACATCGCCGGCCTGGAATAAGGACGTTCCGCTGGCGTCGGTCACATCCGTCAGAAGCGTCGCTCCGGTGGGAGGATTGGTCGCATCCACCCCTCCCGAGCCATCGCTGAGATACAACGGCTGGCCGAGAGTAATGTTCGAAACGGTGGACGGAACCGTCCCGCCGGTATTGAGATTTCCCGTCATATTGGCATTTTGCGTGGCCTGGGCCACGGTCAGCGAACCGATGGGGATGTTCAGATCGCCCAGCACGCCCGGGACGATATTGAAACTGGGATCGACGCCGAAGCCTTGTACGACCTGGCCGGTGCCGCTGACGAGTTGGTTCAAACCATTCAACTGAAACGTGCCGTCGCGGGTGTACACCTGCTGCGGGCCATCCTTCAGGACGAACATGCCTTGTCCCTGAATGGCCAGATTCGTGTTCACGCCTGTCACCTGGAGCGAACCGTCGCCGAAATCGCGGGTGATGGCGCCGGCCGTGGCGCCAAGGCCGATCTGCAGCGGATTGGTACCGCCGAGATTGGCCGACGGCGCACTGCCGAAAGAAAAGTTTTCCAGGAATTGCGTCTTGAAATCGAGCCGCGACGACTTGAACCCGATGGTGTTGACGTTGGCAATGTTGTTGCCCACGACGTCGATCTGCGACTGGCTCGTGGAAAGCCCGCTCAAGCCGGTCTGGAGGGAAGAGGTGATTCCCATGGCAACTCCTTGTGGTGACTAAACGTCAGTTTCGCGCTCTGCCGTGAGGCAGTGCCTGCCGCGAAACACGACGCGAGAGTAGATAAACACGACGTGTCGGAGCGGACTCCGTCCGCTCCGATGGTTCACGCCGCGCACGAGATTGGAAACTCAGGCCGCCGCTCCGCAGCCTGTGCTGTACACGAGAAAGAAATTTTGTAACGGTCTGTCATGATCTTCCGTTTCCTGCAAAATCAGGTCAGCCTCCAAGAAGAGACTGAATAATGCTGGCGATGTTGGAGTTTGAACTCGAAGTCGTGGCTGCCGGCGTCGTGGTGGAAGGTGTCGTCGAGGAGGTCGCTGCCGACGGATTGGCCAGCGCCGCCAAAGCCGCGGCCAGTGACGGATTCGTCGTCGCCTGATTCACTGAGGCAATATTGATGACGTTTTCCATCGGCAATTCCTGGCCGGAATCAAGCTCCAGATAAACGCTCTTATTCTGCACCTTGACGCTCGTGACGGTTCCATTGACCGAGTTGCCCGTCGCATCCAGGCCTTGCACGGTCTTGCCGATGAGATTGCCCGCCGATCCGATCGATTGCTGCAGCGTCATCGTCTGAAGATTGCTGGTCAGCGTCGTATTCGATTGCAGTTGGCTGATCTGCGAAAGCTGTGTGAGCAATTGGTTGCTGTCCGTGGGGTTCAGCGGATCCTGGTGCTGCAATTGGTTGATCATGAGCTTCATGAAGCTGTCGCTCGTCAAGGTGCCCGAACCTTTCGTTCCGGTGCTGCCCGTCGAACTCGTGTCTGTATTCGTGTCTACACCACCAACGGTCGACATATATCATCCCTTCTGCATGCTCTTCCGTCTGCCGGTCTCTACGCCACCAGGTCAAGCGGTGCCTTGTTCTGAACATCTTTCCAGAGCCTGGCAAAGGCTTCGTCGCCCTGCTGCGTCTGCGAACGCGGTCGCTGGTCGCCGGACTGCTGGCCGTTGCCGCGGCCATCCGGATTCGTTTGGCCGAGCGTCGAACCACCCGTCTGCGACGGCTCGATCGTTCGTTGCGGCGCTTGCACTGAAAGCTTGTCCACCGCAACGCCCTGCGACTCCAATGTGCTCTTCAATTTCTCAAGGTTGCCTTTAAGCAAGTCCCGTACCAGATCCGATCCGCTTTGAAACGAAGCCGTCAACGAACCGTTCTGCAGGCTGATCGACACGTGTAATGTGCCCAGATTCGGCGGATCCAGCCGGATTTCCGCGGTGCCGTTCTTGCTGTCCAGCTTTCCCCGCAGCCCCAGCACCACCTGCTCCAGCGTCTGCTCCCGATCGATCGGTGGTGCTTCCTGCGCGGCAGCGGCAGAATCTGCCGCCTGTGTTTCGCCGGGCTGCGCATTTGTGGAAATCAGCGGCACGCTTGATGAGGCCGTCTTTTCGACGCCGTCAACCCCCTGTACAGGCTTCTGTACCACAACGGCTGCCTGACCTTCGTCGGCCATCGCCTTCTGGTCCTGTCCGCCCAATTGGCCGGCCAACTGCTGCAGAATCGATCCCAGTTCCGTCTGCGTCGACGATGCCTGCCCGCTATCCTGCGACTGCGATCCCACCGTCTTGCCCGATGCGGCCTGATCCGCTGCAGTCTTCATTGGCGAGCCATTCGGCTTTTCATGTTGCGCTGGCGACTCCGCTCCGTCACCATTGAAAACGTCCGCCGCGACCGGAACGCTCGGCTCCTGTGCCTGCGCCTCAATGGACGAATTTTTCTGGGCTGCCGGTGGATTCGCATCCACCAGTTTGTGAAATGCTCTCTGTCCCTCCGCACCTGCGGTTTTCGGCTGGCTATCGTCGGCATCGTCCTTATTGGCCGCATCCGGAGGCAGTGCGCTGGCGGCGGTCGGTACAGCCTGTTGAGGACCCGATGCGCCGGCACTATCCTTTCCGCCATTGTCCGGCGTTTGCTGCTTCGCCTCGACAATGACAGGCTGTTGCACAATCACCTGCTGGGCATCGGCTGCTGCCGACGAAGGATTCGTCGCACCGTCTTGCTCGGCCTTCACGGGTTCGGCCTTTGCCGCGCCATGATCGTCTGCCGCAGCTTGCGCTTCTGTCGCACTATCCAAGGTCGCTTGATCCGTCGCCCGGGCCGTCTGTTCAGGCTGCAAAGCATCAGCTGGAGCGTCCACCGGGCCTTTGGATTCCGTTGTATTCGTTTTCGATTTTCGCGTACGGCTTCGCGGGCCTGCGGTGTCGTTGCGGGCATGATCGGGCGATTTACCGCCGCCGCTCTTTGTCACAGGGTTATCTTGATTCGTGCTTCGGGAGCTCTCACGCACGTTCGCCAAGACGCTCTCGAACCCATCCGGTGAATCCGAACCGGCGTCAATCTTCGATACCCGTGCGGTCTTGGAAGGAGCCAGCAGCGCCAATGCCCCGCTGGACGGCGGCGCAACCGGCGAAGCAAAGGTAAAACTCTGCGGAGTTACGGACATACCTACCCCGTATCAAGTGCCTGCGGGCGCCGGGCTACTGCTCGACACCGCCGATCCTGATGCAGCGCCCGTGCCAGACGCCTTGTCCCCCGTCCGAATGCGTTCCAGCACTCCCGTCAAAAACTGCTTTTCATCCGGAGATTTGAACTCGCCGATGATTTTCGCTGCCCGCGACGGGTCCATCGCCTGCAGGAAATTCGCCACCTGATCCACCGGCGTCGTG
>Ga0209083_1001966_pt1 | contig 20975 bp, 18 predicted proteins | sample AM7aDNAmetaG_FD_184132 | JGI IMG/M metagenome (GOLD analysis project Ga0209083, IMG submission 184132) | Freshwater microbial communities from Finland to study Microbial Dark Matter (Phase II) - AM7a DNA metaG (SPAdes) (version 3) | ecosystem: Environmental > Aquatic > Freshwater > Lake ...
AAAGTAACATTACGGGAGACGAAAAAGGTCCAAGAGCTTTTAAACAACAGACCTCGCAAGGTGTTAGAGTTTTTTACACCAAACGAGGTCTTTAGCGAGTTGTTGCGCTAGAAGCTTGAATCTACCCAGGCCTATTTATTGGCAAAGTAAACGCCTGGACTTTTGACAATCAAAGCGAAAACCGGGCTCTGTCCCATTTGTTTTCATAGATTTTTAAACTTGAAAAACCTCTCCCCAGAGGTTAAAATAGTCCCTGTTATTGAATTTGCAGTAGTTTCGCTCTTGTTTTGCCCTTGTTTTGTTATTGTTTTGCTTTTGCTTCTAATTAGCAATCAGTAATCATCAATCAGCAATTGCCGTTAACGGCGCGTTGGTCTATCTGGTTAGGACGCCACCCTCTCAAGGTGGAGATGACGGGTTCGAGCCCCGTACGCGCTACCATTAAAGTTAAGAAACCGCGCTTCGCGCAGTTTCTTTTGATATGTTTTCGCGCGTTTTCTCTTGATTCAATAGACCTCCTCAAAAGACAAAACGGGTTAACCCGTTAGATTATCGCCATCCGGTCACAGGAGCCTGAAATGAAAACGCGTCTGATTTCGCTCGCGGGCCTGGCACTTCTTCTGTTTGCTTTTCCTTCTGTTTCTTTCTCCTCACTCATTATTTCCGAACGCACAATGCAGGATATCACCGATGCCGAGGCGGCGCAAAGGACGCAGTGGACCAAAGAGATGGCCTCTGTCGGAGACAAAAGATACAAACGCGGATTCTACACCGACCCCAACGGCTTCATTTTCAATTATTCTCTCGTCCTGCCGGCAAAGAGGGAGGCTGGCGCCAAGTATCCTCTCTTTATAGGCGGGGATATGAAAATAGCTTTTTCGATGCCGTCCTCCCAGGCCCAATTCCCCTGCTACACGATGAGCGTCTGGTGCCCCGGCAATCTCGTTACAAAGTTTCCTGATTGGAAATGTGTCGCGGCCAGCGCATACTGTGTCGCGATAAGGGAAGTCCTCGCGGAATACCCGGATATTGACGCCTCGCGAATCTCCGTCTCGGGCGCCTCCAGGTTCGGGGCAATCGCCCTGCTTTCGGCCTATAGCTACCCTGATGTTTACGCGGCGACCATCCCGTCTGTTGCCGGGCTTGATGTGAGCAAGACAAAAATTATTGCCTCAAGAAAGATAGGCATCTGGATGTTCGACGGACTTAAGGACGGATTTAATGCCGACGCCAAGAAAAAAGTCAGCCGCCTTCTGCCCGGGCTCTTCAAAGCCCTGACGGACGCCGGCTATGATCCGATGTACACTGAATATGTCTACGGGACGCATCACGAATACGGCCTTACAGATTCCCTGACAACCCCCGCCTGGAAAGATTTCACGGCTTTGCGCAAGTGGCTTTTTGAACAGAAGAAACCTCAGGCAGACTGGCCGGTTATTACGGGCGGGCTGACGGCGCAAGGCGAGATTGGCAAACCCTTCAGCTACGCTATCAAAGCGGATAAGGCGGTGAAATCATTCGGAGCCGAGTTAATGATAGAACACGAAGAAGATAATAACGGGGTAATTGCATACCCCGGGCCAAAGGGCCTGCCTAAGGGTTTGACAATTGACCCAAAGACCGGCGTAATCTCCGGAATACCCAAAGAAGCGGGCCGCAGTTTTATCTACCTGAAGGTCTCAAACGAAGAGGGCGACGGATTTTCGACGCTGGCTCTCACTGTAAAATAGGGGGCGCGATACGCCGTTTAAGTTGGTTGAAAAATACCCCCGTTAGTATATCCTTTAGTAGAAGCAAACGGTAATGAATACCTGCAGGTATTCTGGCATTCCTTCCGCCGAGCCGGGATTCATATTATCTCCCTGTCAAAATTTCCCGGAGGCCGGATGAATTTCATCAAAATAAACGCGACACAACAGTTGAATCTGGATATGGTTAAGAAACTTGAGATAACGGAAACCGCCGTAAAATTTATTTTTACAATAGGATTAGACGGCGCCGCAAGCGAGTTTGTTGAAGAGCAGAAGGCCAATATGCCTAAGAGCGCTGTCAGGAGATTAGAATCAGAGTTCGAATAGAAAAATATTGATTAACGAGCGGTAAAGTTATACTATTTCAATTATTATTCTTTGTTTTTGGCCTGCATCTGATGAGCCATGTCGCAAGCTGATCGAACGGGCTTCATTCTGCGGAGGCGTAGCATGTCGTCAATCAAAATGTATATTCTGGCAGTTCTTGTCCTGAAAGCGTTCACGGTTTTTTCACAGGAACTTCCTGCCGCGGATACAACTTCCGAAATAAAACCCGTCGAAAAGACTTACACTGCCAAAGAAGCCAAGGATGAAGTCCTCAAAGCCGTCCGCGCGAAGTACATCAGCGCGATGGAGATTGGCGCGTATTACGAGCAGATAGACAAGGGAAAAATTGCCGGGGTAATGAAGAAAATAAACGGTTTTAAGCCGGATGAAAACGCGGTGCCAGGTTCCGCGAATTTCTATCCCAACGGAAAAAATCCAACCGGCTGGCGCGGCGACGGAAACGGAAGGTATGCCGCCGCTGAATCTCCCGTCAATTGGGGCCGGAACTCAAGAGCGGTACTGGAACTTAAAGGGCAGGGCGGCAAGCCTAAATCGGGAGACGCGGGAACTCCTATTCCTGAAGGCGTAATCCGCGACTGGCTCGTGCTTGGCCCGGTCACAGGCGGAAAACTTGACGGAAAAGAGGCGGGCTGGGAGCCGTCGGCCGGAGATAAAGTTGACTCCTATGAGTGGAAACCCTATAAGGCCGAAACCTCCTGGCTGAACTTCCGCCAAATCTTCGGCACTGAAGACCCCAAAGGCGCTGCCGCGTACGCCTGCACCTGGATTTACTCCTCAGGCAAGCCCCTGTTTCTGCAGACAATGTTCACCGGAAAGTCAAAAATCTGGCTTAACGGCAAGGAACTCGGGACTTACGGAGAGCATGGTTCCAGAAGGCAGCTTGATATGCAGGGCGGCTGGAACAAGCTGCTATTCAAAGTTACGCCTGTTGCCAAGGCTGACTGGAGTAAAGGCGTGGCGCAGTGGCATTTTAACGCGGCGCTTTTCGGAGTTATTCCCATTGATTGCGAGTCCAAGAATATTCTCTGGACCACCCGTATGCCTGATAACGGCCCCGGCGTCGGCTCGCCCGCGGTTGTTGGCGATAAGATCTTTGTTCAGGCCGAACCTGATATCCTGCTCTGCGTTAATAAGAAGGACGGAAAGCCGCTCTGGGCCGCGGCAAACACCCTGGCGGATGCCGCAACGGACACGGAGAGAAAATCGAATTCCGCTGTTTTCAGCGAAGCGGACGCCTTGTCTGCCGGGATAAAAGAATCCCTTCAAACCTATATGTCCGCTCCCGACAAGTTCTCCGGCGCGAAGGATATTCTTGGCGCGGAAGCAAAAATAGCCGCTCTGATGCAGAAAGTGGACGCGGATAAATACTTTAAGCAAAGCGGTTCGGAAGCGGGAGCGGCGGCGCAAACTCCCGCCTGCGACGGCGAGTCGGTGTATGCGGTGTTTGGCTCCGGAGTTGTTTCGTGTTTTGACCTTGAAGGAAAGAGAAAATGGACCACACTAATCGGGGTAAGGAACTCAGAACACGGTTACTGCGCTTCGCCAAAGATTATCGACGGAAAACTGATTGTTAAGTCTTCAAAATGTTTGGGCGCGGCAATTCTTGATTGCAAGACCGGATCAACTCTTGCGACGGTTAAGGCCTGGAGGAAGGAAGGTCTGAATATGTATTCCACGGTCCTTGATGTTTCACTCGGGAGTGAAAAGCTTGCGGCGCTCTCCTTCGGAGTGGTCGCGCGGGTAAAAGACGGCAAGGTGCTGGCCCAGGATTTCCAGCCGCCGTATTACAATATTCCGGATTTTGTTTCCCCTGTAATTGAGGGCAAAACTATCTGCAGCATCATTATTCCTCCCTGGGACGGCAATATCAAGTTTGGGTTTCAAACCCTGCCGGACTCCGCTTCGGAACCGATGAAGATGAAGGATATTAAGACCTGTACTTTTGATATCAAGAAGTTCCCGTGCTGGTTTGCTTATGATCACTGCGCCTCTCCTCTGCTCCACCAGGGGCTGGCCTATGTTTTGAGCGTTGACGGGATTCTTACCGTTATTGACGCGGCAAAAGCGGAAGTCGTTTACCAGAAATTGCTGGATCTCTCGCCCTATATGATTCACAACGGCATAGTCCGCACAGGGTGTTCCGGAAGTCCTACGCTTGGCGGAAAATATATATACATTTTTGACAACCAGGGTACTTGCGTGGTCATTGAGCCGGGAAGAGTGTTTAAACAGGTTGCCAGGAACAGGCTTGAGCAGTTTTACTACGCGTACGGCGCGCCGTCGAACAATGAAAATTTCTCAAGCAACCCTGTCTTTTCCGGAAGCAAAATGTATTTAAGGGGGCAGGTCAACCTGTACTGCATAGGGGAATCCGCAAAGAAATAGCGGGAGGGAACGGAAATGTACGAGCAAATCGCGTCAAATAAATTCAGGACCGTAATTATTATGGTTCTGTTTGCCCTGATGGTGCTTCTTCTCGGATATGTTTTCGGCAGGACGACAAACTTCGGGCCCTGGGGGTTCTTCCTGGCAATAATAATCGCTTCGGGTTCGGTATTTGCGAGCTATTTTTTCAGCGACAAAATAGTCCTCTCAATGAATAACGCCCGGGAGGCGGACCCGAAAGAATATCCCCATGTCGTAAACTCGGTGGAAGGGTTGAGCATCGCCGCCGGCCTTCCTGTTCCGAAAATTTATATTATGGACGACCCGGCTCCTAACGCTTTCGCGACCGGGAGAGACCCCAAGCACGCTGTTGTATGCGTGACCACCGGTCTGCTGAAAAACCTTAACAGGCAGGAAGTGGAAGGCGTGCTGGCGCACGAGATGTCCCACATAAAAAATTATGACATTCTCATACAGAGCATCTCCGTTGTGCTGGTCGCGGTTATTGCCCTGCTCTCCGACTGGATGCTCAGGCGGGTCAGATGGTCAAGAATCGGGGGGAGAGGAAACGGCGAGGGAGGAGCGGCGGGCGCGCTCTTCTTAGTAATCGCGATATTGCTCGCTCTTTTAGTCCCGCTAATCGCGCAGTTAATGCGTTTCGCGCTCTCGCGGAAAAGAGAGTTCCTCGCGGACGCTTCGGGGGCGTTGCTGACCCGGTATCCGGAGGGGCTGGCGAGCGCTCTGGAAAAGATAACAGCTGATACGCACGCCCTAAGGACTGCGAACAAGGCGACGGCGCATATGTTTATCGTCAATCCTTTCCTTGACCTGCGGGGGACGATAAACGATATGTTTAACACGCATCCGCCGACTGCCGAAAGAATCAGGATTCTGCGTTCTATGTAGTCCAGGCCGGTTGTCATTGCGGCCCGTTTGGATTATAATGGTAATAAGTCATTCAAGCGTCACCTAAAGGAGGATTTATGGCACTCGGCACAACGCTGATAGGAGCACTGCTTGTTCTGTTTGCAATAGCGGTCATGTACATCGTTTTCGGCTACAACCGGCTCGTGGTCGTCCGCAACAGGTGCGACAACGCCTGGTCGCAGATAGACGTCCAGCTCAAGAAACGGACAGACATGATACCTAATCTTGTGGAGACCGTTAAAGGTTACGCGGCGCACGAAAAAGGAGTTTTCGAGGAAGTCGCGAAAGCAAGGTCAGGCCTAATGAACGCGAGCGGCGTGACTGAAGTAAGCCAGGCTGACGGCAATCTTACGAAAGCGTTAAAATCTCTCTTTGCGGTCGCCGAGAATTATCCCCAGCTCAAAGCCGACGCGCAGTTCCGGCTCCTGCAGGAACAGATAGAAGGCATGGAAAGCAAGATTGCCTACGCAAGGCAGTTCTACAACGATAATATCATGGATTATTCAAATACAACGCAGGCTTTCCCGGGCAACATCATAGCGGGGATATTCAACTTTAAACAGAAAGAATACTACCAGATAGCGGAGGCAGACAGAGAACCAGTTAAAGTCAAATTTTAGGGATGATTACGCGGGTTACTAAGAGCGATTACGCGGATTAAACAAGAAGGATTTCGCTGAGTATCAGCCTGATCCTTATAAAATAATCTGTGTAATCGTTTTTTTTGGGAGAACATGAAACTAATCAATAAGATGACAGCTTCGGCGGCTTTCAAGGCGGTTCAATCCGCTCTTGAGAGCGGGGACGCGTCTGTTTCGGGCCTTTCAGGGCCTGCGGTTTCTCTTTTTGCCTCAGCCCTGGCCAACGCGGGGCGCCCCGTCCTCCTGCTCTGCCCGGATATGGACAGAGCCTGGCAGGCTTATTCCGACGCTCAGGTTTTCTTAAGAGATGAGGACAAGGCTCTCATCTTTCCCCCGGCGGAAATGATAGAGGGCGTGAAAATGCCTTCTTCTCCCGAAGCTCGAAATGAACGCATAGGCACTCTAAAGCTTCTCACCGAAGATTCCTGCAGGCTGGTAATCTCCGTTCCCGAAAGCCTGCTTAAGAACGTTTCCAGCCCGGAAAGTTTTTCAGGCGGTCTCACTCTCCTTGTTAAAGGCGCGCGCGAAAGCATGACGGGAGTGACCGAACGCCTGGTAAAGAACGGCTACCGGATGGAGCCTTTCGTGGAGAAGAAGGGCGAGGTGAGCGTGCGCGGCGGTATTATGGACGTCTATCCGTTCTCGGAAGCCGGCCCGGTAAGAATTGAATATGACGGCGACGAGATTTCGTCTCTCCGGAGGTTTGACCTGCTGACGCAGGTGTCCACGGGCATGCTTGAAAGGGTTTCAATCCCGCCCGCGGACGATAATGTCACCGCAGACGGCAGTCTCGCGGACTACCTTCCCCCGGAAGCCGTTATTTTCTTTGAGAACGCGCCGGCAAAGAAACCTCCCGCGGGGCGCAAGTCCGTTATTAATAATCCGCGCAAAGGAGAGGCAACCGCGGAATTTCGCGTCAGGGATGTCCCCGCTTTCAACGCGGATATCAAAGCTGTTGCCGATGAGATTGACAGGCTCAATTCCCGGGGACTTGAAGTCTGCCTGTATTTCAATAACGACGCCGAGAAGAACCGGCTTACCGAGATCTTCCTTGAAATGTCGGGCGAGGCCGGTTTTGAAGCTGCACTCGGAAGCCTGTCGTCCAGTTTTATCCTTGAAACCATCGGAGCGGCGGCCATCACGGATGATACTATTTTTTCCAGGTACGCCGCGGCGTCAAAGAGAAGGAAGTATCTGTTTAAGGGAGCGGGCGGAGCGTTTGCCTCCGCCGGGGACTTAAAGCCCGGAGAGTTTGTTGTCCATGTGAATTACGGCATCGGCAGATTTATCGCCCTCATGAACATTGAAGCCAACCTGATAAAAAGAGATTTTCTCTGCATTGACTACGCCGGCAGCAACAAGCTCTATGTCCCCGTGGAAGATGTTTCAATGGTTCACAAGTACATTGGCTTTGAAGCCGTTCCCGAACTTTCCCGGCTCGGCACCTCCGGCTGGGAGAAAGCCAAACAGAGGGCGAAAGAGGACGTTAAAAAGACAGCTGAGGAACTGCTCAGGTTTTACGCCGAGAGGGAGACCTCGTATTCTTTCAGGTTCGGAGAAGATTCTTCCTGGCAGAAAGAGTTTGAGGATGAATTCCTGTACGATCTGACGCCGGACCAGGCGAAGACGGTCGGCGAGATAAAGAAAGACATGCGTTCGGGGAGGCCTGTTGACAGGCTGATTTGCGGAGATGTAGGTTTTGGCAAGACGGAGGTAGCCATCAGGGCTGCCTTTAAAGCGGCGACCGAAGGCAAGCAGGTTGCCCTGCTCTGCCCGACAACGATATTGGCTGAACAGCATTTTAATACTTTCTCCGAGAGGATGGCTGATTATCCTGTCTCCATCGGCATGGTGAGCAGGTTCACCCAGAAGGCTGTCCGCGATGAAAATCTCAGAAAACTAAAAGCCGGCGGGCTGGATATTATTATCGGCACGCACAGGCTTATCCAGAAGGATGTGCAGTTCAAGGACCTGGGGCTTTTGATTATTGACGACGAGCAGAGGTTCGGCGTGGCGCAGAAAGAGCGGCTCAAGCAAATGAAAAAAGATGTCTACTGCATCAGCCTCTCGGCAACGCCGATTCCGAGAACGCTCTACCTTTCCTTGAGCGGCATCAGGGAGATAAGCAATATCAATACGCCGCCGGCCGGAAGAATTCCCATCCAGACATTTATAACCGGCTACAACGACAAAGTTGTAAGGGCGGCGGTAATGAGGGAACTGGACCGGGACGGGCAGGCCTATTTTGTCCACAACGCCGTGAGGACCATCGACGCCTGCACGGAACGCCTGAGGAGATTGATTCCCGAGGCAAGAATAGGCTACGCGCACGGGCAGATGAAACCCGACGAGCTTGAGCATGTGATGATGGATTTCTACAGGAGAAATATTGATGTCCTGGTCTGTTCAACCATAATAGAATCGGGGCTGGACATTACTTCGGCAAACACGATGATAATAGAAAGGGCCGATGAGTTTGGCCTCTCCCAGCTCTACCAGCTGCGCGGGCGTGTGGGACGGGGAAAGCAGCAGGCGTATGCTTACCTTACGTATCCTCCGAGGAAAGCGGTAACAGGAGACGCGAGAAGAAGGCTGGACGCGATAGAAGAATGCGACGAGCTTTCAATGGGATTTTCCATCGCGATGAAAGACCTGGAGATACGCGGAGCCGGCAGTATTCTCGGTAAAGAACAGCACGGGCAGATTGCAAGGATCGGGTTTGAACTTTACTGCTCGCTTTTGAAAGAAGAGATAGACGGGCTGAAGCTGAAAGGCGGCAGGGAGCTGCCTGAAGAAAAGAAAGAAGTGAGGATAGATATCGGGGTTGAAGCGTACCTGCCTGACCACTACGTTCAGAGCAGTTTCCAGAAGATCGGGCTCTACCGCGAGATGATGGCGGCGGAAAAGCCTGAGGATGTGGTGAAAATTGAGGCCTCTCTGCTGGACCGCTTCGGGCCGGTGCCAAAAGAAGCACGGGAGCTGCTCCGGATAGTTGAATTAAGGGTTGCCGCGCGCCCGCTTGGCATAGTAAACATAGAAGAAGCAGGAAGGAATATTGTGCTGACCAGAGCAGACGGAAAAAAACAGGAAATGTATCTCGCGAAAGGAAGGGATAAGATAGACCAGTTGAAAAGCTACCTCACCGCGTTAAAAACCCTGGAATCCTAATCCTGTTTTGTATTGGTTCTAGTTTTACGTTACAAACGTTATGAACGTTAAGAACGTTATAAACCTTTATAGATTTATCGAAAACCCCGAACTAATATTAAATATCTGGTAACTATATTTCACAAACTGCTCGTAGGCCATATTTGACGAAGTGATAAAATAACTCATTCCCGAAACCCAGCTTACGCTCTTGGAAAGCGGAAGCTTCAGGTTTACCCCAAGCGTAGTTTCAAAGTCCTGTTCCGTTGCCGCGAGAAGATAACTGCCGGCGGAGTTTCTGGCGTTTCTGGAGGCGTAGTTTCTTACAAGGTACTGATAATATGCGTTTACCGTGAAATTCCCAAGCAGAAAATAGGCGTTCGGGCGTACGGAAATGCTCGAGTATGAGTAATAATTGCCTTGATAGACCAGAAGGTTGGAATCAAACTCGTTGCCATTCGAATTGTAGCTCGTGTAACTTGAATCTATGCCGAGCGTTAATGAATCATTCAGATAATCCGTAAGTCCAAAATCAACGAAATGCACGGCGTCAAGCCTTCCCGGGCCTGTTATGACCCCGTTTGTATCAAGTATAAGATTGTCATAATATCCTTTTAGAATAATGTTGTAGGAGGCGTCCGCCGTAAGGCCTAAAATCCTGCCTTTCCATTCCGCGGCAAGGCTTGTGCCCGCGAAATCCTTGGGACGGATGTTTTTGTTTAAGGTTACGGTAGTGCCGGAACTCCCGCTTGCGGCGAGAGACGTATAATTCGGATAGGTTCTGGTAAAGTATTTTGCAGAAAAAGTGACCGGATACTGTTTCTCGCCGGCCGACGGGTAAAGAGACAGGGATACCGTTCCGCCCAGGTCGTAAAGGTCATAGAGCCCCTTCCCGATCAGTTCGTCTTTTGTTTGCATGTTGAAGTTGTATCTGACATCCCCGGAAACCTTCAGGTCCATTGTCTCGCCGTATTTGTGTTTATAGCCGAGGGAGAGGAGGTTGTTCCAGCGGTTAGCAAAGAGAGTTTCTTCTTCTATTACCTTTTCCGAAGTGCTGAAACTCGAGGAAAGAATCGGGAGGAGGTAATCGGACGGGTTAAGCTTTACCGCCGGCATAAGGAAAAACCTGGCATCGCCTGACCAGGCGCCCCCTGTATTCGAGACCGAAGAATAGGCGAGTCGCAGGTCCAGGTCAGCCAGCGTTATTACTTTCGCGTTGTCCGCGGCAAGCAGTCCTGTCAGCGAAAAAAACAAATAAATTACGGCTAATAGTTTCTTCATTCCAGGTTTCTCCTCAGAAGGTAATATCCCCGAATATTTGAGGTATTACAACCATATCTATGGACCTGCCGCTAAAGGCTGTCGCGGTCCACACCAATTCCCAGTTAAAGTTGTAAATGTTTGCCAGGAAATTAGGCTGCAAAAACATTGCCAGCAGGTCTTGCGGCGTCCCGAGATCGTTGATTAAATACATGTCTTTGCTCATTGTTGTAGAGTCTTTGTAGGTGTCTGTGGTTCTCATGCCTATTAAATTGCCTGATGCGTCCAGGATGGAATCAGTTTTAACAGTGTAGGGCATGTCTGTGGCGAGAGTGCTTCCGGTTGCGTCTTGGTATAAGTTTTTGTTGGTCCGCGCCGGATCATAATCCCTCAGCCATTTTTGAGAGTTGTCTATTGAAAATGTTTCGACTAATTGCTGGCTGTAGTTCCCGTTCGAGAGTTGAATAGGAGCTTGATAGGTCAGCAAATCAATAATACTGTCCCCATAGGGATTCCTGAGCGCCGAGGTTTCGCTCTTATAAAAATATTCCGGCATCTGAGTCCACGTCTGCCTGGCAAGAGCTATCTTTACATCTATAAAATTATCGGGCAGATTTTTGTTGAAGACATCCGTTATCTCCAGCGAGGTGATGCCCGCGTTCGGCCCCTCTGAGCGCTTGGTGATATTCAGCATCATCATTGAATCCGGCGTCGGGCGCAAAATATAATTCTCTGAACGCACCTGGTATCCGTGCATATCCACAAGGGTCTTTCCCAGCTGTATGTCCGCTATCTGATCCAGCATGTCGAGTTTGTTCTCCAGGTTTGCCCTGCTCTTTACATCAGCGAGGTCTTTTTTTAAGTCTTTGATCTCCTGAAGTTCCGCCGGGCTGAAGTCTTCCCTGCCGGAGGAGGGAGCGCCGGACGCTCTTCTGTTAAGCATCCCCGTTTCAAACCCGCCCTTCAATCCGCTTACTTCGTCCGGGGACATCTCCCGCGGAGTTTCAAAGACGCCTTCGTGGAAAGCGGAGCGTTCGTTTTCTTTAACGAAAACCTGTTTTTCCCTGAGTATGTCCGAGAGAGCCACCAGGCCTTCAAGGACAGAGAGCACCGAAGCGTCAGCCGTTGTTTCCAGTATAAATTCCGTGCCTTTGACGGCAGCGACAACCTTTGGAGTGTGCGCTTCAAACCTGCTTCCGGGCTGCAGCTTGGTAACTTTTGCCTTTAACATGCCGTACCAGAGTTTCAAAACTGAATCCTGCTTAACTCCGTCGCAATTCGCCTGCACCAGGTCTATCATTGAATTCTCTTTCATATTTATGAGCGTTCCGTCTGCGAACTTTAATTGAGCGGTGCCGTTTCCGGTCCGGATCTTCTGTGGGGAAACGAGAGACTGGCCGCTTTGCGCCGCTTTCCAGGATGTTCCGTCATCGGAGAATTCCACTGTCCCGCTCGTTGAAAACAGGGCCAGAGAGCCTGTTGCTCCGGCAAAGACGGGGAATGCCGCCATAAGGGCAGCAAGCATAAGCGCAATTAGTTTTAGGCCTTTCATGTTATCCTCCCTGGTGACGCCTCTCTTTTAATAGTCTAACACAAGTGCCGGGAATTTTCAGTCGTAAAAATTGTTAGACTTTTCACATGTTTGGCTCCGGCCGAAACCCTGTTTTTTTTAGGCCTTATTTGGTATAATAACCTCTGATGGAACTCGTTGAACTTACAAGGAAATTTTCAAGGCTGCTGCTCATTCTTGGGCTTGTATTTGCCGTTGGCGTTGCCGGCTACATGCTTCTTGAGGGCTGGAATTTCCTGGACGCCCTCTATATGACCGTCATTACCCTTGCCACGGTCGGCTATGGAGAGACACACCCGCTTGGAACTGCAGGCAGGATCTTCACGGTATTCCTTATTTTGGGCGGGATGACAGTCGTTTCATACGGCGTCATAACAATCACAACTTTAATTGCCGAAGGCGAGCTTCAAAGGATTCTACGGAGGGGCAGGATGGACAACGATATCAGCAAGTTAAAGGACCATTTCATTGTCTGCGGCGCCGGAGAACTCGGGCGGCACATTATACTGGAACTTCAGAATACCCGGCGGCCTTTCGTTCTTATAGACAGAAGCTCGGACAATGTAAAGAAGCTATGTCTCGGAGACGTTTTGTTTATTGAAGGAGACGCTTCGGAAGACGCGGTGCTTCAGCAGGCGGGGATAGAGAAAGCTTCGGGGATATTTTGCGCCCTGCCGGAAGATAAGGATAACCTTTTTGTCGTCCTGACCGCGAGGGAACTGAATAAAAATATCAGGATAATAACGAAATGCATAGAGGATGAATCCGAGCAGAAATTCTTCCGCGCCGGCGCTGACAAAACTATTTCCACAAATAAAATCGGCGGGTTGAGGATGACTTCAGAGATGCTCCGCCCGACTACCGCTACCTTTCTCGATTTTATGCTCCGGGACAAGAAGAACATCAGGTTTGAAGATGTCGAGGTCGGAACCGGAGGCGTTGCCGGAAAAACCCTCGCCGAAACAGGCCTGCATGACAAGACCGGCGCCATGGTGGTCGCGATAAAGAGCAGGGCCGGGGAGATTTCCTACAATCCAAAAGGCAATACCAGGATAGAAGCGAACTGCGTGCTTGTGACGCTCGGCGGCGTTGAGCAGATAGAAGCCCTGCGCGCTCTGGTTAAATAGTGAACTTTGACGAAGCGATAAAAGTTCTAAAGAGGGAGATAAAGAAATACAAAGTCCCTATTGTCGGCGTTGTTATGGAGAGGACAGGTGATCCGTTCAAAGTCCTGATTTCCACAATGCTGAGCCTGCGGACGAAAGACACAACCACGGCAGAGGCTTCTGAAAGGCTGTTTTCGCTGGCCGGCACGCCGGAAGAGATGCTGAAACTTTCCGATAAGGCCGTTGAGAAAGCGATATATCCTGTCGGGTTTTATCACACCAAGGCAAAGAGTATCAGGAAGACCTGCGAAATGCTGGTTGCCTCATACGCTTCGAAGGTGCCTGATTCCCTGGAAGAACTCTTGAAACTCGAGGGGGTCGGGAGAAAGACCGCGAACCTGGTGCTCACTATCGGGTTTGACAAATACGGCATCTGTGTCGACACTCACGTGCACCGTATTACGAACCGCTGGGGATATGTAAAGACAAAGAATCCCGAGGAAACGGAGTTCGCCCTCAGGGCAAAACTCCCGAGGAAATACTGGAAGACAATAAATGATCTTTTGGTGACTTACGGGCAAAATCTCTGTTACCCCGTATCGCCGAAATGCTCGGAATGCGAAATACACGCTTATTGCCGCAGGATAGGCGTCCTGAAACACAGATAAGAGAAGACACTGAATAATTTTGATTTTTAGGAGGAGTAGAATGAAAAAAGTTGCTGCTTTGTTGTTGGTGGTTGCGCTCGCGGTGGTTTTTACCGGCTGCGCCAAAAAGCTTTCAAAGGAACAGATGATTGAGAAAGGAAAATACCTGGTGAGCGCGTGCGGCGTTCTGAAAGAGCATACTCCGCTTCGCGAAGGCAAGCCGGATATGAGCAAGTTTATGTCGGGAAGCAATATAGGGTACGCCGGTCCCTGGGGCGTCTATTATCCCAAAAACCTCACTCCCGATTCCGACACGGGAATTGGGCTTCTTACTGACGATGAAATAATCTCGGAGATAAAGGGCGATTCCGGCAACGTGCCGGGCTATTTCTCGGATTACTACAAGAACCTTAACGAGGAAGATCTCCGCTGCATCATGATGTATCTGAAATCGCTTGAGCCGGTAGTAAACAAGGCTCCCGCGGATCTTAAGCCGGGCGAAAAAGTTACAACCCCGGTGATAAACCTGGTGCCCAAAGTCGTTGCGGCAGAGGCTCCGAAGAAAGTTGAAAAACCGGCGGCCAAAAAGGCGGCGGCAAAGGCTTCCGCGGCAAAGACTTCGACGGCGAAGAGCACGGCAAAGAAAGAGACAAAGAAAAAATAAGCCAAAAGAGCCCCGGAAACCCGGGGCTCTTTTTTTGCGCGGTCATCTCTTGACGCGAAAAGGAACCCATGCTTAGAAGCAAGCTGAAGAAATTGCGCGCCATCCTTAAGGAATCGGAATCCGCGCTTGTGGCTTTCTCCGGGGGAGTTGACAGCTCTTACCTTCTTAAAGAGGCGCTGGAAACACTCGGGAAAGAAATGGTGCTTGCCGTTGTGGCAAGTTCGGAAACCTATCCCGAAAACGAAGTAAAAGACGCGGTAAAGCTTGCCAAAAAGATAGGGGCCAGAATTAAAGTTATTAAAACCTTCGAAATAGATGACGCGCGGTTTGTTAAAAATCCGCTTAAGAGATGCTACTACTGCAAGCGCGAACTTTTCTCAAAACTCAAAGCGATAGCAAAGAAAGAAGGTATCCCCGCGCTCTTTGACGGGGCAAATTACGATGACAGGCTGGATTTCCGCCCGGGAAGCGTTGCCGGAAAGGAACTCGGCGTCAGAAGCCCGCTGAAGGAAGCCGGGATTACCAAGGCAGAGATCCGCAAGCTTTCGAAAGCCTACAAGCTCCCGACCTGGAACAAACCGTCCCTCGCCTGCCTCGCGTCCAGAATACCTTTCGGCACAAAGATTGAAAAGAAGACGCTTGGCATGGTGGGTAACGCGGAGGATTTTATCAGGGCGCTCGGGTTCAGGCAGGTAAGAGTGCGCCATCACGGCAATATCGCGCGCATTGAGGTCTTCCCGGAAGATCTGTCGCGTTTGTTGAAACACAGACTGAAGATTGCGGAGAAGCTGAAAACATTGGGCTATCTATATGTAACATTTGATATAGAAGGTTTCAGGAGCGGAAGCATGAATCCGCCTAAGAGCGGCGCCCGATGAATAAAAAGAATCTGGGAGTGATCGGCTTTGGCCTTGCGGTAGGAATTTTCGGCGGAATGTTCGTGCTTGGCGGCGGCGTTATAATGATTCCCGTCCTGCTTTACGTGTTCAAGAAAGATATTCACGCGGCAGCCGCGACCTCGCTTGCCGTGATAGGGCCTATGGCCGTCTCCGGAACGATAGGAAATATATTTTCAGGAACAATAGTCTGGCCCGCTTTTTTTCTCCTGTCCGCGGGTTCAATTGCCGGGGCCTATTTCGGGGCGCATATGTCGAAGAACGTTCCGAGAGATGTCCTGAGAAAAATGCTGGGAGTTTTTGTCCTGCTAATAGCGCTCTCAATGATATTTGTGCCATCACGCGCCCAGGCAGTGAGCGGTTTCTCCGGCAGCATAAGCCTGCTTGCCGGGCTGGTAATGTTTTTTTCCGGCCTTGCGGTCGGAGTTTTTTCCGGGCTCTTCGGGCTGGGGGGCGGGGTCATAATGAATCCGCTGATGCTTTTTGGTTTTGGATTTACCGCGCACCAGACGGTAGCGACTTCGCTCGCGGTGATAGTTCCGACATCGCTTAGCGGGACGGTAAAACAGCTCAGGAACGGGCATATAGACCTGAAACTTGCAGGCTGGCTTTCCGCCGGGGCCTGCGCGGGATCTTTCGCGGGCGCGAAGCTCAAGGACCAAATAAATAACAACGACCTCAAAGTGCTTCTCGGGCTTGCGGTTTCGCTGGTCGCGCTAACGATACTTCTCAAAAGAAGCAAGCACGAATAGAGATTCAAAATGACTTACTAGTTAATGTTTTTCTGGAGGCGGTATGGCCGATAAAGTTGACAAACTTGGCAGTTTGCCGGTATGTGTCGGGGCTCTTGAAGAGCACCCGAATTTCTCAAGGTTCTCTGCCGCGGAACTGAAAGCCCTCTCGGGGCACTGCGTCCTGAAGGCGCTTCCCGGCGGGAAAGTGCTCTTTAATGAAGGCGAGCAGGGGCAGGCGATGTTCATTGTGAAGAAGGGCAGCATAAAAATCTTAAAGATGGGTTACCTCGGCGAAACTGTGATCGGAGAAGTGAATGTAGGCGAATTCTTCGGTGAAATGGCAGTCATTGACGGCAGTCCCAGGATGGCAACCGCCAGGGCCGCGGTCGAAACTGAACTGCTCGAACTCTCCGCGGACGCCTACGCGAAACTGCAGAAAGACAATCCTCAGACGGCTGTCAAGATAATGGACCTGCTATTGCGCCTATTAACCCAGCGGTTGAGATCCGTAACCGTAAAGATGCTCAAGAAAACCACAAAATAATCTACAGGAGAGCCTATGCAAATCAATGAAATCTTGAAAATCATGGTAGAGAAGAACGCTTCGGACCTCCTTTTAAAGCCGGGCATTCCTCCGACCCTCCGCATCGACGGGGTGTATTTGGACCACGGCGCGCCGAAACTGACGGCCGCTTCGGTCAGAGAGCTCATCGGGCAGATGACGGACGACAAGCAGAAACAAACCTTTGACGAAGAACGCGAGCTTGATTTCGCGTATTCCATAGAAGGCCTCGCGAGATTTCGCGTCAATGTTTACCTTCAGGCGGGCAATCTCGCCGCGGCAATCAGGGTCATACCTCTGCGGGTGATGACGCTGGACGAGCTGGGACTGCCGCCGATACTGAAGAAACTCGCGGAAAAGCCGAGAGGCCTGATACTTCTTACCGGCCCGACAGGTTCCGGAAAATCCACAACCATCGCGGCGATGATAGACCATATAAACACCACGCGGCGCTGCCACATAATGACCATTGAGGATCCGATAGAGTTTTTGCATTCCGACAAACAGGCTGTCGTTGACCAGAGGGAAGTGGGAAGAGACACCCTGTCTTTCAATAACGCGCTCAAACGCATTCTCAGGCAGGATCCGAATGTTATTGTTATCGGAGAAATGAGGGACCTTGAGACCATTGCCATAGCCATTACCGCCGCGGAGACGGGACATCTTGTTTTTGCGACGCTTCATACAGGAAGCGCGGCCCAGACAATAGACCGCGTCGTCGATGTGTTCCCGGCCGGCCAGCAGTCGCAGATAAGAAGCCAGCTCGCGCTCGCGCTTGAAGGGATTATCTGCCAGGTGCTCGTTCCGAAGGCGGACGGCAAAGGCAGGGCGGTAGCGATGGAAGTGCTCACGGCCACCAACGCGACAAGGAGCCAGATAAGGGCCAATGACCTGGCAATGATAGGCTCAACCATCATGACCAGCCGGCAGGAAGGGATGCAGACGCTGGACAACGCCTTAAAAGAGCTTGTTGACAAAGGCGTTATTACCTTTGAGGCGGCCTGCGCTAAGGCGGCTAATCCGGAACAATTCGCCAAGGCCAACGCGGCGCTTGGTAAGAAGTAATGATCCGCGAGCTTCAGGTAAAAACATCTTCGCGGGAGGAATTCAAAGACATAACCCGCGAGGTGGCAAAGGCTGTAGAAATATCCAACATAAAAGACGGAATCTGCTACATCTTTATCCCGCATACTACCGCGGGTGTGACGGTTAATGAGAACGCGGATCCTTCGGTCACAAAGGACATCCTGAGGAAACTCAAGGAGATCGTTCCGCGCGAAGACGGTTATGAACACTCGGAAGGCAACTCGGATTCGCATATCAAGGCCTCAATGATGGGCTTTTGCCAGACGGTGCTCGTGGAAAACGGAAAACTGATTCTCGGCGTCTGGCAGGGGATATATTTCTGCGAGTTTGACGGCCCGAGGGATAGAAAAGTTATTATAAAAATTAAGTAAAATTAAAACACCGGGGGTCAAATGCACATGAAATTTAGTATCAGCGGGAATGAAATAAGAAAAGCCGCCGTAATGTTGTTTGCCGTATCGCTCTGCGCTCTTGCCGGCGCTGAAACGGCGGACAAAAAGGTTTATTCCGGCTGGCGGGGGGACGGTACAGGAATCTTCAAGGATGCGACTCCTCCTCTGGAATGGCAGAAAGGCCCCGGACAGAATAAAAACGTTGTTTGGGTCAGCAGGATACCAATTACCGGTTTCTCGTCTCCGGTGGTTGCAGGGCAGAATATTTATTTTTGCGGCGGCAACTTTGATCTTCTCTGCTTTGACAAGAAGAAGGGGAAATTGCTCTGGATAAAACAGTTCTCTCCGTATGAGGCTTTTACCGCGGAAGAGAGGCTGAAGTGGGCTGCTGAGCTGAAAAAACTTGACGGGCTCGCGGAGTCAAGGGACAAAGTTTTGAAAGCCCTGCCCGGATCGCTCTCCGACGAACTGGACAGGAAACTGAAAGAAAAAGACGATATCGAAAAGCAGATGCAGGCCGTTTATGGCGCGATGGATCCGGACAGGTTCCCGGTATCGCAGGAAGACGGGTTTGCCACGGCAACCCCTTGCAGCGACGGAGAGAATGTCTATGTGTGGAACGCGCTCGGCATTACCGCGAGCTTCACTCTTGACGGAAAGCTAAATTGGATCAGGAACTCAAGGGTCGGCAAGGCCGGGCAGGAGCACGGTTATCACAGCAGTCCGCTCGTGTCAGGCGGAAAGGTCATATTGAATATGAAGGATTATTACGCGCTGGACGCGAAGACGGGAGCGCCGGCCTGGACGACAAAGTTTTGGGATTGGGGAACTTTCGCCTCTCCTGTGGCGGTGAAGATCGGGGGCGTTGAGTGCTTTATGTCGGGCGACGGAGGCATTATGAGGTCCTCCGACGGAAAAATTGTCTGCCGCGGAACCGTAAGCCACAGCTCAACTTCTCCGGTACTGGGGAACGGACATGTTTTTCAGCTCTGGTCTTTGTTGTGGGCTGACGCAAAAAAGGCCATTCAATATTATAAAGCCCCGGCATCCGCGGATCCGGGATTTTCGCCGCAGATGAAATATGTGGAACTTCCTGTTATTGAGAAGCCTTTTAAGGAAACGAATGACAGGAATTTTCCTTCGCCCGTGTTTTATGACGGCCTCTTGTATTTTGTCACAGCGCTCGGAGAATTTTACTGTTATGACCCCGCAAAATCGGAGTATGTTTATAAGACCCTGATAGATTCCGAGGATTTTGACAATTCCGGCCCGCGCCCGTATAGCTGCGGCCTCCTGTCCTCGCTCTGTGTTGCCGGCGGTCGCATCTATTTGACAACAAACTCGGGTACGACCCTTGTTATTGAACCCGGGAAAAAGTTTAAAATTCTGTCGAAAAACAAAATACTCGCCCTTGTTTCAAGAGGTTACAAGAAGAGCACTCCGGAGGGCTTTATTACCTCGCCCTATTTTGACGGAAATCAAATTTATTTCCGCGGGGAAAAGAGCCTGTACTGCGTCGGCGAGCCCGGCAAAGAGATTAAATAATCCCTGAAACATAGACAGGAGAAGGCATGATCAAGAAAATCGGCGTAATGACCACCGGCGGAGACGCTCCCGGTATGAACGCGGTAATCAGGTCCGTTGTAAGGACCGCCATCTATAAACATCTTAGAGTCTGCGGAATCAAAAGAGGATTCCGCGGGCTGATAGACAACGATATAGAAGAGCTCACCCTGCACTCGGTATCAGGCATCATAAACCGCGGCGGGACCATGCTTAAGACAATCAGATGCCCGGAGTTCAAGGAAAAAAAGAACCAGCGGGAAGCGGTGGACCATCTTAAGGTGCACAGCATTGACGCGGTAGTTATTATCGGCGGCAACGGTTCTCTCGCGGCGGGAGCTTTGCTCTATTATGACTGGGGAATCCCGGTGATAAATATTCCGGCTTCCATTGACAATGACCTCTGCTATACTGACTATACCGTAGGATTTGACACGGCGGTAAACACGGCGCTTGACGCGATTGATAAGATTCGGGACACCGCTTCTTCGCACGACCGTGTTTTCGTGGTTGAAGTGATGGGAAGGGATTCCGGTTCCATCGCGCTTGAAGTCGGACTTGGTTCCGGCGCCGAAGCCGTGATTATTCCCGAGGTAAAGTTTAACGCTGACAAACTCTGCGACCTTCTGCTCCGCGGGTATCACCGCGGAAAGAGGAGCAGTATTGTGATAGTCGCCGAAGGCGCGGCCCGCGGGCATGATGTCGCTGAAATTATAGCCGCCAAAACTGAACTTGAGGTCAGGGTCAGCGTTCTCGGTTATATGCAGAGAGGCGGGGCTCCTTCCGCTTTATCCCGGACGCTGGCGGGCCGTTTCGGAGAGACTGCTGTTGATGAATTGCTGAAAGGCAGAGGCGGCAGGATGGTAGGCATGGTTGGCAATAAAGTAATCTCAACAGACATCAGGACGGTGCTTAAGGCCAGCAAGTCAAAGAAGATAAATATGAATGATTATAAGCTAATTGGAATCCTGGCTACTTAGGGGTATGATTAAACTCATTGAGCGCCTGCCCGTAATCTGCTAAATTCAAGTATGCCAGATACTAAGATTGTTTTCAATCTGACCGGACTTCATTGCGCTTCCTGCGTTCTTAACGTGGAAAAGCGGCTTAAACGCATGAAAGGAATTTCCTCCGCGAGCGTCAATCTTGTCCTAAACAACGCCGTTGTTGAGTACGATCCCGCCGTTGCCAATTTCGCCAAAATGAAAGGCGCGATAGAAAGCATCGGCTTTGGCGCGGCAGCTTCCCCGGACGCGATGGAAAAAATACAACTCGCCGAGTATTCAAAACTAAAGT
>Ga0209083_1001967_pt1 | contig 20970 bp, 18 predicted proteins | sample AM7aDNAmetaG_FD_184132 | JGI IMG/M metagenome (GOLD analysis project Ga0209083, IMG submission 184132) | Freshwater microbial communities from Finland to study Microbial Dark Matter (Phase II) - AM7a DNA metaG (SPAdes) (version 3) | ecosystem: Environmental > Aquatic > Freshwater > Lake ...
TTCGGACTCCCCCGAAAAAGTGGCAACCTTCAAACCGGAATCACTGGCAACCATGGTCCGGATTCAGTGGCAACCTATCTCCGAAACGCCTGGCAACCTTCCTCCGAAATCCGCATCGAGCAACCATTTGCGTGAAAACGCATCTTATCTCGGCTCGCCTGTTTACTGGATTGTTGGACAGGCATCTTGCCTGTCTTCGTTTTATAAATGCGCAAGCTGGAAGTCCGAGACGAACCCGCGACTCCTGTCGGAGCTTACGTTACCAACATCCCCTTCCCCGGTTGTCACCCGGAACTTGTTGAGCGGAGTTTTACGACACGCCGCTCGCTGTACTTCCGCGGCAACGGTCTCAGTCGTTCGTCGGCTTCACACAGGAGCGAGATGCTTCGACAAGCTCAGCATGACAAGGAGCGGAACGCCAGACCTACGGCGACGCGATGGTCATCGTCAACGCCTGCGTTGCGGTCTGCTTCTTGGCGTCGGTCACTTTCACCGTGAGGTTGAACGTGCCGGCTTTCGTCGGCTTGCCGGTAATGGCGCCGGTTGTCGCATTCAACGTCAAACCCGTCGGTAACTTGCTACCGGTCTGCGCCGCCCACGACCACTTGTATGGGGCAATACCACCGGTCGCATGCATCTTCACTCCGGCGGGGTAGCTCACTTTAACCTGTCCGCCCGGCGGGCTGATCGGGGGAATTGCCAGCGGCACATGGATGATCGTGAACGACTCGGTTGCGACGGCGCTGGCATTGGCTCCTTTGAACGCTTTCGCTTTGAGCGTGACCGAGTTGGTCAGCGTGAGCGCGGTCTTTTTGTACGCGGACGAACTGCTGATCGGATCGGAGCCATCCGTAGTGTAGCGAATCGTTGCGCCGACGGTGGCGCAACCGAGCGTGACTTTCTGCGAGTTCGTGGATGTACCGCCGGCCGGGGTGATGGTCGGCGTGGCGACCGTGGCTGATGTCTTGATGATGGTGAACGTGGCGGAAGCTACGTCGCTGTCCGTGTCACCGGTCATGACGGCCTTGGCGTTAACTGTGCCGTTGCTGGTCACTGTGAACGGACTGCTGTAACTCATTGAAATGCTGGTCGGATCGGAGCCGTCGGTGGTGTAGTGGATCGTGGCACCATCAGTGGTGCAAGCCAACGTCACGGTCACGGTGTTGGTGAATGTGCCGCCAGCAGGCGAAATCGTCGGCGTCGCCACCGTCAAATTCGAGCTGATCAAAATGCTGAACGAGTTCTCCGAATACCCGCCGTCGCTGCCGGTGCAGCGGATCAGGAAATAGGACCGATGAACGACACTTGGCGTCCCGCTGATCGTGCTGCCACTCAGGCTCAATCCCGTTGGCAAATAGGCGGAGTTCACTGACCAAGTGTACGGCGGCGTTCCACCCGTCGCCATCAAGTCTTGACTGTACGCCACACCCACGACGCCCACCGGCAACGTGCTGGTCGTTGTAATCGTCGGGGGCGGACCGATAACCGTCAGGTGGAATATCGCTTCCGAGTACAAGCCATCGTTCCCGGTCACACGCACGATAAAATTCGTTGTCACACCTGTAGTTGGAGTACCAGTGATTGCACCGGATGCTGAATTCAACGACAAACCCGACGGCAGACCGCCCGCTGTCACCAACCAAGCGTACGGCGGCGACCCGCCACTCGCCGCCAACGTCGTGCTGTAAGTACTCCCCGCCAACCCACTCGGCAACTGGCTCGCGGTCGTGATCGTTGGTGCGGTCGGGACGTTCCCGGACTGTGTGACCGTGAAAGTCTGGCCGGCAATTGTCAACGAGCCGGACCGGCTGCTGGCGGCGCTGTTCGAGGTCACTGAATAGTTCGCCGACCCATTTCCGGTGCCGCTGCTGCCAGAGGTTATGTTGATCCAACCGTCATTGCTCGTCGCCGTCCAACCGCACCCGGCTCCCGCCGTCACGCTGACGCTTCCACTGCCACCACCCGAACCATAGGAGGCACTCGGAGACGAGATTGAATAGCTACAGCCGCCGCTAATCCCCAATGCGAAGATCACGCCTTTACCGCCGGTGCCGCCTCCGGTCGTCATCCCGTAGAGGGTCGAGCCGGATAACGTCGGCGAGCCCTCCGGCGTGAACGTGTCGCCATAACTGCTGAGGAAGTTATGGATGATGCTGTACCCGGTACCATCAATGCTGATCTGGAACACCGTGCCCCAACCGGTACTCCCGCCACCGGTCGTCATCCCATAGAGCGTGGAGCCGGACAACGCCGGCGAGCCAGACGGACCAGACCCATCGCCGGGGCCGCCGAAGTTGTGGAGGATGGTGAAGCCGGTGCCATTCGTGATAATCTGAAAAACTGTGCCGTCGCCGCTGCTCCCGCCATCGTATGTCATCCCGTAGAGAGTGGAACCGGACAATGTCAGGGAGCCCACCGGGTGGTACTCATCGCTGCCGGTGAAGTTGTGGAGGATGGTGAACCCGGTGCCGTCGTTGTTGATCTTGAATACCACGCCGGCGCCTACGCTCCCACCATTCATTGTCATTCCGAATAGCGTGGAGCCGGACAACGTTAGCGAGCCAGACGGACCAGACCCATCGCCGGGGCTGCCGGTGAAGTTATGGATGGTGGAATAACCGGTGCCATCGCTGTTGATCTTAAAGATCACGCCGTTACCACCGGTCCCACCTGCGGGCGTCATCCCGTAGAGAGTGGAACCGGATAAAGTCGGCGAGCTAGACGGATTAAACCCGTCGCCGGGGCCGCCGGTGAAGTTATGGAGGATGGCGTAACCGGTGCCGTCGCTCTTAATCTTGAACAGTGTGCCGTAGTTGTTGATCCCACCTTCCTGCGTCACACCATAGAAGGTTGAGCCTGACAACGTCAGCGTGTCATTCGGCCCGGCCCCACCGAAGTTATAGAGGCTGGTGTACCCCGATCCATCAGTGTTGATCTTGAACAGTGTGCCGCCCGTCATCCCAAAGAAGGTGGGGCCGGACAACGTCAGCGAACCAACTGGCGCAGACCCGCTGAAGTCCCAGATAAAGCTGTACTGCGCCTGCGTCGTGGCGCTGGTCAGCAAAAAAACGAACCCGACTAAAACAAACATATTTCTGAATCGCATCATGGTTTTCTCCTATTTATCCAAGCAGCGAAGGATGACCCAGAGTAGCCCGACGCCGACAACGACCGGTATGACCCAGTTTACTCGTAGCCACGTCCAAATCGATTGCGCGGGCGGTACGGGCACTTCACCAACGGTTGCCACAGTTTGCGGTTCAGGTGCTGGCACGACTTGGCTGGTTGCAAGCTGGGTTTGAGCCGCAGCCGGACCTGCGGCCAAGCGCATGGCGTCATCGGCTTTCCGCCGTGCTTTCTCAGCTTTCCGCCCTGCATCCTCGGCTTCCATTCGCTGAGAATCAGCACGGGCTTGAGCCAGATCGGAACTGAATTGTTGGAGTGTCGTATTGATTTTTTGTAATTGCGTTCCGGCCGTGGCTTGGTCGTCTTGACGGCCGGCCTTTCGGGCGTTGTTCGCGGCGATCTGCTCGTCAATCTTGGCAATCGCATCCCGGTTGTGCCGAATGTCATCATCATAAGAATGGGGATCGGGCAGAACTGCTCCATAATCAAAACGGTAAGGTAGCTGGGCAAACCAATGCTTTATAAGACAGACACCTCCACTACCGTAGCGAACGCATTCAGTCTTGGCCGACAAGATGCGGTTCTGTTCGACAACGTCATTGTTAATCGCCTTCTGGCATCCTACGCGCATGCTTTGCAGGTTTTGGTTCTCCACATCAACATTGGCGGAGACCGTGGTTGCCCCGGTGGCGAGCGCAGCCTTCCATCGCTCGGCGGCGGTGTTCACCTTCCCAGAAATCTGCTCAATCAGACTGGCCGGCAATGGCCGGACGGCCAGTGCCTCCCGGTATTTCGCAATCGCTTGTTCATATTGTGACGAACCAATCCGACGATCACCGTCGTCAAGCAGTTGTGTGGCTTTGATTTGACCGGCAACATTTTTCACGGCGTCGCCCTCGTACCAGCGGCCACCCCACTTAACCGTGCCACCGGCGACCTTGTCACGCTCGGCGGTCCATTGCGCTATCGCCTTCACGATAATACTGGTTCGTGTCGAGGAGGGGTAATCGGTCAGAAATTTCTGGAATACTCCTTGGATCGTTTTATCATAGTACGCCATGGAAAAACTGTTTGCGTCGAGCCGGTAGCGCTCGACCTCCGCATAGGCTTTCTGTTCAGCAGTGGCGTGTTGGATCTCTTTGATGTCGCTCCGGCTGATCGACTTCAATGAATAGATCGTGCGCCTCGCATTCGGGACACTGATTTGCACAACATCATTAGTCTCGGCTCTGATTTCGCCTTCGATGGTTTCACCGGATTTCAAGGTGAGTGTGTCGGCGGTTAACCGTGGCGCAACAACTGAGATGACGAGAAAGAAAAAACCCGCCCACAGCATCCTGAATCGTTCAGTCTTCATCCAGTAATCTCCGAAGGAACGAAGGAGTGGACGGGATTGCCGTCCACGCCTGCCTTGTGTTGCCGTTTTTTAGTCATTTCACAAGCTCATGTGGTTGACCAGGTCGATCCAATCGCTGTCGCCGTCGTCGACAATGGCGTACCGTGGCACACGTCTAAGTTCTTCGGCATGGTTACGTCGCCTGCGCATTGCGTCTCCTCCAACGCCAGCAAGATTGCTCCCGCCAGAGATGTTTCGTCAAGCTCAACTTGATACGAAAACTGATGGTAACGTAACGAAGGGTAAACTTCCAGCTTGCCATTATCAGTAATGCGCAAGCTGGAAGCTTACGCTACTGGTTCCGGCAAGACTTGAATCAAACTGTCGCGTTCGTGCCGCTAAATTTTCTTGGTCTTGGGCGGTCGGCGTCCCGCCCGGTACCGGGTCGGTGTCTCGGCGACTGTCGTGGGTCGGGCCGGCGGCAATTCGCGAATGAACGACCACGAGACTTCGGCGGTTTCGCCGGTGTCGTAGTGAACGTAGAAGCCGCCTTGACACCAATCCTCGATTTCGAGCGAGACGAACGTTGCCGGTGGTGAGATTTTGTTGGCACGACGGATTGTGGCGTGCGGTTCGAGAATACACAGCCCATCGGCAAATTCCACATCAAACGCGTCTTCCCAACTGAGGTAGCGGACGTTCTTGATCTTCGCAAACTTGGCCGTGCCAAAAGGCACTTTGAGATTGCGCAGTCCGGTTTTCACAGTTGGCCCTCCCGTTGCAGCGCGCGAATCAGTTCGACAATTCGCTTGTTGAGGCTCGGTGCATCCATCGGCTGCATTGTATGAAGATTCACGCGCGTAATCAATCTCCCATTCCTGTCGAACACATGGACGTGGCGGGGCGCATGATCGCCCAACCACCAAATGAATGTGTACCCGCCGCGCCGGATCCGCCCCATGGTCTTACTCCGACCGGCGCGCCATCGCGTTCAAAGTTCCTCGTTTCATCGCTGCGCCTTTGCTTGAATCACACTGTCGCGTTCGTGCGGCTAAATTTTCTTGGTCTTGGGCGGTCGGCGATTCGTGCCGATTCGTGTGGATTCGTGGCTTCTTTATTCCCCGCCCTTACCGCGGATCCCGGGTTCGGTGAGCTGACGGAGATTGAAGATTTCATCGAGCTGCTTCTCATTCAAGCCGGACTTTTCGTGCGCAACTTGTCGGACGGTCTTCCCTTCTTTGTACGCCGTCTTCGCGATTTCGGCCGCTTTGTCGTAGCCAATCACCGGCGCTAACGGCGTGCACATCGCGAGGCTTTGCTCAACCAGCGATCCGCACCGTTGCCGGTCGGCTTCGAGTCCCTTGACACAGGCATCGGCGAAGTTACGGCTGGCGGTGGCAAGCAGGTGGACGCTCTCCAACATCTGCGCCCCAATCAGCGGCATGGCGATGTTCAACTCGAAGAAACTTTGCAGGCCGCCGAGCGTGACTGTGAGGTCGGCGCCGATCACCCAGAGACTGACCTGGATCAAGCTCTCGGCAATCACCGGGTTCACCTTGCCGGGCATAATCGAGCTGCCGGGTTGCACCGCCGGCATCTTGATTTCGCCAATGCCGCACCGCGGGCCGCTGCCGATGAGCCGGATGTCGTTGGCGACCTTCGCGAGGCTGACGGCAATGGTCTTCAGGCAGCCGCTGGCTTCCACGCACGCATCGCGGGCCGCCGAGGCCTCGAAATGATTGCGCGCGTCCCGCAGCTTGACGCCGAGTTCCGCTGCCAGTTTGGCGACAGTGAGTTTGGCAAAATCCGGATGGGCATTAAGTCCACTGCCGACGGCGGTGCCGCCGAGTGGCAGTTCGCTCAGAATCGCAATGGCCCGCTCCGCGCGCACAATGCCATATTCGACTTGCGCGGCGTAACCACCAAACTCCTGACCCAAGCGCACGGGGGTCGCATCCTGCAAATGGGTCCGACCAATCTTGATGATGTCGTCAAAATCCCTGGCCTTCTGCGCGAGCACGCCGTGCAAATGCTGCAAGGCCGGGATCAGCTCGCCCTGAATGGATTTGATCACACTCAGATGAATGGCAGTTGGAATGACGTCGTTGGATGATTGGCAGAGGTTGACATGGTCGTTCGGATGGACCGGCGCTTTATCGCCGCGTTTGCCACCCAGAATTTCGTTGGCGCGGCTGGCAATGACCTCGTTGGCGTTCATGTTCGTCGAGGTTCCGGAGCCAGTCTGGAAAATATCCACCGGAAACTGGGCATCGAGTTTGCCGTCGACAATTTCCGTTGCGGCCGCGACGATTGCATCGGCGACTTTCTTCTCCGTCAGGCCGAGTTCAAGATTGGTCTGGGCGGCCGCGCGCTTGATCCGGCCCATGGCATGAATGAAGCGAGGAGGCAGCGGCCAGCCGCTGATCGGGAAATTGGTAACGGCGCGCTGGGTCTGCACGCCATAGTACGCGTCCGCCGGAACTTCCAGCGGACCCATTGAGTCTTTTTCAATTCGGGTAGACATGTTCAACTCCTTAACGTTCAACTGTTAACTTTCAACGTTCAACGCTCAACAGAATTATCCTGCGCGTTTTCCATTCAGTTTGCGTTTTTGTGCCGTGCGGATACTTGCGGAAAAAATTCGGATCAACTCCTCGGTTTCTGCCAATACCGGCTCGACTTGAGACTCCGGTTTCAACAAGGGTACCCGTATAATCAGCCGCAGCCAGCGCCGTGACTCTTTCAGTTCTTTCAAACCAATGCTTAGCTTGTGGATGAAATCTTCAACCGACTCGGCTGCTTGCGCTTCACCGTGGTTCGACAAGGGGGAGGTCGCTGATCGTAGAAGCTGCCCGGCGACGTGTGAGCCCGCCTGTGTCCGCGGCACACGTTCCACCAGTCGGATCACCTGCGCCGCGTATTCCAGCAGACGCTCTTCCAAATCATAGGTTCTGTCGTTCGCTGAGCGTTGAACGTTGAGCGTTGAACGTTGAGCGTTCATGTGTTCTTGCTCTTCGCTGCCTTCTGGTACAACCGCACTGCATTGCCTTCGGGGTCTTCAAACTCCGCCAGCCAAAAACCGTATTCGAGCCGGGGTTCGCTGCGAAAGATGGTGCCGAGTTTTTTGAGTTTTGCGGTGTACTCATGGATATCATCCACGTCGAAGCTGAACCGGACCGCGCCGCTTCCGAGGCTGGCCTGTTTTCCGTGGGTCTCATCAATCTTGTGCAGCGCCAGATGGGAACCGTCGCCCACGGCGTACTCAACCCACCACTTGGCGTCCACCACGGGAACACCGAGATCAAACGCCGCCTCATAAAATTGGCGCGATTTCTCCATATTCAACACGTACAAAAACACCACATTGATTCGATTCACTTTGCTCATTTGCCGACTCCTATTTAAGTTGAAAGACCGTTGCCGCCTTGACCGCCGCTTCCACCAGTGGCCGCTGGAAGATCCCCAGTCCGATGATGGCCACCAAACAGGCCCACAGCGCCACGCGCACCGGGCCACTCACTGAAATTGGCGTGGGATCACTCGGCTCAGCCAGGTAAATCGCGCGCGCCACATTCAGGTAGAAATACAACGAGATCACGACCGCCACCGACCCGATCCCCGCCAGGACGTAATAGTGCCAATCCGTGGCGGCCCGTTCGATCACCGCCGCAAACAGCTGGAACTTTCCAAAAAAGCCGCTCAGCGGTGGCACGCCCGCCAGCGACATCAAGGCGGCAAACAATGCCAACCCCAACAACGGCGACCGCCGGCCCAGACCGGCAAATCCGCTGATCTCGTCCGTCTTCGTCGCCTGGGTGACCACGATGATCGCGAGGAATGCGCACAGATTCGTCACCGCATACTGCCCGAGATAAAATAAGACCGCACCGGCACCTAACGCATTCACCGCCGCAATGCCCATGAGCATGTAGCCGGCATGGCCGATCGAGGAATAACCCATTAACCGTTTGATGTTCGTCTGCGGCAGGGCTCCCAGATTGCCGTACAACAACGTGGCCGCCGCCAATACGAGTACCAACATCGTCCACAACGCGCTCACCGGTAACAACCCCACCAGCAGTACCCGCAGCAATAAGGCAAACCCAGCCGCCTTGCTGCCCACTGCCAAAAATGCCGTCACCGGCGTGGGCGCCCCTTGGTAGACATCGGGCGCCCAAATCTGGAACGGCACACTCGCAATCTTGAACCCGAGCCCGGTCATCACCAGCAACATCCCGAGTGTGAAAGCGGCGGACGGTGGAGTGTGGAGAGTGGAGAGTTGAGCGCTGAGAGTATCAAAGTTGGTCGTACCGGTCGTGCCGAAAATGTAGGCGATCCCGTAGACGGTAAAGCCGCTCGCCAATGCGCCCAGGATTAAATATTTCGTTCCCGCTTCGAGGGATTGCACCTGGCGCCGCAGGAAACTGGTCAGTACATAAAACGTGATCGTGATCAGTTCCAACGCCACAAACATCAGAATGAAATCATTGGCGGAAGCCGTCAGCAACATCCCCGTGGCCGCCAAGAGTACCAATGCGTAGAACTCCGCCACACCCGACTCAAAGCGCTCGACAAATTCCGACCCCATCACCAAGACCATCAGAGTTGCCACCAGGAACAACCGCTTAAAATACAGTGCCAGCGAATCGAGCCGGTACATCCCGTGAAAATGGGTCGTCGTCTCCGCGGACAAGGTGAAACTATAGAATAGGACCAGCGTGACCAAGGCCGCCAATCCCAGCCCCAGCGATCGCTTGTTCAGGGTCGGCCAAAACGCATCGCCCAGCAGCGTGGCCAGTGCCAGCCCGACCAGCAATGCCTCCAATTGAACTGCGCCGAGTCCAGTCATCGCCGCACCTCACTTGGTGTAGTTGCGCCCGTCTCGGGCGCCTCTGCTCTTACCCGAGCCGCCGGGACGGCGGCTGCTACACCACTACCCCGTTGTTGGGCGTGGGTCTCCAGACCCCGCACTTTCTCTGACCGAAGGTCTCCAACAGTCACCGGTAATTCGCTTTTTACTATCTTCGCCGCGACGGTTTTCTGGATAATATCCGTCAACAATCGCGGACAGAATCCGACCGTCAACAAGACCACGATCAGCAGCACATACGGCAGCTTCTGCCAGGCGGTCGTCGCATCCTTCAGCATGTTCCATTTCTCATCAAACGGACCGAAGAAGCTTGTTCGCACGGCCCACAACAAATAGGTCGCAGTCACCACAATCCCCCAGATTGCACAAATTGTTGCGATTCGAAACAGGAGCGAGCCCTGCGACCAGGCGCCGATGAACACCATGACTTCGCTGACAAAATTCGCAAATCCCGGCAGCCCGCTCGAGGCCATTACCGCCATCACCATGCAGACGCCGATGAAAGGAATCTTCCGAGCCAGCCCGCTCAAGTCCGGCACCATGCGATTGTGGGTTTGGTGATAGAAAAATCCGATCAGCGAGAAGGTCAACGCTGCCATCACGCCATGCGCGAACATCAACAGCACCGCACCGCTCACGCCGATTACATTCAAGGTCGCAATCCCGAGCAGGACATAGCCCATGTGGCTGACCGAACTGTACCCGATCACAAACTTCCAGTCCTTCTGCGTCAATGCCGCCCAGCCCGCGTACAAGATATTGAAGCAAGCCAGAATCGCCAGCAGGTTCGCCCAGTGCCGCGCCCCTTCCGGCAGCAACGGCAGGGCCAGCCGAATGATCCCGTAGGCGCCGAGCTTTTTTAGCACGCCTGCGTGCATCATCGAGGCCGCCGTCGGTGCCGCGGCATACCCAATGGGCGACCAGGTGTGAAACGGCCACATGGACGCCAAGAATCCAAACCCGAACAGCAGGCACGCGAACACCCATTTCTGCATGGAACCGGCCAGGTGCAGATTTTGTTTCAATTCCACCATATCGAACGTCCGACCACCCGCAAAATACATCGCCAGCAACCCAATCAATGCCAATACCGCCCCGGCGGTCAGGTAGAGCGTCAACTTCATTGTCGCGTATTCCTTCGTCCGGCCATGCTTGCCGGGCGGGAGCGAACCGTACATTCCAATCAGGAGGTACATCGGGATGACGGCCATTTCGTAGAAGAAATAGAAGAAAAACATGTCGGTCGTGCAGAACGTCCCGCTGATCCCGGTCGTCAATGACAAAAACAAAATGTAATACGCCTTCTGGCGGTCATGAATCTCGTGCGACACCAGCGCCCCGCAAAACGACACGATGCCGACCAGCAAGAGCAAGGTCATCGAAATTCCGTCCACCCCAAATTTCAAGGATATGCCCAGCGACGGCAGCCATTCAATCCCGCGCCCGGCATTGGTCACAAACTGGTAGCCTGAATTGACCGGATCGAACTGCGCGAAAATGTAGAGTGTGAGCAGCAACGACGCACCCGTCGCCAGAATTGCCAGCGCCCGGATCGCGCCTGGCTTGTTCGCGGGAAACAAGAACGTCAGGAATGCTGCCGCGAGCGGCAACAGAACGGCTATGGTTAGAAGCTGATCCATCATGGCTTTTTCATCTTCTTGCCAAGCCGCTTCTCAGGATTGGGTTGCGCCAGTTCATAGAATTCGTGCAGTTTTTGCTGTAGCAATTTCTTCGCGGGCAGGCAGGTCTGGTATTCAGCAATCAGCGCTGGGGAGACTGACCGGCTCAGCGCATATTCAACGACCTCGTTGTCCTTGGAAGCACATAGCAGCACACCAATGGAGGGACGCTCATGCGGCTTCTTTACGTCGCGGTCCACGGCTTCCAGATAGAATTCCAGCTTACCGAGGTATTCGGGTTTGAATTCATCAATCTTAAGTTCAAAATCCACGAGGCATTGCAGTCCACGATGGTACAACAGCAGATCGAGGTAGAAATCTTTACCGCCCACTTGCAGTTGATAGTGCTCACCGACGAAACAGAAATCCCGCCCAAGTTCCAAAAGGAATTTCTTCAAGTTGGAAACCAGCCTCCGTTGCAGATCGGCTTCCGAATGGAGCTCCGGGAGGTTGAGAAAGTCGAGCAGATAGGTGTCCTTGAAGACACTTCCTGCGGCAGGATGCAATTCTCTCAGCAGTGCTGAGACTTTTGGCGGAGAGAAAACCGCTCGCTCAAATAACGCACCCGCAAGCTGGCGTTCAAGTTCGCGTTTCCCCCATCGTTCACGCACGCAGAGGCGCAAGTAGAATTCCCGTTCCTCAGCACGCTTGCATCGGCTCATGATACTCAGGTTGTGCGACCACGGTAATTCTCGCACCAGTGGTGCGAGAATTGCGGAGTCCCGGTAAGTCGAAAAAAATTGCCGCATTCGCCAGAGGTTGGAGGCGGAAAAACCTCGAAGATCCGGCTCGTTTTGCTCCAAATAATCGGCCAGTTGCTGGATCACTGCCTTGCCCCAAGCGGCGGACTCGACCTTGCGGCTGATGTACTTGCCGACCTGCCAGTAAAGATCAATCAACGCAGTGTTGACAGTTTGCAACGCCCGCGCACGAGCGGATTGAATGAGATCGACAATCTCGCGGAATGCCGGCTCATGGCGAGCGAGCGCCGGCACAATCATCTTCTTCCGAACAAGTTGCGTATGATTCGTTCCCATCCGTGTCAATTTGTGGCGAACCGGCTTCACCGCACCACCACGTAGTAAATGATGACCGTGATCCCCAGTCCGAAGAGGAACGCGTACCCCGGGATGCTGCCGGTTTGCAGACAGCGCACGGTCCGGCCCAGCAGATCCGTTCCGAACGATAAACCGCCAATGCCCAGCCGTTGTAAAATCCACCGATCAAAGAGCTCACAGGCCGCGGCAATCGTGCCTTGCACGTATTTCACAATCCACAGGTACACCTCATCGAAATAGTATTTATTCTCGACCAGCGTCCACAGCGGACCCAAGGCCCGCTTCACCGGAGCGTCACTGGGATCACGCTTCAGATAAATCGCCGCCGCCAACAAGAAACCAACCAGCGGGACACAGATCAACCCGGTCGTCAGCAGTGCCGGATGATGGGCTTCGTGCTCAATCGTGCCCGCAATGAACTCCGGCAGCTTATCGCCCCAGCCCGCGATCACTGACAAAACCGCCAGGAACATCAGCGGCACCGTCATGACCAACGGCGATTCGTGGGCGTGATCGTAGGCGTGGTGGTCGCGCGGCTGACCAAAGAACACCACGAACACTTCGCGACCCATATAGTACGCGGTCAGCACTGCCGTCAGAACCGCAATTACAAACAGCGACTTGTTGTGGTCAAATGCCAACAACAAAATCTGGTCCTTACTGTAAAATCCGCTAAAGGGGGGGACGCCGGCAAGTGCCAAGGTGCCGATGAGGAAAGTGCCGAAGGTGATCGGTGTTTTCTTCCACAGCCCGCCCATCTTCCAAATATCCTGTTCGTGGTGCAACGCCAGGATCACGCTGCCGGCCCCGAGGAACAGCAGGGCCTTGAAGAAGGCGTGGGTGGTCAGATGGAACATCGCCTGGGTCGGCCCACCGAGCCCCACCGCCATCACCATGTAGCCGAGCTGGGACAACGTCGAATACGCGAGGATCCGCTTGATGTCGTTCTGGGCAATCGCAATCGTAGCCGCCATGACCGCCGTGATCCCGCCAATCCAGGCAATGAGATAGAGCGCCATCTCGCTTGGCAAAATCAGGAATGACACCCGGCACAGCATGTATACACCGGCGGCCACCATGGTCGCAGCGTGAATCAGGGCCGACACCGGCGTGGGGCCTTCCATCGCATCCGGCAACCACACATGTAACGGGAACTGCGCGCTCTTCCCGATTGCGCCGCAGAAAATCAATCCGCCAATCAGCGCCAGCGTCCCGGAGGGAATCGCAGCAACTTTCGCCGGTAATTCCGCGAAGTTGAAGGTCCCGGTCTGGGTCCACAGCAACAGCACGCCGAGCATCATGCCAAAGTCACCGATCCGATTGACGAGAAACGCCTTCTTCCCGGCATCGGCTGCACTGGGCTTTTCAAACCAGAACCCGATCAGCAGATAGCTGGAGACGCCAACCAGCTCCCAGAAAATGAAAATCTGGATAAAGTTGGTCGCCAGCACAATCCCCAGCATGGAAAAAGTGAATAGCGACAGGCACGCAAAAAACCGCGAGAATCCCGGGTCGCCCTTCATGTAGCCGAGCGAGTAGATATGAATGGCGGACCCGACACCGGTCACGACCAATAACATCAGAATGGCAAGACTATCGGTGGTGGTCCCGAACTCAATTTTCACCAGGTCGCCAACGACCAGCCATTGAACTGCATGCTGTTGATGATGAATCCCAAAACCGGCCAGTGCCACGAATAACCGCAGTGACAGAACAAAACTGAGGAGAATCGCTCCGATCGATAGCGCTGCGCTCAGTCCTTTCCGCCGCTGTGTGAACAGCATGATCGACCCTGCCGCAACCAGCGGAGCGAACAGAATCACCCACACCGCGCAAAGCAAGTGTTTGCCGTTCATGCCGAGATCAGTGGTTGTGGCTGCAAGCAAATTCATAGTCGCATCGAGTTCAGCTCATCCACGCTGACAGTTTGTTGACGGCGAAACAGCGCCACGATGATCGCCAGGCCGACCGCGACTTCGGCCGCCGCAATCGCAATGATGAAAAACACCAGGACCTGGCCGTCGACGAGCTTGTTAAATTTCGAAAACGCAATCAAGGCCAGGTTGGCGGCGTTGAGGTTCATCTCCAGCGCCATGAAAATCACCAGCAGATTGCGCCGGATGATGATCCCGGCAATGCCGAGCGCAAAGAGCAGCCCACTGATCCAAAGATAATGATTTAATGTGATCATGATTTCTTAGCCACAGATGCACACCGATGAACACGGATGATTTCCATCACCGGCCATCTGTGCCAATCTGTGTGAATCTGTGGCGTCATTTCAGATCCTTCTTCGACAACAGCACCACCCCGATCATCGCCACCAGCAGCAATAACGCGGTCACCTCGAACGGCAGCATGTAGTTGGTGAACAACGGTTTGACCACAGCCTCTAAACTGCCACCAAAGCCGGCTTTTCCGGGGACCATTGCCGCAATGGGCGCCCGCAAAATTATTGCCAGTTCCCACACAAATGCCCCCGCCACGATCAATCCGCCCAGCAATCCCAGCCTGCGGAACTTCCGACGTTCATTGGCTTGGATGTTGAGCAGCATGATGACAAACAGGAAAAGCACCATCACCGCCCCCGCATAAACCAGGATTTGGATCGCGGCGAGGAAGAATGCCTCCAGCAGCACGAACAACCCCGCCATAAACACAAACAGCGCCACCAAAAACATCGCACTGGTCACCGGATTGCGGCTGCTGATCACCAGCACCCCGCAGAACAGCATCGCGAAGCTGAAAAACCAGAATAATGTGTCGTGAATTGTCATCAGGTTTGCTTAGCCACAGATGCACACAGATGAACACGGATGAGTTCAATCCTCTGCCATCTGTGCCAATCTGTGTGAATCTGTGGCTTCATTTATTCTTCCACTTCCAAATCTTGTCATCGTGTACGCCGCCGAGTTCCAGCAACTTTGCCTTATGGAACTCCAATTCTTCCCGTTTGTAGCCGGTCAACGCGAAATCATTCTTCAGAAAGATCGCCTCCTCCGGACAAACTTCCTCGCACATCCCACAGTAAATACACCGCAACATGTCGATGACAAAATCCTTGGGCTCTTTTTCGACTTTCGCATCCGCCGCCTGATCCGGACGGAACCCCGGCGTGATCCGGATTGCCTTCGGCGGACAGACAAACTCGCAGAGCTGGCACGAAACGCATTTAACCCGCTGATCCGCGTCTTTCACCAGTGTCGGCGCTCCCCGGTAATCTCCATACAGCAGCGGCTTAACTTCCGGATATTGCCGCGTCACTTTCCGCTGCGGAATGTGTTTCAACGTCAGCCACAGTCCCGCCACAATCTGCGGAAGATACGTCTGCTCCCACCACGTTAGTTTGGGTCTTTGAACAATCATGTTTTCTTGGCCACAGATTCACACCGATGAACCCGGATCCTGATCCATCTGTGCCAATCTGTGTGAATCGGTGGCTTCATTTCACTCCGAAAATCATCATCACAGTACCCACAATCAAAATGTTGAGGATCGTCAGCGGGATGAACACTTTCCACCCCAGCGCCATCAATTGATCATACCGGAAGCGCGGAATCGTCCACCGCACCCATACATAAAAGAACAGGCAACCCCCCACTTTCGCTAAAAACACGCCCACATGCAGCAGCCCCACGAGCAGCGTTGTCGCCGGCGCATTAAACGGTGCAAACGGCAACGACCAGCCGCCTAAAAACAGCGTGACGATCAGCGCCGACATCACAAACATCGCGGCATACTCGCCCATGAAAAACATCCCAAACTTCATCGAGCTGTATTCGGTGTTGTAGCCGCCGACCAACTCCTGCTCCGCCTCCGGCAGGTCGAACGGCGTCCGGTTCGTCTCGGCAAAAGCGCTCACGAGAAAAATAATAAACGACAGCCACATGTGTGGGTAGCAAATGAACGGCAAATGCCCCGCTTGATATTCCACAACCTTGCCCAGATTCAATGACCCGACCTGCATGAACACCGGCACCACACTCAGCCCGAGGCAGACCTCATAAGAAATCATTTGCGCACTCGACCGAATTCCACCGAGGAATGGGTATTTAGAGTTGCTCGCCCACCCCGCCAGCACAATCCCGTACACCGACAGCGCGGCGAACGCGAACGGCAACATGATCCCGATATTCAGGTCGGCAATCACGCATTTTATATCGCGCCCAAAAATCGGCAAATTACTCCCCCACGGCACAACCCCGATATTGATCAGCGCCGGAATCAGCACCAGCATCGGCCCCAGCGTGTACAACACCTTATGGACATGGTGCGGCAGAACGTCTTCCTTCAAAATCAGCTTCACGCCATCGGCCATCGGCTGTAACAGCCCGAATGGCCCCACCCGGTTCGGTCCAATCCGGTCCTGCATCCAGGCGCACACCCACCGCTCGAGCATCACCGTGTACGCCACAATGCCCATCATCACGCTGATGACCGCGATAATCTTAAGGAAACTTATGACAACGAATTCAATCATGGTTTCTTAGCCACAGATGGAACACAGATATCCACGGATGAATCTGTGGCCATCTGTGTGAATCTGTGGCTCAAATCAATTCCCAAATCGGTGATCTTCGACAAATTCAATCCTGCCAACGACGGCAGCGTCCGCGCCATGTCCGCAAAGACATCTTCAATCGTCGCATAACTCGCCAGACCCAGCTCGCTGAGCAAGGCCGCTAAAATCTCCCAGTCGGCTCGCGCATGGCCCACCGGCGGGATCGCCACATTCAATCGCTGGATGCGCTGCTTCGCATTGATAAATGTCCCGCGCTTTTCCGCAAACGTCGTCCCCGGTAACACGTAGTGCGCCGCCGTCGTCGCCCGGGTCGGTAAAATATCAATGACCACCAATAGTTCCAGCTTGGCCAGCAATTCTGGCTCCAGTACATCTTCGCCCAATATCATCAATGTCTTGATTGTGCCCGCCTGAATGCCCGCCACGATCTTGGCCAGGTCTTCCCCAAATCCAGTCAACTTCGCCCCCGCCAGATTCGGCGTTCGGTCCGCATTTAACAGCAGTTGATCACCCACACCGGTCTGCGGCACGACTGCCCGCAACTCTGCAGGAAACTTCGACAACAAGAATAATTCTTCCGTCGTCGCCCGCGCCGATCCGAGGACCGCGAGGCCGGTCGCTCCGCGCAGCTTGTCAGCCGTCTGCCGCGTGGCTTCCTGCCAGGTCAGACTCACCGGCGCGCCACCGGCCGCGGCCTTGACCCACGGCGTCGTCAGCCGACGCGGATCGTTGATGAACTTGAAATTTAATCGGCCGTGATCGCACATCCAACAAGAATTGACGGCCTCGTTATCGCGCGGCGTCTGCCGGTAAATAATTCCTTCACGCGACCAGACCACCGTATTGCAGCCGGTGGCGCAGTTCGGACAAACACTCTTGGTTTCCTTCAAAAACCAGACGCGTTGCTGGAACCGAAAATCGTTCGATGTCAGGGCGCCGACCGGACAAATATCCACGATGTTGAGATCGTAATTTGTCTTTGGCTCGTTGCCAGGATACGCCGTCAATGTCGAGTAGCTGCCGCGGTTGACGAACCCCAGACAATCCTGCCCAGCGACATCGCGCATAAACCGGATGCAGCGCGAGCAAAGAATACAGCGCTCGTCATCCAGCGTGATCTTGGCGTTCAGCGCGGTTTTCTTCGGCTTGTGAACCTTCTCCTCGACAAACCGGCTCTCGCTCTTGCCATAGTCCACTGAAAATTCCTGCAACCGGCATTCGCCGGCCTGGTCGCAAATCGGGCAATCAAGCGGGTGATTGATCAGGAGAAACTCCATCACGCCTTCCCGCGCCTTGGCCACTTTTGGCGATCTCGTCAGCACCACCATGCCTTCCGCAACGCTGGTGTTGCAGCCGATGGCCAGTTTCGGTCCGAACAGAATGACCGGTTTGCCATCGGGGCCGATTTCCGGCTTCTTGTCCGCCCCCAGTTTGGGCATCCCGGTATCGACGAGGCACATCCGGCAGTTCCCGACAATCGCCAGCTTCGGGTGATAGCAATAATGCGGGACTTCAATGCCTGCCAGCTTCGCCGCCGCGATCAGGTTCATCCCTTTCGGCGCGACTACCTCCGTGCCATCAATCGTCAATTTTACGTTATCAGCCATTTGTTAAACTAAATTGTCATTCTGATCCCGCAGCCGCGGGCGAAGAATCTCTGTCGTTGTGGCTTCATTTTCGTTTTGATGCCAATTCAACGTACTTAGGAAACGCGCGAGCAACTTTTTCGCCCGTTTCTTTTAACCACTGATGCTGTGCTGGCCAATCTGATTCGTCCGATGGATCGGCATCGCGCCACATGGACACGTAGTAGCGTTTGTCTGCATTCGACGCTTCCGGCCAATCGATTTCTTCGCCAACGTCACGTCCAAAATCCTTTGCATATTTCTCCCGTATCTGCGCAATCAACATGCTGGCCTCTTCACCGGAGAAGCCAATGTATGTCCCGATGCCATTCGATTCAGTCCAAAAACCAATGGAAAAATTCTTAACCGGCCTTTTGAGGCCAATCCATTTCCGCGCACCGGCGCTATTTGGCTGTAGAGTGCTATGAGTACTGCGTAAGTGCTCACACAGTTTCGACCAATACTTCAGCCGCAATTGCTCTTTCTCTGTCAAACCGGCTTCTCTCGCCACCCGCTTCACGCTCGTCGACCAATCGTTTGGCTTCGCCACAACGTTGAATCTAGGCGCAGGTTCGGAACTACCAATTCTCCAGAGTTCAACCTCAACCCCAAAGAAGCCGGGAGCGTCCTCCACTCCTTCAAATTTATCATTCAACCAATTCAGTGCGGCACGATGTTCTTCCCCGAATTTCTGCGCTACCCAAACAACGAATGCTGCATCAAGACCACCGGCGTAGGTTAGAAGTTGACCAAGATGGCCATGGTCTGTTGGTTCGATTTGGTTTTCAACAAGAACCGCCTTACCGCTCTGTCCTTCTTTACACAAGATGTCCGCGCGAAACGAACCGACGTTGGCTTCTTGTTTCTGCACTTCCAACTCAAGACCTAGAACCTCTCCCAACAAGGCGATATTATCTTTTTGTCCCAGCCACGGCGTGAAGTCGCTTGCCTCATTCTTGAAAATTTCACGCAGTTCAACTTTCTGCATTTTCCCAAGTTTTGCATTCATCGGTTCGCGCCTCGCGTTCGACGACGTGAAGTTGCCCGACCGGTACGACTGAGATTCTTCGCTTTGCTCAGAATGACAGCGCGAGGAGTGACGCGCGGCACAATCGTGTACCCGCTGACGTAGCTGCCGTTGGTTGTGTGGGTCCACGACCACTGCACGTCTTCGTTAGGCGAAAGCATGACGCCCTGTACGGCAGGCGCACCCGGTAAGGATGATTGCGGAGAGGACACCCAACGCTTGAGACCGGAAGACGGAGATTCCTCGCTGCGCTCGGAATGCCATTTCTTGGGAAGATCGTAAATCAGAGTGTCAATCTCCTCGTTCGTCAGACTGCCGGCTGAACTAGTCAACGGCTTTGCACGGTACAAAGGATCTTCCTCCAACCGACACAACCGTTTTTTCCTGCTTATAGCGTACTTCTTTTTCATCCGTGCTTGTCTGTGTGAATCTGTGGCTTCAATGCCGTTCATTCGTGCCGATTCGTGTTCATTCGTGGCTGCCGTCCTTCTTGCACGCCGCTTCAAATTCGCCGCGGTACTTCGTTAGAAACGCTTTCACTGGCCAAGCTGCCGCTTCTCCCAGAGGACAAATCGTTTTGCCGTCAATATTGTCCGCCACATCGTAGAGCAAGTCCACGTCTTGCGCGCGCCCGTGGCCCGCGTGCATCCGGTGCAGCATCTTCTCCATCCACAGCGTGCCTTCCCGACACGGCGTACACTGGCCGCAGCTCTCATGCGCATAGAACTGGCTCAAGTTCAGCGTTGCTTCAACGATGTCGACCGACTCGTCGAGCACAATCACGCCGCCGCTGCCCGCCATCGTCCCGGCCTTGCGGAGGCTTTCAAAATCCAAGGGCACATCAATCTGGTCGGCTTTCAAGACCGGCATGGAACTTCCGCCAGGGATGACGCCTTTCAAAACTTTGCCGTCCTTCAATCCGCCACATACTTCAAAAATGAGCTGCCGCATCGTCAGCTTGCCCATTTCGAACTCGTAGTAGCCGGGCCGGACCACCGGACCGCTCACGCCCAAAATCTTCGTGCCAGTTGAGCCAGGCACGCCCATCGACTTGAACCACGCCGCCCCGTTATTGATGATGTGCGGGACGTTCGCCAACGTCTCCACATTGTTCACCACTGTCGGACACCCAAACAATCCGACCACGGCCGGGAACGGCGGCTTGATGCGCGGATACGCCCGTTTACCTTCCAGCGACTCAATCAAGCCCGTCTCTTCCCCGCAAATGTAGGCCCCTGCCCCGCGCTGAACGTAAATCTCAACATCGATGCCCTTGCCGAGCACATTCTTGCCCAAATAGTATTTGGCACGGGCTTCCTCGATCGCTGCGATCAGAATCTTCGCGCCTTGCGGCATTTCGCCACGGATATAAATATAGGCGGCCTTGGCGCCAACGGCGTAGCACGAGATGACCATCCCTTCGATCAATTGATGCGGGTCATAATGCATCAGCTGCCGGTCTTTGAAGGTCCCCGGCTCGGACTCGTCCGCGTTACAGACGAGATAAATTGGCTTACCGGTGCCTTTGGCGAGGAAACTCCATTTCAACCCGCAAGGGAAACCCGCGCCACCCCGGCCGCGGATTTCGCTGTTCTTGACCTCATTGACAATCTCTTCCGGTTTCAGGCCCAGCGCCTTGCGCAACGCGGTATAGCCGCCCACTTGTTCGTAATCCGCCAGCGAACCGGTATAGCCCGGCTTGGTAAGATTCGCGAGCAAGACGCGCT
>Ga0209083_1001969_pt1 | contig 20957 bp, 18 predicted proteins | sample AM7aDNAmetaG_FD_184132 | JGI IMG/M metagenome (GOLD analysis project Ga0209083, IMG submission 184132) | Freshwater microbial communities from Finland to study Microbial Dark Matter (Phase II) - AM7a DNA metaG (SPAdes) (version 3) | ecosystem: Environmental > Aquatic > Freshwater > Lake ...
GGGAGCGGCCAGGGTCAGGGATCTTTTTGACACCGGTAAAAAGAACGCTCCGTGCATTATCTTCATAGATGAACTCGACGCTGTAGGACGCCGCAGGGGAACGGGAATAGGCGGCGGGCATGACGAGAGGGAACAAACCTTAAACCAGCTCCTTGTGGAAATGGACGGGTTTGACGCAAATGCCGGCGTGATTATCATGGCCGCGACTAACAGGGCGGATGTACTTGACTTCGCGCTGCTTCGGCCGGGCAGGTTTGACAGGCAGGTTGTGGTTGACGCGCCAGATTTGAACGGCAGGGAGCAAATCCTGCAAATACACACCAAGAAAGTTCCGCTTGGAAAAAATATTGATTTAAGAACTGTCGCGAAGGGCACTCCCGGATTTACCGGAGCCGATCTCGCGAATCTGGTCAACGAGTCCGCGCTGCTTGCGGCAAGAAATAACAAAAAAGAAATAGAACAGTCTGATTTTGAAGAAGCGCGCGACAAGGTAATGATGGGAATAGCGAGAATAAGCAAAACAATCGGGGATAAGGAAAAGAAGATAACGGCGTATCACGAAGCAGGTCATGCACTGATAAACAAACTTCTGCCCGGCGCTGAACCTCTGCATAAGGTGAGCATTATCCCCAGAGGAAGGGCCTTAGGCGTGACCTGGCGGCTTCCGACTGAAGACAGGTGGATGCGCATGAAGGGCGAATATATGAACGATATTATGATAAGTCTTGGCGGCAGGGTTGTTGAAGAGATTTTCTTTGAAGATGTTTCCACGGGGGCGGCGAGCGACCTGCGGCATGTGACGGAAACCGCGCACAGGATGGTCTGTGAGTTTGGAATGAGCGCGGTGCTTGGTAACCGCACTTTTGGCAGGGCCGACAGGGAAGTTTTTCTCGGCGGCGAGTACCTCCGCGAGAAAGATTACAGCGAGCAGACTGCCCAGCTGATTGACAGCGAGGTGAAGAAGGTTACGGATGAGTGCTACAAGAAGGCAAGAGCCTTGATAATGAAGAACAGGTCTAAGATAGAAAAGCTGGCAAAGGAATTGCTTGAAAAAGAAACCCTTGACGGCTCCGAAGTAGACACCCTGCTTGGCTTCAAAAGCCAGGACAGTGAAATAAGGATGCCTGAGAAAAATTCAGCAGACGCGCCTTTGCCGCCGCAATCCTCGGCCAAAGTTTAAAGCAGATACTAATGGAGCGGATAAATGAATAAACTAAGGATAGAACGGGCTGTGAAGGAAATACTTCTCGCGATAGGAGAAGATCCTGAACGAGAGGGACTGCTTGACACTCCAAAGCGCGTGGCCAGGATGTACGAGGAAATCTTCTCCGGAATAGGAAAAGATCCCGGCAAAGAACTGCATGTAGTTTACAACGAAGAGCACGACGAGATGGTGGTTCTGAAAGATATCCCTTTTTATTCCATGTGCGAGCATCATTTGCTGCCTTTTACCGGCAAAGCGCACGTTGCCTATATCCCCGAGAACAACAAAATAGTAGGGCTCTCGAAACTGGCGCGCCTTGTGGATGCTGTTTCAAAAAAACCGCAGCTTCAGGAAAGGCTCACCAGCGGCATAGCTGACATAATAATGAAATCTCTGAAACCTAAGGGCGCGCTTGTGATTGTTCAGGCCGAACATCTCTGCATGACCATGAGGGGTATAAAAAAACCCGGCTCTAAGATGATTACCTCCGCGGTAAGGGGCCTTTTTAGGCGCAGCCAGGCAACCCGCGCGGAAGCGTTGGCGTTAATAAGAGAAGAATAAAGGTTTGTAACGTTTGTAAGGTTTATAACGTTTATAACGTAAGTCAAAAGCAATACAGGGTCTTGGGTTTACGTTACAAACGTTAGTAACGTTAAGAACGTTATAAACGAAACGAGCTCAATCCAGCTGTCTTCATGAGGGAAAATGTCCAAGAACACCGGCCCGTCTTTATTTAACTGCGGCAACTACACCTTCGACCTTTCCCAAAAGACCCTGGTTATGGGGGTTTTGAATGTTACTCCCGATTCTTTTTCCGACGGCGGCAAATTCTTGCATATAAACGATGCCGTCGCACAGGCAGTTCAGATGGCGGAAGACGGGGCGGATATCATAGATGTCGGCGGGGAATCGACTAAACCGGGAGCAGTAATTGTACCGGCGGCAGAAGAGTTGAGGCGCGTTATCCCTGTTATAAGAAAACTCGTCAAAAAGATAAATCTGCCGGTTTCAATAGATACGTATAAATCCGAAGTTGCAAAAGCCGCTCTCTCGGAAGGTGCTTCCATCGTGAACGATATCAGCGGTTTCCGTTTTGACGGAAAAATAGCGAAGGTGGCGGCAAAATATAAGGCCGGCGTGGTGCTTATGCATATACTCGGCACTCCAAAAGACATGCAATTGAATCCGCGGTACCGGAATATTATTAAGGAAGTATCGGCGTATTTGAAAGAGAGCGCAGGGATAGCCCTAAGAGCCGGCGTCAAAAAGGAAAGCATAATGCTGGACGCGGGGCTCGGATTCGGAAAAACTACTGAGCACAACCTTCTGCTCATTAAGAAGTTGGGTGAATTCAGACAGCTTGGCTATCCTTTGCTTATGGGGCCGTCAAGGAAATCATTTATCGGAAAGATCTTAGATCTGCCGGCTGCGGAGCGGCTTGAAGGAACGCTTGCCGCTGTTTCCGCGTGCGTCCTAAACGGCGCGTCCGTGGTCCGAGTCCATGATGTGAAGGAAACGGCAAGGGCGGTAAGAGTAATTGATGCAATTAAGAAAGGTTTGTAACGTTTCTAATGTTTATAACGTTTATAACGTAAGTCAAAAGCAATACAAGGTCCTGGTTTACGTTATAAACGTTAGGAACGTTACGAACGTTATAAACTTTAGCCAGCTCAATTCAGGCGTTTTTATGTTTACGTTACAAACGTTATGAACTTTTCCCCTTTCAACTCCCCTCTTTCCTGTGTTAAAATACTTAAAATTCTGTTTTTTACGGGTATTGCAAAGGGAAAGACCGCAAGGGGAGAGAATGGACACAGTTAAATCGATTCTTGCCGCATTCTCCGGGCTGAGGTTCCAGGACCTAGTCGACATCTTTATTCTATATATTGCCATCTACTACTTGATAGTCTTTTTCAAAGAGACGCGGACAATGCAGATGCTGAAAGGGCTGGCCGTGCTGCTTGCCATGTCTTTGCTTGCCCAGTTCCTTGAACTTCACACCATCGGCTGGATACTGGTAAAGATCACGGAAGGCCTTGTTTTCGCGTTCGTGGTAATATTTGCCCCGGAGCTCAGGCAAATCTTTGTTGATATAGGCCAGAGGCGTATCAGGTTTCGGGCGATGTTCAAGAGCCAGGAAGAACTATATGATATTATTGTCGACGCCTGCAAACAGATGTTGAAGAAAAAGGTCGGATGTCTCATAGTTATAGAAAGGGAAGTCGGGCTGCGCGAATATATTGAGACCGGAAGCAAGATTAACGCGGATATAACTTCCCCGCTTCTGCTGACAATATTCTTCCCAAAGACGCAGCTCCATGACGGGGCTGTGATAATAAGCCACGGGAAGATCGCTGCAGCTGGCTGCGTGCTGCCGCTCACCCAGAAATCTAACATCGATCCGGAACTAGGTATGCGGCACAGGGCGGCTTTAGGGTTGACAGAAATAACCGATGCGGTGGCCGTCGTGGTTTCCGAGGATCTTCGCAATATATCGCTTTCCGTGCATGGCAAGATAACTCCCGGGATTGAGCCTGAGAACCTTAAAGAAATGCTGGAGATGTATGGCAAAAAATCCTGAGATAGGGAAATATACCGGGATAGTAAAAGGCTGGCTCACTAACAATATCCGGATTAAGATAATAGCCCTGGTAATTGCGCTTACGGCCTGGGTCTGGATTGCTATCGGAATGAACCAGAAGGCCTCTATCAGCGTTCCTTTTAGCATAACTTACAACCTGGATAAGAACCTTGTTCGGGTCGGAGAGGTCCCGGGAGAGATTACGGTCACGGTATGGGGTCCCAGGGAAACAGTAAGGACTCTCGGAGCTTCACAGATACGGCTTGAGGTGGATATCCCTAATCCTTTAAAAGGGGAGAACCGCATAGTTCTTGGCCCTAACAATATCCGGCTTCCGGAAAAAGTAGTGCTTATCGGGATGGAACCAAAGGTGTTATTAATAGGGTTTGTGGAGAATAAGAGTAAGTAATAAGAGTTTGTAGCGTTTAACTAAAGCCTTTGGATAGAGCTATTAATCGTTTATAACGTTTGTAACGTTTGTAACGTTTGTAACGTTCATAACGTAAGTCAAAAGCAAAGCAGCGGGCTCTAAATTCACATTTTAAGTACGTTATTCTGCTATGCCAGACGGAGCCTGGCATGAACAATATTCTTCCTTACAGAACAAGACGCACGAAGTGCGGCTTACAAACGTTATAAACAGATTTTTTGTTGAGGGACCATGTCCAAACTAAATGTAAATATCGACCACGTCGCCACCCTGCGCCAGCAGAGGCTCGGACTGTACCCTTCCGTGCTTGAAGCGGCAAAAGTTGTTGTCGCGTCCGGCGCCGACGGCATTACTATGCACCTGCGCGAAGACAGGCGGCATGTGCAGGACCGTGATGTGTTTGAAGTTAGCAGGAAAGTCAGGACGAAACTAAACTTGGAGATGGCCGTTTATCCTGAAATAATCGGCATTGCCTTAAAGGTCAAGCCGGAATGGTCCACGCTGGTTCCGGAAAAAAGGCAGGAACTTACCACGGAGGGCGGGCTGGATTGCGTCAAAGGCGCCTTGAAAGTCGGCAGGGCCGTTGAAAAGCTGAAAAAGGCGGGGATAATTGTCAGCCTCTTCATAGATCCGGATTTAAAGCAGGTCAGGCAGGCAAAATTCCTGGGAGCTGACCTGATTGAACTGCACACGGGAACCTATGCAGACGCGAAAACAAAAGCCGCGGAAGACCGCGAGTTTTTCAAACTGCGCGATGCGGCGGGTTTTGCTTCAACCCTAAAACTGGGTATTAACGCGGGACACGGGCTTAATTATTTCAACATGGCGCGTATGAGGGAAATAAAAGAAATAGAAGAGTTTTCCATCGGGCACAGCATTATCTCCAGAGCTGTCTTTGCCGGGCTTGAAAGGGCCGTCAAAGAAATGCTGAAACTCACCCGCTAAACCGCAGCACTAAGCTTTTCACCGAAAATCAGAAGGCTCGAAATCACAGGGGCCTGAAAAAAAGGCGGAACTAAAATGGAATACGGAAAGACGCTTAATTTGCCTAACACATCTTTTGCCATGAAAGCAAACCTTCCGTTGCGGGAACCGACGCAGCTCGCTGTCTGGGAAAAGGAAAAGTTGTATCATAAAATCCGTGAGAAGCGCGCCGGCGCAGAAAAATTTGTTCTACACGACGGCCCTCCCTACGCGAACGGAGACATACATGTCGGAACGGTCCTGAACAAGGTGCTCAAGGACATGGTTGTAAAGTATAAAACCATGTCAGGTTATGATTCCCCGTACATTCCGGGCTGGGACTGCCACGGCATGCCCATTGAACACAAGGTCGCCGAAAAACACAAGGTTGAGAATACGAAAGAGGGTGTCATTAAGTTCAGAAAAGCCTGCAAAGACTACGCCTTGAAATATGTTGATATCCAGAGAGGGCAGTTTAAACGGCTTGGAATTCTTGGGGATTGGGAACATCCCTACCTCACTTTGGATCACGGTTACGAAGCGACAATTATTTCCACTTTCGCCCGTCTTGTTAAAGAGGGCTATATCTATAAGGGCTTGCGTCCGGTGCTTTGGTGCATAAATCACAGGACCGCGCTTGCGGACGCGGAAGTCGAATATGAAGACGACAAAGCGGCGGCGATATTCGTAAAGTTCGAGATAACGGAAGGCCTAAAGAATATCTTCGACCCGAAAGGGGCGAAAGCGTACTTTCTTATCTGGACAACTACACCCTGGACCATACCGGCAAATCTTGCTGTAGCGTTGAATCCGAAACTGGAGTATTCCGTCATAAAAACAGACGGTATTTACTACATTCTTGCCGGCAAGCTTTCGGAAAGCGTTGCCGGAAAGGCAGGGTTCAAATACGAAACGGTAAAATCCGGCATAAAAGGTTCGGTTTTTGAAGGCGTGAAGTACAGGCATCCTTTTATGGAAAAAGACGGTGTTGCGATACTCGGGGAGCATGTAACGGATGAGGACGGCACCGGCGTGGTTCACACGGCGCCCGGGCACGGCGAGGATGATTTTATAGTCGGCAAGAAGTACTCCCTGCCTGCATTCTGCCCTGTAGACGCTTCCGGCGCTTACACTGAAGATGTCCCTCTCTTTAAGGGAAAGAAAGTTTTTGCGGCGAATCCTGAAGTAATCTCTTTGCTTAAAGAAAAGGGAGCGCTGGTACATACCGAGGAAGTGGGGCACTCCTACCCGCATTGCTGGCGTTGCCATAAGCCCGTGATTTTCAGGACTACCGAGCAGTGGTTTATGTCGGTTGAGCACAAGGACTTAAGGTCAAAAATGCTGCAGATGGTCAAGAACGTCGGCTGGCATCCTGCTTCAGCGGAGAACAGAATGGCAGGGATGCTTTCCGGAAGGCCGGATTGGTGTCTTTCCAGGCAGAGATACTGGGGCGTACCGCTCCCCATACTTTATTGCGAAGACTGCGCTGAGCCCGTTACGGACGGGGCAACGCTGGACCATATCACGGCCGTGTTCGCGAAGGAAGGCAGCGACGCCTGGTTTGAAAAAGAGGCTCCTGATTTTGTCCTCCCCGGATATAAGTGCAAGAAGTGCGGAGGCAGTTCCTTCAAGAAAGACATGAATGTTTTTGATGTCTGGTTTGACGCCGGCAATTCCCATTACGCGGTCTTAAAGAAAAACGCGGCGCTTGAATGGCCGGCTTCTCTTTATTCTGAAGGCAGCGATCAACATCGCGGATGGTTTCAGCTGTCCCTTCTGCCGAGCGCGGCGCTTGAGGGGAAACCTCCTTTCAAGAATGTGCTCACGCACGGTTATGTGGTTGACGGGGAAGGCAAGAAGATGTCCAAATCTCTCGGCAACCTGGTTACCGGCGAGGAAGCCTGCAAAAAATACGGTGCTGACATAACGAGAATGTGGGTTGCCGCAAGCGACTATATGAACGATGTCAGGTTTTCCGAAGAGATACTGGCCCGCCTGCAGGACGCCTACAGGAAGCTTAGGAATACCGCGAGATACCTCCTTAGCAATTTGTATGACTTCGATCCGGGAAAAGACTCTCTTCCTTACGCAAAACTGACAGAACTTGACAGGTATATGCTTCACAGGAAAAATGAAGTGGTGAAGGAAGCAGGCGAGCTTTACGGGCGGTATGAATTTTTTAAATTCTATCAGCTAATCTATAATTTCTGCGTTGTTGATCTGAGTTCCTTCTACCTTGATATTCTGAAAGACAGACTCTATGTGCATGCTCCGGCATCGCAGCTGAGGCGCTCCGGTCAGACGGCAATGTATGAGATACTGAAGGATATCGCCGGAATGCTGGCACCGGTCCTTGTTTACACTTCGGAAGAGATCTGGCAGGAACTTAGGAAATCCTCGGAGCTTCCAGGTTCTGTGCACCTTTCGGATTTCCCTGTCTATAGGTCCGAGTTGAAGAGCCCTGATTTAGTCGGAAAGTACGGCAGAATTATAGAGGTCAGGGCCGAGGTCCTGAAACTCCTTGAAGATTTCAGGAATAAGAAAGAAATAGGGCATCCTTACGAGGCGTCAATCGCCTTTGTTTTCTCGGAAGAAAAGGATTTTGCGTTGTTTAAGGGTCTTGAGAAAGAACTTCCCGGGCTATTGATCGTCTCGCAGGTGAGTATTGAAAAAGGCGCGAAAACTTCGGTGTCCGTAGGGAAGGCTTCCGGAAAGAAGTGTGAACGCTGCTGGAACTGGAGCGGCACCGTGGGAGCCGACGAAAAACACGCCGGGCTTTGCGGAAGGTGCGTAGAAGTCCTCAAAGAAACAAAACAATATTAACGGTTGTAAAAGGAGAAAGATGTATCTTATTTATCTGGTTTCCGTGGGTGTTATTGCGCTTGATCAATTGAGCAAGATCTTGATAGTCAATATGAACATTTCCGCTCCCGTTCCGGTTATCCCGGGCGTCTTTAGCATACACTACATTAAAAACCCGGGTGTGGCTTTCAGCATGCTCTCAAATATTCCTGATGCTGTGAGAGTGCCTTTCTTCGCGGTTACAACCGGCGCGATAATAGCTTTGATTCTGTGGTTTTTCAGAGGGCTCATCAAGAAGAGCGGTTATGTTCGCGTCTGCTTCGGCCTGATCATCGGCGGGGCGCTGGGCAACTTCATTGACAGGGTGAGGGTAGGCGAAGTAATTGATTTTATTGAAGTCGGTCTCAACCAGAACCTGAAATGGCCTGTATTTAATGCCGCCGATTCCTGCATAAACATAGGCGTCGTTATGCTTCTGATCTATCTTGTCAGAAACAAAGAGGAGGCAAAGTGATACCTGCCCTTTTTAAGGTAGGCCCGTTCACGGTTTATGGCTACGGCCTTTTTGTCTCCCTTGGTTTTCTCTTCGGCACGTTGTATACCGTCAGGGCCGCCTCGAGGGACGGCATCAGCAGGGATGTCTCGCTTGACGTGATTGTCGGGGTGTTTGTCGCGGGGCTGCTCGGCGCCAGGATTCTCTATATTCTTACCGACCTGGATTCTTATCTGGTGTCGCCGCTCTCTATGCTAAAAATCTGGGAAGGGGGACTGGTCTACTACGGAGGGTTCCTCGCTGCCGTTCCGGTCTTCTTTATTGTTTCACGAAAATACGGAATCAACTCGTTGAAATTTGCCGACAGTATTTCCAAAGGCCTCGTCCTGGGGCACTTTTTCGGAAGGCTCGGATGTTTCACGAAAGGCTGCTGCTACGGGCTGGAGAACAGCGCTTTCGGATTCGTCTTTCCGGAGCTCAACGACCACCTGAAGCACCTTCCCACGCAACTCTACGAGGCTGCGGGGCTTGCTTTGATCTTTTTGGTTTTGAATTCCGTTAAGAAAAAATATGACGGTCAAATCCTTCAAATGTATTTGGCTCTTTACGGCCTGCTAAGATTTATTATTGAATTTTTTAGAGGCGATTTCAGGGGGCCCTCCTTTTTGTGGTTTTCAGTTTCCCAATGGATAAGTCTCGGGCTTCTGTCAGCGGCAATCCTGCTCCATGTCGCGCTCTCCGGGAAAAAGAAAAATGCAAATACGGGAGTTTGACCTCAAACAAAAATCCAACCTGCGGCTGGATATCTTCCTTGCCAGCCAGATAGCCGAGAGCCGTTCCACCATTCAAAAGCTTATCAAGCTCGGCCTCGTCAGGATTAACGGGGTTCCGGCCAAAGCCAGCATGGGGCTGAAAGCCGGCGACAAGGTGATTGTCGAGCTGCCGATACCGGAAAGGGTGGAAGCTGTCGCGGAGGATATACCGCTTGAAATACTTTTTGAAGACAGCGAGATCGCGGTAATTAACAAGAGGGCAGGGATGGTTGTTCATCCCGCCCAGGGCAATTATACCGGCACAATAGTCAACGCGCTTCTTTACAAGAAACAGCCGGAAGACAGCGGGGATCCTTTGCGCCCGGGGATTATTCACAGGCTTGACAAGGACACTTCCGGCGCCATGGTGATAGCCTGGACAAAAAAATCTCTCACAAATATTGCGGACCAGTTCAAGGCCAGGACTGTCAAAAAAAAGTACTTCGCGCTGGCGGCTGGAGTTTTTAAAAACAAGACAGGCAAGATAGACCTGCCGATCGGCAGAAGCAAGTTTGACAGGAAGAAAATGTCCATAAACACGGACGGGCGCTCGGCCGTAACAATCTATCGGGTGGCGGAAGATTTTGAGCACGGGGCGCTTGTTGAGCTGGACCTTCTAACCGGCCGCACCCACCAGATAAGGGTGCATCTCGCTCACATAAAACACCCGGTCGTGGGAGACGGCAAATACGGCAATGCCAGCAGGCTGATAAATAGACAAGCCCTGCACTGCGGAAGCCTGGGGTTTGCCCATCCGATAACAGGGAAATTTATGACTTTTGAAGCCCCTTTTCCCTCTGATTTTTTGGCAGCGCTTGAAGCCATGAGGAACGGCAGCGTTACAAATTAGCCTTTCGGGCGTTGTAATTCGCGCCGTCCATGCTTTTCAGGAGAGTTTTTATATTGACAAAACCGGCTTTTATCCCTAAAATATAAAAGTTCCTGCCGTAGGCGCGGCGGGAAGACTTAATAATGCACTCATTTCTTAAGGGGAGGGGTTATGGCGGATTTGAATTTGATCAAGGAAATGGTAATAAAGGGGCAGGCTGCGAAAGTGAAAGAGCTTGTTCAGAAGGCAATTGACGAGAAAGTCAGAGTACAGGACATTCTCAGCAACGGGCTTATCGCCGGAATGGGCTATGTCGGCGAAAGATTTAAGAAAAATGAAGTTTATGTTCCTGAAGTGCTAATCGCCGCAAGGGCAATGAAGTCAGGTATGGAGTTGTTGAAGCCGCTGCTTGTAAAAGCGGACATTCAGCCTCTTGGCGTTGTTGTTGTAGGAACCGTGAAAGGGGATTTGCATGACATCGGCAAAAACCTGGTTTCAATGATGCTTGAAGGCGCGGGCTTTAAGGTTGTGGATATCGGTATCGATGTTCCGCCCGAAAAATTTGTTACAGCCGCCAGAGACAGCAAAGCAGGTCTCGTGGCGCTTTCGGCGCTTCTTACTACCACCATGGTTTCAATGAAAGCTGTCATTGACGAATTTAAGAAATCCGGATTAACTGTTAAGACCATGATCGGCGGGGCGCCAGTGACCCAGTCTTACGCTGATGAAATCGGAGCTAACGGCTACGCGCCGGACGCGGCTTCGGCGGTTGACAAGGCGAAACAGCTTCTAGGCCTGTAATCCGTTTATTTATTGAAAGTTAAAAAGGGCTTGATTTATCAAGCCCTTTTTTCATTGTTGAAGGGGGAAACATGCGTGTACTTCTAACCGGTGCGACCGGATTTGTCGGCGGATACGCTTGCAGCGAGATTCTTGCAAAGGGGTGGGAGCTTAGGGTTCTTGTGAGAAAAAACAGCGGCAATCTTGAAGTGCTCCCTGAAAAAGCGGAGAAATGTTTTGGCGGCCTAAAGTTTGAAAGCGAAAGTGAAACGGCAAAAATCCTCAGGGGCGTCGATGCCGTCATACATAACGGCTACTGTCATGATATTGATGAACTGGTTGACCCGCTGGGTTTCTTTGAAAATAATGTCCGCGGAACTTTCAGGTTTATTGAGTTTTCCAGGAGACAAGGAGTTAAGCAGTTTGTCTTCGTCAGCTCGAAAGCGGCCTATGGCAGCGCGCCGGCCGGAAAAATAACTGATGAGGCTGCGGTTTGCCGTCCTGACGGCGAATATGGAGCGTACAAAGCCGCAATAGACGCTTATGTGTACGCGATGGCTAAGGAATTGAATTTTAATATCTGTTCTCTCAGGCTGGGATGGGTTTACGGGATTTTCAGGGACTATCGCAGGATGGCGTTCTACAAGGAAACAAAACAGATAACGGAAAACTCCAGGGCGGTGAAGCTCGAAGGAAGTTTTGATCTTGTAAACGCTCTCGATGCAGCGAAGGCAATGGTGTTCGTGCTCGGCAACAAAAATGTTAAAGGCGAGATATATAATGTTTTAAATGACAAAAGCACTACCGCGCTGTCCATGGGGAAATACGTGAAAGAGCTTTGTGGTTCAAAGAGCCGTTTGACCGGGGCAACCGCTTCATCAAGCAGGACCGGAAATGAAAAATTCAGGAAGCTTGGGTTCAAGTTTTCCAATACAGAGGGGGTCCGGGAGTATCTCTCCAGGCTCGTTGGTCTGGCCGGCCAGCATTGACATTGCAAGATATAACGGCTGTTTTAGCTTTTTAGCCCCCCCGGTGGAGTAAAACATACTTGATTAGTCTGAAAACGCAATCTTTGTGGGGTTATCAGGCTTTCTGTCAGTTTTTGTTGCCAATCCTACGTTTTCCTCAAAATACATGCAAAGTATTTTGTAGTAACTATTGTGTTATCAGCGGTAATCGTCCCAATAAGGTATATTGACAAAAGATTCTGTAGTGTTATAATATAATAAATATAAGCAATATTCTTGGTTGTTATTGATCTTGACAGTATATAGAGGGGGTAAAAAATGGGTTCCCTGGATATGATTACGCTTATGACAACAATTATACTGATTGCAACTATTGTCACAATAATTTTTGCAGTCACGGTATATATCATAAGCAGAAGGAAGAGAAGAAAAAATATCGAAGATCAGGATTCGACAACAATTAATATTGTAAGAACAGAAGCCGGCTCAGCAGCGTCATTCCCTGTCAGCAATATTCCTGCAAAGAAAATCATAGCACCGGCCAGGCCAAAAATTCTTAAACTTTATAATCCGTTTAAGGGAAATGAGGAGCAAGAAAATGGAAACGACAAAGGCTGATAGGTCGGATAGGAGTATCTTTCGGACCATTTCTGTTTTTTCTGTCATGGCCGTGCTTGCCTGGTCTTCATTCTTTTTCTACGGAAGGGTTATCAGGGAAAACTATGACGGCGCGGTAGGGCAGTTTTTAAACAGTCTGACAAAAACAGGGGATCAAAGCCTGAGCTCTCTGACAATGAAAAAAAGAGTGCTGGTGCTCAAAAGCGAATCAACCCAAAGACTTTTTAACAGCAAAGAGGAAGACGAGCCCTACACCGTGATGTGGCGCAACTATCTGAAGCAGACCAACGTAAGTTATGAGGTGGTTTCAGAGGTTGATTTCCTGAACAAAGATATTTCCGTGTACGACACTCTTGTACTTCCTTTCACCATTTGTCTTTCCTCCAAAGAAATAGAGAAGATCAGGGATTTTGCCTCAAAAGAGAGAAAGGGGATTATTCTGGAAGGCTACACGGGTTGCCGCGACGAGAACGGTATCTGGAAGGATGCTTCTTTCCTTAGTGAAGTTGTCGGCGGCTATTCTTTTTCTGATGTGTCAGACGAAGAGTCCAATTCATCAGTGGCCTATATGATTATGGACGGAACCAGCATGCTTTCGTATGACATTCCCACCGGCTTCCGGCTCGGCATAAATACCTACAATAAGCCCATCTCCGCGAACATTATTGAGCCCCGCACTAAAATTGATTCTTACTGGGAAGAAAAGCCGTATGTTTACGGCAACACAAAGTTCTCTGAAATATCCGGTATAGCGCACGGGAACTACCTGAAATCCAGATTCGTTTGGATCAGCTTCACGATGGGTTCCATTGTCGGAAATCCCGCTGACCAAAAAGTCTGGGGTAAGATTATGGAAAACATAATGAGCTATGTCTCCTTCCGCCCGATGTTTTTCAAAGACCACTGGCCGAACGGCAAGAGAGCCGCTGTTGTTTTTGCCGAAGACACCGAAGACCAGTTTGCAAACGCGGAGAATGCCGTAAATGTTCTTACCGAAAAAGGAATTCCGGCTACCTTCTTCTGCGTTCCGGAGCTGGCGAGCGAGAACAAAGAAGTATTCAGAAAGATATACTCAAACAAAGGTTTTGAGATAGGCCTGCACGGCCTGGCTGTTTATCAGGGACAGCCTTTCGACACACAGCTTGAAAGATTGTCAAGCGGCAGGGCCATGCTGGAAAAGCTTTCCGGCAGAAAGGTACGGGGTTTCAGGCCTCCTGAAGCTATCTATGACCAGAACACTATGCAGGCGCTTCTTGACCTGAATTATGATTATATAGCAGGAGACGACACGAAGCAGGCCAGCCCGGAAGCGCTCTTGATACAGAGAAAGAAAGGGTTCAGTCTTGGCAAGAATCTTAAATCCCTTGTCAAGTTCCCGAAGACCGGAGACGATGATTACGATATACTGGTCAGGTACAAGATGCGCAACAAAGATAAGATGCTGGAATCCCTGAAAAGCGATTTTGACGCTATCTACAAAGTCGGCGGGCTTTACTATTATTCCTTCCACACTCAGTTAATGGCCAACGCGGAGTATATCGACGTAATTTCGAAATTTATTGACTACATAAAAACCAAGAATGTCTGGATTACGAATTTTGGTGATTTGAACGACTGGTACGAGAAATGGGCGTTCACGGATATTACAAGCAGCCAGGTTTCTGAAAAGAGGACGTATCTTAAAGTCACAAATAATTCACTGGAGAGGATAGACGCAATAAAAGTAAACATGGTCCTTCCTCCGTCTGGCAAAATCGGAAGTCTCTCAACAGAGAGGCTCGGAGTTAAACTCCCGCAGTATGTGACCAAGGATGGAAATATTGTCTTTGACTTGCGCAGTATCAATAGTGATGAGAGCGCCACTTTCAATGTTGACTGTGAGTAGGGTTCGTAACATGCTGCTGCCGGTTCTCACCCTGGCGATACTGCTAAGCGGTTGCAGCGCCGGGAGTAAGTATATGCCGCCTCGAGGCAAAGAAAGCGGAAAAATACTGCAGATAGGGATAGGCAACGCGTACGACCAGGAAGTGAACGGCAAAAGGGTGATAGCCTATAAGGAAGCTGAGAAAGACGGGCTTAGATTTAAATATGTTGCGGTTTGGCTGACTCCAGGCTGGACCGGCTGGGTTAACAGAAAGATGCTGCTTGATATCAGCCGCGACGGCTACACCCCGGTCCTCATTTACTACACGTTCGGTGATGATAACAGCCGGCAGTACCTTGAAAGGAACAACAGGGAAAAACTTAAGGCCTGGTACAAGGATATAAAAGAGAATCTTGTTCCGCTGGTGAAGACCGGTTCGGAAGTTTTGGTGGTGCTTGAGCCGGAGTTCAATGTAATTAACGGAAAGCACGAGACTCCCGTTACCGAGTGGGATGAGTGGAACGATATTATCGGGAAAGCCATTGATTACTTGCATGGAGCTTCTCCTTACTGCAAGGTTGGTTTGTGCCCCGGGGATTGGGGAAATTACGATCTCGAGAAGTGTATGGGGCGCGTGGCTTCCAAGAATGATTTTATAGCTTTTCAGGAGATGCGGGGCGCGAGCGATCCGAGCACGGATACCTCAACAAAGGAGTACAGGGATGTTATAGGCTCGGCGCTCAAGTTTTCGGAGTACTTGAGAAAAGCTTTCCATAGGCCGGTTTTGCTTGCCTATATGGCGTTTTCCAGCTACAAAAACGGTAACCCGCTTGGCTGGGAGAACGAGACGGTTGAAATTACTAAGAATATGTTTGACAGGCAGTCAGAACTTGCCGATCAGGGCGTTTTTGGAATACTATGCTTTAATTATTTTGACGATCCAAATCACGGCACTTATTTCTTTGGCGAAGCCGAGAAATATTTCGGTCTAAAGAGCGCTTCCGGAAAGCCAAAAAAAGTATTGAAGATCTGGCAGAACAACGGAGTGCCAAGGCAGACGATCAAGGGAGAGTAAATGTTCAGCAGATGCGAGAGTGGCATAGATTTGATAACTAAAAACATAGGCTTACTGTACCGCAGGGGTGTTTATGTTTTTTCCGGTGAAGAAGGCACGGGAAAGACAAGTTTCCTGCTCCGCTTTCTGCTGAAAGGCCTGCAGGAAGGTGAAACGTGCCTGTTTGTTACCTCAACTTCCGCCAAGGATGTGGTTATAAACGCCGCTGCATTAGGTGTTGATATAGCTTCTTATTTGGTTGAGATGAGACTGATAATATACGAGTTCGACGGAAGCGCTGTTTTCTCGGCGGAGAATTTTTTTGAAGAGATAGCATCTGTTATAGAACAGAATAAAGTGAGAAGGTTTGCGCTGGACCCTTTCATTGCAGCCAATATTGAGAAAACTGAGATACAATCCTTCGCGGCGAAATTCCCTGTCCTCTTAAAAAACATAGAGCAACAGGATGTCGTTTCTTTTATTGCCGTTGAACTGCCTCTTTCCCAGGAACTGTTCACAGTCAAAAAGAAACTCGAAGATACGGCGCTCGGAGTCTTCTTTCTCAAGAACACTTCTCCGCAAAGAACCCTGGTGGTAAAAAAACTTCTTGGCCAGCCGGCTTTTACTAACAAGGAGCTGCTGTTCTCTGTTTTGGGACCGGAAGGCATTAAGGAGATAAAAAAAGAGATACGTATTAATTATCCAAGGCATCAACTGGGCAATACGCCCGCAGAACCCTACAAGTATATCCCCGCTCAGGTTAAGCAGGATCCTGCTCCCGTCCCTGTTCCGCCGGAAAAAACCATTGGCAGTGTTTCCTTTATCGGTATGGGCGGATCCAAAAAACCGCTTAACGATTTTTCGGATGATCCAAGGCAGGGAGTATCGTCTGACGGAAAGGTAACTTTTATAGGCATGGAAGATAAACCAAAACAGCCTGAGAAGAAGCCGGCTCAAGCGCAGGTTCAGCCCGCGCCGGAAGTCTTAAAACCATCAATCAATGTTTCTTTTATAGGCGCGGAGGAAGCAAAGGCTGAGGGGAAAAATCCTCTGCCGCCCCCCGGTGACGAAAAAAAGAAAGGTAAAAAACCGGGTGGCAGCGTGTCTTTCCTGGGCATTGACGAAAAACTGCGTGAAGACAGGGACAAATGATAAATAAGATACCGACCGGCACAGATTTTCTTGATAATGGCATTGGCGGTATTTACCAGCACAGGGCTTATCTGCTCTGCGGAGAGAAGGAAGACGGAAAAACGGCGCTGACTTCCAGGTTCCTCGTGGAAGGCTTGAAGAAAGAGGAGATGTGTCTTCTGGTAACGTCCGGCAATATCAGTAATTACCTTGTCGAGACGCACGAGCTTCTTGGTTTTGATTTTTCGATTTATATGCAGAGCGGTTTCTTCAATGTCCTTGAGTATGCCGACGCGGATTCGGCGAAGGCTTCCGATATTGACCAATATATCCTCGAAGTAAAGGAATTTGTTGAGAAGAAAGGCGTGGAGAGGGTTGTCCTGGAGGCCTTGCCCATGTTGGAAGCGGCGGACCTTAAAACTACCGAGAGTAATGCGAGGCGTTTCATTGATTTTCTTGAAAGTGAAAATATTACTTCGCTGATTTCCCTGGACAAGCCCAGAACGCTCGGGGCCTCCAGGCTGGAAGGGGAGCTTGCAAAGACGGCGGCCGGCACTCTCAGGACCACGAGAAAAGTTTCTGAGGAAACAGGCAAACCCTATTTCAGCCTCGAAATAGAGAGAATGGTCGGGCAGAAACAGCCGTACCCATCCTGGGATTATGAATTGGTCAAGAATAGGGGCGCGCAGGCTAAAATAAAGAGGGAGAAACTTAATTATTCCCATCTAGAAGAAAATTTTACGATAAAAAAAAATAACGCCGGGAGGTAACACATGTACAGTGATTATTGGCATTTGCTTGAGAGTCCGTTCGAAAACATTCTTGATTTCAGGTTTGTCTATAACTACCCGTCATTCAACGAATGTATTGCGAGGTTGCATTACGCCGTGACCAGCAGGACAGGCGCGGCTCTGATAGGCGCCTGCGGGACAGGTAAGTCAATGACAAGGGAATCGCTCGTAAAGGAAATTAAGAAAGAGGGCGGTTATCAGATTTTTTCCATTGTCCACCCAAAGCTGGACATAGACCAGATAATTTATGACTGTTTCTTTCAGATGGGCAACATGGAACAGGCTCAGAACAAGTCCATTCTCCTTCACAAGTTTGGCAATAAACTTGTGGAGTTTAACGAGAAGGGCGGGCACACGGTGCTGATAATAGACGACGCGCATCTTATGGACATGAATACTCTGGAAGAACTCCGGCTTTTCTGCAACCTGCACGATTACAACGGGCGCTCGCTGATTTCCATACTCTTAATCGGGGAATCCATCCTTCAGAGTAAGCTGCTGAATATTCCGAGTCTTTACCAGCGCCTCAGAATCATAGCGACAGTTAAACCCCTGGACCAGGAATTGACCGGCAAATATATAGCCCATCGGCTCAAAGTGGCGCAGGGGGAAGAGAACATCTTCCTGCCGGACGCCGTTGAGGAAATCTACAAGTTCACGGGCGGAAGTTTAAGGGAAATTAATAATATTTGCGACATCGCTCTTTTGATAGGAGCAAACGAGAAATTTCCGAGAATCAACGGGGATATCATCAACAGGATCATAGGTGACATTAAAGCCAACACCGGAGAAGTGAAAAATTGATAAAAGAGAAAACTTTCCCCGGCAGGCGCGTTATTTTGCGTGCAGCAGCCCTGCTTCTTGCGGTATTTTCCTGTGCCGCAGGGGAAGTAGTACATGTTCATTACGACAACGCGGTAGACCTGTTCAACCGGCAAGCTTACCGCAGTGCCATTGACGAAATTAAGTTAGAGATCCAGCAGAATCCGACCGAGTTAAAAGCTTTCTTGCTGATGGGACGCGCCAATCTAGAATTGAAAAAATACCGCGACGGTCTGGAATCTATTTTTCCGGCCATGGAAAGGTATCCTGATGAAGTCGAGCTGCAGAGGCTGTCGGAGGAGCTGCTCGCGGGTTGGGAAAAAAGCGAATCCAAGGGACTGGATCCGGACCCATTTTTCCTGCAAGTGGCGCGCTGGCGCGCCGGCAGGAAGGATTACGACAAAGCAGTAGAATACTACAAGAAATATCTTGCCGATATTCCTTCCGATTCCAAGGTACAGCTTGAATACGACCGCGTTCTGGTTTGGTCGCGGGAGGGCCGGGCCGCTGTGAAGCATGGGGAGAAAATCCAGCCCTCGGATTATTCCGACGAACCGGTGCACACCCACTACAATAATGCAGTGGACCTGTATAATCACCAGGCGTTTCTCGGCGCCATAGCCGAAGCCGAAAAGGAAATTAAAGAGAATCCTGCACACCTGAAAGCATATCTTCTCGTTGGCAGAACCTATCTTGAGCTGAAAAAGTATCATGAAGGCCTTAACGCCATAATTCCGGCTATTGAGCGGTTTCCTGACGAGCCGGAATCGCAAAAGCTGCTCAGCAGCCTCCTGTTTGAATGGGAAAAAAGCGACGCCAAGGGAGTCTACCTTGACCCCTACTACCTGCAGATAGCCCGCGGGTTTTCAAGGCAGAAAAATTTTCAAAAATCTCTCGCCTACTATGAAAAATACCTTCAGGATAATCCCTCGGATACCCGCATCTGGCTGGAGTACGCGAGGGTTCTTTCCTGGGCGAAACAGTTTTCTCAGGCAATCCGCCAGTATAAAATCTACCTTGAGAAGTTCCCGAAGGATTACGACGCGCTTCTTGAATTGACCAATATTTACTACTGGAAAGGGGATAACTACGAAGCCCTGCTAAATGCGAAAAAAGTTCTGGCCCATGACCCCTCCAACATTACGGCTATTTTGATACTTGCAAATATTTACGAACAAGACGGCAAGTATACGGCGGCCGAAGCGGAGTTTGAAAAAGTGCTTGCCATAAGCAGGAATAATCCTGACGCGTTAGCGGCGATGAAGCGCATGAAGGCAAGACAGCGCGACGCCGACGATTGGAACAACTCGGAAGGGCTGAAAAGGATTATAAGCAAGACAAAAGATTATCATTATTACCTGAACCTCGCCAACGCGCTTTACAACGAGGGTCAGAAAGAAGAGGCGTTTAAATATTACAGGCTTTATGTCGAAAAGTTTCCGGATAATTACGAGGTAAGGCTAAAGCTGGCCCGCTCTCTTTCCTGGGAAGGGGAAAATGATGAAGCTCTGGCGGCCTACCAGTTTTACCTGAAAAAATATCCGGACCAATACCTGATACGGCTTGAAATGGCAAAGGTGATGTTCCAGAAAGATCAGTATGCCGCGACTCTCAAGGAGCTGGACAAAATACAGGCGCGCGATCCCGGGCTGATAGATGTTTACATTATCCGCGGAAATATCTACAAATACAGCGGGGATTACAGGAAATCCCTTCAGAACTTCCGTCATGTAATTAAATTGTCCCCTTTTAACTCTGAAGCGACACGGAACATAGTCGATATAGAAGCGAAGTTTAATCCGGAAATATTCGCGCAGTATTCCAGTCTATATTCTTCGTCCGTGGATTTTCACCTGTACGGGTTCAACGTCGGCGGCAGGATGTATTTCGATGACGGCTGGCTTGTCCTTTCGGCAGGTTCAAGGCAGGGAGGCATGATTCAGGCCGGCACCGGGATTCAGACAAAGGGTTTTTATCTGTCCGGCACCGGGAATTTTGACGAGAAATGGAAATGGTCCGGAGAACTTTCTTACGAAGATCTTCAGGCCTACTCAGCCGAAATGCATATCGCTCTGGGAACGGAAGTACAGCTTTCTTCAGCTTCCACCCTCAGATTTGACTATGCGAATTTCAACGGTGTATATGAAGTGAATAACATGACCGCTCTCCTGCACGGCGCGAGTTTTGATTTCGATGATTTTAGTTTCAATCTGACCTATAATATATCGAAAGACGATGATTTCACCGTTCTCTACTCTGAAGGGTATTTGGGCGACGGTAATACCCGCCAGAAGGTGGCGGCCGGCGTAATGCACAAGATACGTGAAGGAACGCCTTTGATCCGGGTCGGAGGAGAGTTTGACTATTTGGGATTCTCAAAGTCGGCTACCTCTTTTTCCGCTATAGATACGACAGGGACGACTCCCGTTACCACTATCACGCCGTATTACTGGGCCCCCATGCCCTATTCCGAGTTATGCGCGGTCGGGACGCTTAACAGCAACAATGCCAACAGCCCCCTTTTCTACTTCGTGAAAGCTAAGATTTGCCAGGTGCTTGAAGCCCCCCAGATGGAGTACAGCCTTGAGGGGAACGGGTCGTATTACTTCTCGAAGAATCTTTCGGCGGAAGCTGCCATGGGGTTTGGGCGTGCTTTTTACGCGGGTAATAATTCTGTTTTTGCGTCTTTCCTTCTGGGGGTGAGATACCAATTTGAAAATTAAAATCGGCGACATGATACTGCGTACCCTTTTGATTCTTTTCGGCCTGCTCTTTGTGCTCTGGGTTACTTTTGCGTCACTGAACATCTATTATT
>Ga0209083_1001973_pt1 | contig 20883 bp, 21 predicted proteins | sample AM7aDNAmetaG_FD_184132 | JGI IMG/M metagenome (GOLD analysis project Ga0209083, IMG submission 184132) | Freshwater microbial communities from Finland to study Microbial Dark Matter (Phase II) - AM7a DNA metaG (SPAdes) (version 3) | ecosystem: Environmental > Aquatic > Freshwater > Lake ...
GATGTACCAGCGGTTTGACAGCCAGGTGAAAGACTACCGGTTGGAACCGCATCATTTGGTCGGCTACCACGGGAACTGGTACGTGCTGGCCACGAACGCCGCGAAGGACCGCACGGAAACGTTCGCGCTGTCCCGGTTCCGCTCGGTGGCGCCGAACGGCGGGCGATTCGTGCGGCCAGCGGATTTTGATCCGCGCGAAGTGATCAAAGATGGTTTTGGCATTTCCCGGGGCGAACAACCGCTGGCCGTCCGGTTACGGTTTTCCCCGCAGGTGGCGACCTACATCAAGGAGCGCCTCTGGCGTCCCTTGCAAACTATCCGGGAACGGCCCGACGGTTCGATTGATTTGGCCTTCACAACCACCGGCCGCCAAGAACTGGTGCGGTGGATTCTATCGTGGATGCCGGAGGTGGAAGTCCTTGGTCCGGTGGACTTGCGACGGCGCGTCCTTGAACGTTTGGAAACTGGCATTCACCGCCAGTTCCGCCGGTCAGCGGGGCGAGGTCTCTCCACAGCCCAGAAAACACCTCCGAGCAAGGGTGATCCGGGTGTGAAGAAGCAATTTCGACCAGTTCAATTCCTTCGGAAGCGGCGGTTAGACAGCGACACCATGCCGGCTACACCACTTCCCGCTCAATGCCGGTAAGGGTTTGCAGCCGGTCAGGCAGGTGGGCAGAGGAAAGGGTAAACTACCCTTGAGTTTTCGGACGGATGCCGGTATTAGTGTCGCATGAGCATCCAGCAGATTGAGGAAGCCATCAAGGAATTGTCCACCGAGGAAATTGCCGCTTTGCGCGCGTGGATTGAGGAATACTTGGAAGATGAGCGCGAGTTGACGGACGAGTTCACGGCCAGCATCGAACGCGGCAAGCGCGATCTTGCCGCCGGCCGAACGCGCGTCGGCACACCGACTGCGTGTCCGTGAGGCCGGCGCAAGAAGTCGATGCGCGGGAGTTTGAGGATCAAATGAAGACCACCATGTTCTGTGCCAGAACTACACTGTATCGATAACTCCCAGAGGGGCGTAGTCGGCCCAGACGGCGCGGTCGGGACACCGCGCCCTACCCCGGATTTCTCCGGTAGGGCAGGCTGTCCTCCTGCGGCGGATAAATCCCTAGCCCGCCGTTCGCATGGAAAATAATTCTTACCCGTGGATTTGGGACTACTCAGATGGCTCGACATTGCCGGTGATGCGCGGGTAAAATGTTCCTCATAAAATGAATCTGACTTTTTTGCTGCGCAGTTGCCGGTTGTTTGCCGATCTGGATGCGCCGGAGCTGCGGGACATTCAAGCGATCACGCTCCACCGTGAATATCGGAAGGGGCAGCTGATTTTCACGGAAGGGGAGGTCTCGCGGGGGTTCTGTGTGCTGGCGGCCGGGACGGTGAAAATCTACCGGCTCGGCCCCGATGGCCGCGAGCGCATCATCCATGTGGTGGCCGCGGGGGACTCGTTTGCGGAGGCGGCGATGTTTATGACGGCCTATCCGGCCACGGCCGAAGCCTTGAGCGCGACGACCGTGCTGTGGATTGAGAAGAACGGTTTCAAGCAATTACTGGGGCATGATTCGAAGCTGAGTTTCAAAATCATCGGTGCCCTGGTGCAGCGGCTCAATCATTTGCGCAATGTCTTGACCGATCTGACGTTGAAAGAAGTGCCGGCGCGATTTGCAAGTTACGTGTTGAGCCTGCCTGCTCAGCCGGGGCAGCCGATCCGCAGCAACATCAGCAAGACCACCCTGGCGCAGATGTTGGGCACCACGAAGGAAACTTTTTCGCGGTTGCTGGCCCGGTTGAGTCAGCATCGGGTGCTGACGTACCGGGGAAATCTGATTCGCGTCGGGAACCGGACCCGGCTCGAAAAAATTGCCAGCGGTGATGAGCGGATCTGACCGCCGGAGCCCTTGGGGAATGGTTTGAAATTAATTTCGACCCGGCGCCGCCCGGAGGGCCACGCTTCGTCGTGGCCGCAGTGATGAGACAAGCGGACGCGATGCTTCGCGGTTCAGGACAAGCTCCGCACATCCCGCCAATTTATGAACACGCTCTTAGTAGGGAGTGGCAACCGGCAGTCGGGAGACCGCAACGGAAGGAACGGCGCGGTCTGGAGACCGTCGCCGAACAGTGAAGGAACGGCGCCGAACAGTGAAAAGCCAGCGCCCGCTGGGCGCTTGGGGAAAGACTGGACGAAGGCCGAGGCAGTGGGTATGTTGCCGTCGAGATCAACGGATGGAGAAATGAATATGCAATCGATTCGTACTATTTTGAAATTGGCAGTGGTGACCGGGTTGACCGCGATGGTTTGGACGGGGTGCAGCAAGCCGGAGGAAACCACGCCGGCGCCGGCGCCGTTCGCCCCGAATAAGACCGAGCGCCCCAAGGAAAACACCAGCATTCCGGCCCCGTCGCCAGTGGTGAAGCCGGTCACTCAAAAGCCGGCTGCTGGGCTGCCGGAGACTGCAAAAGCCGATGCAGAGGAGGCAACTCCGACGGCACCGGAATTGGAAAAAGCTTATCTGGCAAATCCGGACTTTACCGAACGGGTCCAGGTAATTTTTCAGTTGAGCGATCTCGGTTCCGCCGATGCCCTGGCGACGTTGGGGCGGTTATTTCAAAAAGAACAGGACCCGGATTTGCGGGTTCAGGTTTTGAATTCACTGTTCGACATTGAAGGGCATGACGACAAGAAGGCGGCGCTGCTTGCGGCGGGCGTGGCCACCAACCAGCCGAAAGACGTTCGGGACGCCGCGATTGATGCATTGGGCGATATCGAAGCGAAACGCGCGGTGCCGATCCTGCAATCGTTGCTCAGTGATCCGGACGAGGATCTCCGCGAGCATGCCAAGGATATCATCGAGCAGCTCCAGACCCAGGACGCCCAGCAAAAGTAGGAGCGAGGTACTTCACTCCTCACAGAACCTGCGCCAGGATTGGTCGGGCTGAGGAGTAACGATGCAGTGGAACTGGTAGGGCGGGCTGTCCCTAGCCCGCCGTCCTGCGGTTTCCAGTCGATCCACACCGGCCGAATCGGTTCACTTTGGTGCTGGAACAGTTGTTCCGCCGCATCTGCCAAACCCGCAGTGGCGCGGTGGGGACACCTCGCCCTACCACACTCAGGCAACATCCAACCGAATGGTTCTGGCTGAGGAGGAATCATGCAGTTGAACACGGGCCATTGATGGGCTGCGGCCGTAGTGGGACAGGCGGGACGCCTGTCCCACTAATATGAAATGCAATCGTTCCGGCTGAGGAACAATGAAGTTGGAAGATGGCGCTTGGGGCGTGACGGGTTGACCTAGCCAGCTGGCTGTGATCGCCCCTCCGACCAGGGTTGAGCCGGTTTCCCACCCGGACGAAGCGGTTTGGCTAATCTGGTTTGACGAACTTGCGCGGGGCCGCCAGCTTGATGAGCTTCATTTCCTGAGCCGTCAGATCCAGAAGCGCAATGGCGAGTCGCATGGTGCGGCGCGCCCGCAAATACAGGTACCCGGTCGCAACCGCCACCAGAATCCAGGCGGAGAACACCCAGCCCGGATGGGGGGCCGCGTGCTGGGTGACGAACACGAACAATGCCACAAACGAGACCACGGCCCAGAAAAACACCTTGGCCACGAGGGTCCAACCCGTGCTCAGCCGGGCGCGCAGCAGCCGCTTGTTGCCCCCGTGATTCTCGGCAACGGTGTTGACTGTGACTTTGGTAAATCGGTCGCCGAAAATAGTGACGTCGTACTCGTCCCAACCGCTATCGGCGCTCGCCTGCCACTGATCGCGGTCGAGCACTTCCAGGAGCTTGGTCAGGAATTCAAAGCGCTCAATCCCGGCTTCATTCCAATAGTTAACCGTGTAGACATTTTTTACGTCGTCATACAGTTCCGCCATGGCGCTGACATTCGTGCGAGCTGCGGTGGGGGTTTCTGACCGGCGCAGCCGATGTGCATACCGTGGCCAGCCGCGCGCAATGGGCTGCAGCAGATAGAGCAGGGCAACCAGCGGACGGGACCAGCGCTTGCGTTGCCAGACCGGCAGGTCCACGGTTCCGGCCGCGCCAATGGCGACGACCAGGCTCGCGGCAAACGTCAAGAGCGGTAGCGGCCACAAGGCCGGCCAGAGCAATGTCAATAACACGCCGCCCAATGTGATCAGCACGTGCCACTCCAAACTCGTGACGAGGGTTGCCAGACCTGCGGGCTCCGGTGTGTAGAGCGTCTGAAAGAGGCCGCTGCCGAAGACGCCGTGATAAATCACAAATCGACCAAACCAGCCCGAGGCGCGCCCGGGGTTGTAGATCCGCCCGCGCCAGCGCATTCCGCCGAGGTTGTTGAAATATTCCGGGTGTTTGTACCGGAGCATTGCTTCCGCAACCCCATAGCCGCGCTGCTGTTTCAAGTAGGCACTGGTGGTGTGGCGCCGGTAATGCCAGACAAAACCCGCATGAGAGAAGGCAATCTTCCGGCCGCGCTGGAGTAGTCGCCAGCAGACGTCCACGTCATCGCCGGCCGCCCGGTAAATCGGGTCGAAGCCTTCGATCTCGTCGAGTGCCCAGCGCCAGAAAGCCATGTTGCAGCCGGGAATGTGTTCCGCGTTGCGGTCGTCCAGCATCACATGGGCGGGTCCGCCCGGCGCGACCGCGACCACGCCCGCCACCCAGTTGTCTTCCACGGGTGGGAAATTATGGCCGCCAATGGCGCTGGCATCAGTTTTGAGCAAATCGCCAACGAGATAATACAGCCAGTCTTCATCCGCCCGACAATCGCTATCCGTAAACGCCACAATCGCACCGGTCGAGGCCTGAATGCCGGTGTTGCGGGCGTTCGAGAGGCCGTGATTGCTTTGGTGAATCGTGTGGACCTCGGGAAACTGCGCGGCAATTTTCGGCGTATCATCGGTCGAGCCATCGTTCACCAGGATGACTTCGTAATTCGGGTAATTCAGATGGCGGAGGGAGTTCAGGCAGGCCGGTAAGGTGCGGCCGCCGTTGTAACTGGCGACGACCACGCTGACTTTGGGATAGTCCGCCAGCGGGAAACAGGGGACATGCCCAAATTGCTCAGCGACGGCAGCGAATGACGCTTTCGGTTGGCGCGCGCGGTCGGTCAGCCCGAAAAACCAGTTGTCAATCTGGTGGCCGCCGGTATGCCAGTCGTCTGTGAAGGCGAAAATAAACGTGCCGGCCAGTCCGGCGCGAAAAGCGATTTCGATGTGGCTGCTGAGGAATTGGGCTTTGGCCGCCTCGCCTTCCCGCTGCGAATCCATGCCGAATTCGGCCAGAACGAGCGGCTTGCCGCCGGCCTGGCTCTGGAGCCGGTCGAGGTAATTCTCAAACGGTTTCGGGTCGTGGAGATAAACGTTGAAGCTGACGAAGTCGAGACTTTGCGGCCGGAGAAACTCGGTGGGCGGGAAATTGACGAACGTGACGAGCCGGTGCGGGTCGACGGATTTGACGATGCCGGCGAGTTCGTCGAGGAAGTTTTCAATTTTTCGCGCGCCATACCAGCGGGCGATATCTGGTGGGATTTCATTGGCGAGCGTGAGGGCGAAGACCGCCGGGTGGTCGGCGGTGGCCTCGGCGGCGCGTCGCGTGGCGTCCCGGGCAAAGGCTTTGGATTCGTCGTCATCGAGGAAGCAGGTGTGCTTGGGCCAGTAATAATCCACCAGCACCTTCAACTCGAAGCGGAGTGCCAGGTCGAGGAACCAGCGGGGCGGGATATGATAAACGCGGACGCAGTTGGCGTTGAGCTGGCGGATGAGCGCAAAATCTTTTTCGACCTGTTCCGGATAGGGGAAGGTGCTGCCCCCGACATCGGGTTTAAACGGCCCATAGGTCACGCCTTTCGGATAAAACTTCTTGGCGCCGACACGGAAAAATTTACCGTCCGTCACGACGCGCTCGGCTGGCGGCACGTTCGTAAGTTGAATCGGCAATTCCGGTTGCGGTCCGGTCATGGTTTGCGAATTTGGCACGATTAGCTTGTATTCGATGACTGCGGCGGTGTCTTTTACCTCAGTCCCGGCTTTGTAACAGAAAGCTTCCGAACCGTCAATCTACTGCCGGCCCGGCGGGGCCGGTGGCCAGCGGTCAGACACGGTAATTGCAGGTCGGTCACCCCTGCCTTCCTGGCGAGATTCGGCAGCTCGAACGGGTGGGAGGAACCGGGGGGCTGGTTCGTCGGTTTTATTACCACCTTCATAAGAGCGTGTTTTAAAATAGTGGAACGGGCGTCTCACCCGTTTGTTTGGTCTGAATGCCCAATCGACAGGCGGGACGCCTGTCCAACTGTGCAGCTAAACGGGCGAGACGCCCGTTCTACTATTTGCCCGTAATCGAATTTCAAAACACCGTCTTAGACCGCTGGGCGGGCCGATTGTTCATGAGTTGTTCAAGAGTTGTTCATGAGCTTGCGGTGGGGCTGCGGTTCGGCGTAGTCTGGCCGGCATGTTTGATTTACAGCCGTGGCAGTGGGGATTGGTCATGATGGGGGCGCTCCTGGCAGGTGTGTCCAAGACCGGGATTACCGGGTTGGGCGTGCTGACGGTCGCCCTTTACGCCAACGTCCTGCCGGCGCGCCAGTCGACCGGGATTATTTTGCCGATGCTGGTGTGCGCGGATGTCGTGGCGGTGGCGGTGTACCGTCGGCATGCCGTGTGGGGGCATTTGTGGGGATTATTTCCATGGGTCATGACGGGAGTGGTGGTCGGTTATCTGGCGATGGGGCATATTAACGACGCGCAGGTCCGCCACGGGATCGGCGTGATCCTCCTGGTGATGGTGGGACTGCATTTCTGGCACCGGCAAAGTCGCGGGGCGGAACCGATCCCCCAGGCGCTCTGGTTTACGGGTCTGACCGGACTGCTGGCGGGATTCACGACGATGATGGCCAACGCGGCCGGGCCGATCATGATTTTGTATCTGCTGGCCATCGGCTTGCCAAAAATGGAATTTCTCGGGACCGGTGCGTGGTTCTTTTTGATCGTTAATTTATTTAAAGTTCCCTTTAGCTACCACCTCGGCCTGATCACGCCAGCCACGCTCCAATTCAATGCGCTGCTCTTACCGGCTGTGCTGGCCGGGGCACTGGTGGGGCGCCGGATTGTGCCGCACATCAATCAAGCCTGGTTTGAGACGCTGGCGTTGGGGTTGACGCTGGTGGCCGGTGTGCGTCTCTTATTTTGACGGGCAGCCCCGGTTCATCTGTAGATTTGGTGGCGCAACGTCCGCTTGACTCGGCCGTCGGCCTCGGAAAGAATCCTGGCATGAGTTGGAATGTCTTTGTGGCCCGGCGGATTCCGGCCGTTAGCCTGGAATATTTGAAACAACAGTGTCGGCAGGTGGATCAGTTCGATGAGGAATTCGCCATGCCGTCTGCCGCATTCAGGCAAGCCGCTGCGGGCCGCGAGGGTTTGCTGGTCATGGCCAACGACCGGGTTGATGCGGCGCTCCTGGCGGCGGCCGGCCGTCAGCTGCGGGTGATCTCCAATTTCGGGGTTGGCTACAACAATATCGATGTGGCCGAAGCCCGGCGGCGCGGGATCGCTGTCACGAATACGCCAGGCGTGCTGACCGAGGCGACCGCCGACCTGACGTGGGCGTTGTTGCTGGCGGTGACCCGGCGGATTGTCGAAGGCGATCGGCTGGCCCGGACCGGTCAGTGGCAGGGTTGGTCGCCGACGCAGCTCTGCGGTGCGGATTTTGCCGGCAAGACGCTCGGAATTGTCGGCGCCGGCCGGATTGGCGCGGCCGTGGCCAAACGCGCGGCGGGTTTTTCACTGCGGGTATTGGGAATCAACAGCCGCAGTCCCCGGGCGGAATTTGAGCAGTTGCTTCACGAATCTGATTTCATCACGGTCCACGTCCCGCTGACGGATGCGACCCGGCATTTATTTGGCGAAAAAGAATTTCGCCAGATGAAGCCGACGGCGTATTTCATCAACATGGCACGCGGCCCGGTCCACGATGAGTCCGCGCTGGTCGCCGCGTTACGGCAGGGGTGGATTGCTGGCGCGGGATTGGATGTATACGAACAGGAGCCGCAGATTGATCCGGGGTTGCGGACGCTTGATAACGTTGTGCTGCTGCCGCATCTCGGGAGCGCGGCGACGGAAACGCGTCAGCGCATGGCGCGCATGGCCGCCGAAAATTTGGTGGCAGTCCTGGCGGGACGGCCCTGCGCAAATATCGTGAATGCGTGAGCACGGAAAGTGGAACGGGCGTCCCGCCCGTTCATTCGGTAATCGATGAAAAATCAACGGACGAGACGCCCGTTCCACTATTTTCAAACACGCGGAGGACGGTCACTCGCGTTCGACGGGATTGGTCAGGGCGCCGATTTTTTCGATTTCGACGGTCACCGAATCGCCGGGCTGGAGCCAGGCCGGTGGTTGGAGGGCCATGCCGACGCCCGCGGGTGTGCCGGTCAAGATCACCGTACCGGCCAGGAGCGTGGTGCTGCCGCTGAGAAACTCGATCAAGGTTGGGACATCAAAAATCATATCGCGCGTGTTGGAGCTTTGCCGGACCGTCCCATTGACGAGCGTGCGAATGGCGAGCGCATTCGGATCCGGAATTTCGTCACGGGTGACGAGGCAGGGACCGAGCGGCGCGAAGGTGTCGAAACTTTTCGCGCGGCACCACTGGCCGCCGCCCCAGCGTTTCTGCCAGTCGCGGGCGCTGACGTCGTTCGCGCAGGTGTAGCCCAACACATAATCCAGTGCGTTCCGCCGGGCAACATTCCGACAGGTCTGGCCGATGACCACGGCCAATTCGCACTCGTAGTCCACCTCGGTGCTCGGCAGATGAGTCGGGAGGCGGATGGGGTCACCGGGATTTTGCAGGGCGGTAATGGACTTGAAAAAAAGGACCGGGAAGTCCGGAATCTTGGCGTGAGTCTCGGTGGCGTGCTGGCGGTAGTTCAGCCCGATGCAAAGCAGCGCCGCGGGGAGGACCGGGGCAAGCAGCTTATGGATATCCGCCGGTTCGTTCGTGACCGAAAACTTGCCAAAAATGTCGCCAGAAATCTTGCGGGTATCGGTCGCAAAGCCCGGTTGACCCTGCGAATCCAAATACCGAATGATTCTCATTGGAGTCGTCCGCCAACCGAACGGTCAAGAGGGCGGGAGCCGGTTAGGCGGCTTTCAACACGCGGCCGCTTTTGATGCACTTGGTACAGGCTTTGATCTTCTGGTGGGTCTTGCCAACCAGTGCGTGAACCACTTGGAGATTGGGCTTGAACAGGCGCGGTGTGATGGCAGTCACGTGCTGACCGATGCCGCCGGTTTTCTTCGCTTGACCGCGTCGGAGGATCGAATTTCCACGAACTTGGCCTTTACCGCAAATTTCACAACGTCGAGACATAACTGGTTTGCTCCGTTTCTTTAAGGTCGCAAACAATAGCGAATCAGCGCGGACAACGCAAGGGGATTCTTCCTGTCCAAATCCACGGGTAAGAATTATTCTCGGTGCGAACGGCGGGCTCGGGCCTTCGCCACGCCGAAGTGGCTATGGCCACGCAGGCGGGACAGCCCACCCTACCGGGAACATCCGAGGTAGGCGCGGTGTTCCAACCGCGCCGTCTGGGCCGACTCGACCCACCGGGAGTTATCGATACACTGTAGTTTTGGCACGGAACGTGGGGGTCTTCTTTTTGTTGAGGAGATTAACCGGTTTGAAAAATTAGCCGAGGATCAGGGTCCTGTGATTGTACTGCTGCGTCAGTGACGGCTGGAATCGGCACGTCGCCGCGCTCGTCAGAGCGTGGTCCGCGCATCAGCTCAAAGCGTGGTGCCACCCCGACCCCGGGTCGGGGCTACAGGACGCCCCTCGTCACTGACGCATTACCCGCGATTATGCCGTGAGGAGTTCACCATTGGCGGGTGGTAAAATTACAGCACTGCAATGAAATCTTCCCGACTCACACCGGCTTGGCGCAGGACACTTTGCAGCGTTTTGGTGAGGATCGGGTTGTGATTCGGAAGCGTGATCCGCACTTCGCCTTTGGCCATGCGAATGTGCGAACCTTCCTGGTTGGTGACGATAAATCCGAGTCGCCGTAACGCCTTGACTGCCTCAGCGCCGGAAACATCGCGGGGAAATTTCACGCGACAGCCAGAACGGGGTCGGTGACGAAGTGCAAACGAATCATGCGCGGCGCTTTCGCGCTTCCAAAGTGGCATTGGACAGCATCACGAATGTTCACTTGGAGTTCAGTCAGGTCCTTGCCTTCCGTGGTGATACCACCTTTACCTTGTGGCGCATCCCACGAAGCGACATACCCGCCACTGTCTTCATCGCGTTCAACTGTCAGGGTGATTTCCTTCATGCACGTTTACCTTACGTCAACTCGGCGCGCCTCTCAAGCTCTGTTTCGGGCAAATTGGGTGCCATTGGCAGGCGGCTTGGCGGTGACATCAAACGTCATCCGTTTCGCCATGGCTACGCTGTGTTCATCCCGCAAAACGTCGCGAGGCGCATCGCGGCATTGCCGCCATTCCACTGCCTCGGCCGGTAGGAACGCCCTTCCGGGCGCGACCGGTAGACGTGAATCATCAGGGATCGCGCCCGGAAGGGCGCCTACGGCGGCAATACCAAGATGCGCCCGACGTCGTGTGTCCCTCTTTGGTGTTGAGTCGGGCCACATTCTGGCGTAGATCTTTCGAGTGTGGGTGCGCCGCGAGACAGCCCTTTGCTCCCGTAGCTCAGATGGATAGAGCGTCGGTTTCCTAAAGCTCCCAGGTCATTTTAGCTGGTTTCATCCGATTTCATCCACGCTCATCTCGACCAATGGAATCACGCCTTTGCTGCACTTCGGGTTTAATCTGACGTAATCCCACTTCAGCCCATTTTTGCCGAAAAGGTTGCAACAAAAGGTTGCAAGTTTTCTGCTACCGTTACAAGGTGATCTATTCGCTCCCAACCTCAAGCCGCTGGCTGCGCCATCAGGACTGGAAAAGGCAAATTATACAGTTGAAAATAACTTTAATTCACAACCATGAAAATCGTTCTCCTTATCTGCATGCTCGGATTGGTTAGTCAATGTTTGGCAAATACTAATCAATTCGACATACCAATTGAGACTTTCTTGTCACAGTCAGATCCGGCAATTGCATTGGAGATTAAACTCGCCTCGCCTGAGAAGCGGTTAAAGATTATTCAAGAGCTACGTCGAATTGCGGCTTGTGATACGTGCGGTCGCCAAGTTGACGCGAAAGCACTATTATTTCGTTATGGTGACCCGATCACTATATCAAATGTATTCTCGCAATTCCGTAATCCGCAAACACAGGACAGCGCGGCTGACTTGATTAGCGGACAAGGGAGTCTTGAAATGCTTCCCCTATTAGCAGCAGAGATGTTCTTTGAAGATCCGCCCCCGCCAGTGGTGCTCACAAGGAAAAACCCTCGATCATTCGAGGCGTGCAGAATGTTTTACGGCTTCCTAAGTAACACTAATTTTACAGTTGATGTTCGACACTGGATTATTGAGGTAGGTTATCAAAGCCCTGCAAAGTTTCGCGAAGAAATGCGGCGCTGGTGGAAGGAAAATCAAGCGATGTTTGCCAAACATGATTACCGCGCTGTTCGTCCTCCTATCGGTTGGAAGCCATTCTACAACGCTGTGGGGGAGCGCCCGCCGACGAATGCGACTGAGAAGATGACCCCATCAAACTAGGTGCGGTCATGATTCAGCCGTCAGGTGCCGATCCTGTCCATCAATGACCAGCCGCAGACCGTAACCTATCTGCGACTGAAGTCAAAGTCGGTTCGTTTGCTCGATCCTCAATAAGGAATCGCCTCAATTATTTGAGGCAATACCGGCGGGGTCCAGATTTTAATCCCTCGCGCATTGTCCACCCAGCGAGCGAAATTCCGTAGTGCATCTTGCAGAATACCGTAGCTTTGCTCCCGGGTCAGCCCCACGTCGCCCCGGCGCAACCGCCGGTATTCATCGCCCAGCCAACTCCGGACCACAATGTCTTTGACCCGCGTCCATATCGCATCCCCAAACGTCGCCCATAGTCGTTTCCCCTTGAGGCATCCCGCCCGGACTTCTTTGCTCAGATACTTTGCCAGGTAATCCGCCACCCACTTTCCGCACCGCTTTACATGAATCCGCCCGAACCCATGCCGGAGCGCAATCGCCCGGACGATCTGGACCGGCAAAAACCGATTCGCCAACCAGTGGACATGCAGCCCGTGCTCGTCGTGCAGCTCATACACCCGCACCCCATAAACCTTCAATTCCCGGACCAGCTCCTTGGAGAACGCCGACCACCGCTTGGACGCCTCTTTGACCGTCAGCACTTTCACAAATGTTGAAGTCCAAAAATACACCCCCGACTCCGCCCCCTCAAACAGCCGTTCGACGTTGAATTTGAATGCGATCCGCGATTTCTGATTGCCCATTTTCTCTCCCCCTTGGAAAATTGTTTCTTCTTATACAAGGTTAGGCGGGGCGGCGGCGGCGCGGGGCGCTGAAGCGCCCCGCCTCCGCCACCCTCCCCGCGTTCACTTCTTGCCACCACCTTCCACCTGGGGCTGACTACGCAGCGCCGCCATATCAGCGCCCCCGCAGGTGAATTTCTTGATGCCTTTTTCGATCTCCACCCCACGCGGCTCGACCACAATCCGCATCCCCGGAATCAGCCAACACTGGTTCGTGTACTGCTCCGGGGTGGTGATGGTGCGGTCAATGCGCTCTTGCAGGTGGATGGTTTCCAATCCAAACGGGCCGCGCACTTCGACCGAATGCACGACTTTCACGTAGGATTCCTTTTTCCCGGACTCCTTGTCCAGGTACTCGACTAACGCCACTGCCGATCCCCGATACTCGCCCACGAGGAAGTGACCGCCACCGGTCGCCACGCGTTTGAGGAAGGTTTCGGCAGTTACTTCCGGTACTGATGGAGCATTCATAGCTCGATCCTTTCTGAAGTTTCCCGCAGAAACCGCTCAATCTCCCAAACCGGATAGAGTGGGCGCCGCGTCGCTCGGGACGGACGCAACAATCCTCGTTTTGTGAGACGGTCAATAGTGACCGGCGCGACCCCGAGAACCGTAGCGGCCTCGGTACGAGTCAGCGCCATTTTCGGCAGATCGCTGCGTGAAGAAACGTTCATGCGCGCACAGTAGGCCGATCCGCCAATAGCGAATAGGAGCCACAGAAAGAAATCCTGTGTCCTATTTATTTGCTTTCGATTTCCAACTTCGGAGGTCGGACAGCAAAATGTAATTGCTCAAGACCGTCGGAATCTGGGGTGTCTTTTTTACTGACCCCACCGGACGGCCAGCGGCTGCACCAGGGTTGTATCCATGGCGCTGGCACAAATGCTTCAATCGATCCTCGTTGCCCACTCGTCCCACTCCAAATCGTTTTTCAAACCACGCTCGCAATTCACCGAAATTCTTAAATTCGTCAACGGTCCGCCAGTTCATTATCATCAAGGCATATATTGTCGATGGGGTAACCGGTTCGCTGGTCGCTTTCTCATGGTGGTAGCGCCCGTCTTCATTGAAGATCTTCCGTTTTCGAGCGCGGGAGTACGAATCAAAGAACTCATCTTTCTCACCCTGGTCGCGCAGTTTCCCGGCTTCAGCTACGATCCGTTCACAAATCTTTAGCTTACGGTCTCCCACCACCGAGAAAATATCCAAAAATTTCTGCGCCTTTACCTTGAGCGCGCGGATTTCGTCTTGCTTGGTGCGTTGTTCCTTACTCCAGAAAGCCATTTGTTGTTTCGTCAGGGTCCCCAGAATCTTTTGGCTAAGTTCGCGGTCTTTTTTTTCCAAGACCTCTAGCGCTTTAGAAATTCCAGTCGTTGCTGATTTCAGAAGAACTTCGGTATGCCCAACAATCGCGGCTAGAAATGCTGGTCCACTCTGATAATCATTCTCAATTCGCACACCGAGCCCGGTCACTCGAAAAATTTCCACCATCATCATGACGACCCAGCGCGGACAATCATCGTTCAGTGCGAATTCCTGAATGGCATATTTTTCAGCTTGGCCAAGCCAGTTTAACCCCTTGTGCACCCAGAGCGGCCATGTTTTCGGGAAAACATCTGACACGGATTCCCGCTTCGTTTTCTGCCGATTTATCTTTTTTGCGGGTTACATCAGGTTTATTCACGAGCTCAATCCAAAATTGTTAGCGCGTTTTTCCGTGAGGATGCCGCTCGGCCTGGCGGTGCAGCGCTCATGCCGAGAGGAGTTCCATGAATTGCCGGGGCGGGAGAATGCGGATGCCGTGAAAATCTTTCAAAACGAGCAGGTCATTATCGCCGGTTACGATAATATCGGCCTTGGCCGCCAGCGCAGTGGCCAGCACCACATCATCGTCGGCGTCGCGGCAGACTGGCTTGGGAAGGGCAGGGGGGACAACGAACTCACACAGTTCCACAAAGGATGCCAAAGCGGCGTGGGTGCCTGGGCCGAGTTTGAATTTCCGTTTCAGCGTGGTTTCAAGTTCGGCTTGCAACGGCGCGGACCAGATGATCTCACACGCACCAGCGGCTTCATCCACAATGTCCTCACAGACTCCTTTTGCAGTGAAGGCCGAGTAAAGAACGTTCGTATCAAATAAGATTCTCACGAGATGATTTTGAAGACGTCCTCATCCGTGTAGATGCCATGCGCCCGAGCCTGCGGCACGAGTTCACGCCGGGCAGCTTGGAGGGACCGCCGGAATAAGGCTACCTTGACCGAGCGCCGGACGAACTCACTGGCGGTCACGCCCTCGGCTTTGGCCATTTTGTTGAGGCTGCGCCGGAGATCATTCGGGAGACTGATGGTTAGTGTTTCTCGCATGGTGTAAGACAATATAACACAGTCAGCGCATGGTCAAGTGGCGCCACTCAAGCTCCGCTTTGGGCAAACTGGGTGACATTGGCCGGCGGCTCAGCGGTGGCATCAAACGTCATCCGTTTGGCCATGGCCGCGCTGTGTTCATTCCGCAAATGCCCATAGGTCTTCGCCACGAGGATGCCGCCGTCTTTGTGGCCCAGCCAGCCGGCAATCACTTTGAAATCAATCCCGGACTCGATGGCGTTGCTGCAAAAGAAGTGCCGGCAGGTGTGGTTGGTATATTGCGGCAGGCCAGCATGATTGCAAGCGGTCGCAATCGCTTTGCGGGCGTTCCCGATCTGAAACACCTTGTCCGCAGGTGGGGGAGTGACCGTCAAACGCTCCCGGATGGCCAGCAGCAGCCGTTCAAACGCGGGAAATAATGGAACCGTGCGGTCTTCGTGATTTTTGGTGCCAAGCTCCCCACCGGTGACCGTGAAAGATTTCAGGTCAAAGTTCACGTCGCACCACTGCAATTCTGTGGCCTCACCCAGCCGCATGCCGCTGTAGGCCATGCCTTCGGTGAGATCGGCACTGGGCGAAGCATCGCGAGTAACCGGATGGCGCATGGCTGCGATCATGGCGCGGAACTGTTCCCGGCTGGGAATGGTGATATTCCCCTTCGGTTGCTTCTGCCGACGAATGGCACGGCCTGGGTTTTCCAGAATGATGCCCTCCGCAATGGCGTAGTTCAAAATCTGAATCAAGGTTTCCCGCTCGATGTTGAATGTTCGGGCGGCGATCTTGGCGGTGCGGCGGGCCGCCCAATCCTTGACGCAGGTTTCGGTAACACTGCGGACAGTCCCAACGAAGTACGGCTTGATTTGCCCAACCGCAGTCTCGCGACGGAGCTTGCTGGACGGTTTGAGACGGCCCCCAATCGTGCCCAACCACCGGTCGGCAAAATCGGCAAAGATAGCGTTGCGCCCCTCTTTGGTGTTGAGCCGGGCCACTTTCTGGCGTACATCTTCCAAGCGACGGCGGGCCAGTTCTTTGTCAGTCGTTTTCAGGCTCTTCTTTACCTGCCGCTGGCCACGCGTGAAGATGCCATAGAAAACACCGCTAGTAATCGACCGGTAAAGGCAGGAGATGTTGGTTTTTTCGAGAACCTGACCTGTTGGGATCGTTTTCATGATGCAAACATCCTACAGGTTACAACAAAAAGTTACAAGTACAATTTTAAGGCAGAGCAATAAGTGAAGATTAGCCAATAAAATCAAGCCTTTGCTCCCGTAGCTCAGATGGATAGAGCGTCGGTTTCCTAAACCGCAGGTCGCCAGTTCGACTCTGGCCGGGGGCACCATTTTAATTAGTTGTAATATAGACGCTTACAGAAGTTTTCTTTTCCCTCCAAACCATGTGGAAACCGTTCCCGTGGCAATGCCGTGGCAATTGGAAGGCAAAACTTCGCTGTGAACATTGGCGGTTGCATGGGGATTAGGCGAGTTGCGGAGCCGGTTTGACAACGGCTTCGACTGCCGGTTCAGCAGGTTGCTTGGCAGGTTCTTCAACTGGCTTTTGTTGATCCCCGCTGAAAAAATCGAACTTAATCCGCGCCATCTGCCTCGCTCGGAACTCCGGCGGCAGATGTCCATAGACTTGGTCAATCATCTGCGTCGAAGAATGCCCCGCCCATTTTGCGATGGTGAAAGTATCGACGCCGGACATGATTGCCTTGGAAATAAAATAATGGCGCAGGTCGTAGGAACGAAATTGAGGAATACCGGCCGCGGCGCGGGCGCGTTCAAAAGAACGTTTGAAACTTTCCGCCCGTTGCTCGGGATGGTCGGGGTAATAGAAGACCCATTGGTAGGGAGTCCCTATGAGCGCAATTTATGCAACTGGGGTTTGGAGTCAGTCATTCGGGAAAAGGAAACCAAAACCGCATCCGCTACCCCGTTCGATTTCAAATCATTCGCAACAGAATTTCGGGAATTGTCCAACCGGCATCAAATCAAACTCGTCAGCGTCGGAGCCATGAGCGGGCTGGATTCGGGCGGAAGTGGGACGACATGGCTGGCGATTTGGGCGGATGGGAACGAGAAATGAAAACCCGAGCGGGGCGTTTCTGACGGGGATTTTTCCAGCGGGGATGTCGTGCCGGGGTTTGAAACGTCACAAGAAAACCGTTTGACTCCCAGCGGTGCTTGCTCTACCGGTCAACAAAAGGAACAACCAATGGCAAAAATCCCGAAAGACGTGCAGGAGTTTGTAAAAGGAAAAATGGCGTGGGTCTCGACCGCAACGCTGGACGGCATTCCCAACGCGACCCCCAAAGGATCGGTGCGAGTGCTCGACGACGAATACATGGTCTTCGCCGACTTGTTTTCCTGCAAGACCCGCGAAAACTTGGAGAAGAATCCTCGAATCGCTGTCACCGTTATTGATGAGAAGACTTACAAGGGATACCAGATCAAGGGAACGGCAGAACTGCTGACCGCTGGTTCGCTCTACAACGAAACGGTGGAACAGTTAAAAAAAGCCCCGATGCAACTGCCCCTGCCCAAGTATGTCGTCAAGATCAAGGTCGATTCGGTCTACGATCAATCTGTTGGCTCCGAAGCAGGAAAGCGGGTCGTCTGACGCCCCGGGTGGGGTTGCTGGGGAAAATAGTATTTTTTATTCCTTCTTCGTTCCCCTGCCGAACTTGCTGATTTACTGAAAGCAAGTCATGTCATATTGTTGATGAGCAATCCCCCTGTCGATTAACGTTGGGCATTGCTGACAATGAAACGACGACTTGTAGAACAACTGACGCTTTTTGCCAGCGTCCTGAAATGGAGCATCTACGGCTCCATTGTCGGGGCGGTTGTCGGGCTGAGCACAGCGGCGTTCCTGAAATCGCTGACATGGGCAACGGGATTTGCTCAGCATTACCCTTATTACTTTTGGGCGTTGCCGGTCACGTTGCTCGTTAGCAGTGCCCTCGTTTATTGGCTGGCTCCCGAAGCGGAAGGGCATGGCACGGAACGGGTCATCGCCGCTCTCCATGACAAAATGGGGCGGATTCCCCTGATGGTTGTTCCCATCAAGTTGGTCGCAACCGTCATTACGCTTGCCAGTGGCGGCTCGGCAGGGAAAGAGGGGCCCTGCGCCCAGATTGGCGCAGGGCTGGCGTCAGGGATCGCAAGTTTGGCGAGGTTGCCAGATGTTGACCGGCGTAAATTAGTCATTTGCGGGGTCAGTGCCGGATTTGCTTCCGTTTTCGGAACGCCTGTTGCTGGGGCTTTGTTCGGGGTTGAGGTTTTATTCCTTGGGCAACTGCTTTACGACGTATTGCTCCCATCCTTCGTGGCAGGGATTACCAGCTATCATGTTTCCCATGCACTGGGGGTTAAATATTTTTATCACCCCATCGATTCCATCCCGTTGTTTAGCGAAAAAGTATTCGGGCAAGTCATTTTGTTGGGCGTCTGGGTCGGCATTGGGGCGTTGTTGCTCATTGAGGGGTTGTCGCTCGGGCATCGGTTGTTCAAAAAGTTCCGCTGGTGGAAACCGCTCAACGCCGCCGCCGGAGGAATTGTTGTGGCTGGCGTTGGGGGATTGATTTCGACTCGCTACTTGGGGTTGGGCTTGGACACCATCGAAGATGGTTTGGCTGGGAAGATTTTGCCCAAGGCGGCGTTTCTTTGGAAGACGCTTACGACTTCGATTACGCTCGGTTGCGGAGGTAGCGGCGGCATCGTGACGCCGATATTTTTTCTCGGGACGGCGGCAGGTAATTTATTCAGCAATCTGTTTGGGCTGGGCAACGTTGCTACATTTTCGGCAATTGGCATGGTGGCGATGTTGGCTGGGGCTGCGAATACTCCAATTTCGGCATCCGTCATGGCGATTGAATTGTTTGGTTCCGGCATCGCCCCATACGCCGCCATTGCTTGCGTCGTCAGTTTTCTGATGTCAGGGCATCGTAGCGTTTATCCGAGTCAGGTCTTGAGCATTCAGAAAAGCGAGTCCATCGAAGTGGAAACAGGCAAGCCGATTGGCGAAGTTCAAGGCGTTGGAAACAGCGAAGGGATCAACTTGCCGAAAAAAATTTGGACGCATTGCCTGTCGCTGTTCCGTCGCCGATAATTCCCCGCCAGTTTCCTCCCCCCTGTTCCCCCGCCTGCCCCCGCCCAGTTCCCAATGGCAGTTCAGGACTGAACGGACATTGTTGGCGACGACCAGATTTATGGGGTGGGGATTGGGGGGATTAAAGCGGATGGTTTGATGCCTTCCTTCCACCAAACATCGCCAACTCGAAGATTTTGAAGAAGCAGTCCACGTCCTGAAACCCAATTTGTCGGAGCCATTCGCGATGCAAATCCACAGGTGCAAGAATGTTTTCCTTCTTGTCGGGACGACTGTAGTAAGTCGCCTCGATTTCTTGCCTCGTTGTATTGGGTTTAGTGCTCTTATGGAACCGAAGCAGATGATCAACAAAAAAGTCGTCAAACATCTTCGCACCCGAATCTGTCGCCGACGCAACATGTTCAAGGTTCAGGAAGACGCCCCCCGGAGCGAGATTGCCATAAATTTCGGCATAGAGCGTCTTCTTGCGGGCATCCGGCTGGTGGTGGATGGCGAACCCCGAGACAACAACATCGAAGGGGCTTTTGTCCGCTACAGCCTCTAAGCAGCAAGAATGAGAGACAGTTCCTCGGCTCTCCAATTTTGTGTCCCGCCGAGTTCCAACCGCCCAGTTCTACCCGCAGGACATCCGCCCACGGGGAGCCCGCCGTTCGCTTCGAAAATAAATCTTAGCCGAGGATTTGGGGCTGTCCATCCCTGTTGACACTTTCACCACCTCACGCTACGAGTGCTAACCAATGGTTATGTCTGCGCCACCGCTGCGTGAATTAATTGTATCCACCAAGAGCCATTTGGACATCGGGTTTACCGAGCCCGAAGCCAAGGTTCTGCATGACGCCTGTCGGTGGCTGCTGCCGCTGGCTGCGGCGCAGGCCCGGCGGATGCGTGAGAATGGCGATGGATTCTGTTGGGTGGTGCCGGCCTACCTTGCCGAGTTGGCGCTCGAGTGGCTGGATGGAGCGGATCTGCGCCAGGTGGAAGCGGGCTTCGCCTGTGGCGACATCGCCTGGCACGCGCTCCCTTTCACCACGCATACTGAACTCCTCGACGAGGGATTACTCGATGCTCTGATGGCGGTGTCGCGCCGCCTTGATGCACGCTTCGGTAAGCAAACCACGTGCGCCAAGTTGACGGACGTGCCCGGCCACACGCTCGCCCTCGTGCGCGCCCTCTCCCGCGTCGGCATCCAGTGCCTGCATATCGGCGTCAACTGGATGAGTTCCGCGCCGGAAATTCCAGCCCTCTCGCGCTGGCGCGATGGCGCGGGAAATGAGGTCGTTTTGGCCGTTAATCCGCAGGGGTATGGCGGTGAAATCCGGATTCCCAGCGAAGATCGTGCCTTCGTGTGGGACATGGTTGGTGACAATATGGAGGTCCCGAGCGAACCCGACATTCGCGCGGCGCTGGCCGCCCTGCGCACGGCCCACCCCGGGGCCGTGGTTCGCGGCGGGCGCCCGGAAGATTGGGCCGGCCCGGATCTATTATCACGGGCGAAAAATCTGCCGGTGGTGGAGGCTGACCTGGGCGATTCCTGGATTTTTGGAACCGGTTCTGACCCGTGGAAGATGCAGCGTTTTCGAGAGCTGGCTCGGTTGCGCAAGGAGTGGCTGGCGGCCCAGCGCCTCCTACCGGCTGCCCCGGTGCTGGTTCGTTTCGACCGGGAATTACTTCTCGTGGCGGAACACACCTGGGGGGGCGCCGTGGCTGCTTGGACGATGCACGACCGGACGCATTGGAACAACGCGGACTTTGCCCGGATTCGCGACCACGGCTGCTGGAAGGCGCTCGCTGCGAGTTGGCAGGAACAGCGGGATCATGTGACGAAAGCCATCGCGGCGCTGGAGGACCCGAAGCTGCGGGAGGAGGCGCAGGCCGCCTGCGATGCGTGCGCGCCGGAGGCCTTCGACCGGACCGGCTGGCAGGCCGTCGCAGCGTCTGCCGAACATGATTTTAACGGCGTTCGGTTGCAGTTGGAT
>Ga0209083_1001977_pt1 | contig 20871 bp, 17 predicted proteins | sample AM7aDNAmetaG_FD_184132 | JGI IMG/M metagenome (GOLD analysis project Ga0209083, IMG submission 184132) | Freshwater microbial communities from Finland to study Microbial Dark Matter (Phase II) - AM7a DNA metaG (SPAdes) (version 3) | ecosystem: Environmental > Aquatic > Freshwater > Lake ...
AGAAATTGCTTCTATTCTTGGTGATCACGGCATCACCGCTGAGGATAATGAAACCGTGTTGATCTATACCACTGTTGAAGGCTCATGGGGAGCAGACGGTCGTTTGTTTTGGGCCCTTGAATACATGGGACATAAAGATGTCCATATCCTGAACGGCGGCTGGAAAGCCTGGGTCGACAGCGGCTATGCTACTGAAACAACGGTTAACACTCCTGCACCTGAGACCTATACAGGTATGGTAACCGCCTCAGTGCTTGCCACAACTGATTATATTGAAGGAAATCTCAAGGCTTCCGGAGTCAAAATTATCGACACACGAGCAGATGATGAATGGAGCGGTCAGGCTCTCTACGGCGCAGCCCGCGGTGGAAGAATACCCGGAGCTGTTCATTACAACTACGACACTTATTTTGACAGCGACTGGACTCTCAAAGATCACAACCAGTTGCAGGCAGCCTATACAGCTCTAGGTGTAACTGAAGAAAAGACAGCAATTTTTTATTGTGCTGTGGGCATCCGATCAGGCTTCGGATACTTCACCCTCAGGCTTCTGGGATATCCATCGATCAAAAATTATGATGGCTCATGGAATGCATGGGCAGCTGATTCGTCACTGCCGATTGAGTAAAGAGATTCGCATTGTAATCTAAGTTAACAAAAGAGGGGTCACCTGACCCCTCTTTTGTATTAGAACATTCTGAAAGCAGAAGTTTGTAGCGGGCATGAAACATCGTCAAGTTCACATCGCACCTTTTTCATAGTACGCTAGACATTTTTGATCAAACAGCCGACGCGGGTGTACACTGGTTTGACAGCTAATACTGCAAGTGTGATTCTCAGAAACAAGACCTAAATACCGTTATCAATAGAGGCTCTCTCCTGCACTTTAAAAAATCGCGCACAATGTTACGGAGCTAAAGTATGCTCCTCGATCAATAGAACCAGCCTATGATAAATCAGTATGAAAAAATCCAATAGAAACCATGACGAGTATTTAATTTATCAATTTGTCCTTACAGGTACAGCCTGTTATTAATTCAATTTTCTATTAAAAGTTCTATTTCGTTTTATGACAAAATCAAACATAGTAGCCATAATTCTTGCTGCAGGTTATTCGTCCCGCTTTCAAGGCGCCTTTAAGCCTTTGGCAACTATAAGCTCCAAGCCTGTACTGGAGCATGCCGTAAATCTTTTTCAGACAGCAGACATCAAGGATATTGTTGTAGTTGTAGGCCACCGCTGGGCTGCTATGGGCCATAAACTCAGCCGTCTACCCGTTAAAGTTGTGATAAATGAAAACTACGCACAAGGCATGTTTTCATCGATAAAAACTGGGGTTGAAAATCTGCCTGGTCATGCAGAGGCTTTTTTTTTACTGCCGGTAGATATTTGTTTGGTAAGGCCCAGTACCATTCTTGCACTTATACGGGCACAACGGCAAAATAAGGCTGAAATACTACATCCAGTGTTTATGGAAAAACGCGGACATCCACCCCTTGTCGGGCGGCGGATTGCCAGGGCAATTGGGGTATGGGGCGGCGATGGAGGGCTAAGCAGCTTGCTGGAGCAGTATGAAGACTATTCAGCCGATGTACCCGTTGCCGACGAGTTCATCCATCTTGATCTGGATACACGAAGTGACCTGCTCCGGTTGCGCAAGCGCTACCAGCGCTATGACATCCCTACCGAACAGGAATGCATTGCTTTGCAGAGGCTATGGAATGTTCCGGGTTTGGTCATAGCTCATTGCCGGACGGTAGCCAGGGTTGCCGACATACTGGCCGAAGCATTAAACAATGCCGGATGTCGTCTGGATACTGACTTACTGCATGCGGTAGCGTTGCTGCATGATTGCGCAAAAGGTTTACCTGATCATGCTAAAACAGGTGCATGGTTGCTGGCAGATGCGGGTTTAAAAAAAACGGCTGATATTGTAGAGCGGCATATGGATGTTGTCTTTGAGGACTCCGAAATGCTTAATGAAAGCCATATACTGTATCTTGCAGATAAACTGGTGGAAAACACGACACTAGTGACACTTGATGAACGGCTGCACATCATGTTGACTCGTTTTAGAGGCTCGGCGCGCCAGGTAGCCATCTACAGGCTGGCTAAGGCTCAGAATATAGGCAAGCGTGTCGAGACGCTTATCGGCGTTTCTCTAACCTCTGTGCTTTCAACAGGCAACTGGAAGCTGTCCGGTAAACAGCAATCTCTGATACCGTGAATATCAGTGATAAATTCCGTTCCGATGGACCAAAAAGGATTTTATTTATTAGCATTGGCCAAAACAAAACCCCTTTTCCCCTCTAGGCCTAGCCATAGAGTTCAGCATAAAAATGTCGGGTTTTTATTCTTCAACCCGATCTTCTTGTTCACTTGAGGAAAAGGTCTTGATTCCTCAGTTGCTCCGTTTCTCTGTGTTATTCGAACTGCCATTTTGAGGATAATAGTCGCTATGTTATTGATATCGGAAAAACCAATTAAAGATATCGAATATATCACATATATCAATTCGACTTATGCGTACATTAATATAAGAATACTACTTCGAAAACGTGATTGAATGTTATGAATGAATGAGGAGTTGCGTATTAGTACGGAAGAATGGGTGACCTCATTTGATAACGACGAGTAATTCACAAGTTGATTACCGATAAGATTCCACTATGCCAGATTGTAAAGTTATTGGGAAGGAAGCCGCATTACATCAGGCGGATTTCCGTTAATGTTGCAAACATAATTACAGGAGACGAACGACAATGAAAAGCGGAATTGTAAAAATCGTAATGGCGTTTGTGATCACAGTTTTGATGATGGGATGCAAACCATCAATTCAGACACATTACGAGGCACTTGTGGATCCAACTTGGGTAAATGACCTCATAAAAGGTGGAAATCCCGGTATTGCAGGAACACCAGACACCTATCCTGGTAACGGATACGTGATCGTATTTACGTCATGGTATCCCCGTTATGCTACAAATGAGATATCCACTACCGGGACCGGACTCCCCTTCGCAACGACCGGGCATATACCCGGTGCTATATTCCTGGATACATACTCAGTAGAAACCGGCCCGACTTCAGAGTATGGGGATGGTTATGCGAGCCCGGCTGATTCCCATCTAAAAGAACTTTCCGTTCTCCAAACATTTTTTGCAAGCATGGGAATCACCAAGGATAAAACCGTCATCGTTTACGCGGAAGATGATATTACCACGATGACAGCGGGACGTATTGCATGGGCACTATTATATGCAGGTGTCAACGATGTCCGAATCCTCAACGGCGGCTATAAAGCGTGGGTAAAGGCGGGGAATCCGGTCGAGACAGGTCCAACAGCGTGGTCTCCAGCCGAAAGTTTTGGCGTATCTTCCGGCCACCCGGAGTACATGGCTACTACCAGCGACCTTTCTGATGTAATCAACAAAAAAGACTGGGGCTCAATCATCGTCGATGACCGTGCGTGGGATGAATTCACTGGTGAGACAAATTCATATTACTGGTGGTTTGACGATAAAGGCCGCATCCCTACGGCCACGTGGATAGGAGACTGGGTGGACATTTCAAGTTCCGATGCCCAGTCATTTATTCCCTTTAAAGAAATACAGTACAAATGGACCCAGGCAGGATATTCACCTGCTAAAAAAATGTATTTTTATTGCGGTGGAGGCGCGAGGTCAGCCATGTATACCTTTTATGCGTACATGATGGGATGGCCTGCTGCAAACTATGAAGGTGGATGGTATCTATGGTCGTCTGATCCTGCAAATCCCACGGTGACCGGAATACCAGAGTAACAGGTAAATACGGAAAAGGGCTGCCAAATAGAGCAGGATCAGTTCAAGCTGTGGCTTGAGCTGAAAAAAGATATGATGATTGTCAATAGCCAGGTGCCTGCCGAGTATCGGAGGCACCTTTTTAAGGACTCACTGGTAACCAAATTTATTGATAGGAAATCGCTTTGGGATGGACAGTCCGTAGGGCGGGTGACCACCCGCCGTTTATAGTTATTTTTCGTCGATTATTTCATTTTCGGGTTTCGTTACTTAACCCGACCTGTGAATTGTCGTTGTATGCCTATTAAAAAACTTCAGCATTTCGTTGGTGAACTAATCGGAACTTTTCTGCTGGTCTTTTTCGGCTGCGGCTCAGTGGCTGTTACCGTACTGTTCGGCGCTCATGTCGGGTTATTGCAAGTTGCCATCATATGGGGGCTCGGGGTCACCATGGCCATTTACACCACGCGGCATCTCTCATGCGCGCACTTTAACCCTGCCGTAAGCCTGGCCATGGTTATGGGTGGAAGAATGTCCACGGGGAAGCTTATGGTATACTGGCCTGCACAGTTTGCGGGCGCTTTTCTGGCGGCTCTGTTGCTTTATGCTATTTTCTCGAGCTCTATTCTGCAGTATGAAACTGCACATGGCATACTGCGGGGCACTCAAGAATCCGTTAAAACCGCTATGATATTTGGTGAATACTACCCTAATCCAGGAACAACAGGCGCGGTGGTATCAACACTTGGAGCCTGCGCCGCAGAAGCCGTTGGTACATTTATTTTGGTCTTTTTAATTTTTTCACTTACCGAAGGGTGCAATGTCGGCAGGCCTGATGACAACATGGCGCCTTTTTTTATCGGCATGACAGTGACCCTAATCATCTGTATTATTGCCCCCCTGACACAGGCTGGCCTTAATCCCGCCCGGGACCTTTCTCCGCGTCTGTTTGCCTGGCTGGCAGGATGGGGTGAGGCTGCTTTCCCCGACAAAAACTTCGGCTTTTTGACCGTCTATGTGCTGAGCCCCTGTATCGGCGCCAGCGCCGCCGCCATGCTTTTCACTCGGGTAATTCAACCGCTTATGCAAAAAAATGCACTGTCATCAAATTGCAAATGCTGCTAAATAGCAAACTCGCTTGAAGGAGAGATTCTCATGATTACTAGCGACGCTACAATGGATCAAGTAAAGCAGTATTATGGAAAAATACTAACAGGCAAAAAAGACCTGAAGACCAACAGCTGCTGCTCAAACGAAATACTGCCGGAGAGTCACAAAGCGCTTCATGTAAAAATAGATCATGAAATCCTCGACCGTTTTTACGGCTGCGGCTCGCCCATACCACCCGCTATTTATGGCGCAACAGTCCTTGATTTAGGCTGCGGCACAGGCAGGGATGCGTATATGGTGTCCCAGCTTGTCGGCGAAAACGGCCATGTTATCGGTGTCGATATGACCGAGGAGCAGCTTGAAGTTGCCCGACGGCATACCGATAGCCAGATGCAACGTTTCGGATACGACACGCCCAATGTTGATTTTCGCACAGGTTATATCGAAGACCTTGCGTCTTGCGGCGTACAGGACAATTCAATAGATGTTGTGATTTCAAACTGCGTTATCAATCTATCTCCCGACAAGCAGCGCGTATTTTCAGAAATTTTCCGTGTGCTTAAGCCCGGCGGAGAATTATACTTTTCCGATGTCTTTGCAGGTCGTCGCATACCGGAGTCAGTAAAACATGACCCTGTTCTTTACGGTGAATGCCTTGGTGGTGCGCTTTATATCGAAGACTTCCGTAGAATGGTTCAGGGGCTTGGCTGTCCGGACTATCGCGTCATGAAAAAGCGGCGCATCGTTCTTGATAATCCCGCTATTGAAGCAAAAACAGGCATGATTGATTTTTATTCAATGACCATTCGAGCCTTTAAGGTTGCCGGGCTTGAGGACATCTGTGAAGACTTTGGACAATTAGCAGTCTACCGCGGAACTATCGAGGAAATGCCTCATAGCTTCGTTTTGGACGATCACCATGAATTTGAGACAGGCAAACCCATGCTGGTTTGCGGCAATACGGCAGCCATGGTACAAGATACCCGCTATGGGCGGCACTTCACTGTTACCGGCGATCGTTCCCGGCACTTCGGCCCTTTTTCCTGCGGTCCTGCAACGACTGCTAAAAACAGCATTGAATCCTGCACAGGTGGCTGCTGCTGAAACAGCAATAAGCAGCACTACATTAAATGCCGCTTAAATGTTGATTGAAATAAACCCCTGTTGAACCTATAATTAAAAATGGTGTTCTTGTAATTTTTTATTGTCTAAAGGAGATACAGTATGCAAGAAATTCATGAAATTTTCAAAAAATTCAAAAATGAGTTCCCATCCATTCAGGAAGCAAATGAGGCACTGGGCAAAGTGATACATGAGCAGTCAGGCGCTATTCCTGATAAAATCCACTGGCTCATAAAAATTGCAATTTCAGGTGCAAGTGGTCATAGCCTGGCGCTTGAGACGCACATTGCAAAGGCAAAAGAAGCAGGGGCTACAGATGCCGAGATCGTGCAAACCCTTCTTCTTCTTATACAGACAACAGGATTTCCGAGTTTTATGGAGGCGTATTCGGTTTTTAAGAATATGTGCTGATGATTGGAAGGAATTAAAAAATAATTCATGCACAAAGATTTAATTCAGAGGGAGGGTCTATGAAAAAAATATTTTTGTTCACCATGTTTGTTTTTGCCGCATCAACTTTTGCTGCTTTTGCGCAGGATGATATCAAACAAACGCCAAATTGTAAGTATTGCGGCATGGACCGGCAGATGTTCAGCCACAGCAGAATGTATGTCGATTATGACGACGGGTCGTTTATTGGAACCTGCAGCCTGCACTGTGCAGCACTGGATTTGGGGCTGACTATGGACAAAACGCCCAAGAATATAATGGTTGCAGATTACGGCACAAAAAAGCTTATCGATGCTGAAAAAGCGTTGTGGGTCATAGGCGGCAGCGTGCAGGGAATAATGACCAAAAACGCCAAATGGGCTTTTGAAAATAAAGCTGATGCCGAAAAATTCATCAAGCAGAATGGCGGCTCCATTGCAACTTTTGATCAAGCTATCAAGCAGGCCTATGATGAGATGTACCAGGATACGAAGATGATCCGTGATAAACGCAAAATGAAAAAAATGATGGATAATAAAAAACCGGCATCATGATATCCAGCAGTATCATAGAAAACGGCAACTACATCAAAACACAAACTCCACGCGGCCGCCAAGGACAAGGGCACTTTTCTTGTTGTCGCCGCCGGGATTGGTGATGTACTGCATGTCGGGCTGAACAGCAAGCCAACCCATGATCTGGGCCTTATAGAAGAGCTCTATGGCTGTTTCAGAGTGTTCCTTGTGGCCTGCCCTGTCACTGAAATAGATATTAAAAGCGCCAAGACCCAGCACATCGTCGTCGCGCGTCGGAATTGCACCCTGCCAGCGCAAACCGCCGCCTACATAGTCTGAGACTTCACAACGGTCTTTGGGCGCCCAGCCGTACTGAGCAAAAACGCCTATGCCCTGCTTGTCATCAGCCGACTCGTTATTTTCTTTCCACAGAAGTTGTTGGGCAAAGCCGTAGAAGCCCCATGCCTTGTCGCAATTTTCATGGCGGCCGGGATGCCGATGATAGGCTTCAAAATTACGACCATTCCACCAGCCCCCGATGTTTAACGAGCCAGGCAAACCGCCCAAGCTATATTTGAAGCTCGGCTCCACAATCATCATGGGGCCACGTAGATTGTCGAGGCTATGGCCTATGGAGCGAGAGCCGTCAATATCGCCCTGATACATGCCAAATTTACAGCCGAACCATTCAATAGGCTCAACGCCGATCACTGCGCCCCAGTCCTGATCGGGATAACTGGGAATAGGAATGGTGGGAATGAGGCCTGCCGAGGAGTTGATGAATTCAAGGCCCGTCTCGATAGCGGAAAAGTCAACATTGGCTTCCATTTTACCCTGTTTCAGCCACAGCTTATTATCGAAAAACGTGTGCTTGTACCAGAATTCCGATATCTGGTTGAAGCGGTCAGCATCCATGCCGTCCAGTGTCTGCCAGTCTCCCACATTACGCCCGGTGGGGCTGTGACCTGCATGATGCTCAAAACTCAGGAAGACTGTACCGTTTTCCCACAGCCCTGCTTTGCCTGTATCAAGCTCTAGGTACAAACCCATCAGGCGTGGATACTCACCCGAGTCCTTTGTATTCATGCCGCCGCGGGTGTTCCAGAACATGTCCTGCAGATAAACGATTTCAAAAGACAGGCCCAGCTTTTCTTCAAGCTTGTCATGCAGGCCCCAGAGATTATTGGAAAAGTGGTCAGTTGTCACAAAATCCTCAACACTCAGCTCGGGAATATAAGCGCCCTGCGCTGAAGGTGCTTTAACGCATAAACACAAAACCATTAACAACGCTACAATCATTATTTTTACGAACATTTTATTTTTCTTTCATGAGATTGAACGCCAAACCTAATAAAGCATTTCTGTTTTATAAACGCTGTTCAAGAAAACCAACAAGTTCGGTAAACGAAAGTGGCTGACGTTCTCCAGGGGGCAACAATCCTTTTGCTGCAAGTAAACGGTGCAGTTGAATTACATTAGGTATGCCTAAACCAAGCGCATGAAGTTGCTCTGTCTCTTTGCTGAGATCTGCGGCAGTACAAGATACAACGTCTTGGCCCTGATCCATCAGAAGTATTCGGTCAGCCCAGCGGTAAGCAAAATCAATATCGTGGGTGGCCAGCAGAATAGTCATACCGTCGGCATGCAGTCGCTGCAGTAGAATTTCCAAATCATTTTGCATAGAATGATCAAGCCCTGCCATCGGCTCATCCAGAATCATTATATCCGGTTGCATGGCAAGAACTCCTGCAATGCAGACACGCTTCTTCTGGCCGTGGCTCAGATTATGTACCGGCTTTTCTGCGCAGTCGATCATTCCAACGCTGCAAAGCGCTTCCTCGACTCGTTCGCGAACGGTCTGCTTGTTTATTCCTTGATTCAGCGGGCCGAAGGACACATCCTCTCGAACACTGGCAGAAAAAAGCTGGCTATCGGGGTTTTGAAACACCAGGCCGATGCGGGAGCGCAGGGCATGCAAGTTCTGCCGACTGTAGTTTAAAGGGTTGCCGCTGCATACTATGGTTCCTGATTGCGGTCGCAATATGGCGTTGAAATGGAGGAAAAGCGTTGTCTTGCCCGAGCCGTTAGCCCCGAGCACCGCTGTGCGGCTGCCGCTATGAATTGAAAGCGAGCATTGTTCCAAGCCTCTGCTTCCGTCAGGGTAACGGAAGCAAACATCCTGTAACTCAAAAATGTTATCCTTGATTTTTTCGCTCATGACAGTACCTGTGACAAAAAAATAATCAAACTGCCTCCGGCGAGAAAAACAAAACAATCCCGGGCAGAATGATGATGGTCATGTTCTAAAAACCGTAATGGGCCATCACCATTGCGGGACATGGCCGCCACATGAAGCGCCTGTGAGCGTTGCCAGACCTGCACCGTCAGATTAGCCGTCAATATGCCCATGGAGCGCAGTGCATGCCGCGTTGTTGCATAGCCAAGCCGGGCGCTTTGGGCTGTTGTGGTCTCCCGTACTGCTTCGGAGAAAACAAAAAGCGTGCGATAGCAGAGAACCATGATATCAAGAAGCGTTTCCGGCGTCCTGAGGCGGCGCAGCAGTCCGATAATATCGGTAAGCGGAGTAGTCATGGCCAAAAAAAGGAGTGCGGCCAGTCCGCCAAGAGACCGCCCGACGACCTGCGCTGCAGCCTGCACAGATGTGCGTTCAATCCGGATCGAAAAGCCATTGTTGAGGCTTTCCGGAGTTAGCGAAACAGCCAGCGTTAAGGCGCTGGTACCCAAAAAAAGAAGCGCCGGCGCCGCCACCCGCAAATAACGCCCCATTGGTATGCCTGCACCCAGAACCGTTACACTGGCAAGAGCAGCAGCCACGCCACAGGCAGCCGCAGGGGTGCCAGCGGAAAACGATGCAATAACACCGCACAGACAGAAAATGCCCTTGGCGGCCGGTGTCACTAGGCGTAAACGGTTTGCATAGGCGCACTGCTCAATCAGCATTTTTTGCCTTGCTCCTGCGCTTTGCGCATTTTTGTACGGGTCACGGATACCCCCAAATAATAGGCTATAAAACCGGCACCCAACGCAGCCTGCAGCGCAAACAGCAGTGATTCAATCTCGCCGCTCGGGGGCTCCATCAACGGTTTGAACCATGGCTTATAATCCGGGGCGATTGTGCCGACCAAATCCTTTGCCTGTCCATCAGCGCCGGTGAAAATTTCGACTTCCTTGCCGTCAGGGCCAGGCTCCGGCGTCTTTACCATCCAGAGCGGCAGTGCTGTCAGCACAACGACCAGAAACAGTAGAATAATATTCTGATACTTTTTCATGCCCGCACCTCCTGTCCGGTCAATACGTTCATATCCTGCAGCTCGCGTGCATTGTAGCGAGTCAGTGCGTTAAAAACGACGACTGTTAAGAGCCCTTCACTAATCGCCAGCGGGATTTGCGTAACCGCAAAGACACCGCAAAATTTAGCGAAAGAAACGGCAAAACCGCCGACCGGATCAGGGAAGGCAAAAGCCAGTTGCCCTGCGGTGGTAACATAGGTCAAAAGGTCTGCCAGAGAAGCGGCCAGAAAGACGGCGAAGCTGAAGGGAAGCTTGATTCCGCGAGCCAATCGGTAGACCAAGGTAGCCGCGAAAGGGCCAACCACGGCCATGGAAAAGATATTTGCCCCGAGCGTCGTGAGTCCGCCATGAGCCAGAAGCAATGCCTGAAACAGAAGCACCACCGCTCCGATGGGGGCCATGGCGCCAGGACTAAACAGCACGGCGCCAAGCCCCGTGCCGGTAGGATGCGAGCAGCTTCCCGTCACCGACGGCATCTTAAGCGCCGACAGCACGAAGGTGAAGGCTGCGGCGACACCCAGCAGCATTCGCTGTTCAGGCTTTTCCCTTATTCGTTTCTTGATAACATACAGACCATAGCCGACAAACGGCGCTGAAGCCAGACTCCACCCGATTGCATGTGTAACCGGTAAAAAACCTTCCATGATGTGCATACCTGTTCCTCCTCTTCATGTGTGGTTTAAATAAAAAAAATCCCCTGACCCGCGTGAGAGCACGAGTCAGGGGATAGCCGTTTTTTATCCACTGATAGACGATGCAGTCCCTTTACCACGGGGATGCATCACACAATATATATTACAGGCAGGTCTTCTGGCTCCCGGATCATCCTTCATGCTGCGCCTTCCCATCTTTTCAGACAGTGGCTCTGATGCAGCCTTAGTCCCCGGTTACAGCGGCGGGTCCGCGACGGATTTGCACCGTCTTCCCTTTTAAACCATCTCTGGTTCCTGTAAAAAAGTAATTACACTTTTACTTGTTTTGTTTTTGCCTGTCAACAAGAATACTGCAACTCGAAAATTTTACAACTCATGCAGTGTCCTGTCTACGCACCAGAGCGACATTAAGAATAGTAAGCTCCTTTATAAAAAAACTGATCCATATCGAATAACTATTCCAGTCCGTTTTCAATATCCATGACAATATCGCGCACCTGTTGCAGGCGCTGCTGATCAGCCTTCCAGTAGCCCCGGCTTTGGGACTCAAGCAGAATCTCGGCAAGCCGGCTTGTTGCATAGGCATTATTGGCCTGCAGCCGTTTGAGCATCTCGGGATCAAGCATGAGCGTGTCGGCCACGGAATCAAAGACCCAGTCGGCAACGCTGTTGGTGGTCGCGGCAAAACCGAGAAGATATTCAACGCGGTCCTTGATTTTCTTGGCCCCGTGGAAATCATGGGCCAGCATTCCCTCGATCCATTTCGGGTTAAGCGTGCGGGATCGCGTTCCCCGTTCGATGGCAGCCGACAGAGTTTCAACCTCGGGCTCTGATTCCGTCTGATCCACAATTGTGATGTCAACGGCCTCATCGCGATGCGAGGCGGCTGCTTTTGACAGCCCGCCAAGAAATTCATAATAGTGGTCAAGATCGGTTATATCGAACTCCACCGTATCGCGCTCCTGTGCAACCATGTCAACGGTTTTGGCCATGCCGGCAAAGGCGGCGGCATTTTGCTGCACCGCGGCACCCGTGTAGGCATAATTCATATTATTTTCAAATGCTTGCGATAGTTCTACCTCTTCACTCCACGAGCTTTTTTCAATCATGGTGGTAATCTCCGTTGCATATTCTGTTGGTGCAGGGCCGAATATGCGAACCGGCGCAACAGCAGTTTCTTCACCTGATGCGGGCATGGCATGCTTGTGGATAAAATTATCAACAGGTGGTTCTTCGAGCTGCGCAGCCATTAAAAATGCCCGGTTCAAAAGGTCGATATGGCCGGCGAAGGTATCCCGGAAGATGCCGCATATAGTTACCATAACATCAATGCGGGGCCGCCCCAGCGCTTCAAGCGGTATGACTTCAAGTTCTTTGACCCACAGGCTTTTCTTGTGGAGTATGCGCATGCCCAGAAGGTGCAGGATCATGGCTATGGTGTCGCCGCCGGTCTTCATGGTTTCAAAGCCCCAGAGAATAATACCGATACTTTCAGGATACCGGCCATGCTGTGCATGATAATGGGCAATAAGCTTTTCAGCAGCCATTCTGCCGCGAGCTTCCGCAACAATAGTCGGGATCAGCCGCGGATCAAAGGCAAACATGCCCCGGCCCGAAGGATATACATCGGGATCTCGCACCGGGTCACCTGCCCTGGCAGGCAGTATGTAGCGGCCCTCAAGCGCCCGCAGGAGGTTTTCGCTTTCTGCTGCCGCCTGCATGTTTGCGGTAACATGCTCAATATAGTCTCTGTAGTCTGGTGCAAGCCAGGCGGGTGGAGAACCAGCCAGCATATCTGCAACCGCCTGCCGCATTTCAGCCGCCACGGCCTCGCCCTGCGGGGTGTTTTTAATACCCTCCCATGACAGGCCATTTTTTTGCGCTGTTGCCTTGCAGAGGGATGGCACTGCGCGGTCAAACTGCAGCACGCCGGTAATATAGTCGCACAGCTCCTCCCGTGACGGCTTTTTATCCATCACATGCAGGCCATAGGGAATGAGCCTGGTTTTAAGCTTATAGAGCTCACGGCCCAGCCCTGCAACATCAGCAGGAAGGTGCAGCTCTGCGGCAAGCTCAGAGATCAAGTCTTTAGTCTCCCCCGCCGGAGAATCCCGGTACTGGTCCAGCAGATCTTCAAGGAGCAGATACTTTTCATACAGGCCTGCTGTTTTAATGGCAGGCGAGCCGTGGGAGATGCACAGGGCATAGGAGCGGCGCTTGGCAATGGTGGCCTCGGCGGGGTTGCCAATCCAGTAATAGTAAATGTGGGGCAGTGTGCCGATGAGGATATCAGGGAAGCAGTTTTCAGAAAGCGCCGTCTCCTTGCCTTTCATGAACTCAAGGGTGCCGTGCATGCCGAAATGAAGGATGGCATCGGCGCCGAAGGCCTTTTCAAGAAAAAGGTAGAAAGCAAGATACTGATGATGCGGTGGAAGCCCCTTGTCATGATAGGAGGCGTCGTCATTTTCATGCACTCCGCGCGTGGGCTGCACGCCGAGAAAAACATTATCAAGAATAACGGCCGGCAGCAGTATGTCGCCGTGATCAACCATGATGGCCCCCGGCGGCTCGCCCCACTGCCTTATAACCGCATCGCGGGCCTCACGGGGCAGTTCGTGAAACCACAGGCTATAGGTTGTCGCTGGTATGCGAATGCCCTGTTTCTGTGTGTAAAGAGGGCTGTTTACAATACCGTGCTCAAGAAAAAACGTTTTCATGTCTGCAGCAGGCAGACCTGCCTGATAGCCCCGGCTGCGCAGCTTTTCAAGAAAAACCGTGAGGCTTGAAAATACATCAAGATACCCGGCGCTGGCAAGACTTGCCTCGCCGGGCGGATAGCTGTAGGTAAGTATAGCAAGTTTTTTTTCAGCGTTCGGCTTATGCCGCAGCGCGAGCCACCGCAGCATGCGGCTGCAGAGCTTATCAATGCGCTCGGTTATGACGGCAGGCTCTTTCACCCTTCCCAGTGCTGCATCATCATAGGTGTCAAGAGCAGATACCAGCAGGGGCTCAAGAGCGCCGTCAAGCTCGGGAAGCGTTATCCCCAGCGTCGTTTCTATGGGGCTGATGCCCCGGTCGTTTTTCAACCATGTCTCGCGGCCGGTTTCAAAAGCCCGCAGCCCTATCAAAAGAGGCGCGTCGTGCTTTTCGAGAAATGCATAGGTGCCCTCGGGGCTGCCGCCGTAGGGCCCGCCCCAGAGCCTGAAATACTGGAGCGTTACCAGCAGGTCGATCCCATCGCAGTAGGTATTTAATGCTTCGAGATTGTGCTCGACCATGGAAAAAATAAACAGAAGATTAACGCGGCCTTTCAAACGCTCGTGCATGGCCGAGACAACCGGGAGGCTATCACGGAAATACATGCCGCCATGCATCAGCACAGCAACCAGCGGCAGGCCTTCCGTGTGGCCCATGGCCGCAGCATAGGCGGCACGGTCGGTGTACCCGGCGCCATCGGGGCTGCACAGGCCAAACCCCGGCCGCACCTCGGGCGGGGACACTTTTTTTATCTGTTTAAGCCCCCCATATTCTTTGAGCAGTAAAAGGAGCATGTTTACCAGATTCTGCTCGCCCCCTTCGGCATAGTACTCCTGAGCAAGCACCCATACTCGCATGTCCTTGAGCATCCCGACGGGCAGCAGCCGGCCCAGCATTTTCGTGAGCCCCGAGAAGCGCTTGGTCCTTACATAGGATTCAATGGTGAACTCTTTGTCGCCGGCGTTTTTAAACATCGCTTCGCCGGAGAATTTGCCCATCCGGGTCAGTGCAAATATTTCAGCGCTCACGCCTATGAGTACTACAACCGTTTTACGAACTCCCTTGAGTAAGGCGGGCAGCGCCCGGCTTACCCGCGTATCTGACCGGGTATCAATTATTATGATGTCGGCAGCTGCTATGGCGTTTTGTATATCGTCAAAACTCGCATCGGGTGCTTCATAATCCGAAAAGTAAAATTTTTTCAAGCTGCAGACCGGGCCATAACCGGTCGTGATATGTGCAAGTGCATGCTTCAGGGCCAGGGTCGTGTCAAGACTGGTCAGTAAAAGAATTTCTTTCACAGTGCCTCCTCAAGATAGATGTGCCGGGCCTGGAACGTGCGGGCCATAGCCTCAAGCGTTCCAATGCTGCGGTGCCGGGCTTCGGCATTGATGATGAACAGATCGGGCTTTTCCAGTGTTTGCTGAAGAAGGGCAAGGTCATTCTCCAAATTGTCTTTTAAAAACACATTTGCCCTTCCGTCTGAAATAAGCACGATCGTCACTGCGGCGCGCTTCTCTTTATTGGCCATTTCGAAGGCCTTAAAGATCGCAGGCGTGAGCGGTGTTTTGCCGCCCGCGGGAAGCTGTTCCAGAATGTCCTGAATTTGTTCATAATTGCGGGTCGGCGCTGAAGTTATCCGTGCTTCCTCGCCCCGAAACACGATCAGGGCCAGGCGGTTGCGCTTTTCATAGGACTGCTTAAGCACATGCCATGACATGGTCTTTGCAAGCCTGACCTTTTTGTCGATGCGCATTGAGGACGAGGCATCAAGCACGATAATATACAGGCACTCCCCTTTGCCGCTGCGCACTTTTTCCATTAGATGCTCGGGCAGCACCTGCAGCGCCCCGGTCTGGGTGACGGCCTTCTTAATGGTTGGAAAAACAGCAAGGCTTGCCGGAGACTCACTTGGCTGAGCCTTTATATACTGACCCTGGCTGGTTGCTTCACGGCGGGTCTCAGACCCGCGTGCTTCTGCCGTGCTGTTCAGGAATGCGAAGTTTTTTTTTAAGCCCCCTTTTTTTTCAAGGGGAACGACTTCTTCTTCGGGCTGATTCTGCAGCAGCTGCTCCAGCTGCTGCCGGTCAAGGGGCGCGGTCTTTTCAAAAGGCTGCTGCTTCATGCGATGCGGCAGGGCAAGCATTGCAGCCTCGATAATATCGTCTTCGGTAACGCTTTTACGACCCTTAAGGGCTGCAAGAGCGCAGGCCGTTTTCTCAATGACGATATCGGCGCGATGTGTTTTTATACCCAGGCCGCTGGTGATCTCGACTATTCTTTCAAGATTTTCATCGGCTATGATGATGTCCGGCAGGAGTTTTTGGGCCTTCGCGATAGAGCTTTTAAGTTTTTTCTGGTCGGCCTTGAAACCCTCCTCAAAGTCCCAGCAGTCGCGGTCAAAGGCCTTTCTGCTTTTGATGACTTTAAGGCGCAGCGCTTTTTCGGTCAGGGCCTGCACGTCAACGCACAGACCGAAACGGTCAAGAATCTGGGGCCTCAGCTCCCCCTCTTCCGGGTTCATTGTCCCGACAAGCATGAAGCGCGCCGGGTGATACAGTGATATGCCTTCCCTCTCAATGCTGTTGACCCCCATGGCGGCGGCATCAAGCAGAATATTTATCAGATGATCATCCAGCAGATTAACTTCATCGATATACAGGATGTTTCTGTTTGCCCGGGCAAGAATGCCCGGCTCAAGGGCCTTGATGCCGTCTGAGAGCACACGCTTGATGTCGATGGACCCGACGACCATGTCTTCGGTTGCCGACAGGGGCATGTCCACGATCTCCATGGCTTTTTCTTTCCAGGCGAACTTCTCACCGTGCTCGAACCGGTGCTGGCATGACTTGCACATAAGCTTCAGACTCTCGGGGTGCCACTGAAACGGACAGTCTGAAACGATTTTTATTTTCGGCAGCGAATATGCCAATGCCCTGACAGCAGTTGATTTCCCCGTGCCCTTGTCTCCTTTAATAAGGACGCCGCCGATGCTGGGATCTATAGCGTTTATGAGCAGGGCCTTTTTCAGCAATTCCTGCCCGACGATGGCGGTAAACGGGAATACGACGAATTTATGGTGCATGATATGCCCCTTGATTAGTGCTACTAAATTTATAATCGTGCCATTGCTGCATAAAAAAATTTTTCTGCTATCAGTGTAAATTTTTACCCGTTGTGGTGATGGTGAATCCGGCATGCTTAACGCCCTTGGCGGATTTTAACTTATGGAAAAGCATTTCAGCATTCTGAGATTTCCCTTTGACCACCACCACTTCAAGGCAGTTGTGATGATCCAGATGAATATGCTGCGTTGAAACGATTGTGTCATGATAGTCGTGCTGGACATTCATAAGCTGGTTGACCAGTTCGCGCTTGTGATGATCATAGACAAGGGTGATCGCGCCGGTAACTTCCTTATTGCTTTCCCATTCCTTTTTGACAAGGTTCTCCCGGATGAGGTCCCGTATGGCCTCGGAGCGGTTGGTATACTGTTTTTCGCGTATGAGCGCATCGAATTTGTTCAGCAGCGCTTTTTCCAGCGATACGCCGAACCGGATTAGTGTCGTCATTGCCCTCCTTGCCCTATGATGTTACAATATTTTTAAACGTAACACAGCGGCGCCGCTCTGTCAATCCATGGCAGCCTATAGATTACTTCGCGCAAGAAGGCTCTTTTGCTTGCTGGGCACCGCAGACCGGGCAGCCCTGCATGGACAACGGCTTTTCCAGCCGGCAGGCCGCAAGCAGGGCATCGTCCCTGAAAATATCCGCCGTGGGGCCGTCGGCCCGTATTGCCCCCTCATGCAAAACGATGGTGCGCTCGCACAGGTCGGCAACCATATCAAGATCATGGCTTGCAATGATCTTTGTGTGGTGAAAGTTTCCGAGCAGCCCGATAAGCTGCCGCCGGGCCAGCGGATCAAGGCCGGTCGTTGGTTCATCAAGCACAAGAATATCCGGCGACATCGATATGACCGTTGCTATGGCCACGCGCCGCTTTTCGCCCCCGGACAGCCGGTAGGGCGGCTTGTTCTTTAGGTGCGGAACCTCGACCAGATCAAGGGCCTTGTTCACCCGCGCATCGACCTCGTCGGGCGGCAGCCCCAGGTTGATGGGGCCAAATGCCACATCATCATAGACCGTGGGCATGAAGAGCTGGTCATCGGGGTCCTGAAAGATCATGCCGACCGTGCGCCGGATATCCTGCAGCGTGCCTTTTGTAAGCGGCAGATCGCCGATGCGGATTTTGCCCTGCGACGGCATGAGATAGCCGTTCAGGTGCACAAGCAGTGTCGACTTGCCGGCGCCATTGGCGCCGATAACTGCCACCGATTCGCCATGCACAGCCCTGAATGACACGCCGCGCAGCGCTTGCGTGCCGTCGGGATAGCTGTAGCACAGGCCGGCAACTTCAATAATATGATGGCTCATCTGACAAGACCCTCCACAGCACGCCCCAAAATCTGGGGCAGGTTCACCATACGCATCAGAAGAAATGCCGCGGTCCAGCCCGCGGTAAAGAAAAGCTCCCTGCGGCCGAAGCGCAGCGTGCTGCTGATTTTAAAGCTTCCGCTGAAACCGCGCGACACCATGGCAAGATATATCCGCTGCGCCCTGTCAATGGTGCGCAGCAGCAGGTGCCCCACAAGGGGGCAGAATGTTTTAAGCGTCATGCCCCGGATGCCGAAAGAGCGCATTGCCCGCGCCCGTGACATGCGGGCCGCCTCATCGGTGAGGACAAAAAGATAGCGGTGGATAAACAGCAGCTGCACGGTGAAAACCCGCGGAAGGCCGAGGCGTTCAAGCACGGCGCAGACGCCCATAAATCCCGTGGTTGCAATCAGAATCAGGGCGGCCAGGGCCGTTAAAACAAATCTCACCACAATGGAGCAGCAGGAAACCCACCCGCCGGAAATGGATACGGAGCCCACTCTGAGCAGCGCCTCGCGGTCGAACACCGGGTTTGCAAGGCCGATGAGCAGGGCAAAGGGGAGTATGAAGAGAAGCTTGCGCGCAAGATATGCCGCCGGCAGATTGCCTCGACCGATCATGACAGCCGGAAACAGAAAAAACGGCAGAAGCGCAGAGACTTCATATTTCCCGAACGACATTATGACTACGATGAAGGCACAGGCGGTTAGCACCTTTGCCCGCGGATCCAGGCGGTGCAGAGCCGTGTCCTGACGGGAAATAACATCAAGATAGTTAAGGCTGAACAGCTGCTTGTCGTTGCCTGTCATTGCTTAAGCGCTCATATCATTGGTCTGACAACATTATTGCCGGGAGCAACAAATTCCTCCGGCAACTAAAAAATGTAGAGGAGGGGTTTATCCCCCATACATGTGAATTAAGAGCTCCTTCTCCCCTTGCGGGAGAAGGTCGGGATGAGGGGTGATATAAAATGCCCCCTCACCTCTAATCCTCTCCCCCTCGCGGGGGCGAGGAAGAAATACGCTACACTTAATTCACATGTATTGGGGTTTATCACCTCCCAAGGGCGGGCATAAAGCCCGCCCCTACGTTAAATATAAGAAGGGCTTGTAACAAAAATTACTGCTGCAAAATCCATTCGCCCCGAGCTTGTCGAAGGGCCGCTATTTATGGTTTGACTAGCTCACCACGAACAGCTCATATTTTATTGTTTTTTATAGCCCAACAATGCAGGCACATTGTTTAGTAAGCCCGGTCACACTTTGCTGCCGCGCCGTCGCCGCAGCAGCACCCCGGCCAGCAGCACGATTCCCAGGGTAAGCATGCCGCCGATTATGCCTGCTGCAGAGGTCTCGGGATTGACCACCGGGGCACCCCGGCTCTGCTCGACCGCAGCATTGTCAGGCTTTTTAAAAGCATAGCCTGGAAGCAGCGCAATATTCTGCTGAAAGCGTTCAAAAACGCTGTGCGTTGCTGTTTTGGGGGGGGCTATTTCTTCACTTCCTGTAACGCGGGCCACTGCCCATTCAAGTCCATCGGGTTTTTCAGAGGCGAACCATGAAAAAACGCCGCCAATAAGCAGTGCCGTAAAAGCGAGCCCGAGTGCAACATTGCGCAGCGAGGGGGAACTTTCAGGCACTGCATCAAGAATATCGGGCCGTGCCTTGATGACAAAATAGATTATTCCTGCGGTTGCGGCGCCCTCAACAACCCCGATGGCAAGGTGCACGGGCTGCATAAACAGGGCAAAGGTCGAAAAAGGAAGGGCTGAAATGCCTGAAGCTAAAGTTTCCAGCACCACGCTGAAGGCCCCAAGCTGCAGCCCTGCAACAGCAGCAAGCATCGCCCCGATGCCCAGGCGCATGCTGCTGGAAGGGCAGGGCGCTATTTTTTTATATATAAAAGGATAGGCAATAAAGCAGGGGAAAAAACCGAGATTGAAAATATTGCAGCCAAGGGCGAGCAGGCCGCCATCTGCAAAAAAAAGCGCCTGCACGATAAGCACAGAGGCAATGGCAAGCAAGGCGGCATGCGGCCCGAGCAATATGGCAAGCAGCAGCCCGCCGCCCAGGTGGCCGCTTGAGCCGGTGCCGGGAATGCTGAAATTGATCATCTGCGCGGCAAATACAAATGCGCCCAGTACGCCCATAAGCGGCACTTTCCGGTCATCAAGCTCTGCACGTACTTTTTTTGAACAATACGCAATGAGCCCCCCGGAAGCTGCCCACATGGTTGCACCCACTGCCGGCGAAATAAGCGCATCTGCCATATGCATAAACACACCCTTGTACTGATTTGAAATACCTTATCAATTAAACATAGTACGAGCACGTGCACCATGCAATATAAATATGCTTAACCGCTGCTTCGTTAATTCAGCTGCAAAGCATATAATATTTTTGTTCGCCCGTTCACACGTGGAAGCAGAAAGCTCTTCCCATGGCTTGCGCAAAAAAAATAAAATTTCATTTTGACCTTATCTGACAAAACCGCATGCTATTGTAGAATGCAGATTTTAAGAGCACCGCCTGCTCCGGCAGATAAACGCCTGTGGCAGGCCTACCAGAATATTAATTTGCGTTAAGCAATCATCTAAAATTATAAAGATAAATGAATTGCACAATAATTTATTACAGGCTAGTATTTCAGTGTTAAACGGGTGATAAAGTTAGCACCTGCTGTTTTAGATTAGTGATGCCCGAAGCCAGCGCAAAACAGGAGATGGCAACATATGAGTTATTCGGCAATACGAGACAAT
>Ga0209083_1001986_pt1 | contig 20793 bp, 18 predicted proteins | sample AM7aDNAmetaG_FD_184132 | JGI IMG/M metagenome (GOLD analysis project Ga0209083, IMG submission 184132) | Freshwater microbial communities from Finland to study Microbial Dark Matter (Phase II) - AM7a DNA metaG (SPAdes) (version 3) | ecosystem: Environmental > Aquatic > Freshwater > Lake ...
CCTGTTCGACAACCGCGGCATCGGCGAGACAAACGACCCCGCCGGCGCGTACCGGTTCTCGCAGCTCGCCGACGACACTGCCGGGCTGATCACGGCGCTCGGGTACGACAAGCTCGACATCCTGGGCTGGTCGATGGGCGCCGACGTGGCGCTCGATCTCGCGGTGCGCCACCCCGCCGTGGTCCGCAGCCTGGTCTCGTACGCCGGCGATCCCGGCGGACGCCGGGCGCTCCCGCCCACCAAGCAGGCGCTGGCGGTCCTGATGGACACCTCCGGCTCAGCGCAGAAGCGCGGCGAGCGGCTGATCGAGCTGCTGTTCCCGGCGGCGTACCGCAGTGCGAACCCGGCCTACGCGGCGGCCTTCCCGATCCCCACCGAGCAGGCCAAGCCGGCGGCCATCAACCTGCAGAACGAGGCGCTCGGCGCATGGGCCGGCGTGTGGACCGGCCTCACGAGCATCACCTGCCCGGCTCTCTTCGTGACGGGCACCGACGACGTGATAGCGCCCCAGCAGAACGCCGTCATGATGGCGGCGCGCGTGCCCGGCTCGTGGCTGGAACGCTTCGCCGGCGCCGGCCACGGGCTCATGTATCAGGACCCGCAGGGTCTCGCCGAGGCGGTCCAGACGTTCTTCACCGTGACCGCGACCGGCGTCACCTCTGGCGGGTAGGCCGCCGCGGCCACCCGGCGTGGCTCAAGCACGGTCGCGCCGCTGTCGATGAACGTCAAAGTGGCCCGTGACTCAAGTGGAGGGGGAGCCGTGAAGACAAGCTGCATCCGTTTGGCCGCCGTCGCCCTGCTGGTGATCGTGGCCCTGCTCGCGACGGCGGAGCACGGCGCCGGCGGTGCGGCGCGGGCGATGCGCGCCGCCGCCCCGGCGTCCGCGCACGCCGGCCTCGCGCGCTACCGCATCGACGCGGACACGCAGGGCGTCATCGAGAAGGTCGACAACATCTACAACACCAGCATCGTCTCGAACGACGGCAACGTCTTCAAGGCCGAGTACGAGGCCGGGTTCATCCAGGGCAGGCTGCAGAAGGAGCAGATCGTCGCGGCCCGCGACAACTCCTGGGACAGCGCGTACCTCATCGACCCCACGCACTCGTACCCCAAGCAGATCCCGCCGTCGGCGAATGAGATCGCCATGGCGCAGCGCACCCTGGCGGCCAACTGGGACTACACGCTCCAGTACATCCGCACCACGGCGGACGCGCAGGTCGCGAGGAACCTGCGCCGCCTGATGTACCGGCTCATCGGCATCTACCACGGCGCTACTCTGGAGCGGCCGCAGGCGCTGCCCTTCAAGGCCCGCTGGGAGCCCCACTTCAGCGCTGCGGAGCTCTCGCTCGGCTACGAGACGCCCGGGCTCACGTTCATGGACCTCTACTTCGTGAACGCCTACGCGGACGTGCTCTACATGCTGCCGGGCGATGCCGTGCCGGCCGAAGTGGCGGACGGCCGGCCCAGCAAGTGCTCGGCCTTCGTCCTCAAGACGGGCGGCGACGTCTTCCTCGCGCACAACAACTGGAACAGCTTCCTCGACCAGAGCCAGGCGCTCTCGCTGTGGGTTGCCGGCGACTTCATCACCTGCAATCTCGGGGCGCCCGGCTATCTGTGCTCGGACGTCGACTTCGGCTACACCAACAAGGGCATCATGTTCAACGAGACGACGCATCGCTGGGCGCGCACCGAGCCCAAGGCCAGGGCGCTGTGGATGTTCTGGCGCGCCGCCCTGGCCGAACAGTTCAGCACCTCGATCGACGAGTTCTTCCGCTTCATGTCGCTGGAGGCCTCGGGGACGTACATGAACGGCTACATGGTGGCCAACGCCAACACGGGCAAGATCGGCTCCATCGAGATGTCCTACGACACCTTCGTCTTTTACAGGCCGGACGGCAAGAGCACGGTGGCCGTCACCACCAAGCCCGCGGGGCTCAGCACGGCCTACGACCCTGAGCTGGTGACGCCCACCTACGTGCTCGGCATCAACTTCCCGGCCTCCCTGCTGATCCGCGACGAGCTCGAGTCGACGGACAACCGGCCGGCGCGCCGGGTGCAGTTCCTCGCCGGCATCGGCGGGGTCCACGACGTCGAATCGGCCAAGGCCCTGATCACGTACATCGACCCCCAGAACCCCCTGTCGATCTACGGCCGCTGGGACCTGGGCTACGGCATCACGCCGTCGCCGAAGACCGTCCCCGACGGCTCCTGCGACGCCAAGGCCATCTCGGCCTCGATGGTCCGCCGCGCCGCCAAGCTCAAGGGCATCCTCGACCTCGGCGCGACGACGAGGGCGTTCTGGATGAAGTACGGCAGTCCGTCGGTGAGCGGCAAGCCGTTCATCTGGAGCGAGTCGCAGTGGAGCAGCCAGAAGCTGCGCTCTGTGCCCGACCGCGTCGAGGGCGACTGGCGGCTGCTGCACCTGCACATGCGATGAGCCGAGGGGGACGTGCGCCACTGGCGCAGGAGGTCGGCCTGCCGGCGGGGCGCGGCTGCCGGCACCGCGACAGGCGCGGCTTCGCGCGGCATCTTTGGCCGGGTCTTGGCGCCGCCCTGGCGGCCGTCATCCTGACGGCCTTCTGGTGCGGCGCCGGCGAGGCCCGCGCAGGCGCGAGCCCGTCCGGCGCCCCCAAGATCCTTCTGATTACCGCGCATCCCGACGACGAGACTCTGTTCGATCTCGGCTATTTTCGGGAGCGCGGCTGGAACGTCAGCGTGGCTCTCGTCACCAACGGGGAGAACGGCCACGTGGTCCAGGCGATCCGGGCCCCCTACGACGCGCAGGCCGACGACGACATCCTCATCGAGAAGCACCCGGGCCCCCGCACGTGGCTCACGCGCCCGCCCAAGGGTCCGCGCCTGCGGCAGATCCTCACCCCCACCGCCCTGGCCCGGGAGCGGCGCGCGGAATTCCTAGACAGCCTCGCGCATCACGGCGTCGCCAAGGTCTACTTCCTGTCCGCTCTGCGCCACCCGGACTTCGCCGACAGCTGGGACGACGGGGTGACCGGCTGGGACAAGCCGCTGCTCTCCGAGCGCCTCGAGAATGCGGTGCGCCGCGTCCGGCCGGACATCATCATCACGCTCAACCCGGACGACACCTGGGCGCATCCCCAGCACTGGGGACTCGCGCGGATCGTGCGCGCGCTGCTCGACGCCGGCGACTTCGACCTTTCGGGGCGGCCGCGGCCGGCGCTCTACGGCCTCCGCGAGAACGGTTGGTACACGCGGTCGCGGCAGCCCGAGCCGGGGGACATCCGCTTCGACCGCAACGTCCGCTCGCCGGTGCTCGGGCAGACCTATGCGGCGTACTGGAGGGCCGCAACGTCGTCGTACATCAGCCAGAGCTCGCACCCCATCTGGTTCGGCGCCCGCGTGCGCGCCGGCATCCTGCCCGGCTACGGCGGCGTCGACATCATCCGCCTGCTCGAGCCCCAAGCCGGGCTGGCGCGCCTTGACGTCCTCTTCCAGGAGCACCCGCCCGACAGTGCCGCGATGGCGCGCCTGCCTTTGCGGCCCGGGGTCGTGGACCTGCCCGCGCATGACTGACGGTTCGCCTTCGCGGCGGCCGGCTCGCGCTGCCGTCCGGGGATGCGTTCATACTCTGTCCACATCACCGACCGCGGGAGCGTGACGCATGAGCTCAGCCATCCTCTGGGTGCTCCTCGCCCTCGGCGTCGTGAACGCCGTGCTGGTCGGCGTCCTGCTCGCGCGCTCGCCGGCGGCCACGCGCGGCCGCGCCGACCCTCTGCGCGATGAGCTGCGCGCCGGCCGGGAAGAGGCCGGCCGCGCCGCGCGCGAGTCCCGCGACGAGCTGTCCCGCAGCCTCGCGGCCGCCAACCAGACGCTGGCCGTCACGCTCGCGAGCATGAGCGAGGTCCAGCGCGCCCAGCTCGACGGCCTGTCGCGCAGCCTCAAAGAGCTCAGCGAGTCCAATCAGGCCTCGCTCGAGCGCGTGCGCACCACTCTCGACGCCAGCGTCACCCGGCTGCAGGAGGGCAACGAGAAGAAGCTGGAGGAGATGCGCAAGACGGTGGACGAGAAGCTCCACGTCACCCTCGAGAAGCGTCTCGGCGAGTCGTTCAAGCTGGTCAGCGACCAGCTCGAGTCCGTGCAGAAGGGCCTCGGCGAGATGCAGAGCCTCGCCACGGGCGTCGGCGATCTCAAGCGCGTGCTCACCAACGTCAAGGCGCGAGGCACGTGGGCCGAGGTGCAGCTCGGCGCCTTGCTCGCCGAGATCCTGGCGCCCGGGCAATTCGAGAAGAACGTCCACGTCGAGCCCGGCGACGCCGAGGTCGTGGAATGCGCCATCCGCCTGCCGGGCGCCAAAGACGAGCCCGGCAGCTGCATCTGGCTGCCCATCGACTCCAAGCTCCCGCAAGAGGACTACATCCGCATCCAGGACGCTGCCGACCTGGGCGACGTCGAGGCCACGCGGCTGGCCACCGAGGCTTTGGGGCGGGCCATCCGCCTGGCCGCCCAGGACATCCACCGCAAGTACGTCAAGCCGCCGCATACCACCGACTTCGCCATCATGTTTCTGGCCACCGAGGGCCTGTACGCCGAGGTCGTCCGCCAGCCGGCGCTGGTCGACGACCTGCAGCAGCGCCTGCGCATCGTCGTCGCCGGGCCCACCACGCTGGCCGCGCTCCTCAGCAGCCTGCGCATGGGCTTCCAGACCCTGGCCATCGAGCAGCAGGCCGTCGAGGTCTGGCGGGTGCTGGGTGGGGTAAAGACCGAGTTCGCCAAGTTCGAGGACGTGCTCGCCAGGGTCAAGCGGCAGCTCGACACCGCCAGCCGCACGATCGACGAGACCGGCGTGCGCACGCGCGCCATGGAGCGCAAGTTGCGCGCCGTGGAGCAGCTCCCGGGCGACGAGGCCGAGCGCGTGCTCGACCTCACGGCGGCCGACGACGATCTCGAGCCGGACGAATCCGCGGACGAATCCGCGGACGAGTCCGCGCCGGACGCGCCCGACGCCCTGCTCGGCGAGGACGACCGCACGACGAGCTGACGGCCCGCGCGCGCCGCCGCGCGGCCGGGCGGACGCCGGCGCCGCGCGGCGCGACAACGTCACCCTCTTCGCGCGACACGACCATCCCCTTCCGTCCGGTTGCGCGTTCAGCCTCCGGATCGACGAGCGGCGAGAAGGCGGACATGGCGCGCCGCCGCCGCCGGAGCCGGCGCGGCGGGGTAGTACTGCGAGGGAAGATAAGAAAAGTCGGCGGATCCTTGTCTTCCCCCCGGCAACTGAGCCTGTGGACGGCCGTGCGCGACCCGACAGTCAAGGAATCCTTGTCTTCCCCTTTCGCACGTGCCCCGCGCCGCAGCCGCCGGGATCGTTGCGGCCGCCCGCGCGCCCGCCGGGTGCGCTGCCGACTGTGCCCCCGCCGGGCGCCCCATTCGTGGCTCACCGGCGCCTGAGCGACGGGGATGGTCGTGTCGCGCGATTGTCATACTCGTGTCTCACGCCGGCCCCTCGCAAGCTCCAAGACGTGATGAACGACGCTCGCGCAACGGATGCCGCGGACCCTCCTCCCGGCCACCTGAAGACAGCCGGCAGACAGAGGCGCATCCTTCGCTGCAGAAGACGATGCGCTGGAACGCTGAGAAGAACGAGTCGCTGAGGGACGCGCGCGGCGTGTCGTTCGAGGCCATGGTCGTGGCGATCGGCGCGGGCGGGTTGCTGGACGTGCTGCCCCACGCCGATCCGCACAAGTACCCTGATCAGCGCGTCCTCGTTGTGGCCGCAGACGGCTATGCCTGCCTCGTGCCGTTCGTGGAAGAGGCCGACTACCTCTTTCTGAAGACGATCATCCCGAGCCGCAAGGCGACTCGCGACTACCTGACGGGCGGTGGACCCCGTGGCGGAGCTTGACGCCTACGAAGCCGAAGTCCTGGAGAGCTACGAGAAGGGCGACCTGCAGTCGCTCGCGACCCCGGACGAGCTCGCCCGCATCAAGGCGGCCGCGCGGGCCACGGCCATCAAGGACCGGCGCGTGAACATCCGGCTCTCGTCCGGCGACCTCGTCGACATCCAGACCAGGGCCCTGGAGGAGGGCATCCCCTACCAGACGCTGATCGCCGGCGTGCTGCACAAGTACGTGACCGGTCGGCTGACGGAGCGCCGCTCCGTCCCCGCGTCGCGCCGCCGGGAGTCGTAGGGAGCGTCAGCCGGCGCGCGGCGCGTCTCGCAGGCGGCTACACTGGACGTCCTGCGTCCCGACGGAGACTCCCGCTTGCGCTACACGCCGTCATCATCGCGCCGCTTCCGCGCGCGCCGCTCGGCCGGCCGCCGGTTCGCCACGTGCAGGGCCGCGGCGCTGGGCGCGTTCGTGGCGCTGCTCGCCGCGGCCCTCGTCGCCTCCGCGTCCCTCGCCGTCCCGGATGCCGCGGCCGGCACCAACCCGAGCACCGCCGAGATCAGGGCGAAGCTCTACGACGCGGCCGTCGCCGGCGCCGTCCCACCCAAGATCCTCTACGCCATCGCCTTCCAGGAGAGCACCTGGCGGCAGTTCGACGCGAGCGGTGACCCGCTGATCGGCTCTGACGGCCTCGGCATCGGCATCATGCAGGTCACGTCCTACGCCCTCTTCGGCTTCGACCCCGAGAGGCTCAAGACCGACATCGACTACAACATCGCGTGCGGCGTCCAGATCCTCCTCGAGAAGCGCACCTGGACGCCGCTGATCGGCGACGGGTCCGAGGGCTGCTACGAGAACTGGTTCTACGCGGCGTGGGCGTACAACGCCTGGACGGCGGACAACCCGTACCCGTACCAGGTCTGGGCGCACGTCGCCGCCGGCCCCGAGGGCTGGTGGACGGGCGTGCCGGTCACGCCGGTGGCGAAGTCCTCGCTGGTCGACGGCCTCGGCGTGGCGATCCCGACGCCGCAGCCGGCGCACTACTGGAGCCCGACGCCCTTGCCCAAGCCTACGCTGGGCGTGCCACAGGCGCCGTCGGTGGTGACTGCCGGCGCCCCCTTCGCCGTGAACGGGACACTCTCGCCGGCTCACCCCGCCGGCGCTCACTCCGTGGAGATCCGCTGCTATCGCGCCGCCGGGTCGGCCTGGGTGCTCAAGAGGACCATCCCGGCGACGAACGAGGACGTCGCCGGCGCCACGCGCTACGTGGCGCGCTTCGCCCTGGGCAAGGCCGGACGCTGGCAGCTCCGCGCGTACGCGCCGGCCGACGCCGACCACGCCGCGGCGAGCTCACCGGCGCGAGACGTGACGGTACGGTAGGCGCGCTCGTCGTCTCAGGTCCCGCGGTGGCCGTCGCGTGGGGGTGCCGGCGGCCCGGCGGCGAAAAAAGAGGGATGCGCGGGACGCGAGGCCTCTGCCGGCGTCCGTCATCCCACAAAGGAGGAACCACGTTGCCCAGGCTCTCGGCGGTCCTCGTATCGATCGCGCTCGTCGCGCTGGCCGTCGCCGGCTGCGGATCCGCGACGCCGGCGGCGAACGACTCCGCCTCGCCGTCGCCGTCACCGTCCAGCACCGCGACTCCCGTGGTCAAGAAGGTCGACCACGTGGCCATCAGCAGCGAGGATCCGGCGGCGCTGTACAAGCTCTTCAGCGGCTCTCTGGGACTGCCGGTGGCATGGTCGTACGCCAAGTATCCCGGCTTCTCCACCGGCGGCGTGCACGCCGGCAACGTCAACATCGAGTCACTGCACTTCGGGCCGCCGGCCGAGACCTCCACCCCCGGGGCGATGTACTACGGTATCGTCCTCGAACCGTATCCGCTCGCGGAGTCGGTCCCCGAGCTCAAGGCGCGCGGCGCCATGCCGGGCAAGGCTCAGGTCACGATGACCGAGGTCGGCGGCAAGCAGGTGCCGGCCTGGACCAACGTCACCCTCAAGGCGCTGTGCGGCCCCGAGTACATCGTCTACCTGTGCGAGTACACGCCGCAGATGAAGGCCGCCCTCGACGGCAACAAGGCAACGGGGCCGCAAGGGCCGCTGGGCATCGTGTCGGTCGAGAAGGTCGTGGTCACGAGCAAGGATGCGGCGTCGTTGCGCGGCGTCTGGTCGGCGGCGATGGCCCCCGACGCCATGTCTGCAGACGGCCTGCTCGCCATGGGCGACGGCCCGGCCGTCGAGGTCGATCAGGGCGGCGCGGACGTCATCGCGTCGCTGGTCTTCAAGGTCGCGTCGCTCGAGACGGCGAAGGCCGCACTGTCGGATCTCGGGCTGCTCGGCGAGGCGACCGCGTCCCAGCTCACCATCGACCCGGCGAAGGCACAGGGGCTGCGGCTCGTGTTCGTGCAGGAGTAACGCGCGGCTCTTCCCGTGATCGAGGCGGGCGCCGGCCCTCGCCCGCCGACTCGTGATACCTTGACGCCTGTACCGAAGGACGGTCTGCCGCGCGGTCGGGGCAGCGAGCACGGAAGCGGGTGGTCATGGGCCAGGAGTTGGAGGATCACGTCGGCCTCGTCGGCTGCGTCAGGCAGCAGGCGCCTCGCAGGACGGCGGCTGAGGACCTGTTCGTGGCGCCGCTGTTTCGCGCGCGCCGCACCTATGTGGAGCGCACCTGCGGGCGCTGGTTCGTGCTGTCGGCGCTTCACGGGCTGGTGGCGCCCGGCGAAGAGCTGGCGCCGTACGATCTCAAGCTGAAGTCGCTCTCGCAGGCCGAGCGACGGGCCTGGAGCGAGCGCGTCCTCACGCAGCTCGAGGCCGAGCTCGGCGAGCTGAACGGGCTCACCTTCGAGATCCACGCCGGCGCGAGCTACACCAACGAAGGCCTCGTGCGCGGGCTGCGCGCCCGCGGCGCCGCCGTGGAGCTCCCCGCCGCGGGGCTCGGCGAGGCGCAGGAGCTGGCTTTCTACCACGAGGCCAACGGCGCCGCTTCCGGCGGGGCCGCGGCCGGCTCCGAGGACGAGGGGGGGGCGGCGGACGAGGCGGCGCTGGCGGCCCGCGCGGCCCTGCAGGCCGCCGAGGCCGCCGCCCTCGCGGCGGGCGCGCCGCCGTGCACATCGGCCGACGTCGATACCGCGCTCGAGGCGCTCGGCAGCGCCGCGCAGGCCGTGCCGGCCGGCGAGTGGCCGCCGCGGCTCGCCGGCGCCGACGGCTCCGGCCTCGCTGCCGGCCTCGACGGCCCCGGCCTGCACTCGTGGTGGGTCGACAAGGAGGGCGCCGCGGACCTCAGCGCGGGGCTGCGCGCGGCGCTTGCCCCGGGGCGCATCTATCTCGGGCAGGCCGGGGCGACAAAGTGGCCCGCCGCCAAGAAGGTGACGACCACGCTCGCCCGCCAGATCGGGGAGACGCATCTGGGCGGGCGCGTCAGGGCCTCCGACCTGCGGTTCTCGCTGGCCGCGGCGCTCCTCGGCGAGCTGACTCTGCAGGTGCAGGCGCCGATGCTGGTCACGCCGGCGTCGGAGGCCGACCTGAGCGCGTGGATGAAGCGGCATCTCGCGGTCGCCGTCTGCCCGGTCGCCGACGCGGACGTCCTCGAGAGCCTCGAACGGCGCCTGCTCATGAGGCTTGACCCGCCGCTGGACCTGCTGCACATGCCGCCGAGCGCGGTGCGTGCGCGCCTTGCCGAGCTGCGCCGCGTGATCAGCAGGGAGTGAACAGCGCGTCGGCGGAAGACTCACACCAGGCGACACAGGGAGGAGCGCCATGGCGATCACCGGCAATAAGATCACTCCGATGCTCTGGTTCGACACGCAAGCTGAAGACGCGGCGATGTTCTACGTCTCCGTCTTCGCTGATTCCAGGATCATCACGATGAGCCGCTACGGCAAGGACGCACCCGGGCCCGAGGGGACCGTGATGGTCGTGAGCTTCGAGATCGAAGGCCAGCGGTTCACGGCGCTCAACGGCGGGCCGGTGTTCACGATCAGCGAGGCCGTGTCCTTCGTCGTCAACTGCGAGACGCAGGGAGAAGTGGACTCCTACTGGGACGCCCTCACCGAGGGTGGCGACCCGGAGGCACAGCGCTGCGGATGGCTCAAGGACAAGTTCGGCGTCTCGTGGCAGATCGTCCCGACGGCGCTCCCGGACTACGTGGGCGGCTCGGACACTGAAGGGGCGCAGCGCGCGATGCAGGCGATGCTCACCATGAAGAAGCTGGACATCGCCGCTCTGCAGCGCGCCTACGATGGTGTGGAGGCGGCCTTCTGAGTGCCGGCGGCCAGGTGCGGGGGAGATGACTGCCGGCTCCGATCTGCCGGCCGGCGAGCTCTCCGCCTGGCTCCTCCGCATGCGGGCGGTGCTCGCCGGTCAAGGCGAGGCCGACGTGCCGTGCGGCGACTGCTGCGCCTGCTGCGCGACGTCGCACTTCGTGCACATCGGGCCGGACGAGGAGCGGACCGTCGCCGTGATCCCTCGCGAGCTCCTGTTCCCGGCGCCCGGTCTACCCGCCGGCAACGTGCTTCTGGGCTACGACGAGCAGGGCCGCTGCCCGATGCTCGCCGCGGACGGCCGCTGTTCGATCTACGCCGCCCGGCCGCTGACCTGCCGCACCTACGACTGCCGCGTCTTCGCCGCGGCCGGGACCGCGGCGGACAACGAAGTGATCACGCGGCAGGCGCGGCGCTGGAAGTTCAGTCATCCGGCTCAGGACGACTGCGACCGGCATGCGGCGGTACGAGCCGCCGCAAGATTCGTACGGGAGCGGGCGGAGTGCTTCCCCGGCGGCCGGGCACCTCGCGACCCAGTGAGCGTTGCCCTTCTCGCGGTCAAGGTCTACGACGTGTTCCTGGCGCCCGGGGCCGAGGCCGGAGCGGCCGGGCGCCCATGGTCGGATCTCGAAGTCGCAAAGGCGATCGTCGAGGCCAACGATCGGTTCGAGGTAGCGCGGGCCGCGGCCCCTGCCTCCTACGGCGCCGTCCGCCAGGACGAGCCCGACGGTTGACCGCCGCGCGCCGCCCACGTAGCATGCAGGGCGCAGGTCGGCGTTTGCCGACCTGCGCCACTTCGACCAAGGAGCGATGATGGGCAAGGAGCTTTCCATCCTCTCGCACGATACGGTCGACCAGCCTCCTCCAGCACCCCGCTTCTAGACGCGCCGGCGTCCGCCTCGCGGCCGGCGCCACCGCATCCACCCGCCGCCGCCGGCTGCGACGCTTTGTGCGTCACCTGCATCCATCCCCGCGCGCCGGCCACCATCCTTGTTGACAAGACGGGAGAGCTGTGGCTCTCCTTGCATAGTTTGTATTCATGAGTGCAAAACCTGTGATGAGGAGCGACACATGATCAAGGTAGCTGAGTGGGGCACGGGCATGATGGGCCAGGGCCTCCTGGGATACATCCTCGACCGCCCCAAAGATATCGATCTCTGCGGCGTCATCGTCACCAACCCCGCCAAAGAGGGAAAGACGGTCGGCGAGCTGCTCGGCCGCCCGTGCGACGTCAAGATGACCACCGACTTCGAGGCCGTCCTTGCGCAGAAGCCCGACGTCGTCTGCATCAACACGCAGAGCAACATGGACGAGATCGAGCCGCAGATCGTGCCCGCCGTGAGGGCCGGCGCCAATATCGTCTGCATCGCCGAGAAGCTCGCCTACCCGTGGGCCAGCGACCCCGCGCGCGCCGAGATGTTCGACAAGCTCGCCAAGGAGCACGACGTCACCATCCTCGGCACGGGCATCAACCCCGGCTTCGTGCTCGACGCCCTCATCGTCATGTGGAGCAGCATCTGCCTGCGCGTCGACTCCATCGAGGCCTCACGCGTCAACGACCTTTCGCCGTTCGGCCCCACCGTCATGACCGGCCAAGGCGTGGGCACCACCGTCGCGCAGTTCGAGAAGGGCGTCGCCGACGGCACGATCGTCGGCCACATCGGCTTCCCTGAGAGCATCATGCTCATCGCCAAGGCCCTGGGCTGGGACATCGACGAGATCGTCGAGACGCGCGAGCCCATCGTCACCAAGGTCGAGCGCTCCACGGCGTGCGTGCACGTGGCCGCCGGCGACGTGGCCGGCTGCAAGCAGGTCGGCAAGGGCTACAGCAAGGGCGCGCTCAAGATTCACTTGATCCACCCGCAGCAGATCCACCCGCAGATGGCCGACCAGGGCACCGGCGACTACATCAAGATCGTCGGCGACCCCAACGTGAACATGGCCAACACCCCCGAGATCCCCGGCGGCAAGGGCACCTATGCGAGCGCCGGCAACTACATTCCCCTGCTTCCCGGCGCGCCCGCCGGCATGCAGACCGTCGTCGACCTGCCGATCCCGCGCTACTGGGCTCCCACGGTCTGAGAGGGGTGACCGCTTTGACAGACGCCATTCAGTGCAAGGCCGGCGACTGGGTCGAGGTGCAGCGCGTGCTCCTCGAGCCGGCCGACCGCTCGAAGAACCTTCCGCCGGAGACGGCGGAGAAGCCTCTGCGCATGTGGATCAAGGGCTTCGCCCAGGCCGCAGGCGCCTTGGGCGATCCCATGACCATCGAGACCATGACCGGGCGCCTGGTCGAGGGCTCGCTCTCGGCCATCAACCCGGGCTACTTCCACACCTTCGGCAACCCGATCCCCGAGCTCGTGCACGTGGGCGTTGACCTGCGCGCGCGGCTCGCCGACTACCACGCCGCGCAGGGCGACGCGCCGGCCGGCAAGGGCGGTGCCTGATGGCCACCAAGTTCGACGCCATCATGGCGCGCCGCGGCGAGATCATGCTGGCCGCGCTGGGGATGGACTACAGCGTCTTCGAGCAGAGCCCCATTGCCTTCGACTACGAGGGCATGATGAGCGCCCATGGCTATAGCCTCGACGACATCGTCGGCATCCAGACCCGGGCCGGCGTGGGCCACACGCCGCTGCTCGAGCTCAAGAACCTGACCGACGTGGTCAGGTCGATGAGCGCGCCCGGCAAGGGCGCCCGCATCTTCGTCAAGGACGAGGCCGCCAACATGGCCGGCGCCTTCAAGGACCGCCGCGCCAGCGTGAGCATCCACGTCGCCAAGGAGAAGGGCTACGAGGGCGTCATCGCCGCCACGAGCGGCAACTACGGCGCCGCCGTCAGCAGCCAGGCGGCGCGCTACGGCCTCAAGTGCATCATCTGCCAGGAGACCTTCGACAGCCGTCACATCGGCCAGCCGGAGATCGTCGAGAAGAGCCGCATCTGCGAGGCGTTCGGCGCCGAGGTCATCCAGATGACGGTCGGCCCGGAGCTCTTCTTCCACATGGTCGAGCTGCTCGACCAGACCGGGTACTTCGCAGCCTCGCTCTACAGCTCCTTCGGCGTGAGCGGCATCGAGACGCTCGGCCTCGAGATCGCTGAGGAGATGACGGCTCTCACAGGAGCGCCGCCGACGCACTGCGTGATCACCCACGCCGGCGGCGGCAACACCACGGGCACCGCCCGCGGCCTCAAGCGGGCCGGCGCCACCGACACCCAGATCATCAGCGCCTCCGTCGACCTCAGCGGCTTGCATATGGCCAGCGACGACGACTTCAACCGCAAGAGCTTCACCACCGGGCACACCGGCTTCGGCGTGCCGTTCGCCACCTGGCCGGACCGCGCCGACGTGCCGCGCAACGCGGCCCGCTCGCTGCGCTACATCGATCGCTACCTGACGGTGACCCAGGGTGAGGTGTTCTACATCACCGAGGCGATGAGCAAGATCGAGGGCCTGGAGCGCGGCCCGGCGGGCAACACCGCCATGACCGTGGCGGTCAGCCTTGCCCGCGACCTGCCGCGCGACGCCACCGTGGTCGTGCAGGAGACCGAGTACACCGGCGCCGGCAAGCACCATTGGGCGCAGCTCAACTTCGCCAAGGAGATGGGCGTCGAGGTGCGCAGCGGCGACCCCAAGGGCAACGTCCCCGGCAAGGTCATCGTCATCCCCGAGCGTCCCGAGCAGATCCAGGCCCAGGACTTCGACGTGGCCCGCATGCGCAAGAGCTACGTGCGCAACGCTCTCAAGAACGCGCCCGAGGGCTACGCGCCGACGGCCGCCGACATCGCCTTTCTGGCGGCCGACACGAACTCGGACGCGGCCGCCGTCGAGGCGATCCTGGCCGCGCTCAAGGAGGCCTGAGATGGCCCGCGCGGATACGTACCTGCAGATCCGCGGGCACCTCGCCGCCCTCACGGACGAAGAGCTCGAGGCGCGCTTCTGGGAGCTCGCCCAGCAGGTCGTCGACCCGCTGGTCGAGCTCGCCCGCACGCACACCTCGCCGAGCATCGAGCGCTCGGTGCTGATGCGCATGGGCATCGACTCGCCGACCTGCATGGCCGTGGCCGGCGAGTGCGAGAAGCGCGGCCTGCTGGGGCATGGGGCCGGACAGGTGGTGCTGCACTGCAGCACCACCTGGGGTTGCCCCGCGCCCGAAGCCGCGCGGCGCCTCGCCGCCGGCGAGGGCTGGGACGTGGCCCTCGCGAAGTGGGGAGGAACGGCATGAGCGACACGCCCGCCCGCCCGACCGGCGGCGCCATGCCGCCGCTCGATCCCAACGAGAAGCTCGACATCGCCAAGCTCCTCGAGGACCTCGCGGACTATCGCCCGCGGCGCAAGGGCTGGCACTGGCGCGAGCAGGTGCCCGACCAGAAGCTGCACAAGTTCGTCTACAAGGAGACCTCGAAGGGCCTGAGGAACAGCATCCCGCTGCCGGCCGCCCACTACTTCGGCGACATCGACCCGCAACCCGACTGCGTGATCACCACCGAGATCGCCTCGGGACGCTTCGAGGACGACCTGCGCCGCATGCGCATGGCGGCCTGGCACGGCGCCGACCACATGATGGTCATCCGCACCGCCGGGCAGAGCCACATGGACGGCCTGCTTGAGGGCACGCCCGAAGGCGTCGGCGGCATCGCCGTCACGCGCAAGCAGGTGCGCGCCACGCGCAAGGCGCTCGACCTCATCGAGGACGAGGTGGGCCGGCCCATCAACTTCCACTCCTACGTGAGTGGCGTCGCCGGCCCTGAAATGGCCGTGATGTTCGCCGAGGAGGGCGTCAACGGCGCCCACCAGGACCCGCAGTACAACGTCCTCTACCGCAACATCAACATGTACCGCAGCTTCGTGGACGCGGCCGTGGCCAAGCACGTCATGGCCAGCGTGCGCATGGCGCAGATCGACGGCGCTCACAACGCCAACGCCACCGCGGTCGAGGCCTGGAACGTGATGCCCGAGCTGCTCGTACAGCACGCCATCAACAGCGCCTACTCGGTCGCGGTCGGGATGCCCAAGGAGGACATCTGCCTGAGCACGGTGCCGCCCGACGCCGCCCCGGCGCCCTGCATGCGCATGGATCTGCCCTACGCGCTCGCGCTCCGCGACCTTTTCGGCGAGTACAAGATGCGCGCCCAGGAGAACACCCGCTACATGGAGTCGGACGGCCGCGACGCCACCGTGTCGCACGTCATGAACCTCGTGATCAGCCGGCTGACGAGCGCGGACATCCAGAGCACGATCACGCCCGACGAGGGCCGCAACGTGCCCTGGCACTACAACAACGTCGCCGCCGTGAACACGGCCAAGCAGAGCCTTGTCGGCATGGATGGCCTGCGCGAGATGGTCAAGCTCGACCGCGAGGCCCCCGAGCTCAACCAGAAGGTGCGCGAGATCAAGGAGCGCGCCGTGCTCTTCTTCGAGGCGATGCTTCGCGAGGGCGGCTACTTTGCCTCCGTCGAGGAAGCCTACTTCGTCGACTCCGGCCTCTACCCCGAGACCCACGACGACGGCATCGCGCGCAAGAGCGACGGCGGCGTGGCGGCGGGCACGATCGTGCCTCGCGCCGCCGACTACCTCGCACCGGTGTGCCACCACTTCGGCCTGAATCACCTGCCGGAGGGGTACGGGGACGCGGCGGGGGAGGCCGTCGCGGCCGCCGCGGACGTCGCCCACAAGCCCTGCGACCTCATCGGCGGCTGCACGCTGTGCGACGCCGAGAAGGTGCCGTTCATCGACGAGCTCGACCCCGAGGACAACGTGAACGCGCGCCTGGCGCTGACCGCCGAGCTGCGCGCAAAGGGCCTCATCAGGCCCGAGGTCCAGTGGGCCGCCGACGGCTGGGTGGTCGTCACGATGTTCCTGCCGGCGGCGCCGCGCGTCGCGGAGTTCGCGGCGCTCGAGCTCGGCAAGGCCATGAACCTGCAGGCCTGTGAGGTCATCAACAAGCAGGTCATGCACCCTGCCGAGGGCACGCTCATCGAGCTCAAGGGCCGGCTGGACGCCGTCGTCGACCCGGCCACTCTCACGATTCCGCCGGAGCCCGTGGTGATGAGCGACGCCGAGATCAAGGCGTTTGTCGCCGAGAAGAAGCTCAAGTGCGTGGCCGCCACCGTGGGCGAGGACGAGCACTCGGTGGGCATGCGCGAGATCATCGACATCAAGCACGGCGGCCTCGAGAAGTGGGGCTTCGCCTGCGAGTACCTGGGCACCTCGGTGCCGGTCGAGAAGGTCCTCGACGCGGCCCTCGAGCACGCCGCGCAGATCGTGCTCATCTCGACGATCATCACGCACGGCGACATGCACAGGAACAACATGCAGAAGCTCGCCGACCTGGCCGTGGAGAAGGGCGCGCGCGACAAGCTGCTGCTCATCAGCGGCGGCACGCAGGTCACCGACGAGCTCGCCCGTAGCTGGGGCATGGACGCCGGCTTCGGGCGCGGCGCCAAGGGCATCGGCGTCGCCTCGTTCGTCGTGACGACGATGCGCGAGCGCGGGATGTGAACACACGTGGGGCGCGACACGAAGCGCTCTATCGGCGCCGCCGAGCGCAGGGCAGAGACGGTCGTGTGGCTGGTCGTCAACGCCGTGAACCTGCTCCAGGCGCTGGGCTTCGCTACGCGCCCGTTCGCACCGTGGGCGAACCCGGCGCTGGGCATCGGGATAGCGCTGCTGGCCGTTCCGGCGACGTACGCGCTCGTCGTTTTCGTGCGCGCCGGGAGCGGCCGGCTGGCCTTGGCCGGGCCGCTCACGTTCGATGCGTTCGTGGTCCTCATGCTGGGTGTGGACTACGTTCTCCGTCTCGAGTGGCGGGATCCGGTCGTGGCGGTCGTCCAGATCCCATATCTCGCGCTCTTCTTCGGCAGCATCCTGCTCATGGGGCTGCCCATGTACTCCAGCGACCGCCGTCGCTGGAGAGTGACCGCCGCAACGACGGCGCTGCTGCTGGCGGCGATGCTCTACGCCATGTGGCGGGGCGTGGGGTAGCCGTGCGCCTCGCGTGGAGCCATCGCGCGAGGGCACATTCCTCGAGGAGCCGCGATGAGTCCTGAGGTCCGCCCCGTCGATGCCCTCGTCGCCGAGATCGGCTCGACGACCACGGTCGTCTCGGCCTTTGACGGGCTGCGCGCGTACCCGAAGGCGACGCCCTGCCTCGTCGGGCAGGGCGTCGCCGCCACCACGGTGCAGGGTGCCGGTGGCGATGTCACCATCGGCGTGGGCGCCGCCCGGGCGCAGCTGGAGGCGGCGTGCGGGCCGCTCGCGCCGCGCCTGACGCTGGCGACCAGCTCGGCGGCCGGCGGCCTGCGCATGACCGTGCACGGTCTCACGCAGCGCATGACGGCGATGGCCGCCCGCGAGGCCGCGCTGGGGGCCGGCGGCGTCGTCGAGTACGTCACCGCCGGCCGCCTGCGCGATCACGACCTGCGCAGGATCGACGAGATCAGGCCGAACCTCATCCTGCTGGCCGGCGGGGTGGAGGGCGGCGACTGCGACACCGTGCTGTTCAACGCCGGGCGTCTTTGCGAGCTCTCGGCGCGTCCTATCGTCGTGTACGGCGGCAACTCAGTCGTGGGCAGTGACTCCCAGGAGCTTCTCGAAGGGGCCGGCTTCCGCGTCAAGCTCACCAGCAACGTCTACCCCGGCATCGACGAGCTCGACATCGTGCCGGCCCGGGCCGTGATTCACGACGCCTTCGAGGAGCACATCACGCAGGCCCCCGGGATGGAGCGCATCGGCGAGGTCGTGAATGGGCGCATCCTGCCCACGCCGGGGGCGGTGCTGATCGCCGCCGAGCGGCTCGCCGCCGAGGTCGGGGACCTCGTCGTCATCGACGTCGGCGGCGCCACCACCGACGTGCACTCGATCACCGACGGCAGCCCCGAGATCGCGGCGCTCATGATGGAGCCGCAGCCGCACAGCAAGCGCACCGTGGAGGGCGACCTCGGCACCTACGTGAGCGCGAGGCGCGTGGTGGAGATGCTGGCCGAGCAGGAGCGGCCGCTCCATCTGCCGCCGCCGCTCCCGACCACGCGCGAAGAGATCGAAGCGGCGCTGACGCTGACGCATTTCGCCGCCGTCACCGGCGTGCAGCGCCACGCCGGCCGGCTGGCTCATCTGTACACGCCGACCGGCCGCCAGACGGTCGCGCGCGGCCGCGACCTCACCGCCTGCCGCCTGCTGATCGGCACCGGTGGGGCGCTCACGCGGCTGCCCGGCGGCGAGGCCATCCTCGCCGACACGCGCGGCAAAGGCGGCGGCGAGCGCCTCCTGCCGCCGGCCGACGCCCGCTGCGCCCTCGACCGCGACTACATCTTCGCCTGCTGCGGCGCGCTCTTCGCGCACTTCCCGCCGGACGCCGTTGTGGCGCTGATGCGTCGCAGCGCCGGCGTCTGACCTCGCCGGCTCGCCCTGTCCATTCGTCTACCCGTGTCGTGAACGCGCGACGTTGCGGGTAGGTTCGAGCGAAGAGGAGGGGCGCGCGTCCCCGGCATCGCGCCACCGGGTGGCACGGGTTCGCAGGCTACTGGAAGGGAGGGGACCGTGGTAACCATCGCTTCGACCACCGTCAGGAGGCGGGCCTCTGTGCTCGTCCTCGCCGCCTTGGTCGTGCTGGCCTGGACTGTTGCCGTGAGTCCATCCTGGGCGCGCGGCGGACCCGCCGCCGGCCGGCACGTGTACTCGGCGCGGACGCTCATGACCATGCCCGGCCGCGTGATCGTGAAGTTCCACGCCGGTTCCACGGCGGCCTCGCGCCGGGCCGTGGCTGCCGACGCGGACGCCCGGGTGCTGCACGCCGTCCCGGCGCGCTGGCTCACCGGCGGGGCGAGCCTCGCCGTGGTGACGTCGGCCTCGGAGAGCACCGGCGCGCTCATGAAGCGCCTTCTTCGGGATCCGGCAGTGGCCTACGTCGAGCCGGACGCCGTGGTGCAGCTGGCCGTGATCCCGGACGACCCCCTCTGGGACGACCTGTGGGGCATGCAGGCGATCAGCGCGCCGCGTGCGTGGGACTCCGGTGTGGGATCGCCGGACGTCGTCGTCGCCGACCTCGACACGGGCGTCGACTACGCCCACGAGGACCTGGCCGCCAACATGTGGCACAACCCGGGTGAGATCCCGGCCAACGGCATCGACGACGACGACAACGGCTACGTCGACGACGTCTACGGCATCAACGCCACCACCGGAAGCGGCGACCCCATGGACGAGGAGGGACACGGGACCCACACCTCCGGGACCATGGCGGGTGTGGGCGACAACGGCATCGGGGTCGTCGGCGTGGCCTGGAACACGCGGATCATGGCCCTCAAGTTCGCCAGCCAGGACGCCGAGGGCTTCGTCTCGGACGCAGTCAAGTGCATCGACTACCTCCTGCAACAGAAGGCCTCCGGCGCCGCGGACGTCCGGGTCGTGAACGCGTCGTGGAACCTGGAAGACTACTCCATCGCGCTGCACGAAGCGATCGTCGCCCTGGGCGACGCGGGCGTCGTGTTCTGCGCCGCGGCCGGCAACTTTTCCCTTGACAATGATGCCACTCCCACCATCCCGGCCAACTACGACTGCGTCAACATCATCGCAGTCGCCGCCACCGACCAGAACGACGAGCTGGCGTTCTTCTCCGATTTCGGCCGCCGGACCGTCGACCTCGCCGCGCCCGGTGTCGATATCCTGAGCACGCTGCCCGGCAACCAGTACGCGTCGTGGATGGGCACGTCGATGGCCACGCCGCACGTCGCCGGCGCCGTCGCGCTGCTCGCGGCGCAGAACCGTTCCGGCGACACGCCGGCGCGCATCAAGGGGAGACTGATGGGCACCGTCGTCGACCTGGGCCTCCCGCTGGCGTCCGGCGGTCGCATGGACGTCGCCGAGGCCGTGCTGGCCCCGACCGACATGCGCGGGCCCCGGTGTGGTGTCAAGGACGCCACGGCGACGAGCGGCAAGCGCGGGCGCGTCTTGCTCCGCGACTACGATGTGCTGAGCCCCAAGGTCACGACCACACTGCACATCGCCGATCGCTCCGGCTCCGTCCGTCAGCGGCTGCGCTGGGAGAACCACGGCAGTGTCGACGAGTGGTGGAGAACCGATTTCGCCTGCCGTCTTGCGAGGGGCGCCTACGAAATGTGGGTGACCTCCACGGACTTCTCGGGCAACCAAACGACCAGTGCCAAGGCGACGCTCCGCGTGAACTGACGCGACGTGCGGTGGCCGGTGCGCCGGCCGCCGCGGCCCGAGAGGGGCCGGCGAGTGTTCATGCCCTCTCCGGCCCCTCTGCGCGTCCGGCCGCAGCCGCAGAGGCGTTGGGCCGCCGACGACCTTTCGGCCGCGGTCCAGCCGCCGGACCGGCCGGTCACCCGTTCAACGTGATCGCCAGCGGCTGACACACCTGCAGGCAGCGCCTGCGGACGCGGTCTGGGTCTCCGTGGACGCGCCGGACGCCGACGTTGAGGAGTCGGAGGCAGCGGAGGCCCCCGTCGAGGTCGCGGTGGTCGTGGACGCGGTGGACGTGGCAGAGGAGGCCGTCCTGCTCGTGGCCGCGACCGCCTGGCCTTCGCTGCGCGCGAGGAGGCCGGCCCCGGCCGGGACGTCGATGCCGCCGAGCGGCTCGCCGCCGAGGTCGGGGACCTCGTCGTCATCGACGTCGGCGGCGCCACCACCGACGTGCACTCGATCACCGACGG
>Ga0209083_1001990_pt1 | contig 20787 bp, 27 predicted proteins | sample AM7aDNAmetaG_FD_184132 | JGI IMG/M metagenome (GOLD analysis project Ga0209083, IMG submission 184132) | Freshwater microbial communities from Finland to study Microbial Dark Matter (Phase II) - AM7a DNA metaG (SPAdes) (version 3) | ecosystem: Environmental > Aquatic > Freshwater > Lake ...
CGCGACCGACTCGGAAAGCCCCTGCATTGTCGGTTCTATACTCATCTTTTCTCCTTAATCGCAGCCATTTCCGCATCCAATTCAGGGATAGTTTCAACCTCTGAAGGCCTCGCTTGGATCAGCTGCGTCTTGTTTTTGTTGCGATGTTTCCAATACTCGATCACTGCGGGCAATACCGAAAGAACAATAATCGCAAGAATGACAAAGGCGAAGTTTTCTTTAATAAGAGGCATATTACCGAAACAATAGCCCCCGATCACAAAAATCGAAACCCAAAGCAGTGCTCCGGCCACATTATATAGAAAGAAATAGCGGTAATTCATTTTGCCAATTCCCGCAACGAACGGTGCGAAGGTCCTGATGATCGGAATGAATCGCGCCAAAATGATCGTTTTCCCGCCATGTTTTTCATAAAACTTGTGCGTCTGATCCAGGTGCTCTCTTTTAATGAACCGGAAATTGCTATTCAAAAGGATCTTTTCGCCGAACATATTGCCAATGGCATAATTCACACTGTCACCGATGATGGCTGCGACCGTAAGAATCCCGAACAACCAGAAAACGTTGAAGGACCCTAGCGCCGCAAACGCCCCCACAGCAAAAAGAAGGGAATCGCCTGGAAGAAACGGGGTTATCACAAGGCCCGTTTCCGCAAAAATGATAAGGAACAGCAACATATAAGACCAGCCGCCACAGCTCTGAATGACCACGCCGAGATGCTTGTCGAAATGAACAACGATCTCCATTACATCCTTTATGAATTCCACAAAAACGCACCTTTCTTATGTATTCTCTGATATTAAGTTAGATTTAAAAAAAAGCCTTCAAGAACTGCACGATGGCAATCAATACCACTAAAAACAATAAAATGCTCGCCATCATGCCTTAAATCCTGCTTAGCTTATGTTGGGGAGGCCAAAAAACGGACGCTCCAAATCACTTCAACTTTCCGATCGCACAGGATCGAAACATCTATTGTTCTCGGCCCTCAGCCCGACAAAAAACTGCTGTCTGATCATGAAAAATAAAGCTAAAACGCTCTACATCATCCTTTCGGTTTATACGTTTCTTTCATATGCTTCAAAACATCAGAATCCGGTGAAAGAAGAAGGGTTGTTTTGTCCTGAAATCCCTTTTCATAGGCTTCCAAACTTCGCACGAACGTATAAAAAGCTGGATCCTGTCCGTAAGCCTCGGCGTAAACTTTCGTAGCTACGGCATCGCCTTCGCCCCGCAGTTTCTGGCTTTCTTCATAAGCCTTAGCCATCAGAATCGTACGGCTCTTATCCGTCTCGCCGCGGATCTTGAAAGCTTCTTCTTCTCCTTCAGAACGGTATCGTTTCGCGATCCTCTGACGCTCGGCTTTCATTCTGGCGAAAACACTTTCCTGCACCTCCTGCGGAAGGTCCGCGCGTTTAATCCTTACATCCACGAGATCAATGCCGAACTTCGCCGCCTGTTTCCGTGCAATACCCGCGATGGTTTCCATGATATTTTCACGTTCACTTGCAATGATCTTACCGAAATCATGGATGGCGAGCTCCCGGCGCATTTCTGAGAACACGATATCGTCGAGCCGCGCTTTCGCGCCTGCCACATCGCCGACGGTCTTGTAGAAAAGCAGCGGGTCTACGATCTTCCAGCGGGTCACATGATCCGCCACAAGCCTCTTTTTATCGAGCGTCAGATACTCGGCCGGAAGAGCTCCTCCCGCAAGAATCCTTTTCTCGAAAAAATTGGCTTGTTCCAAAAATGGAATCTTAAGTTTTAACCCCGGATCCCGAAGGGTCCGTTTGTATTCCCCAAGCCGGGTGATAACCACCTGGTTCGTTTCATCCACATTAAAAACCGTGGACGGTATAAGGAATACCACCGAAAGGATCACAATAGGCCAAAATCGCAATAGCATCGCCGCGTTCATGACACCACCTCTTTCTTTATGGAGAGCGCATTGGGATCGGAACGACCCTGGAGCGAGTCAAAGAGCGAAGGACTCTGCAATGGAAGGAGCGGAAGAACATTCGTGCCTGCCTGCGGATCGATGATCACTTTGTTCGCGACCGGATAGATCCGCTCCAAGGTCTCGATCTGCAAACGGTTCTAGGTCACTTCTTTGGATTTCTGATACTCGCTCAAGAGGGCCGTAAAACGAACGGCATCCCCTTGAGCTTTGAGCACACGCTCCTCCTTGAAGCCTTCCGCACCCCGTAACATCTTCTGCGCTTCGCCGCGAGCGCGAGGGATAAGATCTTCCTGATAGCCTTTAGCTTCATTGATCAATCTTTCACGGTCTTCACGCGCCCGGACCACTTCGTGGAACGCATCTTTGACCTGATCGGGAGGATCGACCACCTGGAGCCGGACCTCCGTGATCATGAGACCGGACTCATAGTTATCCAGTAACCGTTGAAGGAATTCCCGAGTCTCTTCCTGGACCTTTTGCCGCCCAATGGTGAGAACATCATCAATAGTGGACCTTCCCACCGCCCCGCGAAGTGCTACTTCCGTCGCGGTGTAAAGCGTCCCCTCAGGATCGAAAAGCCGGAAAAGATATTTCACCGGATCGCTTACCTTGTATTGAACAATGATCTGAGCTTCGACCATGTTCTCGTCGCCTGTTAACATCATCGCATCCGAGCGGCCTCCGGTACGACGGTATGCGGTATCCTCGCGACTCTGCATGCCAAAACCGACCTCGATCCTACGAACTTGCTCAACATTCACGATATCCGCTTTTTCCATAGGCCACGGCATCCGCCAGTTGAGTCCCGCACTGGCGATCCGGACTTTTTTCCCGAACTGGCGAACGATTCCCTGTTCTCCGGGGCTGACGATAAAGAAACCGCTCGCAAGCCATGCCCCGATGATCAAAACAACTATCACGGGCACATTGCTTGGTTTTTTAATGAAATTGCTCAACCAATTAAAGATCTGTTCGTCCGGGCTTGCATAATTAGCCACCACATTCCACCCCCTCTATTTGATTCATCCTGTTCAAAGTTTTCACGAAGCCAAAACCCATCAAAGAGCCTCTAACGAGCACCGCTTCGCGCCATCACGTTTCTGTCCTTATGTAGAACCATGAAACTCCCTGTCAAGAGAGTGTGTAAATGAACAACGCGACGGCAGAGCTTTGAGTTGTCACGATCAAGAAACCCAAAAGCACCAGTACAAGCACTATCGGTGTAAGCCGCCATTTTTTCCTGACCTTCAAAAATCCCCAGACTCCGTAAGAATGGTGAAATTGCTCGTCTATTTTCCCTCCGTTACAGAGGCTATTTTTTTAGGCGGCCAAAGAATGGAAGCTCCTATCGATATCAAAAGAAACGCTGCAACTACCGCTAAGGACAAACCAATCGGGACCTTCAATAAACCTGTCATCAACATTTTCGCACCAATAAAAACAAGGATCGCTGAAAGCCCGTAGTGGAGATAATGAAAGAGACGCATGATCCCCGACAACGCGAAATAGAGAGCTCGCAATCCCAAGATGGCAAAAACATTCGATGTGTAGACGATAAACGGATCCTGAGTAATCGCTAAAACAGCGGGGATCGAATCTACGGCAAAAATAACGTCCGTGGTTTCAACGACCAGAAGAACGATAAATAAGTGCGTTGCGAACGTCCGGCCGCCTTTTTTGACGAAAAATTTGTCGTCCTCATAACCTTGTCTGACCGGCATGATCTTATGGAACAAGCGAAGGACAAGGCTCTTTTCCGGATGGATCTCCTTATCCTTTTCAATCACCATCTTGATACCCGTAAAAACAAGGAATCCACCAAAAACATAAATGATCCAATGGAAATGTTTGATGAGCGTAATGCCGCCCGCGATAAATCCGGCTCTCATTAAAAGAGCTCCGAGGATCCCCCAAAACAACACTTGATGCTGATATTTCGCCGGGACTTTGAAGTAAGAGAAAAGCATCAAAAATACGAAGATGTTGTCTACGCTTAATGATTTTTCGATCAAATAACCTGTTAAAAACTCAAGTGCCGGCTGTTTCCCCTGCCAGATACAGATCCCGACATTAAACGCCAGAGCTAGACTGATCCATACCCCGCTCCAAAGAAGGGCTTCCTTAAGTTTTACTTCGTGTGACTTTCGGTGAAAGACAAAAAGATCGAGAAGGAGCATGCCCAACACAAAAATAGTAAAACCGCCCCACAGAAGGATCTTCGAAATTTCCATTTATCCGTTCCCCTTCAGGGCAAGCAGTCTTTTGACGCGTTCTTTAACGGGTGGGTGCGTAGAAAACCAGTTCAACACGGATCCTCCGGAGAAATGGTTCACAATGTAGAGATGAGCAAAGGCGGGTTGCATATCCGAGGGTGCTGCAGTTCCTTGAGAATGACTAAGCAGTTTCGGATCAGATATCTTCATCAGGGCAGAAGCGAGCCCCTCGGGATCTTCGGAAAGCCGAGCGCCGGATTCATCGGCCATAAATTCCCTTGTGCGTGAAATTGCCGTTTGAACAAGTGTTGCCACGAGCGGAGCGAGAATAATGGTAAAGATCATCGCAAACGGATGAACGCCTCCGCGGTTTTCTCCGTCACGCTGCCCTCCCGTCAGGCCGACCCATTGCATCATATGCGCGAGAAACATGATCGCAGAAGCGATCGAAGCGACGATCGTGGAGACGAGAATATCCCTGTTATCGATATGCGAGATCTCGTGCGCCAAAACACCTCGAAGCTCTTTCTCATTGAGCATCTTCAAAATACCCTCTGTGACTGCCACAGCTGCATTCTGAGGATTTCGACCGGTCGCAAAGGCATTTGGAACCGACTCCGGGATCACATATACTTTAGGCATGGGAAGCTTTGCTTGCTGACAGAGCTCCTGAACAATCTCATAGACCCTAGAAGCATGGCCCAGGCCGATCGGTTGAGCGCGGTGCATTGCCAAAACAAGTTTATCTGAAAACCAATACGCGCCGAAGTTCATCACAACGGACATAACGAGCGCACCCATGACACCAGATCGTCCACCGATCGAATAACCGATCAATAAAAATAACGCGCTAAGCGTTGTTAACAGCAAAATTGTTTTGATCTGATTTTTCATGGTCAAATCCCTCCCTCACCGTTGAACCCACCAGAAACAAATGCCCTCCGCTTTGACCCGGAGTCCATTTGACATGCTGTCTATAGATCAACCAACCAAGAGCCATCAACAGCACATCTCTTGGCTTTTCCTGAGACTCCAGACGCTCGAAAAGCTCATCCCTGAAAATCCCTTCATTTTCATCAAGCACAAGCCAGATATCTCCCGCAGCGATAGCAATTTTAGTCATCATAGCGCGCTCCATTTCTTTCTCGCAGATCAAGCCTCTTCCCAAGGGAGAATGGTTGATTCTCACTATCTTTTGCCGACTCCATGGTCTCCCAATAATCCTTCAGAAGATCTTTCACATTTCTTGCGTTCCGCTGGCTGTTCGTTTTCAATCGACCCATAGTGCACCTCCTTAGCGACTCTTGGACCCAACAGAAGTATCGCCTTGACTCATTTATAATAAAAATACATAATTTGAATATAATCCATTAGAGATTCTTATATATGATTCCTTTTAACTTCCATCATCTTTACTATTTCTACACCGTCGCAAAACACGGCTCCGTGACAAAGGCCGCCAAGGAGCTAAAAGTCTCACAGCCCGCCCTTAGCTCCCAGATCAAGGCCTTACAGGACTGTCTCAATGTCCGGTTTTTTGAAAAACTGGGCAAGAAACTTGTCTTAACCGAAGAGGGGCACTCGGCGCTCGCCTACGCCAAACAGATCTTTGATACGGGGAAGGAATTCGCGGACAGGCTAGGTGATCATTCTCAAAAGGGGCGGATCAAGGTTCAAATCGGCGTTCTCGACTCGATTCCAAAGATCCTTGTTAATAGCTTGTTGAAATTCATTCTCAAACATGAACCTGAAGCCCTCATCCAGCTGCAAGAGGACACTTCCGAACAAATGATGAGCCGCTTGAAAGATCACTTGCTTGATATCATCGTCGCCGATACGCCGATTCAATCCTCATCGGAAGAAGAAATCGAGCATCATTTGATCGCAAAAATCCCGGTTGTCTTCTGTGCGCACCCCTCTTTGGCCAAAAAACTCAAGAAGCTACCGCGCGATTTTGATCACGCCCCCATGATCTTTCCAACTGCAGACAGCCGGGTCTATCAATCGGTGCAGGAATATCTCGCAATCCATAAGATCACACCCAAAATCGTTGCAGAGATCCAGGACATAGAACTGGCCCGCCTGATGGCTATGGAGGGTTTAGGCATTGTGCCTCTGAACAAATTATTGGCGGCAAGCACTCCGAGCGACAAGCTTGTCACCCTCACGGGCAGCTCCAATAACGATCTCTACGAATCCATTTATCTGATCACCAAGAAAAGGAAAATCCCCCACCCGATAGTCGTAAGAATTATCCGCGATTTCCGCCTCCAAGCTGAATAACGCAAAATAGGGGTTATGTTTAGCTGTTCGCATCGTTCATCACCTACTTCTGCCTTTAAAAAAAAACCCCAGATTCGGGATTACGCCCTATCCGGGGTTCAGATATATCTAAAAGGCTACTAGAAACATAAAAAGCCTCTGAGGAGTTAACCCCAGAGGCTCGTTTTACATACTTTAATATGTATTTAGATTGGAGCGGGATACGGGAATCGAGACCTTCTCAAACGGCTATTTGAGGTTCCGAAACTCTAATTCCAATAAGATCGCCGGACGAGGTTTATCTAAATCCTGCCGCAAATCCTGCCGAATGAATATGGCTTTTTGGCGCATTTCGGAAGGCGAATGATTTTTGTTGCCTTTTGTTGACTTGGAATGGAAACCTATAAATGGAAAGGGGTTACGCCTGTTTTGACGTAACCCCTTGCGACACTTGAAAGTGCCGTAAAACAAATGGTGGAGGTGGAGCGAATACCTCAATCCGCAAACTAACCGCGTTTTATCTGCCTCCGACAGCATCGATCACTTCACCTGTGTTTCTGTCTACAAAGACCCAAAAATCGCCACCCTTCATTTGTTGCTTCGGCGCAAAATAGACGGTTTGAAAGTCTCTGTTTTTTAATTTGGGTCTCCATCTCTCGGGCGTAGTTCCTTCAACCGGAATCCACTTGTCGGTCTGTTTGTTATGTTGTGAGATACCTTCCCGCATCAAAAATTTCTTCAGTTTCATGTTTCCATCGTCATAAGTAATGGTCATCGTGTCCAGATTAAACTTCCATGCTAAAGCCTTCGCCTTGGCGATTTCAATGATCTTGTCTTTGGAGAGTTCCGTTGCAGCCCAAACACCGTTAATTGGAATATTCGCCATCACAAAAGCAAAAATGCCAATGGCAATTATCTTTATTATTTGCATGTTTTTACATTCTTTTTATACAGTTGAACCTTCAGGACCATCTTTAACTAAAATCAACTGCGAGTCTTTATAAATATAGCTCTCGACTTCAAACTCTTCTTTATCGAAAAGCCAGTTTGCGGATGAGTGCGTGGAGGTGCCCTGATTTCTATGAGACTTTAATGAAATCAGGACTCCTCCATTTCTCGATTCATTTTTTATATAAGGACAAATGGAGGTGGACCGTATATCGCACCCCGCAAACTCAGGGAATCTCCTCCAAAACATCTGTATCTTAGGTTTTTGATTATACCAAGAAACCTCCGCCTTCGGAAGAAAAGCTTGTCTGATATGTATTCGCTCCTGAGGATCTCCCATGACCACGCTCTTTCGTGCCTCCCCAATCCTTTTAAGAAACCTTCTGGCCACCAGCTTCACATCCTCCCGCTGCGTTCTTTCATGCCCGGCTGCAATCAAATCGTCCCGTTGTGTTTCAAGCGACCTCAGTCGTTCCTTCAGTTCTTGGACTTTGTCTTCCGGGATAGCTTGCTCAAACTTCCCATAGGCATAAATCAGGCGATCCTGTTCTGCTCGTACTTCTTTTAGTTCCGTCTCAACCTCCGCCAAACGATTAGGGTTACTACCGAGAAACACCCGAAGTTTTTCCTCAAACATCTCAGTAACTTTTCCCGGGCGGGCAAGGTGTTGAATTCTGACATGAAGTCCTTCCTCGACCACGCTGTCAATGGCTGACTGTTTTATTATTAAATTATTCGGAAGACCCACGTGAGAAGCCTTTCTGACATCGCCCGAACAACGATAAAAGTAATAAGATGCACGCTCTCCGGTTGATTTGATGATTTTGGTAGTACGATGAGCCTGATACCTGTTCCCCCCACAAACGGTGCAAATCAATGCCCCCGTCATCAGGGATCTGGCGGTATTCGCCTTCAAACATTTGTCTGTTGCATACTTCTTGAATCGTTCTTGAACCGCATCAAAGGTTTCCGGTGCAACGATAGCGGGTGCTTTACCCTCAACCTTGATCCATTCTTTCTCTGCCTTGGCACGATCAATGAAAAATTTTTGCTGTGACCGCTGATCGAAACGATCACCGCTTTTCCTGAACTGTTCGTTCTCGGTCCTCAACTTTTTGATTTCGACAGTTCCCTTTCCCTCTGTTGTCCAGTCAAAGCAATCCACCCTCGCCCGCTTGTTCCACCGCACCACCCCTTTATAAACTGGGTTTCGCAGCAGATGCCTGACGGTGTCACCGGACCACTTTCCATCAAGATTTTTGTTTAAGGTGCTGTTTCGCTTTCTGGCTGCTTCACTCGCAAGAATCCCCTGTTCATTCAGCCATCGGGCGATCTTTTTATGCCCCCACCCTTTGTAGGACAGATCGTATATCTTACGCACGGTTATCGCCTCTGGCTCATAAATCACAAGCCATGTATTACCTTCTGCATCCTTGCATGTTCGATATCCAAACGGGGCAACCCCGCCCAGCCAACAACCCTTTCTGGCCTGACGAATCATTCCCTGAAGCACCTTGCGGGCCAATTCCCGTGAGTATTCGGCTGACATGGCACGAACACCACCCTTGTACATCTCAGCTGCCATGCTATCGTCATTCTGAAAGTTGGTAAAAAGAAGCTTGATGCCCGCATCATCAAGTTCAACTTCATACCGTTTGGACTCTTTGACATCACGCATAAACCTTGAGAAGTCTTCAAATATTATTGCGTTGAAAAGCCGGGTGGGATTCTTCGCATCTTTTACCATTTGAAGAAAAATTTTACGCTTCCGAATGGATTTTCCGCTAACAGGTTCTTCGTACCAGCGGATAATTTTAAGATCCCTGTGACGAGCAAAATCTTCGATGGATGCTTTCTGTCGGTCAAACGATCCCTCCTGTCGTTCACAACCAGAATCGTCTTTCCCACTCGTAGATTTGCGAATGTACGCTACAGCGTTCACTATCGTCCTTTCGCTTTCAATTCGGCAAGCCACATCTTGAATAAACCTTCCGCTAAAGCCTCTTCGACCAGTTCTTGTGTTCCGGGCGGTAGTTCTTCGTCCATCTCAACATGCGTGAACGAAATCTCTGGAAGTATCGGCTGTCTTTTCTTCTGTGCTGCCGCATTATGCAGCGACAAGTTCTCCCCGGCCAACTTCTTTCCGAGATGTTCCGATGTTTGAGCAGCTACCCCGACTACTTCGGCTTGTATCGCCTTCTCAAGCGGTGATCCTGATTTTTTGTCCTGTTGATGCTTTTCCATCTGCCATAGTTCCTATTTTTCATACTGGGCGATCTCCATTTTTGACTTCTGGATGCTTCTGGTTTATAAAATACCCGCTGTCGGTCAAAGTTGAATTCGGACGAAGAATTCAAGATAACGGTCTGGCGGTGTCGCTGTAACAAAAACTCTCTCGGCTTTCTCCTTTGAGGAATCCTCCATTTCGTGGTGTCACAGAACCACCTGTTTTGGGTACAGGCACTCACCCCGGTCTTAGATAAAACCCGTCTCACCTCCAATGGATTTATTTTTTTTGTAGGAAAAATCCATCTCTTCCCGGACTTCAAGCATCCTTTGCGGCGTTAGATTGCCATAGGTTTTCATGATGGTCATAACGAGTTCATGCCCGAAGGAAAGGCTCACGGCTTTTATATGTTCCCCGTTTCGACATGCTTGAAGTGCAAGGCGTGCGCCCAAATGTCGGAATTTGTGTGGCGAATAATAGGTCAAGCTAGCAACATGGGAACGCTTCTTGAAAACACCTTGAATACTCTCCCCGGTTTTCCAGAACTCCGGTTCAACCTCACGGGAAGTTGCATAGCAAAGATCTCCTTCGCCTTTCTGAAACATTTTTGCTTTTGGGAAAAGTGGGTCTTTGTTCCCAAATCCCTTTTCACGCAGATATGCGGTCCACGCTGAGATATGCCTTAAAAGACTTTGGTCAAAAGGGAATACAAGGGAAAAGATCAACTTGGATCGCTTAGTCTTAACCCCCAACTTGTGTTCTTGACGAACATAAAGCTTTCCTTCAAAAAAAGAACCAAGCGGCAATGTAGCCATTGCGGTTTCCCGGATTCCGGTGAGAAGAGCAAATGAAAGTAATGCCCGATCCCGGCGGTCAATCTCGGTGTCTCCTGTGATCGAATTAACCAGCCTTACTACTTCTTCAATGGTCGGATAGTCGGGAGATCCGCTTTGATCCGCAGCACTCAACTCTTTATCCGTGGGAGATAAAAAAGAAACAGTCTCGGAGGTAACGCTTTTCTTGTATCCCGGTTGCTTGGAAATCCAATTGAAAAATTTCTTCAATCGTTTTAGATAGCTGACATATGTGCTTTCCTTGATGGGTTGGCCTCGGTATTTCCTTTCGTCTCGCAACCATTCCTTGAATCCAATGGCTCGATCTTTGCTGAAACGTTTGAAATCTTCGTGCTTTGTATAGTCCTCATAAACTTGAATGGTCTTTCGTGTATTCTCAACCGAACTGTCGCAGTTCCCATCAGCCTCTTTGTACCATTCCAAGTAGTCTCTCTTGAGTCTCTCATTCTTGGGATTTGCCGTATAACTGTTAGTGTTTTTCATAGTTTCTCCTGTTGTGGTTTTTGTCAGTCTTTTAGTAGTAGTCTGTGCTTCCTATTCAGTAGCCTTAACCGTTGCTGTCATGTCACATCCATTGAATCGAGGAACTGAACCTAATCGACTCAAATTTCCACCACAGACCTGACAGATTCCCCGTAACCTGACCTGTAGTTTCGATTCGCCAAGCAACTTCCCCGTAGATTCACAGCAAAAACCTTCCGCCGTGGATCTCACGGGGCGGTGGCATGTAAGACATAGGAACTCGTCTCGTCCAAGTTTTCCATGCCACCTTTTCCTCGACTCATTACGAAACCGCTTCACCTCTGACCCTAAAAAAAGCAAGGGGTGGGCGTGTTCATCGATTGCACGCATTCCCGTACAATGCCAGCCTTGCACAGTTCGGAGATGAACCTTATAAAGCTTGGCAAGTTCCTTGGCAGAGTAAGTGGCTCTTCTTTTTATTGAACGGGTCTTGGTCAAGCTGTTGCCCCTTTCAAGATTTCTTCAACACGCATTTTAGAATCCCACATACCCTTTACTGTCATATACACATTTGGCGATAAAAAACGTCATTATATTTTCAAATTTCTTCATCCATGCTTGGGTTGATTTTTTGAAATATTTCTGCTCCCCTTTATACATACGTATCTGGCAAGCAAATCCGTCACATTATTTTTTAGCCTTGGAAATCTGAGGGTAGAAGGTGAGAAGTGTTATCGAATGCTAGAAGTTGAAAGGCGTGTATGTTTGTACGTTTTTCAATCGATTTTTGAACCTACGGGGGGGGGTCTTCTGTCAGCGTACTACTGCGGAGAACAGCCTGAGAAGCTTTATTGCTTGTTATCGAATACTACACAGGAATCCGAATTCAGATTCGACACCTAACACCTGAAATGCGTGGCGCATTTCAAATCCGACACCATAAGACATTTTGATATAGGTAACCTATATCAACTTCCGACACCCATAGACACACCCCTTCGGCGAGTCAGTCCTTGCTGCGAAGCCTCTCAACCGCTGGTCCCAGCTGCCCTGTCCGCAGTTCCGCCAGCACAGCTTTTGCAGTCTCGATCCGTGCTTCCTCTTCTTCGCCTCTAGCAACTGCGATGTATCGTTCAAAATAATGGACCGCCCCAGAATCGTTTCCGCTCCGAACAGAGGCGCAAGCAAGCCAATACAATGGTGCTGAGAAAGTCGGATCTGCTTCAACCGCCTTCTTAAAATACACGATACCTTCCGGCGTATCGATGTACACAAGACCTAGGTCATACGCAGCCAAGCATCGCTTCGGGTCGAGTTGCAACGCCCGTTTCAAGTGGACCTCTGCCCGTTGCCATTGATTGTTCGCTGAAAGAAGCGTGTGACCCAGAACCTCCTCGATCTCGGCTTCACTTGCTAAGGGTCGTGCTTTTTTAAGACTGTCATGCATCAGCTGCTCATTTTTTGTCCAATCAACAGCTGCGCCCGTTTCCTCAGCGACAGCACCGTTGAGTGGAAAAAAGAGGACGATGAGAATCCAAAAAAGTTTTCGCATGTTAATTGTTCCTGTGTCCAGCCTGACTACTAGCAGCGAACTCATTGGAAAACAGCAAATGATAAAGTCGGAAAGTGAACGCCATCGGCGGGTGCAAAAAGGGCGGACGAACCCAACTGCGTTTCTCGACCATCTCACTCAGACATTGGCCATCAGGGAAAACCTTTTGCTTCATCCATTTTTCTGAACTGCCCCTCCGCAGCCGAAAATCACGAAGCAGATCCCGTCTGACACCGCTATTGCGTTCAAATATTGCAAAGACACGATCCAACTGATACTGCCAAAGCATCCAACCCCGACTTTTACTTAAAATGCCATCGTGTACCTGATTGGCCACCGAGCCATCGCTGACATACGACATCACGGGCAACAGACCCATGTTATGCGGTCCTGAATAAAGAAAGAACGTCACCAACATCAGCAGATCGTCAAAAGTCCGGGGTGCGCCTTTCCTTAGGATGCCTACAAGATCATGTCTGGGTCCCACTTCCATTTCCCGCTGCCAATCCGGGTCATCTTTAAGATGCTCGTCAGCTTGATCCATGAAGAACCCATGTAGAAATCGGTTACCACTTGGAAGGTCTGCATGGATAACATGGGCGTGGGATGCATTCGCCAGATCCTCTTCGTTCCCGATGAATGGCAGATACCGTCTTACGAAAGACGGATCGTCAGAGATTCTAACTACACGCTCTGTGATTCTATCGAGGTCACAAAGCATGGCAACCCATCGACATCGGACAAGGTAAAGCCTCCCGCACAGGATGGCTAGTAAACTGTGCCTGACCAGTCAGCACAAAGCTTCTCAGGATCATTGCAGTCCTACGGCAGAGGAAGCCTTCGATTTCGTCCTCAGAATATCCGAATGTCCGCCCCTTCGCCCGGTGGTCTTCGACAGTAAAGAATGATCTCTGCTGCTTCACTTGGTCAATGGCGTGAATGGCTGCAATGCGAGCGAGAGCATCTTCTCGGTTCTGTGGCTTGAAGAACCAGACACGGATCTGGTCGGGGTCATCGATTTTCTCAAGAGCGTGATCGATTAGAATTTTATCGAAGGATTTTCGTTCTTCAGGATACGCTGGAAAAACTCCGATAGGCTTGTTCTTGAACGCAACGGCATGGGCGAGATCTGTGAAGTTCATAGGTGCGGATTATATCTGCGGCAGAAAGCATTTGCCCGTACTTCTTGGAAGGATTTTTTTACCCCCACCAATCATTGTCAAATTTCTCTTTTGCGCTCTCATCGTAAATCTTTTTGGCGATTTCCGTCCCGTCTTTATAAGTGATTTCTGCGATCAGCCGACCATTTTCGCCGTACTGTTTCAGTACACCATGCGGATTACCATGAACATATGATCCCTCGGACTTGTTGTTCCCGTTTTCGTAATATTGCTTTGCCGTTCCATGCGTGTTCAAATTCTCATCGGCTGGTGTTTCCTCAACGAGATTCCCATTCTCCGAATATCTTTTCGTTATCCACTTTTTGTCTTCGACCACCGCTTCTCTTTCCAGCTGCCCCGATTCGTAGAAATCCTTGAAAATCATTTTTTCGCCAATACGTGTTTCTTCTTTTTTGATAGCACCTGATTCGGAATAATAATGCTGGATCGATTCGGTTTCCTTTCCCGTTTTCAGGTCATATTTCTTATGTGTCACAGAGTTCATGTAACGCTCATCCCCAGAGGACTTGCTGAGGTAATCAAAGCTTCGACTTTCTAACAACCGCCCAGAAAAATACACATTTTCCGACTCAAGATGCCCACCGCCGTAATAATGTTTGCTTCTGTAGAACTTGCTCTTTCCGTGCCGAATACCTTCCTTAAACTCACTCTCCTCCAACAACTCTCGTTCATCGCCACCATAAAGCTTCAGCCATCCGTCAATTAGCCCGTTCTTGTAATTCTCTTCCCAGAACAATTTCTTTATCGGAAAATGCTCACCGGGGAGTTCCTCTGTATAAATACCATCATAAGGATTGCCATCTTGCGCATTTCTGCTTTTCCTGACCAGACAACCCACGGCATATTCTTCTTCACTTTTAATAGTTCCAGTCTCAAAGTATTCCCTTTTCACGCCATCGATTGATCCATCCTTAAAAGGACTTTCTGACATCATCTGTCCATTTTCATAGTATCGTTTTGTGATACCGTTCATCAGTCCATCCACATAGGGAGTCTCTGATAATAATTTGCCGCTCTCATAAAATTCTCTATCCGTACCATTTCTTTTTTCTACAGCTTCATTCGGACTCTCATCATCATATTCAAACTCACACGATTCATATTTCAATTTACCGCTCTCATAAAAAGAACGGGTTTTCCCTTTTCTGTTCCCATCAGGGCAATCCGTTTCCTCCATCAGCTTTCCGCTTTCATAATATGATTTCGATTGCCCCGCTGGCCGACCAGAGCGGTAAAAAGCCTCGGCTGCAAGTTGCTCATTTTGAAAAAAGATTTTCTCCAAACCTTCCTTTTTGCCATTCACATAATTCACTTCGGATTTGAGGATTCCGTTCTCGTAGAAAGTTCTTGTAACGCCGTGTTCTTTCTCGTTGAGAAAAAATCTCTCGGCAGACAATCGACCATTCTCATGGTAGTTGCGCATCGGTCCTACGGCCTTGTCATCTTTGAAGTGATTTTCAAAGCTTAAAGTCCCATTTTCGTGGAAACATTGATACAACCCATCCTGTTTTCCCCGCTTGCTCTCATACCTCCTCAAAATCTTCCCAGATTCATAATATTCCTCACAGATCCCATCTGATGTTTCTTTTGCTCTGATCGCCCCATTTTCATGATACAGAGTCCTATTGGAAGACAATCGAGTTCCATCTTCGGAGTAGCGTGGTTTCTCTTGGCTGATTTCCGGTTGGATTGGTTTAGGCACAGTTAGTGGAATACGCTGTGCGGCATTTTTCAATCCCCCTCTATTAAGCTTCAAACCAAACCCAACTTCATGCATCCCCCATGCACTCACCTGTTCTACATTGATCCAACCTTCGCTGAAATACCAAACATACAGTTTGGATCCAAAAGGGTGCTTATGTGCCTTACCCATCTGACTTTCAAAATGTGCTATTACTTTTTTGAATGCAGAGTCGATATCGCCTTTGGTTGTTCGGTCACCACGTTGGCCAGCCTGATAATACATCGCAAAACCTGAGATCCTAGATTCGGTAACAGAAACGGTTGCATTCCACTCTAAACCCATAAAAGGAATGCCTGTGGTTTCATACATCTTGTCGATGTCGGCAGAATTAATGATGCTCTCAATAGGAACATCTTTTAGCTGATCACGGGCCATGGACAAGGGGTGGTTCTTAGCCATCTCTGCCGCTGAAGGCAATGGAAGTTCAACGAATTTCATAAATTCTTCTTTGGGCAATTGATCGATTGGCTGCCCCATCTCAAAAGGACCTATCTTGTAAATCATTGTTTCACCTCCCTAATTTCCTCACAGCCACTTTAGCGGCCTTTCTGTAAATCCTGAATGGTGTAATCAACGCTATATGCAGTTGCCTTAATGAATGTCACCTTGACCCCAGCAAGGACAAACTCTTTCTGCTTTCCAAGGTCGAAATCAAAGCGTTGTCCTCCAGAATTACTTCCAATCTGAATATTATTTTGAACGCTTGCGCTGACCAATGCATTATCAGCATATCGAGTCATGGTCGATTCCGTAGATGTCTTGCTTACATCTGTCGATTCCAGCGTTAAAACATTCCCAGAAATCCCGACCAGTTTTAATTCGGCGTAACCCTTGTCAACCTTACCGCCAAAGACATCTCTGCCACCAAAAGCGTTTGGTAAATCACCCGTCTTGTTCAATCTGAAAATAGTTCCCCCGATACCTGTGCTTAATGGTGTGTTGATGGGTTGCTCAACAGACTTCAACTGTGAACGCACGCATCCGCTCAGGATTAAAACACCAATGATCAGCATGGAAAGCTTCTTCATCGTTCTGTCTCCCCTTGATTTAACGTAACCGTTGTTTCTTTATTTCCACAATCCCCTTTTCTTGTCCCGTGCTTCCTTCTCCGCCTTCACGAACAACTCCTGATACTTCACATTCGGCGGAACTGCCACGACTTTGGCGTAACCAGCCTTGATGAGTGCCTCGTTCAACATTGCATCTTCGTAGTCATCATCCATGAACGGCTTACCTGTCTTAGGGTCTATGATTTTTGAAGGCTTCTGTATCTCTGCAAGATACCAGACATACGCCAGCAGTCTTCCATGCTTATCCTTCCGCTGCACATCATGCTCAAGCCTGACTTGGTGTCCTTCCACGAGGTTGCGTGTGAACTCTGCCGCTTCCTTGCCCCTGTTGTCCTTCGGTGCTGGAGTATCCACGCCTATCAGCTGCACCTTCTCACCGCTGTCCAACTCGATAATGTTTCCGTCAATCACACGGCTTACGGTATATGCCCCATCGTTCAGTTCTTGAATCGCTTCTGGAGAAAGATCTTTCTTCCATGCATTGTCACCCCGGATCATGTCAAAACCGCTTGTGATCAACCAGTAAACGCCAAGGGCGATTAAAATCCAAAGTGCCACCTTCACTACGGTCTTCCGTCCGGGGTTGTTCATAATCTTATATCCCTCTGTTCGGATTTCTTCGACTCAGCACGCTCTCATAACTGATTATTTTGCCCCATTCTTATTGTTCACAACAACCTGAACATTGGCTTGGGTAATCTGGTGCATATCATTCCGAGTATTTTGCTGGAAGACTTGCACAGCTTTGGTTCCAAATATGTAAGTAAAAACTAATGTTAAAATAGCAATCATCACCTTAAAAAATCCGCCAATAAGCGATTGAATTACTGACTGTTTGACGGGTGGTGTCATATTCAAGCCATGCCAAGATTTTAACGCTTTGTCCACCATTGTGGTTTTTCGACTCTTTACAGGGGTCTGTTTTGTAACCCATGGGAATGCCCGCCCGCATTTTAGACAATGGTCAGGGCGTGTTGGATTATCAGATGGAGATTTGTTTTTACTTGGATATTGGTGGGAACAGGGTAATTTCTCGGCAAGTCCTTCGCCACAGCCACATCGCACCACAAACCCTTCCCCGCACTTTTCACACTTCCGATCAGCTTCCAATGGAGTCCAACCTTTTGCGGTATGACCATTTGAACAAAATCGAAAATGATAATATTCGGTCATATCAATCCGCTCGCTTTTTATTTCTTTGGTTTGATAATGACTGCGCCCATTTGTCAACGGAGGCAACCTTGAATCGCCATTGCCCACCAATCTTGGAGGCTGGGATCTTGCCCTTCTGGCAGAGTTTGTAGAGTTTTTCTGTGGAGACTTGTAGGTAGTCGGCAATCTGTTCAATGGTGAGCCACTTATCCGTCATGGGCATCCTTCCAAAAGTTACCAAATTATACCAATAACCGAGAAATCCGCCATCAACTATTTCACTTGCGTGCGGCACACAAGGGTTTACATATGACAACCAATATGGTAGCATCCCCTCATGGTCAATACAGATCACGCCTATACCGTCATAGAGTTCGCCAAGAAAGCGAGAGTTTCACGCCAAGCCGTGAACAAGGCCATCAAACAGAAGCGCATTGAAGCCACGCTCGTTGGAAAGACTTACTTGATCGACAAGTCACAATTGACCCGATTCCTTGCCAGCCGGGAGAAGTGATATATTTTTTGCATGAAAGGTTGACATATGACAACCAGAGCGATGATTTACTCCCGCTGTTCGACTGATGAGAAAAGACAGGACACGGAAGTTCAACTAAAGGAACTTCGGCGATATGCCAAAGCCTACGACTGGACTTTCGATGAAGTGAGTGAGTACGGCAGCGGGTACAAGGGCGAGCAACCGAAGCTACAGGAAGTCATTGAGAAGATACGACTCCGGCACTACTCGGTGCTATTGGTTCACTCCCTCGACAGATTCAGCCGAGAGCATCCAAAGAAGACAAACGCCTTGCTGGATCGTATTGTGTACGATTACGGGTGCAGATTCATTTCGTTGAAAGAAAGCATCGACTCCCAGAACGAGATGGTCTGGCATGTCATTCGCCCTCTCTTCAGCTACTTCGCCAATGTGTATTCCAAGCAACTCAGCGATAAAATTAAGGCTGGCATCCAGAACAAAAGGGTTCAGAACCTTTATCAGGGCGGTAGGCCACGGAAAGCATTCGATTTGAAACGGATTCTGTCCTTACGCTCGGAAGGTCACAGTATCAGGAGAATCGCTGTGCTGTATAATTCAGGCTTGGCAAGGCAGAAACAGCTATCCCACACCCAAGTGGGTCGATACCTCTCGGATCAATCCAGAGGGCATTCTGTGCAAATATCACCCGGCCTGCCGCACAATCATCAACTCCCCTCCGCTACTCCAAAAAAAAGACCACCGGAATATGTTCCCGATGGTCTTTAATCTGCTACCCGCACTAGTCGAGAGTCTTCGTAAATATAAGTCTCGACTTCCAGATCTTCTTCTACTTTCTGGTTTGCGGAGTGGATGGTGGAGGTGGAGGGAGTTTCACCCTCGTTTCTCCCAAACCTTTTTCTGCATTGAGTTTAGCAAAGTATTTTTGTTTCTGCCACCAATTTCCGCCACCAAACTTCATCTTACACCTCAGTCAACTTTAATGCCTTGGTTGTCCCGGGATCCGTCTGGTGCGAGTAATGCCGCAGGAGAACCTTTATGTCTCGATGACCGGTAACCCCCATGACATTCTTCGGCGCGATCCCCTCGTCCAGAAGCTCGGTTACAACGCTTTTCCGGAATAGCTTCGCCGTAACTTCCCTGCCAATAATCTCCTTGGAGACCTTTCGCAGATACAGGTTGTAATGGTTGTAACCGACCTTGTTCCCGACACTGTTACGGAAGAGGTATTCAGCCTCTGGGTCGTATAAACGCATAATGACCTCCCGCAATCCCTTGTCCAGAGAGCTGAAGATAAACTCCCGCCTGTTCTTTCGATCCCCCGCTTCGATCTTGATCGAGACCGGAATAAGATCCTTAAACCTGATGTTCTTGATCCTGATTGAAATGGTCTCCGCAGGTCTCCAACCAAGCCTGATCAAAAAATATAGAATTCCTCCATAGGCGGGGTTATCTTCCTCCATATACGCCAGCAGATTCTGCTTCTCATCCCTGCTTATGGGTTCATAGGGAAGATCCAACATTCTCGGAGGCTTCATCTTTCGCAGATCCTTCATGACCGCTTCCCCGAAAAATCCGGCATCATAGAATCGCGCCATATTGGCCTTGAGCACCTGCAACGCGGTCCGCCATCCTTTTTCCCGTCCAAGCGTTTCAATCACGTATGACTGATATTGCGAAAAAATCCCGTGAGGAAAATCGTCTATCCGTTGAACATCCGGATAGTTCAGTCGCAGAAAATTCAGAAAATGCCGCATCTCACTAAGAGCACGGTTGATGGTTTTGTGGCAACATTTATCCGCCGCCATCTTTCTTTTCAATTCCTCCATTAGGACCTCAAGACAGGAGTCTAGCTTGACTCCATTCCTCTGGGGCATGGCCTTCCGGGCTTCCATCCGAAGCTCTTGTCGTTTATCCGCAGCTTCCCGAAAAGACTTATTGGCGAGCTCAAAAGTCTTCCATAGCCTCTTCCCGTTCAAATAATAGGAAGCCTGGAATACATAAAGACCGTCTTTATTGATACCCCGATATTTAACACCGTTTGCCATCTGACAAGATCCTTATGCGGAGACCGTTACGCCGCGTTGCTCAACCCACTTCCAAAAACCGGCCCGGAATGCATAGACCCTCCGCCCAATACGGAATAGTGGACATCCATTCACGCGCCGCCATTCTTTGGAGTGTAGAGTATTCGGCCGGACCCTCAGGACATCCGCCATCTCCTCAATCGTTATAAGTTTGTTGTCTTCCATTTCAGTCCCCCTTATTTTTGTTTTCGTTGCCCTAACTTCCGTTGATCTTTTGTTTTTCCGGCATAGCGCGTATGATAACCGCTCACGGGACGCTTCCGTTTGTCCTTGGACCCAACCGGTCTTCCCAGCTTCTTTCCCTCCCTCTTAGCGCGTTCTAAGCCCGCACGCACGCGCTCGGCGATTCGTAATCGCTCTTGCCTGGCGATCCATGAAAAAACCGCCAATAGCAGTTGCCCCACGCCTTCATCCCGCGTGTCCAACCATGGTTCCTGGATGCTTTTTACCGCAACGCCATTTCTCTTGAGCCGGTCAAGATAAGCGAACGCGTTCGAGATGCCTTCGCGGGTTAATCGGTCCAAACTCCAGATGATCAGCAGATCGAACATCCCGCGATCCGAATCGTCCAGCATCCCT
>Ga0209083_1001994_pt1 | contig 20698 bp, 21 predicted proteins | sample AM7aDNAmetaG_FD_184132 | JGI IMG/M metagenome (GOLD analysis project Ga0209083, IMG submission 184132) | Freshwater microbial communities from Finland to study Microbial Dark Matter (Phase II) - AM7a DNA metaG (SPAdes) (version 3) | ecosystem: Environmental > Aquatic > Freshwater > Lake ...
AAAGCAGATTTTTTAATAAAATTTAAAATGTTGATTTTTGTATTTTAATTTCTAAAAAAAAATCATTTTTCCAACACACAATTTTTGTGCGTTTTATTTTTTTATTTTTTTAGAATTTAGAAATTATAATATTAATTCGATTTGTTTTTTGATTTCTGATAATTCTTTTTTATTTTTGTCAAGTTCTTTTCTACGCTGTTCAATCTCCGGAAATTCTTCCAATAATACGTTTATATCTGAACTAACAACTTTTTCAATCACAAAATTGACCTGTTTCGTGATATCTTGGATCAAATGAAAGACGATGCATTTAGGGATTGACTCGCACATGGTATTGACGACAGTTTTGTAGTATTCGTACAGGACATTCTTTAGTTTTGTGATATCGTATTCACCATTTTTGATCATTCCGGAGAAATCAGACATCACTTTATGAAACGATTTGTCATCGGTCCATATGTACGCTTCTTCGCTTTTCATTCGTTCTTTTATACGAAGAAGAGTTGTTTGGTAACAAGGGATGAAAATATCGTTGATTACAATATTTCTGATACTTTTTAATAAATTCGGGTATTTCTTAATGTCCGTATCGATATCAAACAACAACTTTTGCAACAAATCCAAACATTCTTTCAAACACTTTTGGCTTGGTTCCATCAATCTCATGATTGGTCTCCAAGTTCGATCTGTCAAACACGTTTCAATCACTTCGAGTGGAACATACGGAAAACTCATGTGAATTCCGTCATACCCTTTCAATCTATCAATTAAATCTTGATCTTTCAATTCATTAAAAGGATTGATGCTTTGAATCTCTCGACGATACGAAATGAATTTTTCTTTGATCATTCTTCCAGTTTGAAATGATGAACCCCGAGATTCGATGGCGTGTTGAAATGTCTTTACATATTTTGCGACCATTGAATTCAATATCATAAATCGAGCTTCTTTTTCTAGGGGAAGACATTTTCCGAGAGAATTCATTTCTTCGTTCGTTTTGTCAAGTTGTTTGGTGATATTCGAAAGGACGTGAGGCAAACAACATTTGATGTTATGGATTAAAATGTTGCTCACATTTGTGGCTACAGTATTGATTCCTAAGCGAGATTTGTACTTTTCTTGGCGATAAATAGTATGTGTTTGGAAATAATTCTTTTCAGAGACCAATGCGTCATGTATGCTCTGTGAAGGGTTATTTCTGTTTTTGACGCCGTAATAACCGTACTTTAAAGTTAAATCAATGCTAAGTTGATTTTCAAGGTAACAACTGATGTCGGCGTCTTCGTTCATCAAGTCAAGTTTGGTTAAAATGCCTATTGTTCGTTCACCTGTTGGGTCGGCTTTCTTTACGATTTCCATTGCCATATCTGCTTCAATATCTGGTCGAGCTGCAATGATTGCCAAAATAATTGCATTTTTTGATTGGATGGTGTTTGAAACCAGCTTTATGATTTGTTCTTTGATATCTTTTGGCTGACCTCGGTCTGTCATGGCGATGCTGGTCAATCCAGGCAAATCAACAAAGCTTAGATTGGGTACTCCTGGGGCGTATATTTTCATAAAGATAGGTTCATGACTGATATTCAAAGCCGATCCGGCCTTGAGATTTGTTTGGTGTTCAATCTCGTGTTTGATGAGATCGCGTTGGTCGGTAGAGAGAGTTGTAAATGGTATTTTTTTGGAAGAAGTCCATTGAAGTTGGTCAAAAGTGCCGAATTCAATACGCGAATCTGTACTTTGTATCAGATCGAGGTGAAGCGGTGTTCTTGTTGTCATGGTTTTTCCGACAGGCAGAATGTCCATGCCGATGAGTGCGTTTAATAAACTGGATTTTCCGCTTGATTGTGTACCGACGACGATTAGTTTCGGGAGTTCGATTAGATGATGGTCAATGTGTGTGTTGTTGAGTAAACTGGCCAGTTTCAGCATTTCTTTGTTTGAAATGATTGTGTCGGTTTTTAGACCGGACAAATAATTAGTGAATGGGGTAATGTAATTCATTTTATTACTATGAATAAAATGTTTAAACTTCTTTACATTCTTTACATGACCAGTACAAATAAATAAAATGTACCATAAACAAACCAGCTGAAACTGTCATTAAAAGATCAAGAGACGTATTTACAATGGAATGAGAAGATCCTTCTACACCGTTTACATCGTCACAGCTACTGTTCTTAAAATAAGTGTAGATTGTGAGAGATAATTGAAGAATGACCAAATGGTAAAACGTGCACAAAAATCTGTGGGCTTTATTGCTAAGTAGTGTTTTTTTTTTATCAGTGTAGTAGTATGAAATTAATTCGTATAAACAGAATAAGAATAAAAGAAAAGATGGCAACATGATTCCAAGACCGTCTATGTATTGAATATTTGTTTTATTTACATCATTTAATGTTTTATCGTCGCTGATCTTGCAATGAAAAGGTGTGATATAAGCTATCACCACTATTGCCAAAACCAAATAAAAAACACAGGATATTGCTAGAGCGAATACTATTATAGGGCTATCAGGGCTATCAGGGCTATCAGGTAGGTGACCTGATTCATTTTGTGCATGTTGTGGGTTACTTGTTTTAGATGGACTTGCCGAATCTGTAGGTGTTCCACCTACTGTTAACCCGTGTGTTGATGGTGTTGATGGTGCTGCTGTTGTCGACATTTATTACTTATAAAATATTTTCTCGCAGACATTTAAAAAAATGATTGTAAAAATCTCCAAAATTTTCGTCAATAAAAGTTAATTTCTTTAAATAGGTTTTTTTGATCTGATTTAATAAAAACTGGTTTTCTTTCACGTCAAAATCTAGATTTTTTGTGATACAATCTTCCAAAGTCGTTCCTTTGACTAGAATATTTTTGGGCGAAAGCCAATTGTACATCTTGCTATCTTTTCCAACATTTATGTAGACATTCTTGTGTATCATACACAAAAAAGAAAATTGTTTGTAATTGAATGGTGATTTGTACTTCCATATTTCTCTCAATCGTACACGACTTCTGTGTAAAGAGATTACTTTATTGATGAGATCTTTGAGTTCGTAGTTGTAGATACAGAATAGGAGAGATACAATGACCATTGAACTTCTTGAATGTCCTGCGCGACAGTGGACGTACATTTTAGCACCATTTTCGTATTCTTTTTTGAGTTGTACAATAAATTTGCAGTAATCGATGTTATCGGAAGGTACGGAGTTATCAATGATTGGAAAATGAATGTATTTTACATCGTAATCGTGATTCTTTTCGGTTAAATTGACGATTAGATTAAACTTCTTTTCTTTGAGTTCTTCGATCATGTATTCGTTGGGAAGAGGTCCAAAGTAAATTCGGTCTGGGATAACGCAGCTTATCCAGTCGTATAAATAACTCGTTTTTTTAAAACGATTCATTTTTATACTATGAAATATTGTTTAAATATAAAAATATATTTAATAAAAATGTTTAGTTGGTTTAGAAAAACTGAGGAAATTATTGATTTAAGTGACGATGAATTTACGATATACAAACCAAAAGATAAAATTGAACCTGATGCAAAATTAATAGAAAAGACTGAAATGCAACCTGAAACGGACATTGAAATTATTGAAACTGAAGATATACATATGATTGTTGAGAAACTTGTGGGTGAAATTATAGAGAAAGTGTTAAAAGAATCTGTAGACAAAGTCGTTGAAGAAAAAGTAGAAGTAATAGAGAGACTAGTAGAAAAAGAAGACCTAGATACTCCATCTGAAAAGGAAAAAGACGTAGAAAAGGTAGAGAAAGTTGTTGAAAAGGAAAAAGAGGTTGAAAAGGTAGAGAAAGTTGTTGAAAAGGAAGTAGAAAAAGACGTAGAAAAGGAAAAAGAGGTAGAAGTTGTAGAAAAGGAAAAAGAGGTTGAAAAGGTAGAGAAAGTTGTTGAAAAGGAAAAAGAGGTAGAAAAGGAAAAAGAGGTTGAAAAGGTAGAGAAAGTTGTTGAAAAGGAAAAAGAAGTAGAGAAAGAAGTAGAGAAAGAGGTAGAAAAGGAAAAAGAGGTGGAGAAAGAAAAAAACGCAATTATTCTAGATCCAAACGCAGAGTTGATTCAATTAAAAACACCTAGCATTTTTTTTCATCCAGATTGTCCTGAAATATCACAAGAATTATCATTTGATGACAAGATGGAACTTTTAATGATAAGCATCATTGAAAGTGTGCTAGGAGTTGATATCAACGAATTTTAACAATTTTCAAAATAGGAATCAAATAGTTTAAAAATTCGTTCAATCTTTGTATTCTGAATCGTATTCTGCATTTTTGACTTTCGACAATTATGGTACATATTGATTAATAAATCCAAATACTTATGAGGTTGTTGCAATACCTTATTCAACACCATATCTTGATCCGGATTCTCGGGAACAGTGCATACAGGCAAACAAGATCTAGAAGTATTGCTTCCAATCGTTTTGACCATAGGAGACGTCGGATCATTTGGATTGTATATTTCTTCGGAAATGGAACAAGAATCGAAATTGCAAAAACGACGTGTCGCGCTATTCAAAATAAGATAGTCACCAATACTCATAGTTCCAGGCTCATTTTGGCGAAATAGAGGTGAATCAACGAGAGCAGAGTTAGGCTTACTGTAATCATTATTTCTGCTTAACAATTCACATGCCCCATCCCAATTTTTCGAGCAATGTTCGGCCATGTAAGCCTGAGAAGTCTCTGACGCAGGTCCATAAACGTGAGCCATACTTCCCTCGTCAAACATGGAATCTATATCTCTGTATAAAGACCAGCCAATAGGATCTGTTCGTAATGCCGGAGCTAACGCTGTACCGAAATTTTTTAAGGGTACATAACCAGATTTATTAAGGTAGCAAGATTCTCTATTCATTTAATATAAGTAAAAAAAATAAAATGTCTGATAAATGAATGTAATGTTAAAAAGCAAAATTACCAAAAAAGGTGATTTGTATGTATGTTTAATTGATGAAAGGTTTCCAGCTAATAATGATGAATTTTTTTTAAATAAAAATACAAATTTTAAGGTAAATTCGATAAAACTTAAATACTTCTACAAGATGGATAATATTGGTAAATTGGAATCCAAAAAAGTTCCCATAAAGTATAAAGAATACGTTGATAATAAAATGATAGAATTAACAGATGAACTTCAAGACAATGGAATAAAAATAATCAAAGTCGAATCACAAATTGAATTTTACAAGCCCGAGAAAGAAAAAGAAACCGAGCGAGAATGTGAACGAGAATGTGAACGAAGTAGTGAAAGTGTTTGTGCAAGAAATTCTTGTAAAATGTTTGATTGTATCAAATTTTAAGAAATTTTTATTGATAAAAATTTCTGAAACGAATTACTTTTTCGTATCCCTTACCGATTAAATCTCTCCTTCCTTTATAGTCATAACCGTATCGATTTGGCACAAAACCGATATGATCCCAATAACCTTCACTCGCATCCGCGTCAATGAACAACAATTCTGGAATATCTTTCATGTTCTCAAACATCTTTTTCCACATCAATTTGCTGTACCCCAACCCTTGATACTTCTCGTCAATGTGAATTGATACAGAACATGTTTCTTTCAAATTTCCTGTGACGGAACACTTTCCGATTTTTTTTCCATTCAGTTCTAAATGAACGGTATGCAAATCATTCGTGTGCTCGTATATAAAATTCATTCTTAATTGGAATGAATTTATTGAAAAAAAGTCATTTTTATGAATAAAAATCAACGACTCTTTCATCTACCGTAATTTTATTGGGAATGTAAGATTTCAAGTAAAGACCGTCTAAACTTCTTACACGGGACAAAGCGACATAAACCGAATGATGACCGAATACAGTATACCCCAAATCAATTACGGCCATATCAAGCGTCGAACCTTGTGATTTGTAAATAGAGGTGCAATAGGCTAACGTGAAAGGAAATTGTTTTCTGGTAGAAACTTTATCATCCTCTTCGTATTTAAATTCGTGTCTTTCAAAAGGGATAATTTCGCCTGATAGAAACTTTACATAGACCATATCACCAAGTTTCATCACAACTCCGCGTGAACCGTTCGTAAGCCCTCTTTCTACGTTAATGTTGACAGTTAACATTACTTGTGCACCAACTTTTAGGTAGAGAACAGATGGAGCAATCCAATCTAAATTTTTATCATCGTCTTCCGCCCTGTAAATGACGAGATCGTTGGGATTTTTTTCCAATTCATCTTTATTCATTTGGTCAACGTCTGCACGCCGACTTGTAAGAAATGTCGGTTTAATATCATCAAAATTTGTTTCGTGGTAGGCCTTGACGCGTTTGTACAATTCAACGTTATCTTCATTTGTTTGCTTACCAAGACGAACACGTGATAATATACCCTTATAAATTTCATCCGTCTGACGATAGACTTTTTCAAGTTTAATGATTTCCAAGTTTAATTCGTCCCATACGTCGCTCTCAAAAACGTAACCGTCATTAATAGGTGGTAATTGCATAAAATCTCCTGTTAAAATGACGCAGATTCCACCGAAAGGTCTGCTATCATTTCGTATGAGTTTGAATGTTTCATTCATCATTTCAAAGTATTTTTTTCCAAGCATACTTATTTCATCAATTACTAGCGTTTTACATTCGATGAGACGTTTTTTTGCAAGCTTATTTTTCTTGATTTTCTTCAAGACATCTTTTATGCTATACTTTGAAAGAACTCCTATCCCAGAATAAGAATGGATAGTTGAACCTTTAATCAAGTACGCCGATATTCCAGTTGTGCTTGTAATATCAATATCGATTTCTTCTTTCAATTGATTGATAAGATACGATTTTCCGGTTCCACCTTGTCCAGTTAAAAAAACATTTTTTCGGTCTTTCACCAATTGAACTAATTTTTCGTACATTTATTTTCTGGATTTTTTCTTATTTGATTTCAATTTTATTTTTTTGGATTTAAATGCTGCTCCAGCTGTCGTCGAGATTACAGGTCGGTTTCTAAGACGATAGGTGATTAACAAGTTTACTACATCTATGTATCGATTTTCATTTGCCATCGTGATTGAATTCTCCCCCAAATCATTTACGATGAGCGGGTCCGCACCTTTATCCAATAATAGTTCAACTGTTTCATACAGGCCTTTAAAAGATGCAAACATTAATGGAGTATTCCCTGACTTTCCAGGAATATTTGGATCCACATATTTTAATAATAATCTAGCAATTTCTAAACTCGTTTGTACAGCAAAAATTAAAGCTGAATTGCCGTCATTGTTTTTAATGTTTGGATCTGCACCGAAATGAATTAATAATTCGGCAATGTCGACGTTTGCGTTAACTGTTGCAAAAATTAGTGGCGTATTTCCACTATAACTGCTTTTGATATTTGGATCAGAACCAGCTTTTAGTAACATTTTAACAATTTCACTGTTTGGAATTGCATGAAATAAGACACTTTCATCTTCAAATGTAATGTTTGGATTGGCTCCATACTTGAGCAATAATTTAGTCACATCTGAACGATTCAAATCTACAGACGTATACAATGCAGAATTATCATCACTAGATTTTATATCAGGATCAGCCTCGTTTTCCAGCAATAGTTTAACAATAGCAGGTTTTTCACTACCGCTACATGCATACAATAAAGCCGTTTCATTTTTTGAATTTGTAGCATTGACTTGTGCACCTTTTTTCAGTAACAATTTAACAATATCAAATCTTCCGTTAAGACAAGCGTACATCAAAACTGTTTCATTTTGTAAATTTATATGGTTAGGATTTGCTCCGTAATCGAGTAACAATTGAACTGTATCTTTATTTTTAAGAATGGCTTCAAACAATACGACATTGGGATTGGCTCCTCCTTTCAAGAAGAATTCGACTTTGTCCAAACTCGCTGAATCAAACTCATCGGCTAATTTTTTTGTCGCTAGACCGAAATATTTGCCACTTTTAGACATTTTATTTAAGCAATTAAATAAAATGTACATTATTGTTTCATGTCCAAATTGTAATGATTCAATTTTGATTTACAACAATGAAATAAATTGCAGAATCTTTCGACACGCAATCTACAAAACAGGACAACAAGTCAATCCACATTTACCAAAAGAAGAATGTGACCGTTTGGTATCAAATAACGAAGTGTATGGATGCTGCAAACCTTTCAAATTAAATGATGAAAATGTCCCCGAAATATGTGATTACATTTAGTTTTTTTGTAAACATTGTCCTTTCTTTTTGATGAGCCAATCGGAACTTTCACAATATCCAGTTGCACACATAGAATCCGCCCAACATTCTGACCCACTTGGCATGTCTGTACAGTAATCATTCGAAAAAAAATCTACAATGGTACCTGATGGACAGCAAACGTCTGGTTCGTAATCAGCAGCTGTAATACGTCCACATGCATTATTAAGACAATCTTTATTTGATGAACAAACTGAAGGTAAATTGCCGTCGCTTAAACAATGTGCTTTACATGTTTCAAGATCAGTATTGCATGATTGGTTTAAAATGTTTGATAATATATCACAGTTATATTCACATTCTTCGGAACTTTCGTGACCACAGGTAAGTTCGCATGCGGTTGTTAAGACTATTGATTCACTGATACAAATATTTTTTTGATTTGTGCAGTAATCGTAACATGGTTGTGGATTGTATCCGGCATTTGACAGATATTGCAACAATAATTTATTCTTTTCGTCAGATGAGTTTGGATTAAATAATGACAGTAAAGTAATAACCCAATAAAAATCAGAAAGCAGTAATTTGAAATAAGAAGAAGCTTTTTTATAGTCCAGAATAATGTTCAGTCCTTGTTTGTTTAGTAAATCGGAAATGGTTTTTTGGAATGCATATGTCGTATTATTATTTTTTATATACTTATCATAATTGTCAAATAATTGTTGGACCCACGAATCGTCCCATTTTACTTGATAATTTGGCAATTCAAAAAATGGATGAATTAGAGGCGTATTTATGTTTGAAACCAATAACAATCTATTAAGTGATTCAAGTTGATTTTTATTCACGTATATGGTATATTTTGGTTGTGTTAAATCCATGATCCCAACTCCCATATTCAGAGTGAATCGTTTCGGGTTAAGGTAAATTTCAAGAGGATCAAAGTATGTATATGTTACAGGGCGTATGAAATAATCGAGAGCCTCTTTTTTTATTATAGAGATGTAGTCGTTTTTAGTGGTATCGTCCAATACTTTTACGATTCCCGAATTCACGAAGAATTGTGTTTGGTAGGAAAGTGCCAGATCTACAGCATTTTGTAGCGTACTTATTCTCGCACTATTTTTAATGTAAAAAGTTTTTGATGTGTCAACCATTTGGTACGAATAAAACGAGATTGATGTTGGGACATCGGGCACAAAATTCGTTATTAATGGTTGAATTATGCTTATCACATCATCAGGTGTTAATGTCTGTGGTTGATTCGGTAAGGACTTTATAAATTTCATTGTTAATGGTGGAAGAGTTTTTGTCGTAAATGACATATTGTATGTCTTGTATACGTCAACGTAACATTGAGCCAATTCTTCTTGCCAAGGTACAATTTTATTTCCGAATTCGTACCCTACAAATGCATCTGCGACAAGACCCTGAAAATCTAGAATCCATTGTGTATAATTTGAAACGGTTAACAAATAGACTTTGTACTCGTTTTCTTTGTATTCAGGTTTCGAAGTATTATTTTTTGATAAATGGATGAGATAGAGATAGATGATAAGAATAATACTAATACTAACTATCAATTTGTACATTTATTAATTTGAAAAAAAATTAATCAATCAAAATTGTATTTTCGCAAGTTTTGTAAAGGTTAAAATAATTTCTCAATTGTTGATTTGTAGCTTCTATTGAATAACATTTCATTCTAGTGAAATTCATTTCGTCCAAAAAATTACACATTGATTGTTTTTCTACCGTACTTTCCAAAAAAAGAAAATCATTTCTCGGATTTTCATAGGCTTCTTTGATTTGTTCGTAATTCTTCATGAATGCAATGTACCCAATGATACAATATTGTGTATCGTAATCGTACAATACACGTTTATTGCAATATTTATGTTCGTAATCATACTCTCTTTTCCAAATTTGGTTTGGATTTGTAATGTACTTTTCATCTTCGTGTGCATTCATTTCCTTCATTTTCTCATGAACATTGTAGACTTTGTAAAATTGTGGGACGATGAATTGGGGACCGAGACGATTGATTTCGCTATTACGGATCAGACTAAAATTGTTATTGTTTTCGTTCATGTATTGCACGTATGAAAGTTTCGGAATCTTAACCATTTTTGTATTGAGTGCAGTTCGCATAAGAATTTCCTGATCGTCGCAAATAGGAAGGAATTCAGAGTAATTTCCTAATTTCAAAAGAGTTTCTGTTCTCCATATTCTCGGATGATTAGGTAATGACGTGATACTGCTTAATGTAATATTGTTGATATTTGGCGTAATGTAGACGTATCGCCATTTATTCTGATATTTTTGCATGTAATACGCGCCATACCCAAGACTAATAAAATCGCTGTACTTGAAATTATTTCCGTTTTCGTAAATATTGATGAAATCCATGTACACAAACCCTACTTCTGGATCTTCAAACGCTTTTACTGCATCGTGGATCAGATCCGGAAGAATTTCATCGTCATGATCCATCTCCAAGACGTATTTTCCTCGACATAAAGAAACTGCTTCATTCTTTACATTTCCAATGTTACCCGAATTACAGCTTCGTTTGTATAAACGGACTTTTTTATCGTGAATGAATTTCTTTTTTAAAAAGTCAAAGTGTAAATCGTCCGGAGAATCATCGACGATAACCCATTCCCAGTTTATATTGGTTTGTGTGATAATGCTATTATAAGCTCTGTTTATTTTTTCGTAAGAGTTGTAACATGTAGTGAAAATGGAAAAGAGTGGTCTGGTAAAAGAACGATCAAGCAAGATATTGTGGATGTAACAGAAGTTTACGCCGTGAACAAAATTGGTGTTAATGTTGGTATGATGAATCCATCGTATGTTGATATGATGTGTGACGACTTTGTAGACATCATCATAGTAGTCTTTTTCATCTCCATATGTTACAAGAATAGGGAAATTGCTGTCGTATAGGTTTGACAAGTCATTTTTTGAATTGATTATTTGGATGGAACAATCCATTTTTTCCAAAGTCGAATCAATTTCGCTGTATTTATCGTATCTAAAAAATAATACATGTGGATATTTATCCGCTTTTTTAGCTTTAACTATTTCAGTCTTGACACTTTCGGTTTCCGGTAAAATTCGCCAGACTTCGTAAAAATTTGAAAGACATGGTAATCCGAGAATTTTAGCTTCTTCTGGTCCTTCTTTTACAAAAATTCTTGAAAAATTACGTTCTATTAATTTATTGTCGACGAAATTCTTATGGTTGATATCACGATAATCGTTCTCAACGATAATTGTATGGATACGATCCAATATTTCGGGGAAATCCTCCAGAATGAAATAAAATGCTCCTTCGCAATCAAGGACAAGGGTATCAAAATCGATTTTGTATTTTTCTTGAAGTTCAGAATAACTGATGATTGGAACTTCATTGTACCCTTCTAATTGCGTTTGTAGTGTATGCCAGCCTTTTTGGAATAGCTTTTTTGCGGATAAAGCGGCATTTTCAATGTGAAATTTCATATTGTTTAAAGAACGATTCTTTTCAATATTTGTAACATCAGAACATTCCAAAACTACCAGATTTTCAACGATAGAAGATATAATGAGTGAATTACGTCCAATATTTCCACCGATTTCAAGAACTTTTTCTTTTCCTGTAAAAAATTCTGCTACCATACATTGCTCTGGAAATTCGTCCAACATTGTTCCACCTTCAATTTTTAGTAATGTGTGAAGAGCAAGTACTTTTAGTTCATGATTTAATTTTGTTTTTGCTAGTATTTTCCGAGCAAGAACAGGATCGTCTATGATGTAATTCGTTTTGGTATGAATTAAAATTGTCTTTTTTGAGTCAAACGTGTGAAGGGAAGATAGACCCGAAATAAATATTTTTTTTATGGTTCGAAAACATGGATCTGTAAAAAATCTAGCTCGTAAATTGTCGTCTGGGGGTATAATGATGTGATCATCTGCTGTAAATTGTTCGTACACTTTTTTAGTGATATCAATATTGTTTTCTAATGTTCCATAATAAATAAGCAAAGACATTTAATTGTACTAAATGTCTTTAAAATATTTTTTATAATAAAATGCAAAAACTAGATGAATTTGTAAATGTGTTTAGTAAGAAAATGTGTTTAGTAAAAAATCGAAACGAAAATGAGTTTCAAAAATTGATTTCAATGTTAATGAAAAGAAGACTTTTTGCAATTGATCAAGATTTGTGGAAAGAATTGTACTTGCAAAACCGAAACTTTGTTACAGACATTGGAAAAATACCGACGACATTTGTCTTGAAACATAATGAAATTCTTTCTTTTTACATGAGACAAAAAATTCCTGATGTCACATTTCTTCGGTTCGATACACACAGTGATTTGAATGAAATAAAAAATTCTGCTTTGTTGCCTACCTTTTACGAAAAATATTTGAAAACAGGAAATACGAAATATATTGATAAGGCGCAAGAATTGGTTTGGGATATTGGCGCTTCTAAAAGTGGAGTATTGATGACTACGGGCATCAAAAATGTCGTATGGTGTATGCCTTCATGGGTTCCTGATAAACAAATTGAGATTAATTATTGCATAAAATCAAACAAGAGAAATTTAAAATTGAGTACGGATTCTGTGATTAATGATATTGACTTTTCCTATTCAAAAAACATTTCGGGGATAAAAAAGTACACAAAAGTTCAGACAGGAAAATTGACGTTGACTGGGTTTGAAAAAATTGTGAAAATGTTGAGTCGTGAGTACATTCTTGATGTTGATTTGGATTATTTTGTTTGCAATGGAGAGAGATTTGACAAATCTTATTTCAAGATTCCGTTCGATTTGAAATCGGCAAATCGGACAGAATTTGTTGATTTTAATCAGAACATTCCAAGAAATCGGAATTTTGAATCGGATGAATTATTGAAATACGAGAATAGTTTACAGAAAGAGATTGAAAAAATTGATCAACGAATACATTTCTTTTTGAAACTGATTTCAGCTTTAAAAAAACTAGGTTTCAAACCATATTTGATTAGCGTATGCGATTCTTCAAATATCAATTCGGTTAGTAATGGATATGTTCCGACGAATCTTGCCTTGTATGTACATGTTAAAGTGGTCAATGGCTTGAAAAAAATTTTCGGTTAATTTTTCTTTGTTTTCGATTTGGATTTGGATTTGGATTTGGATTTGGATTTGGGTTTCGATTTGGATTTGGGTTTCGATTTGGATTTGGGTTTCGATTTGGATTTGGGTTTCGATTTGGATTTGAATTTAGAAACAAAAATATCTTGTAAAAAATCCGGAATTTTATTCTTTTGCATCGTTTTTGTTCTAGTTATTTTTACGTAATATTCAGGCGATTTGAAAATAGCTTTTTCAATCATTGAATATACATCTCCATCTTTTTCAAAAAATACAGATGGTTCATGATGTTCAAAAATTTGGCTCACTTTTTCATTCACTTTTTTGTCATTGCTAGATACTTTTTTCTCAGAAAAATCTTGTTCCAAGACTTTAATTTCTTCGGCGCTGAGGTTATAAACAACACAATCTCTAAGATTATCGTTTAATTTTTTTGTAATAATAATCTCCATTTATTTACTAGATAATTTTTGTAAAATTGATTAAAAATGACGGATTTATCAAAAATCAGAAATGGATAATTGCCTGTTGTGTCTAGAAGAATTGGTCGTGCCTTTACAAACGCCAAGAATGTGCAAATGCAACGTCTTTTTGCACGAAGAATGCATGAAACAAATTGAAAAAAACGGATTGTCATGCCCAATCTGTCGTAAAAAATGTCAATTGGAAGACGAAGAAGACTACGCGGAAGAGGACGAAGAAGGAGAGGAAGAGGACGAAGAAGGAGAGGACGAAGAAGGAGAGGGCGAAGGAGAAGAAGGAGGAGGAGTCGGAACATACAATTTAGGATTCCAGTACATAAATTCATCTATTTTCATGGTATTGTGTATGACATTGATTTTTTTCGTATCTCTCTTTTTGGTTGGAATGATTATTGTTACATTTGCATTGATTATTGTTCCGTTCCAAATATTTATTTTTTTACATTCTCTACGACACCTTCTAAAACATTAATTTTCAATTTGAAAATTAATTAAATATCATCAAAATCAACAAATTCAACAACATCATCTTCAATCTGATTCTCAAATTCATTCTTGTTCAAAATTTTCGGAATCAGTTTTTCATGTTGCAACACCTTTGTTTCATCTGAAGTGTAAACATAAAATATGTCCGCTTTATTATCCTCTGTTTGAAAATCCCTCAAACCTAACAATACAATTGTATTCACCTCTGCTCGCCCACTTTTTTTTGCAGCCTTCCGAAGATGACATTGTCTTGTTACCTGATCATCGAAAGAGTACACATTAAAATTGCAATTGCCAAATACTGAAGTGACTTGACCGTAAATCGTGCCTGGAAAATCTTCCTTGAATTTCATTTCGCGCTTTTTAAGAGGGCTATGAGAATTCTTTGGCTTTTTTGATTTCATTTTTCTTTCTAGAAATTTAAATTTTATTTTTCAATTTTATTCAAATAAGAAATAATAACATCCTTATCCACTTTATGCTTTTCAATCGTATGCGGTAACATATCTTTAAAAATATCTTTGTATTCAGGTTCCAATGTTGGTAATCCAAACGTATAAATAATGTACAAATTTCCTTGTGAATTCATACCTTTATTTGGTATACATTTCACGGAATTGTAATTTGTTGTTGAAGATTCAATCTGGATAGGATTTCCATCAATATGCGTAATGGTTTTACTGAATCCAAATAGAGCCTCGTACAATGTTAATTCTACATTCATTAATAAATTGTTGTTTTCCTGTTTGAAAACAGAATGAGGTAATATTTGAATAGTTAAAATTAAATCCGAAACATGTTGTCGATGACGATTACCTTCTCCCCTGATATTAATTTTGTAACCAGAAGTTATAGTTGATGCCAACGAAAAATTCACAGTTCTTTTTTCATCAACACTTCCATCTCTGCAATCACATTTCACGCAAACTCTCTTTCCCCTACCCTGACATTCATGACAATCTCTGATAGATTGTGTCATCATATTTCCCATTTGTTGTACGTTTACAACTTTTCCATTTCCTTTGCATAAATTACAAGTTTCTGTCTTTCCTCCTTCACCTTCACATTTTTTACAGTTTGTCTGACAATTGTAAATAATAGAGACATTTTCTTGTCTGTAAACTTGTTCGAGTGTTACATTTATTGAGAGTTGAATTGGATGTAATTGGAAACCGGTTTGAAAACCGAAATTCGTAAACGGATTAAAATTAAAATTGAAATTAGGGAACGGATTTTGTTGAGGTTGAGAAAAAATGTCCATCCCAATTTGATCGTATAGTCTTCTTTTTTCTGCATCAATTAATATGTCTTTGGCTTCTACAATACTTTTGAATTTTTTATCGGCTTCTACTTTCATATCATCTTCATTTTTATCTGGATGCCATTTTTTTGACAAGTTATTGAACGCTTTCTTGATTTGAGATTCGGATGCGTCCGTTGGAATTTCAAGACGTTCGTATAATGTTGAATCTTTTACCATTTTTATTATGACGCAACTTTTTAAACCCAAATCTAAAATATTATATTGACTTTATCATTTTTTTGGTACTCTTTTGCAACCGATAATAATGACTCTGCGATTTTTTCAACAATGGGATACGTATGTTCTTCAATGTACAAACTCGGCACAAATTCAACTTCATTCACGAAAAATCCGTACGGCACATCATCTAACCCTGAACCAATATCAATTCGTGTTAATATTGGATGTTTCATCTTTCCTTTCAAATCCAATTTTGGTAATGATGCCATCACTTTTTTCGCAAAAGTAACCAAATATTCCCACTCTTTTTTCTTGATAAAATAAGTTCCACCCTCTTGTTTGGGTCTAGATAAAATCGTTTCACTGGTTACGATCGAGTAAGCATACTCTCCATTCACAAAATATGTTCGAATTTCAGGTTTATTTTTATCAAATCCAGGGATGTATTGTTGTATTACAATCGATTTGTATTTGGGAACATTTTTTTCCAAATATTTTGACAATTTATCCGAATGTTCCTGACAATCCAAGAATTTTGAAAATCCAATCGCTTCCTGTCCATACACAGGTTTGGCGATAATAGAGTCCCAACCTTTCGCTTTCACTTTGGAGAGTAAGTTCTTCACGTATTTTTGGGGACTTTTGCTGTACCATTTTTCTTTGGTGATACAAAAAGTTGGTGCAACTGGAATATTTTTTGCGGAGAGGTAGGCGTAATACTTGCACTTGTTATTGATGAATTTTTGATAGTCGTATGGAGGGTATACATTGTCGCTATTCTTTAGAGCATTCTTGAAATTGTAAAAAAGCTTTTCATCACTTAAATGAAAAGCTTCCAAGAGATCATAAATAATAATAAAAACGATATCATTTTTCTTAAATCTTCTTGTCGAAATTTCTGGAGGCGTGATATAATCTACAATTACATCAAAATGACTTTCCAAGTAAATACCAATGGCAACATCAGCCGGAATAAATCTTTTTTCATTTTCAATGATGTAAGGCTTGTATTGGTCTTTTTTGGCCAAAGATAGCCAAGGCATTTTTCTAGAGTTTATGTTAATCAGTTCTTCCTTTTTGAGTTCAGCTTTTTTATAGTTCAAAACAATACCTATTTTTAACATTTATTTAGTAAAGAAAAAAATTAACTCGACAAAATAAAACGGTATTTACAATCAATGCACGTGATAAATACGGAAGTGCCTTCGTCGGCAGAACGTACCTGTTTGGTGTAGGAAATGGTTCGTTTGCTTTTACATTTTGAACATTCATTGACACCTTCAGAGGTTTCAAAGGTATTGCTCATGAAACTATCGGTCTCTTTGATTTTCTTAGATATTTCATCAAAATAAGGGTGATTTAAACCTAATTTTGATTGCTTGAGTTGTTGGAATACGGATTTCAGATCTTTTTCTTGCAATTCAAATGCGATTTCGTACCAGAGATCTTTTTGTTCATCTTTTGGATATACGTCAATGTATTTTTGGAAAAGTTTCTTGTTTTCTTTTTTCGTAATGTTCATTTTGTAATTTACAAAATTTCAAATTGATTTTTCAATTTTATTATAAAGATGAGATTTTTCAGTTTGTTAGGAATTCTAATTATTGTTTACATTTTTTACAGAATTATGATGGAAGTGAGAGATAATTATGAAAATCAGAATGAAGACGTTTTCTCTCGAGAACTTGTTGAAAAAATAAGAAGAATAGATCCAAGAGTCGATGAAGTTGTTGACCAACTTCGTTTTTTTGAGGGCGACAAAAGCTATACGCTAGATAAAAAGTACGTGTTTTTATGCAAGAGGGATAAGAAAACCGGACAGCAATACCACAATAATCAATTGGTGTTGGTATTAATACACGAGATCAGTCATGCGTTGTGTGATGAGGTGGGACATACGCCCAAATTTGATGCGATTTTTGAAGATTTGTTGAATAAAGCGACACTTGCTGGCGTTTATGATGATACGATTCCTCATGTGGAAGGTTATTGCGAATAAATTTTTTAATGGATTAAAAAATTAAGTTTTTTATACTCTACGCTTTTTATTAGTTTTTGATTTAAATTCAGATTTCACTTGTTCATATTTCGGTTGTCTTTGTGGTGTTTGCGGCTCTAGAGGTGGAATAGAATTAGCAGATTTAGGTATTTCATCATTTCCTTTAAGAGGCGTAGCTGGTGAAAGACTTAATTTTTCTCCTTCATGTTTATGGTCCGAATCCTCGCGTTCTTTTTCTTTTTCTTTTTCTTCTCCTTCATTTTTATGGTCCGAATCCTCGCGTTCTTTTTCTTTTTCTTTTTCTTTTTCTTTACGCTTATCCGCCGCCTCAAAAATATCTTTTATTTCCTTACAATCTGATTTATCTATCATTTCTTTTAATTCTTGTCCATTTACTTTGGTCTTTAATTCTCTTATAATGGATTCTTTGTTTGGATTTATACAGATGCTATCCAATATCTCTTTAAGGTTTTCTTCGTTTCCTTCATTGTTAATATAGTCTTGTACGTAATCAACAACTTGTTTTGCTTTTATAGATGATGCATAAGCAGATTTTTCGGCTTCTTTAGCTTTTGCTATATTTGCACGCATAATTGTAATATTTGAAGCGCCGGTACTTACATCCTGTTTTTCTTGCGTTTCAAAATCGTTGTCGCGTAAACTATCGGTCAATTCTTCAAGTTGTTTCAATTTATCTTCACTGGCCGTATTTGGATGAGCGCGGAACTCCTGGTTGAGATATTGCAATCTCTTAAGTTTCTCCTTTTCTGTTTCTCCAAACGTGTAATACACCAAACCAATACTGTACACCATAAAAATGAAACTTGTAACCATTAATCCAGCGCTAACATGAACGATTTCTGTATGCTGGTCTGTTCGAAATGGGGGGATTGCATCTGGTTTATCAATCGTATCTGTACCACAGATGAATTTGTTGCTTTTAACAATCTGGTCAAACCAGACTGAGCCGGTTACAAAAAGTATGCTCAGAATTAGCATGATTATGGAAAATACTCGAAGAAAGGTTTGACTTGAAAAAGCATCTTGTGTTTGTTGAGATGTTCTTGTGATAAGAAACATGAATAATCCAAAAAACATTAAGAATAATCCAATGACACCAATCAATGTTAAAATACTGACTGTCATTGAATGTTGGAAACCTGTCATATTACAATACTCCGAAGTTAAAATAGATGCAATTGCACTCAATATGCAAAAAACCAACATCATGATTCCGATTATGAAACCATTAAATTTGAAAAAACCTGATTTTGAACTATGCATTTATTATTAAGATTAATTTAATTTATTTAATTCAATTGAAATTCTCGCAAATTTCGGAAGATGGGACAGATGATGTCCCATTTCTTATCAAATTCAAGTATCTTCCGAATAATCCGGCCGTATTGTACAGAACACTACAGTCTCAATAAGACTAAACCGTAACTCAATACCATATTCTGGTATAGGGTTTCCACACTGGATCCAAAGACTCACCCTGATTTAAATCGGTTTGTAGTAAATACTTTCGTCGTACATTTCATTCCAATTGTGTATCTGTTTCGGTGGAACATTTTTTAATTCGGGTACCCATTTTTTAATGTAAATACAATCTTTATCGTACTTTTTTGATTGTATATAAGGGTTATAAATTCTCACAAATGGATTGCGATCTGTACCAACTTGTGCCGACATTTGCCAATTCAAATTATTACTGGCCACATCATAATCAACTAATTTTTGTGCGAAATATTTCTCGCCTTTTTTCCAGTCGAGACCAAGCACCATCGCCAAATAATTGCTGGTAATAAGTCGGACACGGTTATGCATCCACCCCGTTTCATTCATTTGGCGCATGCCAGCGTCAATCAAAGGAACGCCGGTTTTACCTTCACACCATTTTTGGAATTTCGTTTCGGATTTTTTCCAGACTATTTTTTTGTGCTGAAAATTTCCGCCACCGATTGTATCTTCTTCTGGCAAAAAGTTCATTAAAGAGGCATAAAAATCGTGCCATATAACTTGACGAAGCAAATCTTTATTTTTAGAATAAGCATGGTAGACTTCACGCATACTGACAACACCAAATTTTATGTACTTTGATAAGTGCGTTGTTTCGATGGAGGGAATACTGCGCGTATTTTCATAATCTGAAAATTTTCGTTTTAAGATTTGTAGCGCTTCATCGCGGTGATTGTAATTCAATTTTGGCATTTTTAAGGTATAGTTGGATACAAGTTTATCTTTTGAAAATTCGATTGGTTTAAAAGAAGGTTTAGGAACTTTTAGTGTAAGAAGATGTTCATAAAAAGGTTTGAATACTCTATAATACCCTTTATCACGGTATTGTGCTAGATCGAGTACTGTATAATCTTCACGCGCAATTACACTAACATTGTATTTTTCTGCTAGACTTAAAACCTTTTTTGTTCGTTCTTTGGCGTATGGCGTGTAATCCAGATTGAATCCTAGATGTTTGATAGAATTTGATTTGAAAATGGATTCGAGGACTTTAATTGTGTCCCCGTAAAAACATTGTATATGAGGAATGGCTGATAAACATTCAATCATGAATTTGATGGATTTTTCATTGTAGTACGGATTTTGGGGGGTAACTTGTTCTGGCGTAAAGATAAAAATGGGGTGTATTGGGCCAGGAAGTACATTTAGAGACAGATTGTCAACAATACGAAAATCACGGTGAAATAAAAAGATTGACATTCTTTTATTTATCCTTTTTAAAGATTTTAAATTTACAATAAATGGCGTTTCAGGAATACGATGAATACGGAAATCTGAGAATTAGAAATTTTTCTAGATTTATTTTACAGGCGATTTCAGATAACGTGAATCACGCATTACAAAATCTCTCCAGTCAAATCGAAGACTATGTCATGAGACCCACCGAAAATGCTCGAGAGGTCTCTCGACAAGAAGTCTCTCGACAAGAAGCC
>Ga0209083_1001996_pt1 | contig 20690 bp, 22 predicted proteins | sample AM7aDNAmetaG_FD_184132 | JGI IMG/M metagenome (GOLD analysis project Ga0209083, IMG submission 184132) | Freshwater microbial communities from Finland to study Microbial Dark Matter (Phase II) - AM7a DNA metaG (SPAdes) (version 3) | ecosystem: Environmental > Aquatic > Freshwater > Lake ...
ATCAGAAGATCTGCCTACACAAGATGAATTATCAGCCGATGAATCGACCAATATTCTCTTTGGTCAAAAACAAAATTAATATTTTTTCAAAAATTATTTGGTTTTTAACACAGTACCTTTTTTAATGGTCGTGCAGCTTTTTCTTTGTTCAGGCACCGGCAAAGAAAAAGACTGGCAAAAAGAAAGCCGGATGAAAACGGGCACCTTTTTGAAAAAAAGTTGCAAAAAGCCAGCGCACTATTACTCGAAATCCTTGCAAAGTTACCTATGTGAAAATAAAACTGTCAAGGGCGGCCTCCTTTGGGAACTGCCGCTTTCAGTGTATTCAGATTGGAAGTCAATCTGACCAACACCCATTGACATTATTTATTTTTCCCCGGTAATGGCCATGCAGCAAGATTTCAGTACTAACCGCAGCTATGATGGCTGCATAAAACCATTCTAAGATGAAAAAATCATTCATGGATTCACAACCAGGCCTGGTCAAAGGCACAACCTACGAGAACAGGATCCCAATGCAATTCTGGGCTGAAGATGACATTCCAATTGAAAAACTACTGCTCAAAGGCACGGCAAGCCTATCAGATGCAGAACTTCTCAGTATCCTCATTGGCTCCGGCACTCCTCAGGAAAACTCCCTTGACATAGCTCAGAAAATCATGGCATCCTGTCAGAACAACCTTTGCGAATTCTGGAAACTCGGAATCTCTGACCTGCAGAAAGTAAAAGGCATCGGAAAACAACGCGCCTGCCAGATTGCTTCCATGTTTGCACTCTCCCGCAGAAGAAATGCTGCCGAAGTAGTTGTCAAACCAAAAATTTCCCGAAGCCAGGATGCCTATACGGTTTTCCACTCCCTGATGGGCGAACTGCCGTATGAAGAATTCTGGATGCTTCTGTTGAACCGGGCGAACAAGATCATGAAAACGGTAAAAGTATCCGAAGGCGGAATTTCAGGTACCGTAGTTGATCCTAAAAAGATATTCTGCATCGCCTTGGAAAATCATGCAACCTCGATCATCATTTCGCATTGCCATCCCTCTGGGGCGTGCACCCCAAGTGAAGCCGATTTTAAGATCACCAAAAAGCTCAAAGATGCCGGCGTTTTACTTGAAATATCTGTACTGGATCACATAATTGTTGCACATGATGCTTATTATTCCTTTGCTGATGAAGGCACCATGTAGTTTTTTAGTCCCGGGAAACCGGGACTTTTTAACTCAAATCTTAACAAAATGAAAAAGAATAAACCAGCTCTAATACGGACGATGTAAAAGGCCACGAATATTATCTTTACAGCACTAACGCCGATGAAACCTGCTGCGATGGTTAAGTCCCAAGAGAAGAAAATCTGATACAAAAAATATCAGATGGTCAATTACGCTTTTAGCGTAAGAAAAAAAGCAGGTGAAGAAATTAATGCTGAAAGGATTAAAGCTTACTTCGATCCTGGTCATTGGTTTTGGGTAATCACTACGTCTTGAATATCTTTAGGTGTTGTAATATTTTGTAAATTTGTGTAAAGCAAATAATCATTCTCCTGCCAATAGGTACGTGCTTGCATTCATTATGAAAAGACGGCAACTACGAGACGATCGTATTTAAAGAATTTAATACTGGGACAGCAAACAATTTATCCTACAACACATTTTGGTTTAGGATTTGCTCATTTTTGCAAGATCAAATAGAAAAAATTAAATAAGTATAAAATGAACAACGAAATCACATTATACTCGATCAGTGAGATACTTGGAAAAAACTTTTTTATTCCATCATATCAGCGTGGATACCGTTGGACTGAACAACAAGTTACTGATTTATTGAATGACATTTATTCTTTTGCAATCAAGAAAAATAAATCTGATAAGGAGTTTTATTGTCTTCAGCCTATTGTAGTACGGATATGTAATGAAAATAGTAAAAAACAAAATAATTTAAATAGCCAACTTGACAATAGTATTTGGTTTGAAGTAATTGATGGTCAGCAAAGACTAACGACGATTAGAATACTTTTAACATACTTAATTAAAGAACATTTAAATGGAAAAACATTACAATCCGAATATGGTAAAGATGAATTATTCTTAGAATACGAATCAAGGGAGGGAACCAAAGAGTTTTTAAACAACATTAACGTTGCTGATTCAAAGAAATATATTGATTTTTACTTTATTTATAAAGCATATGAAACCATATCCCAATGGTTCTCAGATCAAAAGCAACAAAGAGGTGTGCGGGAAAATATCCTAAGAACACTTATCTATGATATGACTAATAAGCAACAAGAAGGGGTTGTTCAGGTCATTTGGTATGAAATTACTGATAATGCAAATCCGATAGATACTTTTATTAGAATCAACATGGGAAAGATTCCATTAACAAATTCTGAACTTATTAAGGCATTATTTCTTCAGAAGCGAAATTTTAGTAATGAAAATGGAAATTACAATGGTCAAGAAGAAACGTTAGCTGAAAAACGCCAAAATGAAATCGCAACAGAATGGGACAAAATGGAATATTCATTGCAGAATGATGACTTCTGGTGGTTTCTGAACCGCAATGAAAATGATGTTTCTGCGCGAATTGAGTTTTTGTTCGACATAATTTGCGAAGTCGCAAAAAATGAGAATGTTGAACTCATAAAAATAATTGGAACTGATAAATATGCGACATTTCGATATTTTAATGAAAAATTTTCAAATGGAATTACTTTTGAAATTGTTAAAAGCGAATGGGACAATGTAAAGGATTATTTTCTTGCGTTTGAGGAATGGTTTAACGATACAGTATGGTATCATTATATCGGTTTCCTTATTTATTGTGGCACAAGCGTAGTCGAGATTTATAATTTTTACAAAGATATTCCCAAAGACGGGTTTACTAAAAAACTTAAGGAGGTTATTAATTCGAAACTGGAAAATGTTGCCTGCTCAAAATATTTACTAAATGAAAAAAATGATGTTGGAATTGATGAAATAGTTAAAACTGCTGATTCATATCTCAATTCTGAAAAGCTTACTAATAATATTATTCAAAGATATGCTTATAACATCGAATTGCAATTCAACAAAAAGGACAAGCCTGTTATAAGAGAACTGATACTAATGTACAATCTACAATTTATAGTAAAACAGTACGAAGAAACAAAGAAAAAGTCGGGAGGCGAAATATTTGTAAAATTTCCGTTTGAATTGTTTAAAAAAGAAAAATGGGATGTTGAACATATTGATTCTTACACAACTAATGCCATTACCGATAAAAAAACACAAGTTGAATGGTTAAGAACAGCAAGAATTGACACTGGGGATAAACTTGATAATTTGAAGGAAGACATTATTAATTTCATAGATTCAAAGAATAATTCACGGACGTTTGATGAATTAAAAATTAGCATCATTGAAAAGGCAGGAGAAACATCTAATGATGAAAATGCTAAAAACAGTATCGGGAATTTAACTCTGCTTAGCGCAGACATTAATCGAAGTTATGGTAATGCATTATTTCCGACAAAAAGGAGAATCATTATCGAAAAAGACAATGAAGGGAAATTTATTCCAATATGTACCAAAAATGTATTTCTGAAATATTTTGACAGGCAGGGATCTTCCCGTACGCAATGGACAGCTCGAGATATTAAAAACCACCAAAACAATATTGGAGAGATACTCAACGATTTTTTAACTTTTAAGTTAACCAACGATGAAAAAATATAGTTTTAAGGATATTCTTGAAAAAGAAATTTTAATTGAGGAAAACAAGTATATCGTTTTTGAAAAAATAGAAATTCCAATGATTCAAAGAGATTATGCCCAAGGTCGAGAAAATGAATCAGATGTAAGAAATCGATTTTTGGATGCAATATTTGAATCCTTAACAAGTGAAAAAGAATTAGATTTGGATTTTGTTTATGGCTCAATTTCTGAATCAAATAAAACATTTATTCCGCTTGACGGCCAGCAAAGATTGACAACTCTATTTTTACTTTATTTTTATATTGGTTCTAAGGAGCTTAAAAATAATGAGGAATTTGCTCGGCTGATGGGGCTTTTAAAAAAGTTCACTTATGAAACCCGAGTGTCGTCACGTCGGTTTTGTGAAAAGATAGTTAAAACGAAATTGGGTTTTAAAAAGGACCCAAAAGAAGAAATCACAAATCTTTCTTGGTTTTTCAAATCATACAAAAAGGACCCAACAGTAAACTCGATGCTTAATATGCTTAATGCTATTGACGAAAGATACACAGAATTGGGCAGATGTGATTTATTTGAAAAATTGAACAAATTGCAATTTAATATTTTGCCCTTAAATGGTTTTAATCTTTCCGAAGAGTTGTATGTGAAAATGAATGCAAGGGGTAAGCAATTAACAGATTTTGAAAACTTTAAAGCCGATATAACGAAATGGATGAAAGATGAATATAATTTATTTAAATTGGATTTTCAAAAAATAGTTTACTATAATAATAGGGAAATGCCTTATTATTTATTACTTTCCCAAAAGATAGATAACGATTGGACGAGTTTTTTTTGGAATATTACCAAAGAATATAATATCGAGGAAAAAGATAAAAAAGGAAACTTAATCTTTCCAGATGGAAAAATTGTTGATCCATTATTTTTGAGATTTTTTTACAGATACTTTTTAAACAAATACATAATATATTCAAAAAGCGATAGTAAAATTATTGATAAAGAAAAAGATTACCAGGTATTCAATAAGGAAGAAAAATATCAAAATGTTAACCAATTTAGAAAAGTATTGTCTGGTTTTGTTTCAAAAGCAAAAATATTAACAGAAGATACTATAGTTAAGGGACATTTGAATGAGATATTTCAAAATATTAATGATGAAAATCTTGAATTTAAGTTTGATTTTGATAAATCCAGCTTTTTCCTTCAGTTAAATATAGATGAACAAAATTTAATAAGTCAACTTCGGCAACAATCCCTACCTACTGGAAATATTTTAATCGCGTTTGAAAAGTGTTTTGATAAAATCACCGCTAACTGGGATAATATCTTTATTGCAATTCAACCATCGTGGCCAATAAGTAATAAATGGTCTTTTTATGATAAAACATTTACCCAATCAGACAGAATAATATTTTTAGGAATTATACTATTCTTTGAAAATAATTCTTTCAATGAAATCATGATCAAACAATGGATGCGAATAGTTTGGAATATAGTTGAGAATACTGACATTTCAGATGCTAATGCAATGATTGGTGTTATGAAATTAATAACAGAACTAGCACAGTACTCAAGCAATATTTACGCATTCTTAGGAGATGATAGTAATCAAATATATTCATCATCATCAAAAATATCGGTAACAGAAGAACGCAACAAATCAAAATTTATAATCCATGATTCAAATTGGGAAATCATTTTCATTAACGCTGAAAAGCATCCCTTCTTTAGAGGATCAGTAGGATTTTTGATGACGCCTGAAATGACAATAAGCGTGTTTTCTAATAGAACCGCATTGGCAATAAAGGTTTTCGACAGTAAAGGTGTTAATGAAGAATACAGAAAAAACGGACATCTCTTTTTAAGGGCCTTGATTAGCCGATTTACGGACCGCAGTTTAATTAATCAGAATTTTACTGATACAGATGAGGGCGAACACTATTTGAAGAAAATGTTATCATCAAATGAAACCATTAGAAATGCTACTCGAGAATGGTTCAGTTTAGAGAATGAACCAAAACTGAAAGAATACCTGAATTTTGAGGTAAATAAAGAATCTCAAATTCAAGGATGGTCAACTTATGATAGCTATGAAAAAAGCAGAATTAAGCAAGCTCACGAATCCCTTTATAAAACTCCTGGTTTACAAAAATGGATGCAACAAAATGAAGCTATTCGATTTGCTTGGAATGGTTGGCATTTGTGGATTTCAAGACCAAGAAGTTGGTACGATTGGATTATGCTAGACACAAAGCGAAATGATTTGGTTGCAGAAATTTTGAAAATCGGTTTCACTACTGAACACCAAGTTGGATATTCAATGGACGATCAGTATCATAAAATTGACTATTTCCGGGGTGGAAATATTTTAGTTCTCGGCAAAATAAATAATTATGAAGTGAGACTTACATTTGATAATGACAAGACATTAACGGTAGAAGTGTTATTATTAGGTGAATGGGGAAAGATAAAAGCTTATGACTACAATGACGAAAATTTGAATCTATTGGATACATTAAACACGGAAATATTTAATAATGAAAATTTTGACAAGGTCATTAATGCAGAAAAGATTGAAATTATTGAAGAATAGCACGAAACGATAACAATATGATAAATCGTATGATGGTCTAAGGCTGATCGCGAATTATTTAAACATTATGTACCATAATTAATTTGTCTTGATACTATGCAGACAACAATGCTTAAAACAAACCGTCCTTTTTCTGATAACATAATTAACTTCTATTCGGATGCTGAAGTGATTGCCTTTCTTTCCAGCCAGGAATATTTAAAGGATCTTTATACCGAAATGAAAAATGCAGAAAATATTGCTGTAATCTATCCGCTTGTGATTCCGAAAAGCGAGAACGAATTCATTTTCGACCTAATGATGATTATTAAACACGAAAAAGTAACAGAACAAGGTCAATGGGAAATATTTTCTGCTGCAAATTTTGTAGCTGAGAAAATAAATATGTTCAAATTATTTGAATACATAGAACTAACAACGAAGAGTGAAATTAAAGACCTGCTTCACACAATTCAGCAAGAGCTTAAGAGTCAGAGAGAATATTTTCAACTGAGTGGAAAAACATTTTTAGAAATTGACCGAGATGAAAAAATAATAGCATTTGGATGTGTTAAACAATAGAACATGCAGATATTCAACAAAATAAAATAATTATCTTTTATGAGAAAAATAGTTTACGTTGATATGGATAATGTTCTTGTTGATTTTGAATCAGGGATTAATCGTTTAAGCGAAAAAATAAAACAAGAGTATGATGGATGTTTGGATGATGTACCTGGGATTTTTAGTTTAATGGATCCCTTACCTGGAGCAATTGAATCTGTTAAAATTTTATCTGAATATTTTGACTTATATGTTTTGTCTACTGCTCCATGGAAAAATCCATCTGCTTGGACTGATAAAGTGAAGTGGGTTCAAAAGTATTTTGGTGAGGACCAAGAAGGCCATTTTTACAAAAGACTCATTATTTCTCACCATAAAAATTTGAATATTGGTGATTATTTGATTGACGATAGAGAGAAGAATGGTGCAAAAGAATTTAGAGGAGAATTAATCCAATTTGGCTCTGAGAAATATATTGATTGGATAGCAGTAACTGACTATTTGTTAAACAAAGTGAAATGAATTTCTGGAGCAAAACGAGAAAACTCATTAAATAAGAAATAGACAATCTGATACTTCAAGAAAAATTTCTACTCTATGATGGAAATGATAATACCCTTTCGTAAAACTGATTTTTCTAATGATGGGACACACATTTTATCAGACAGATTCATCATGGAACTGCAGCGTGACTGGGAAGAATCCTTTCATAATAAATTCAATCCGTTTTATGCCAATGTCATTGAAGGGCATCCATTGGCCATGTTACGACTAACAAGATACATGGACGCTGGTGAAGAGACTGATTATGATTTCGGCATGGAGTTGATCGATGGTGAAATTGACATAGATACCAATCTTAAAATAGAAAAGTTTAGCGAATTCCACACTGTTTATGCAATTAGTTCCCAATTGCATGAAGATGAAGATGAACCCTTATTTCTTTTAAAGAACGAAAGTTTGAAAGAAGAAATCCTTGTGATAAAATATGTACCCAACAATGATAATGAGGAACTGGAAACGGAAATAGTTCCGGTTGATACCACATCCTTGAAAATTTCATAACAAGAACAGACCTCATGGTATTTCGAAATAAATATACCATATCAAAATGGACTGATTGGGGTCATTATCTTTCAAAATCCATGGATGACTTCCATGATCAATACTCGTATTATCCGAATATACTTGAAGCAAATTCATACACTTACTCACAGTTAGACTTCTTGACAAATGTGGATTTTGAAGAAAGAAGGAAAGTGATCAGAAAAAATGAATTATCAAATTTAGCGGAACTCCCCTCAGATAATGATATAATAGAACTTTCAACCTTTAAGTCAAACAACTGTTCGTTGGATTTTGCGATCAACGAAAATCTCAGTGACAAAGAATTCTTATTGATTTTTGATTCAGAACCGGATTGGGATGGTGAAAGTACTAAAATGACATCGCCTGTTGAAGTTCGCCAGTCTGTATTGATCGGAAGGTGAATAGTTTGACTGATCTTGCTCAATTCTGGCACTATCGCCATGCTGTCTGCCAATTTGAGGTAATCGTAATCTAAACAAAAGGAATGTTTGATCACGTCAAAATGCTTGGGTTAAAATTCATAGTTGCTCCTCTTGATTTCAAAACTCACTTTCGTTTGGGTTTAGGGAAAATTTTGCGCCACTGACAGTAATATTTTGCCTGAAAATTTCACCTTCCAATCGCTGCCGTTCTAATCGTGATGCTTATGGGTCATCCCAATACTTATGATTCCGGAGTTTTACCTTATTTTCATGCTAATCCAATGAAAACCTGCTATATATTTCCCAACACAAAAATGACGATCCCCACCTATTGCATTCATCCCTTTCCCATCCAGTTCTACACCACCATAGCCGATTAATTCAGTACCAGTGCATTTCCGATGCGTTTTCTACATGTTTGCATGATCGAGATGAAAAAGAGTGAAATTTCTATGCAAAAGAATAATCTCATTCCGAAAACAGGTAAGTAAAGGATTTTCTCGGCATATCCTCATTGTACTCCGGTATTCCAATTCCTCCTTGACTTCCCCTCCATGAGATTTAATATTCATGCACATAATTTAACCCTAAAAATCTCAATTATGAAAACTTTTGAAAAAAATTACATCGGAAAAGGCACCCAGGTCGCGAATTTATCAATCGTGAAATTCAGTTTCAAACTGTCAGAAATTGCAAAGCTCTCTCATGTATTCAACGGTGAAGATTTCATCACTTTTGAGGTTGCGAAATTGAAAAATACAGACAGTTTCGGCCACGGGTACACCGCATATGTAAATAAAATGGTTGAAACTCAGGAACCTCAGACAAGCCTGGTTGAAGATGCTCCCAAGAAAAGCACCCGCAAACCAAAAAGAACGGCAACGCCAAAAACAGAAGCTTCAATTTTCCCGGACAACACCGATTATCACATGCCGGAAAGCACCGACGAACTTCCCTTCTAATCTGCCCACCCAGCATAAAAGAGCCTTCGAAACAAGGCTCTTTTGCTGTTACCACTTCACGCTTTTTCTTTGATAGCGCAGGGCAATGAAAAAGCGTGGCAAAAAGAAACCCAATGAAACCGGGCGACTTTTTGAAAAAAGTTGCAAAAAGCCAACGCACTACTACTCAAATTTGATGCGAAGGTAACCTCATAAAAATCTCATGTCTCTAAATGCGACCTCCTGATGGAATTGTCGCCCGCTGGGTTCATTCAGATTGAAAACAATCTGACCCGAACATTTGTTCCAGAATTTTTATTCCGGTTTGATAGTCTGCATAAATTTTTCACTGGCGGGCCAGATGCCGAAATAAGTCCCCTGGGCACGGGGCATTACAAATGAACAATGCTGAAGTTTATGCTGCGATTACTGAAAAGATCATTGCCAACCTGGAAACATCCGGAAGCTGGCAGAAATTCTGGGACTTGCCATTGCCGGTGAGCCTCAATGGCCATTTTTACCGGGGAATCAACTACCTGATTTTGTCAAATGACCAATTCAAAAGCCGGGTTTACGGAACCTTTGGACAAATTCGAGCCAATGGTGGACAGGTTCGCAAAGGCGAAAAGTCCACCCTTATCGTGTTCTGGAAGAAAACTGATTCAAAAAACGCCAGTACCGGTGAAACAGACAGCAAATTTATCCTCAGGTACTATCACATTTTTAACAGCGAACAGGCTCACTTCGATGATACCGGCAAGCAGAAAATTGCCGAGCTTGACAAAGCGACCATCGATAGGAAATCCGCCCAGTTTGTACCGGCAGAGCAGATTATCTCAGGATATAGAGGAAGACCTGAAATACATTATGCTGATTTGGACATCTCGCCAAGCTATTCACCGGTGGCTGATCTGATCACCATGCCTTCAGAAAACCAGTATGCTACGGCTGAAGATTTTTTTAGAATTATTTACCATGAATATGCCCATTCGACTGGCCATCCCAAACGGTTGAACAGATTTGAGGCATTTCATAACAAGTTTGGCGACGAACTATATTCCAAAGAAGAGCTGGTCGCTGAACTTTGCTCTTCATTTTTGGCGGACAGGGCAGGATTGACAAACAGACAGCGTAATTCTAATGCTTATCTCAACTCCTGGGCAACATCACTCCGCGATAATCAGAAATGGATCATGTGGGCGGCTTCCCGGGCAGAAAAAGCAGCTGAATATATCCTGGGCATCGAACAAATCATCATTGATGAGCAGGAAGTTCCATCTCCCGAATTGGCTGATGAAATTGAAGCCTTCTAAGAGATTCTTAACCAGCCGTGAACGGGAGTTCACGGCTTTTTATTCATAATTAAATACCAAATCAAATGAGCTACAAAGGAAGATCACTGGACCCCAGGCAAATGACATCACGCTTCGCCAGCAAATGTTATACCTGCAAAAAACCGATTAAAAAAGGCGAAGAAATCATTTACTGGCCAAACGGCAACCATGCCGAACACTTTGCATGTGGCGAAGCTGATTACCGTCATTCGCTGGCATCATTCGAGGATGAAGAAAATTACAACAATCAATATCCATCCTGGTGATTGAAGGTAGTCCCGGTTCCGGTAGATCGGAACCGGGACTGTTTTTTATTATTCGTACCTCCTGGGAAACCGCTTTTTCTTTGTTACTGCACCGGCAAAGAAACAGCTTGGCAAAAAGAAAACCGGACAAAACGGGGAGCTTTTTAAAGGAAAAAGCACGAAAAAGCCCACGCACGTTACTCAAAATTTATAGCAAAGGTAAATTCATGAAAATATTTCTCGCTAAGTGTGACTCCCGGTGTGGCCATCCCGGATGTCTGTCACCCGTTGGGATCATTCAGATTTTTGAAGGAAAAAATCTGACCTGATCACTTGCTTAAAATTTTCATTTCATTTTTTTTCTGGGCATAAATTTTTCATAAACCAGGCTGAGCCAGATGCCTAAATAAATCTCCAGGGCAGGAGTGCAAAACATGTCAAAGTTATCATCAGTTCTCAAGCCGACAAACGGTAAATCACAGACAGGACAGATCATGGTTGTCAGACCAAGTTTCTCTTCATTTCAGACTGAACCAGCCGAAGAAGCTGCAGTTGATGAAGTTCCCGAACCGGTCGCAGAAGTTATCCGGGAACCGATTGTCGAAGTTAAGCCGGAACCGGTCGCAGTTGTGAAACCGGAATTAACCCTCATGGAGAAGATCCTCAAGGTTGAAAATCTCCAACTCATCATCGAAAAAAGGTCGAAGTTGGTGCAAACCCGCTCTGAACTTGAACGCTTCCAAATTTCATCCAATGATTTCAACTGCTCCATGCGGCTGAATGACTCCGATGGGAATGTTTTCACCACAAGCTTCACCCCAGGAGTTAAAAAGGTGATTGATTTTCTCAAGTTATCATTCGATTCAAGCATCTCAGAAGCTGAAGACAAGATCAACTTCTGAATCTTCGGGAGTTCCACCTTTGGGGGCGGAACTCCCGTTTTTTTTGGTCGTAAAGGCTGAATCAAATCAATTAATTTGAATTTGTTTTATATTAGTATTTTACTTTACTTTTACACACTTAGTCAGATAAATGGCCATTCCCAAAGACCTCATTCTAAATTTATTTTAAGATAATGTCTAAAATTATCATCAATCAATACTACCAAAATCTTGACCGTACTTTACAATTCGGGAAAAGCCGGAATGAGCAGAGCATCAGGAACCATTTTTGGGCCTTACTGAATGAGTATGCCAGAAAATTCAACTATGAGGTGATTCCAGAGGTTGCTGTGATGGGTACGAAAGGTAAAAAAGTCTATCCGGATGGAACAGTAAAAAACCTTTGGGGCCTTGATATCGGATTGTGGGAAAGTAAAGATGAGAAAGACGACATTGAAGCTGAGATCGATGACAAAATAAAAAAGGGTTATCCCCTCACAAACATACTCTTTGAAGACAACAACGTTGCGGTGCTATTCCAAAGAGGAGAAGAGGTTAACCGCGGTAAGGTCAGAGATGCTGATAAACTCAATGAAATACTGTCTGCGTTTTTCTCATTTAAAAGCGAAACCGTTTATAAATTTGAAGATGCCATTGAGAAGTTCAAGGCCGATATTCCGGTCATTGTAACAACATTAAGAAAAAAAATACTTGAAACCAGGGAGCATAATGAGACATTTTTAGCTGCTCAGGAGGTTTTCCTTGAATTATGCAGGGCTGAAATTAACCCCGACATCACGCTGGAGGATATTCGCGAAATGATGATCCAGCATATTCTCACAAGCGATATTTTCACTAAGATTTTTGACGATGCCGAATTTCATCGTCATAATACCATCGCGGCTGAACTGGAAAAATTAATAGGTATTTTGTTTTCTTATGCCGAACGCAGAAACCTGTTGAACAGCATTGAGCACTATTATGAAGCCATCAGCGCCACCGCAGCCAGTATAACGGATCACCACGAAAAACAAAAATTTCTCAAGGTTCTTTACGAGAATTTTTATAAAGTCTATAATCCAAAAGCCGCTGACCGGTTAGGGGTGATTTATACGCCCAACGAGATTGTGCAATTCATGGTACAAAGCGCCAATTACCTGTTGTATAAGCATTTTGGAAAGACACTGGCCGACAAGAATGTGGAAATTCTTGATCCTGCCACCGGAACAGGTACGTTTATTTGCGAGATCATTGAAAATGCGATCCCCAAAGATCAGCTGGATTATAAATATAAAAATGAGCTGCATGCCAATGAAGTAGCCATATTGCCTTATTACATTGCCAATCTGAATATTGAATTCACTTTTAAGCAGAAAATGCAATACTATACCGAGTTTCCGAATCTCTGCTTTGTAGATACCCTTGATAATATCAGCGCACTGGCCTTTGCAGGGAAACAGCATGACATGTTTGGGGTAACTTCTGAAAATACCGAACGCATCAAACGGCAAAACAGCAAAAAGATTTCTGTCTTTATCGGAAATCCGCCTTACAATGCAAACCAGAAAAATGAAAATGAGAACAACAAAAACCGCGAGTATCCTTTTATTGATAAACGGATAAAGGATACCTTCATAAAATACAGTACTGCGCAAAAAACGAAAGTCTATGACATGTATTCCCGGTTTTATCGCCTGGCGATGGACCGGCTAGACAGGAACGGGGTGTTGGCTTTCATCACCAACCGCAGCTTTATTGATAGCCGTACATTCGATGGTTTTCGCAAATGTATTCAGGATGGTTTTTCTCATTGCTATATTGTGGATACAAAAAGTGACGTTAGAACAAATCCAAAAATAGCCGGCACCACACATAATGTATTCGGTATTCAGACTGGTGTCGCGATCATGATTTTAATTAAAAAGGAGGCCCAAGATGGCAGATGCCAAATTGAATATGTGACCATGCAGGATGAATGGCGCAAAGAAGAAAAACTGGCCTGGCTTAAAAATAATCCCATTGAAAAGATCCACTTTGAGACAATACACCCGGATAAAGACAATAATTGGATAAACCTATCTGAAGATAATGACTTTGAAAATTTAATTCCAGTCTATTCACCGGGAAAAAGTCAAAAATCCGTCTTTGCTTTTTCCTCCTTGGGCGTTTCTACGAATAGAGATGAATGGGTTTACGATTATAATAGAGCAAATCTTCAGCGAAAAATATATTTTTTTATTGATAAGTATAATGATTTGCTCAAGAGTAATGATATTTCATGGAATGAAACAATAAAATGGAGTGCATTTTTAAAGAATCTTTTTAATCGCAACCAAAAACTAACATATGCTGAAAAATTGTGTATTAAAGCCAATTACAGACCTTTTACGAAAAAATTCTTTTTTTCTGAAAAATTGTTAAATGATAGGTTAACTCAAAATCATTATGATATTTTTGGTCCGGATTTAGACAAAGAGAATAGAACCATTAATATTAATAATAATGGACTGGATTTGAGATATTTTGCCTCAAACATCATTTCTGATTTACATTTCTTAGGTGATAATCAATGTTTCCCGTTATATCGGTACGACAATTCAGGAAACAAAACAGATAACATTACAGATTGGGGGTTGGCGCAGTTTGTCGATCACTACCAGGATGATAAAATAAACAAGGAAGATATCTTCAATTACTCCTATGCCGTATTGCACAATCCCGTTTACCGGAAAAAGTATGAACTTAACTTAAAGCGGGAGTTCCCCCGACTGCCTTTTTATGAAGATTTCCGGCAATGGGCAGCCTGGGGCAAAGCATTAATGGACATGCACATAAACTACGAAACGGTCGAACCATTTAACTTGCTGGAACATCAATATGATATAAAAGCCGAAGCAAAGCGGCAGAAAGAAATGTTCGGCATGGTGGAAGAACCCGAAGCGCTCTTTGCACGCAAACCAAAAGTAAAGGTGAAACTGAAAGTCGACAAAACAGCCGGCATCATTGACATTGATGAACTCACTTTCTTGTCTGGGGTTCCTGCTGAGGCATGGGAATACAAACTTGGTAATCGCTCTGCCCTTGAATGGGTTCTTGACCAGTACAAGGAAAAGAAACCCACCGATCCTACTATCGCTGAAAAATTTAATACATACCGATTTGCCGATTACAAAGAACAGGTGATAGATCTGTTAAAAAGAGTTTGTACGTTAAGCATAGAGACGGTTAAGATTGTTAAGCAAATGGAATTGGCCACATAATGCCATTTTAAAATAAAGTTGTTCATTTGGACTACTTTTTGTATCTTTGACCCGTGGAAACAAAACGTGAACTTTTCTTTTTTAAGAATTACTTCAAGGAATTCTTTGACGGGCAAAAACCTAAGGTTAAGAAAAAGATTATCTGGACACTAAAAGTTGTAGAAAACCTCGACAGGATTCCGGAAATTTATTTCAAACATGTTGAAGGGACTGATGGAATCTATGAAATCAGGGTTCAAAGTGGCAGCGACATATTTCGTATTTTTTCCTTCTTCGATAAAAATAATTTGATAATTGTCGGACACGGATTTCAGAAGAAAACACAAAAGACACCACAAACGCAATTAGACCAGGCAGAAAAAATTAAAAATGAATATTATGAAAGCAAACAAAAATCTCACAAGTCTTAGTCAATTCGTTGACAAGGAGTATGGTGTTAAAGGAACAAAAAAGAGAGACAAATTTGAAAATGAGTATGAGGCTTTCAAACTTGGGGTTTTAATTCAACAAGCCAGACAAGAAAAGGGTTTGACACAAGAAGAAGTTGCAGTACTTGCTGGGACAAACAAATCCTATATCTCGAAACTTGAAAAAGACTTAAAAGACATTCGTTTTTCGACATTACAGCGTATAATCAAAGATGGTTTGGGCGGATACCTTGAGCTTTCAATTAAATTCTAACTGACTGAGACAGGAAAATAACCACTAATAGTCCATCTTCATAGGTCTTAATCGAATTATTTCAGTATTCAACGGGGTTCCGAGAAATCGGGACCGTTTTTTTGCCCTAAAAGTCCCATGAAATAATACTGTCCTTTATTATCCCCACCCTCCATTGTACTATTGCTCCCATGAATTCAACTTATATCAGGTTGTGGGATGTTCTTGAGATGATGGACTCAATTGATGGCCAGGGAAAGCCCGTCAGGTTCCAGTTGAAATTTGTTACAGCAAACCGTTCGGAGAAAACCGGCGGAGAGATCATAGAACTGAAGGATGCTTGTAAATGCTCTGTAAGAACGACAAAGGGTAAGGAAATTTTTGCAGCAAAGAAGAACTTCGCTGCCAATGACCAGGTTTCCAAGGATCCCCGCCATTGGGTCAATTCGACCAGGAATATCCTGTTACCCAACGGACAGAAGCGAAAGCTGCATATCCGGCTGATCATCGAATTCAATAACAAGAAAGTCTGTTACTGATGAAACAAAAGATCGTTTACGAAAACGGAATCGCATTCTTACCGGGAGCCAAAGCCGTGGCCACATCCTATAAAAAAACGGAGGATGCAGCCACCGAGAAGGTTGTGATCCCAAAGGATTACAGCTCCTGGCCATGGTCTCCCTGGGGTGACGACAATTTGTTTCCTCAGAATGTGTTGACTGACCTGGAAAAGAATTCGATTGCACTCCGGGCATTGGAAAAACGAAAGACCGTCCATTATGGTCGCGGTATCCTGGCTTATCGCGATAAAGGCAAGGATAACCTGGGAGCGCCAATCCGGGAAATTGTTACTGATCCGGATGTTGTTGAATTTCTTCGCATCAACCGGTTGAATTTTCAATGGATTGACCTGATCGGCAGTCTGGAAATATTTGCAAACGGTTGGGTGGAATTCATCCTGAACAAAGGAAAGGATAAGATCAACAAGGTTTTCGTGAAAGACCCGGCCTATTGCCGCAATGCAAAGATGGATATTGACCATCCATCCCGTATTCCTTTTCTGTTCTTTTCTGCCCAGTGGGATCTTTCCCCGAACGAAGCCGACGGTTCATTGGTTAAAATTCCGATGTTCGATCCTGCAAATTATGACGGAAACCGATACCGGGATCCGCAGTTTGCCTACCCGGTTTTTTACCGTTCGTTCAATAAATCCTATTACCATCTTTCAGTCTGGAATGGCATTCGTCAAAGCGGATGGCTTAGCATTGCCAACAAGGTTCCGCAGCTCAAACAGGCCATCATGAAAAACCAGATGACCATCAAGTATCACATTGAGATACCAGATGATTATTTCATGAACCGGTATCCTTCGCCGGATTATACCCGTGAACAGCGTGAGTCGGCAAGAACGAAGGTTCTTTCGGAAATGAACGATTTCCTGTCAGATGTCGAGAATACAGGGAAAGCCTTTCTCACATTTACTTTCTTCAACAAGTTTAAAGGTGAATACCTGGCCGGATGGAAGATCAACGTGATCGACAATAAGCTCAAAGATGATGCTTATCTGCCAGATTCTCAGGCAGCAAATTCAGAGATATTATTTGCCATCGGGGTTGATCCCTGCCTGGTTGGTTCAGGGCTTCCCGGGGGTAACCTGGGAGCAGGAAGTGGATCGGACAAGCGGGAAGCCTTCTGGCAGCTCAATGCCGAGATGGGCATCTACCGGCAAATTAGTTTGGAACCATTGTATTTCATTAGGGATTTCAATAAATGGTCACCAGATATTGAGTTTGACTACGTGACCGTAGACACATCTCAAACAATGCAGGATCATCCGACAAAGATTGATAAACGCATCGACAAGAATATCGCATGACAAGACTCATTGACAATATTTCACAGGTTTTGACCGCTGCTTCTATAAATGTCAGCAACTCGATCGAAAACTGGTTCCCTTATATTGAGGAAGCTCAGGAGACCTTCATCAAACCGGTGCTGGGTGATGTTCTGTATGATCAACTGCAAGACATGATGGCCCTTGATCCGGTTCCTCCCGATGATGGTACCACCATTGAAAACTTGGCTGAACTACTCGCAATGATCCGCAAGCCACTGGCACTTTATGCTTTGTGGCTTGGCGCAGATGAATTCGGGGTGAGCATTTCATCCCAGGGTATCCAGGTCATTGAATCACCAACCCATAAAACAGCTCCCCAGTACCGGGTTCAGAACCTCAAAGAGAATTGGATCCGCCGTGCAAACACTTCGCTGGACCTTGTTCTCAAATTCCTTGATGAACACAAGGAAGACTACCCCGGATTCGATCCTCAGGATGCGGACCTGTTTATCCGTGGTACGCTTGAGTTCAACAGTGAGGTGGATATACGCGAGAGCAGACGGGTTTTCGTAAGCCTCAAACCGATCATCCGCTCTGTGGAAAAGAAGTATATACGACCTACACTTTCGGCGGAATTGTTCGACGAGCTAAAAAATGCCTGGAAATCCGATGATGATTTGACCACTGCTCAGTTGGTTCTGCTGGATTTGATCCGTCCTGCACTGTCACATCTCACCATGGCCAGGGCACTGCTGGAAATCTCCATTGACATTCTGGATTGGGGCATTTTCGATACTGCCGGCAATACGTTCGCCAACGTCTCTTCCAAGCAGGCTTCCAACAAAGACCGTATTTCCATCATGGCTGAAGCCAATCAAAGGGATGGTGAATCCGAGTTGAAAGCCCTGCAGCAGTTTCTGGATGAGAATGCCAGTGAAGATTTATATCCTGCCTATTTTCATTCAGCCCGTTACGCCGGACAAGCAGTAGCAGAAACACGCAACGAATTTTTAAACAAATCCGATAACTCATTCTTTCTTGCATGAATCCACTTGATTTTATCCTCCAGGATGTCTTCGACATCATAAAGATCATTGCAATTCCGGTTATCGGGTTTTTCCTGTATCAATTTTATATGAGTGTTACCTCCCTTAAAAAATCGGTTGATAAGCTCATCCTCCAGATGCAGTGCCGGGAAACTTATTGCACGGAAAAACATAAGGAAATTGGCGAACACTTGTGCCGCCATGATACCGGGATTGATGAAATGAAAGTCACCCTGGGCGATCATGGAGAGAGGATTTCAAAGGTAGAAGGTCAATTGTCAAAATAAGGAGAACTGTTGCCATGAACCAGGTTGAAATCGATGGTAGGACATATTTCACACCTTCCGACTGGAATGAGCTTACCAAAAAACAGGTTTTGTATGTCAGTCGCCTGTTTCAAGGACAGCTCAGTCTGGTGGATTTTAAGCTCAGGGCGCTTTTTAAGTTCCTTCCAGTCAAGCCGAAAGTAATAACGCGCATCCACCCTGAAGATGTATATTTCCTTTGCGAAAGCCTATATTTCCTTTTTAAGGAGGTCTCCTTGACCAGGAACCTTCTCCCTGTCTTAAGTACCAGCAGAAGAAAATACTTTGGCCCTGCGGATGCAATGATGAACTGCACCTTCGGGGAATTCACCATGGCAAATTCCCTGCTCGATTCATTTTCAAAAACCAAGGAGCAAAAGTATCTCGATGAAATGGTGTCAGTTTTTTACCGTCCGAGGAAATGGTTTTGGTTCATCCGGAAAGCCTATTCCGACAATCAGGATCCCCGGAAAAAGTTTGTCAACCGATCACTGAAGCGCCGTTGTCAAAGCATAGCCAGACTGGATTATGAAGTCAAGTACACAATATTCCTTTTCTTTTCCGGTGTTTTGAATTCATTGCCGAAGTTGTACCCTTATGTTTATGAGCAACAAGGAGGCACCGGCAGCGAAGATAATGGCTGGGCATCGCTCATCATCTCCCTTGCCGATGGCAAGACTGATGATAAAAGCCTTGAAACCGTAATGAATTCAAACCTTTACAACGTGTTCATCGGGTTAAACAAGAAGGCAAAAGAGTACCATGAGTATATGAGCAAAATCGAATCCTATGACCAACATTAGCAGCTACGTTGAGTATTTCCGCAAAATTGCTGCGGAACATAAGGAAATCAATGATTTCTACATGATGGATATCAATGAACCGCTTGCAGCCCTGAGGTCAAACATAAAGTACCCAGCCCTGATCCTGACAAGCCTTTCCGGAAACTTTGAAGCCTCAAACCTGGATAACATCCTGGATTCAATCAATGGAGGGTTCCTGATCATCGGCCACCTCGATCAGATTGATGATTTTTCCGGTGAGATGCAGCTTGTTTCAATGATGAAGCAGATAGGAATTGATATCATTGCCAGGATGCTGCATGATTACTTGAAATGTGAAGTACTTGCCCTGAAAGCCATTCCAGGGTTCAATGTCAATTCTGTGAGTTATGAGACACTGGGGCCAGTGTTTGATAATGATTATGGGGTGATGTATTCATTCAAGTTGCTGGATTGTCTTGATTTGGAGTTTGCCCCATCCAAATGGGAAATATCATAGGTCTGTTCCTGCTTTAATTTAAACTTTGCTCAATTCATAAATTAATTCCTTTTGAAAGGTATGTTAATAAAGACCAGTTCTTGGTTTTATGCCTTATATTTGTATCTGGTTTGATATTGAATAACAGTGCAAACTCAATTGTCGTTCTTAAACATATACAAAATATTGCGTTGCTAATATTTCTCTTTTAGAAAACCTCCAATTTTCAAACAAGTAGAGAAATAGCCTTAGCGGGCGCACCCAACGGGTGTGTTCCTTTTGCTATTTCAGTTACTTGTGGGTGCTTGGAGGTACCTCTAAAAGCTGAACATGTGCGAAGGTTCACGCCCTTTTTTGTTCACAGGGAGTACATTCGTTTTTACTTTCCTGAATATTAGTGGATAAGCCGCAAGTATTTTAATACACAACAAAGATTTCATATCCAATTCTTTGCATTATAGGTTACCTTTACCAAACATTACCTGTATATAGAACAGGGAAATATTGCAAAAACCTTTTCCCATGAGCACCAAGAAACAAAAACAAAAAAAATCGACAAATGGCTCATTATCAGTCACCTAC
>Ga0209083_1001999_pt1 | contig 20666 bp, 26 predicted proteins | sample AM7aDNAmetaG_FD_184132 | JGI IMG/M metagenome (GOLD analysis project Ga0209083, IMG submission 184132) | Freshwater microbial communities from Finland to study Microbial Dark Matter (Phase II) - AM7a DNA metaG (SPAdes) (version 3) | ecosystem: Environmental > Aquatic > Freshwater > Lake ...
GGGGGGGGGGGGGGGGTAGTAAATGGTATTTATTTGAGGAGTAGTGATAAAAGGCATAAAAATGATAATAATGTATTAAAACGATATAATGGAGTATGCTCAAATAGCTATTTTAAGTATTAAAATGAGTTTCGTTTGGCATTTTCCTCAAATAAATACCACAAAATAAATACCTTCCTCAAATAAATACCAACATTTAAATACATACCCTCAATTAATACATGCCATTCACTTGTAGAAAGTGTAATGCAACCTTCGCCAAACATCAGGGATTAAGGGCACATGAGGCTCGTCTACGCCCATGTGGTGCAATAACTGATTATCAATGCCTGCACTGCTCAAAGAAATATACTAGAGCAGATAATCTAAAAAGGCATACCCAGATATGTCGAGAAGTTGTTGTGGCTCAAAACCAATCATTAATGGCTAGAATCAGTGCAATAGAACAAAATCAAGCTATGACACAAGCCCCGAATACCGTGACAGTAATGAATATGAATGCCACAGTAACTAATATCCAGAATGTTACAAATGTTGTCAATATCACTCCATGGGGCACGCCACTGGCTCTATCGGATTCTGATGTTGAGACGGCGCTGGCCCGCATTCCGAGCCTTGTTGGTTCGCCCGCCATGACAGAGATTGTTGATGTATTAATGTCTCTGGTTAAAAAGGCCCACTCACCATCAGAGGCTCGGAACGTGTACTTAAATCCAAAGAGGGGGGACCAGGCCCTCGCCTTGACCGCCGAAGGCTGGGCCGCAATGCCTTTGAGCGAAGCAACCGCGGCATTATTCGATGGGGCTTCGGCACAGATTGCTGCCAGACCGAGTCGCCCTAATGTGAAGCAACCAATAAGAACACTGCGGACCGTAGTGCCAGTACAATACCGGCAAGGCAAAGAAGAGGTCGTACAGTTAGGACTAAAGCCAATGGAGGCACACCTTCAGAATACCAGACCGGGCGGACCTGGCCCACTGTTACAGAGCATTGAGAAATCAGTTATCCCTGCTCAAAATCTCGAAACAATAGAAATAAGTGCATCATCTATGACAAATAAAGATAAATTACAAGCTGTCTTGCAAAGACATCCCGCACGATATGAGGCCAGCGGTGCAATATCGGTGGCCTGGATCGTGCGGGCTTCACAGGCAGCTGGTTTAACTGGTCAAGAGGTTTTTAATGCCTTAGAAGATGCTGCTATGCTGGGAGAGTGCCTAGCAGAATACAGGGCAACCCAGATTTACACTAAAGAAAAGTCAGTACAGACACGCCCACACTACTAAAAAACACAGATCATGATCTACTAAAGGGGTGCGTCGGTTGGGCCACCCAATTCATAAAGGTCTGAAAGTCTTTGATGTGCAACACCTTTTCTACAACGAAAGACTCATTTTTCACAAACCAGTCTTGATCACTGGCGACTTGCAAAGTGAGTTGCTCCCCATGCAGTCCATCAGTTGTCACCGAAATGAATTGCTCAGAGTAGCTCTCATCTACAAATACCCCATTACAGAAATCTGTCCACGCACTGGCCGTTGGTAATTGCATTTCGAGCGAGCGACAGCAGGCCTCAGCGACATCGGCCGCCGCAATTTCTCCAGACGGGGCTCTTATGCTTACCACATTGACGCGTGATTGGAACCAGTCGCGCCGACTTTCAACCAATTTTAAGTGCCGGCACATCTCCTTCAATAAAGTTAACTTTTCTCTCTGGATATCAGTTGCGGTATTTTCAAACTTCTTAGCGCCAATGAACTCTTTGTACTCATCATAACATGCAGTCCAACATTTTTTGCAAGGATCTTTTGCGGTCCGACGATTCCACTGCGATCGCCAGTCTTCGATCTTTTCGAGACACTTTGAGAGCCCCTTGGCGATTTCGATCTTTTCTTTCTGGATGCAGTAGAGGGTCAATCTGGCAACGTGCTGCCAAGGATCTGTTAGCAGCCACTGGGAGGGTTCTCCGTGAGCTTCAGAAATCGGGAATGGTGCCAGACATTCAGAGAGCCTCGAGTAGATCTTCAAAGATTTCGTATCCTTGATGAGCAGCTTATGGTCAGCATACTCGCGAAATAGTTTTATCGACATATTGTCACAATGGCACTTGTTTGCAATCGAGGCGGCGAGCGCCCGGCATACGCGACGAACCCTTTCAAGAGCTATGTAGCTTGCAAGCCGGGCCCAAGAACCTATGAAGCTGTTGAACGTATGGATCTCACTCAATATATGGAGTTCTGGCAGTGGCAATTGTTCGATATCGATAAGTTGGAACTTCCCGATATCGTTGTACATTCCCATGTGGGCTTCGAATTTGAGACTCTTTACGAGTGGTTCAATCGAGCTCTCATTTGCAACCAGTACTGGTTTAAGTGCCAGGGCTTGCTCATCGGTTTGCGGCAGCGGGCTTTGCAGAATCCGCACGACATCAATGGCAATACTGCGCTTCACCATGACATACTTCAAGAGCCAGATGAGACTGGATGAAATAAACCTTGCCGCGCCGACCGGGCGCTGCGCTTGAATGCAAATCTGCCTGGCGCGCTCTCTTTCGATACCCTGGCGAATGAGGTACCGGTGATCTGCAGCGCTGATTGCATCCTCCGGGCTTTCTTTCATGCGATCTGCGCGCTCGCGCTCTTCTGATATTAAATAGGTCTTATCTGCGCTCTCATAGACATGCTTAATAGGATTCTGTTCTAAGCGACGCAGACGCTCAGCCTCTTCGAGCAATCGGGCCTGTGCGGGCAAATTGCTCGAAGAGCAATTTGCCCGGGCCGTTTGGATTTCTACCAATGAAGTCTCAATCCTTTCTGCACGCGCAATTTCAGCCGCCGCCTTAGCCAGCCGAATACTCTCCAAGCGCAATTGTTTCATTTTGGCAAGCTCAGGGTCTTGAAGAGGGTCTTTTGGCGGCTCTTGCGCTCTCACAAGAGCCACTCGGTCTCGCCAGTACTTCTGAGGAAATTCTTGCAAGCGACGCGCGCGCTCGTCTTCTTCGGCTTTACGGACACTTTCTAACATTGCACGGGCCTGTGTTGGGCGCCATTCGCTACGATAATCTTTGATTGCGCCCTCCAGCTCTGATAGCGATTGCTTTATTTTTACACTCAAGGCGCCTTCGACTAGGATTCTCTCCAGGTGTGGCAAGTGGTAGCGCTGGCCAGTGCGAATCCATTTAATGATGCGGCTTTCGATACCATAACGCCCCTCTTCAAGGTGCTTTCGGTACCGGAGTCCGCTGGGGGTCGGCTCAACATTAAGCCAGGTGCCGAGCAGATCTAGGAGATTATCACTCTTTTTAGATAGCGACAGGGCTTGTTTGTGCTTGATATACTCCCAAGTGTCGAACCAAATGCCATGGGCCGGAACGAACTCGGCCATGCGTAATTTACTGCAAGCCATGTTGCTCGAAAAGCCAATTTCAATAAGCTTGTGGGCTTGGCCATTAGTCTTGACAAGCAGGATGAGTTTATTCATGTACTTCATGTTATTGATTGTGCCAACCCACGTGTTCCCAATGAATTCGCCAACTCTTCGGCCATTGAAGAGTTCTGGGTCAGCCAGGAAATCAGAATCATCCAGTTTTTCAGTAAACGTTTCTGCAAGCCATTTGTGTAGCGGCTCACCTTCAACGGAACTCGATCTGGTGATCTGGATCCAGTAGCGCCGAAAGAAATCAACAGCGTTCTGGACTCTTGAGGCGCAAGTGCAGGCAGGAGACCCGGGCTCGGACGAGCAAGCCGGGCTGATTAAAGCAAGCCTCCCATCGATATCACTGGTACCTATTTCGGCGCCTGACCTGGTATCTATGGCATAGCCGCCCCCAATCGAAATGCAAACGTCTTGAAATACAACACTAAGATAGGGTTTTAGTAGATCCAAATTCAGGCCCATGTTTATAGTTTACAGCGTCTTTTTCATTTTTGTTTTTAACCAAATGAAAAATGAAAAAGAAACTATAGTTTCATAAGATGAGTTTAGACACCCATCGCCGGTATCTCCACCAACTCTATCTGTTCAGGAACCGGTTAACCCAGTTCTATGCAAAGAATCTCAGAAATGTCGCTAAAAAAAGAAAAACAGATACTCGGCCACAATACATTGAGCCGGCACCAGAGCCGGCACCAGAGCCCATCCCAGAGCCCGTCCTGGAGCCTATCCCAGAGCCCATCTATGAAGTGGTGCCTGAGATTGTTAATGTATATATGATGATTAACTCTGCAAACATAGATACTTGGGATGCAAGAGATGCCATATTGAGCCCAATGGTTACCTGTACTATGAGTACGGATCAACATAATGCGACGTGTCCTCCAAACTTTAATGAACTCTTACAGGACGCAATAGAGAGTCCCAAAAATGTCAACTCAATTCGGTTGTTGTGGGATCCCGACAATATGAATTGGCACTCCGATTATGATGCAATCGTGCTCACCAAAAGTAGTGAAAACATCTCATCAGCTTTCTTAGTGGGGTCAATCAATATGGATAGTTTGGTATTCGTTCCACTGACGCATAAAATAATACTCAGCCAGTACGGTATTTCTTGTATCGGCAAGTTAGCCAAAGCGTGGAAACTGGGTATGAAGTAATTTTAAAGCAAACTGGTTTTTTGGCCGCTCTTATACGGGAGATGTCTAAAAAAATCCATCAAGAACTTCCTTTAGTGCAGCATGTCAAGGAGGCCCAAACAATGGCCTGGTACAAGAAGGGCCGGCTCATTAAAGCGGCGGGCAAAGACAGTGCCGGCTACCAGTATACTTTAGCAGAGCCCCCGGGTAAACACTTCGCTCCAGAATTCGAGCCAGAACAAACACCGGCCCAGATGCTATCCCAGGGCGTGTTTGAAGGTAAATACCTCAATGATAGCTGGTCAGAGTTCCCGCGAGATGAGTATGGAAACACACTTGACCCAGATGTGCGCGGCTGGTTCCAATGGTACTGTCGCTACTGGATTGGGCGCCGTATCCCAGAACTCGATGCCGTACAGATTGCGCGCTGGAGGGCTTTCACTCGCCACCGGGGCCAGATATTGGCAAGTTATAAAAGGCTGAAAGTTGCGCGGCAGCCAATCCCGCAATCCCGTGATGAAAAGCGGCAACACAGGACAAAACAGCGCCAGGCACTATTGCAGTGGGCATACGACCCCTGGGTTTAAATATATTAAATATTGGTATTAAAAACCCTATGGTCTTCTACCTAGGAGACAACTTGTATTTTTGCAGAAGGTTCTGCGTATATTGGTGACTGTCGTATCTTTCTGTCTGGAACATATTTAAAAACCAAAAATGAAACCCAAGATATGTAAGATGAATAAGATAACTTGTATGGAAGACGATTGGGCCCTGCCGCCCACTCCAGTGGCGTCTGAACTCCAAGTTGGCTATTCTGTGAAAATTAATAATGGCCGGGAGCGCTTCTTTGCCACAATCGTTGAAATTAATGGCAATCGAATTGTGGGCCGAGTCGACAACCACTTGGTATTTCCCGGCTACACTTATGGCGAACTTGTGAGTTTCGAGCCAAAGCATGTGTGGATCGTGCATACTCTTGCAGATAAGGACCGAATTGCATTAGAGTTGGCTTATTACAAGTCTGGCACCGCCCTAAAAGACTTGATGCAGTATACGCGTCTGGTCGATTCTAATGAGCCATCACTAGATCCTGTCCATGGTCTTGCACAAATATTCAATAAGTAATTTTTAACAAGTAATTTTTAACAAGTAATTTTAACAAGTATTTTTTAACAATTGAAAACTTACCATTTAGTTAACTAAGATGAATTTCCCCCTCCCAATCTTAAATGACCTCACTCTGGGATATGCCAAAACCACAATCATTATCCGTGGTAGATGGACAGGTGCTTCACAAAGATTAGATGCCGTGAGGGGCGGTTTGAGCAGCACAGGTCTTGCTGGAACCTTCGGAGTCCCCCAGAGCGAATGGCCAATAAGAGTCATGTGGTCAAGCACGGGCAGGGCGAAGCTTTACTAATCGACCCATTTGACTTCACTCGTGGCAAAACTAAATGGACCTACCAGAGCCGTATTGATCTCATCTACTATCCACCGGCGCACCAAGACAGCACGCAGGAACTCGGTTTGTGTATCGGTACCGAACAGTCTCTCATGCCAACATTACTGAAAAAGACATTGTGCCAAAGCAAATCATCCAGGACCCGGATCTCACTGATGATGAGAAACCGCCAAAGCGCAGTCGGATTCTGGATGGCCATCCTTAGTTTTTGCAAAGTAATATGGGACAGTAATATGGGACAGTAGTATGGGTCAGTAGTAAATTATGGTGGAGGGAACCTGTACCACTCAGCCGCACACAGATTACAGAGCGCGGCCCATCCGCGCGTCCGTTTTTTCCACAAAATTTCGCCACCACACTCACAGTTGCCAAAAGAGTCATCCGGGCTCAGATTAAAGAAAGCCGTGCTTAGTTGCTTCCAAGCATCCTGCTCACCCAAGTGCAAGCCGTCCTCTTGTTGGGTCATATTTTTTGATTTGTCATAGCGCATCGCCATATAGTTGGCAAACTGGAGTCTGAATATGCTAACGGCCATTTATAAGCGTGATATTAACTGCTCATTTTTATTGCGACCTTGAAAATCATTAGTATTGTTTTTTGAGCACATATGAAGTGAATGGAATGGTTCAAATACCAGAGAAGTACAGTTTTTGCAGTAGGTTTGCTTAACAACAGTTAAATTGCCAGAGCAGATACGACACTTATTGGATTTCAATACATTCGGAAACTTGCACAGGTTACAGACAGCCGCCGCATTTGTGATTGGTAAGTAAATTGCACCCAAGTGATGTTGAATGCGGTTCATAAAACCTACTATATGGCAATGATAGTAAATTCTTATTGGTTTAAAAACAAAAGTTTATCCTACTGTTATTCTACTGTTTAAAAACAAAAGTTTATCCTACTGTTTAAAAACAAAAGTTTATCCTACTGGATTTGCCAAATAAGCTTGGCGAACCATGATGGCTCCAGTCAGTAATAGCAACCGCTGACCCACTTTCAGGCCGAACTGTCTGCAGTTGTTTGGCCGGATGCGAGCAACCAGATCTGTAGTGGAATAGCCTCCAGCACACAATAACCGATATACTGTGTGGACCGAAGATGCTTGGATTCCAATATCATTAAGAAACTGTTCCAAATGATATGAGTGAATATTTCGCAGTCCATTTTCTATTCTGACATATTTTTCATGAATAATCCTAGAAATGATGTTTCGCATGATAGGCATGCCCAGTTGAACATTTTCAACATCTTTTAAGATAGAAGATAGTGACATAATAATAAAGACTGTATAATTTCAAATATCATTAAATGAATTTAATGCACAGAACCCAATCATTTCAGTCCATAAAAGATGTTCTGATCGATAATGAATCAAAAAAGCTGAAAATCGAGACTGAAATAAAGTATGTAAATAACCTTTCAAAAACCATACTTGATATATATCCAAATTCACCTATTCTGGACATCGTAGCAGTCAAGTTACATAGTTTAGCAAATCAATTGATTGGCTCTGAAAATGATGCCACCACTGTTGCTAAAACGTTCTTGGCTGAAGAAGATGCTATGGTTCGCTTGTACCGACTAATACTTCTAGTGGATAATGAAGACATTCTTCGTAACTGTGCGTATTGCTTTGCCGTTATATGCAAAAAAGGAAACTTAACCTATATGGATCTGTGTAAAGAAAAATTGGCTAAATCGGCTTTAGACAAACTTGAAAAATATAAAGGACTAAATCAAGGTATTGCCCAAAGTCTGTCATTCATCAAGACAATAAATGACAGCCAGCTGACTTTATAATATGAATTAAATATCATTTTCCGGATCGGGCTTAATAACCTGATTAGGGTCATTATCCAAAGCAGGCAGGTTATACATCACGGGTGCAGGTAAAATCGGTATGGTGGGCAAATCGGACATGTTGAGCAAATCAGGCATATTAGACACAGATGATACAGCGGGCATAGATGATAAAGCGGGCATAGATGATAAAACGGGCACAGCGGGCACAAATGTTTGATGTGTCGGGGCTTGCTCAGATAAATTAGTGAGCTTAGTCTGAGCAGTTTTCTGAATATCATCAAATACATTACTCAATGCATGAGCGGCTTCAACATTTTCAGGCCGTATAGAGTCCATTCTTACAGCAGAATCAAGGCCCTCATATTTATTTAAGTTTTTCTTAGGATCGTGATTGGTTCCAGACTCTTTATTGCCTCGCGACTCCATGACTTGAATCCGGTAGTTGCCAACACGTTCCCAACTGCTCGCATGCAAAAGGTTCCCACACTCTTCTGGCAGAATGATCGATGGGTTATTTGCCGCCCTGTCGCCAAATTTAGAGTAAATACTCTTTTTAACAATCGGGCTGCTGTCGATCAGACGGTCGTACTCGGTCTTCGAGATTCGTAGGAATTCTGCGATAGGCTTACGTTTCTCGCGCGCCAGTGAGAGCTCAACGTAGATCGATCGGTAGATTTTGCCCCAGGAGACAGCCGCGTGTCGATGGGCCTCGACCTTTTCAGCAGACCGGAAGTAGTTCTGCAAAGTCGAGAGGACGCCGGCAAATAAGTTTACGCAGCCGATAATAAGCTGCGCGATCGAAGTATAGGCGGCCGGCACATACGCAGAGATAGCAACATTGGCGGTCCCAGTTAGCGTTGACAAGACAATAACTGGGATCGAGAACCACTTATGGTGTCGGCGATGCATTCCTTCAGACTCTTCATGGATTAGCTTGTAACAGAGAGCACGATCAGCCCATAATGAAAGTAGGTACTCCTCTTGATCTGTCCACAAACGACCATCAATGATAGGTGCTGATGCTATGCTGGGAGGCACTCCTTCGGATTGGGCCATCGGCGATCGGGGCGTAGCCGGGGCCGACATCTATTATTATTTTTGTATTTCATATCAAAAGTACAAATTAGAAAAAGACTGAGTTCAAAACACAGGCTGGTTTCAAACAAGTATTTGTTTGATCAATATGCTCAGTTCTAATACCGTATCTACTATAATCTTCTGATGAGTTGTCCGGCCAATGTGGCAGCCAATGTGGCAGCCAATGTGGCAGCCAATGAGGCAATGGCAATCCGCATGGCTGCCACATTGGCGTGCATTGTGATGGACTGTACTGGTTCAATGGGCCGCTGGATTGATGCGGCCCGTGATACCGTTCTACAAGCTGTTGACGATATCCGTCGTGGTCAGCAGCCAAGTCGGCTGCGGTTGGCTTTCGTAGGGTACCGCGATATTGGTGAACCAGCCCGGTTTGTCATCCACAATTTCACAAATGATATTGAAAAGGTACAACAGCTAATCCGAGACACAATGGCAAATGACGCGGCCGAAGATGTTGCAGGCGCCCTGGCGCATGTATCCGAACTCAACTGGGGTGCTGAATCGAAGTTAATCGTATTCTGTGCATGGGCTCATCTATCACGAGCCCATGCTTTCTGACCGCTACCCCCGGGGCGATCCTGAAGGGCATGACCCAAATTCCTTAGTAGAGATATTGGCAGCCCGTGGTATCGATTTTACCATATTTCGCCACAACGATTCGGTGGATAAAATGATAAAGGTATTTGCTGAGGCTCACAGCTCTGGGGCCTCAAGAGCCATTATATATCAGCCAGTGTTCTGTAGAGAACCAAGATGGCCCACAGCCTGAGTCTCCCATAGGCGACCTAATTTCTGAAGCCGAGCGGACATTCAGCGTAGGGATGTCTCAGGCCTCAGATACCTATGCTAGGGTGCGATCAACTTACAGCAAGCTACCTCAAAAGTAGGTGATTCTGTGTATGGTCCTTTACTGGGTAACATATTGTTGAGATTATTGGCTATTTGTATCTTAATGGCAACTTAATTGCAACTTAATGGCAACTTTTATTGTACATTTTTCATATAAAGATTGTTCGCATATATTATATAAAATGGAATCAGCCGTAAAAGATTACAATGAAGGACAACCTATAAAAGACCTACAACCAGTAGAAGTCTACCTCTACGTACTGCGCCTGCGCTCGCCGCCGGGCGAGCCGCCGCGGTTTTACGTAGGATCTGCTAAAAATTATAAAGAGCGTTTAGATGCCCACTTTCGGGGTGCTGGAGCTGCATTCACTAAAAAGTATAAGCCAATTGAGCTCGTGGAGCTGCGCCAGGGCGACCGCTTCGATGAGGAATCGATGACGCGCCGTTTGATGGCCGAATATGGTATTGATTATGTGCGGGGCGGTGCCTATACGCGATTACAGTTAACTCCTGAGGACACAGCAACATTGCAGCATGAGATCTGGGCCGCGGCAGGTTTATGTATGAATTGTGGGCGCCCTGGCCACTTTGCTGAGAACTGCATGGCTAGCCCAAAACATATTTCTAAAATCATTAGTCCTAAAAACATTAGTCCTAACAGTATTAGCCCTAGAAGTGAGATAGATTCTGAAGAAATAGTGGCCGATGTGGCCGAATTAAAGATTAAATGTGAGCGCTGTGGCCGTAGAAACCATAGCGCTGATGATTGTCATACTAAATTAGAAAATATTAATTGCCAAAAGTGTTTTAAACGAGGGCATCGAACCGACATGTGTTGGCGTGCAACTGATGACCCCGAAGAATCTTGGAAAACTAACTTTAAATGTTACCGGTGCGGCTACTTTGGCCACACACCGAAAACGTGTACAAATAAATATGACATCGATGGTGAACCGATCACGGCGTACAATAAATATAAAGACCAGACGGTAGATAATGAGTCAAAGAAAAAACAAAGTGACTTAAGTCAAGCAATTTGCTTTAAATGCAATAGCTATGGGCATATTATGCGTAACTGTCCCAAATAACAATACCTAAATATTTAAGACACCTCTCATTTTTAACTCATAATTGGATAAAAACAATAATTAGAATAGTCAAAATGGATAATCCCTGCACTGCCGTGATTATAGAGCCTCGCTGTCACGCTGCACTATCCTACGTGATTGATAATGTTGCGAGCAACTTGCCATCCTGGCAGATCCTCATTATTCATGGGACAAAAAATGCAGAATTTGTCGCGGCCATCATAGAAGCCAGCCCCTTTCATCAACGGATGACTGCAAAACAGTACCCATTTGATAACCTGAGCATGCATGATTACAATGCACTCTGTGTATCGCAGCCACTCTTTGAAGATATTCCAACGGAAACCTTCTTGATTTTTCAAACAGACAGCATGATAATTAGTGCAAATCGGGAAAAACTAAATCAGTTCCTCCAGTATGATTATGTAGGGGCACCCTGGGATTCCCCACCTGGTGTTGGTAATGGTGGTTTTTCTCTGCGCAAAAAGAGTGTTTTTCAAAGCATCATCCGTCAGGAGAATTATCCATTAAATGTAAATGAAGACCGACACTTCTCACACTATACCACAAACAAGCCCAGTGATAATGCGGCTCAGGAATTTTCGATTGAAACAATTTTCCATGAAGCCCCATTTGCCTGCCATGCACCCTGGAAGTGGATGAATCCCAGTGATATCGCACGGGTCTTTGAACTTTATCCGGCGGTAAAAGAACTGCACAGTATGCAACACCACACTCCACCTGTCACGAAGCCTTCAAGCTATGTTGTTATTCGACAGCACATGCTATTGGCTGAAGAGATTGAACGGATCGGATCTCCCATGAGCATCATACTGCGGCTCTATGCAAACTTATGTGATAGCGCTGCCTGTTTAACATCACAGGGATCGGTATCTATTGCCTATGGATTGCAAAAATCCCTGGCTCCAAAAAAAAGTGGATTAGTGGCAGTGGACGCGGCCCCCTAGATGTGTTTTCTCTTACCATATCAAGCACTATGCCGGAACGGCCAGATTTAGTGCTCATGGAAAATCCAGAAATAGCTCATGATCTTATGATTTGGTTTCAGCGAGCGGTCAAATATATCATAATTATTTGTAATCAACGAGTATTTACAAAAATATTCAGGATTCACACACAAATTACTAACTGGCGGTGTGCTCAAAACTACCAATACCATGATGATGCTCGATTATTTATAATGGAACGCTGTTAGAGGTTAACTCACTTTTTTATAAGATATTAACACTTCAATAATGGACAAATTTATCAAGGCCTATGAAACTTGGATTACTACTTTAAAAATGTCCCATGAAGACCTCAGAGAATGCTTTGATGATTTACACAAATTCAATACAGTACGGTTTCAAGACAAATGCTGAAAAGAAAGCCATAAGGGAATTCAATGAACTTACTATGCGCCTACCATGGTTAATTAGACACCAGCAAAGCCAGCTCTCATATGAAGCCGCTGTAGAGGCCCTACGAGAGCTTCCCGCAATGTCTGTAGAAAAGCATGGTTTTAGCTTTACCCTGCACCAAAAATGCATCAATCCCATGCTGGTTTATAGTACAACTTGTTCAGTATCAAACGCCTCACAGGCGTCACCCTGTGACGCCTGTGAATACTTACTAGATGAATTTGTTAAGTCAACTCAATGACTTTTCATAAATGAATTTCATAAATGAATTTTCATGCAGTATTTAATGCTTTTTTGCGACTTTAGAAGCACTCAAAGTAATTGAAACTTTATGAATAGTTAAATAAGATGGATGGCGGTCGGCGTTGCGCCGAAGCTGGCTGCCAACGAGGCATCGTTCGCGGCGGACCTGTCCAGGACAGATGCGTGAAACATGGCGGAGGACGGCGCTGTGCCGAGGCCGGTTGCCAGAAGAGTGCAGTGGGTGCTACTGATCGCTGTGTCGAGCATGGCGGCGGTCGGCGTTGCAGTGCCGCTGGCTGTCGGCGATCAGCCAGCGGCCAGTCAGATAGATGCGTGAGGCATGGTGGTGGGCGGCGCTGCACTGAGGCCGGCTGCCAGAAGAGTGGTGTGGGTCTAGTCAGCCGGTGTATTGAGCACGGGGGCGGTAAGCGATGCACCACACCAGGCTGTCGAAAGGGCGCAGTCCATCCATCAGAAACATGCATAGAGCATGGTGGTGGTAGACGGTGTGTATTTCAGGGTTGCTCAAAGGCCGCACAGCCTCCATCTAACTCATGCATAGAGCATGGCGGGGGTAAACGCTGCGCAGAGCCTGGGTGTTTAAAAGGCGCCCGACACCCATCAAATCAGTGCATCGAGCACGGTGGCGGAAAGCGATGCGATATGGCCGGCTGCACTAAAGGAGCACAAGGTGCATCTAATAAATGCAAAGAGCATGGTGGTGGGGCCCGATGCCCCAATTGTATCAACTGGGTAGATTCACGAAGCGGGACGGCGAAGTATGATGGCTGGTGCGCCACCTGTTTCAAGCGGCAGCATCCAGATGACCCGCGCTCAAAGGTAATCCGGGGACGCGCCAAAGAGCTAGCCGTGCGGAATGCCATCGCTAGCAGGTTTGAGGACTTCATTCACGACCGCCCGCTCTACACGAGCCACTGCGACTGCACACACCGGCGGCGTGTGGACCACCGCCGGCTAGTGGGTAACACCCTGCTGGCCGTGGAGACCGACGAGAATGCTCACCAAAACTATAATCAGGCCGATGAAGAGTTGCGCTACAATGATCTGTATATGGTCCATAGCGGGAAGTGGATCTACATAAGATTCAACCCAGACCGGACACGCACAAACAAAGCGCCGCTAGCAGAGCGGCTTTCACGGCTGCTGGAGGAGATTGAGCACCAGATTGGAAGGATCGAACGTGAAGAAAACTTGGAGTTGGTAGAAATAATTAAACTGTACTACTAGTGTAAATTGAAATATTGTTATTCATACTATCCATGGACGCGCTAACAGTTCGTAAACGGGCTCAGGATACCTTTGCTCAATGGGGGTCCTTGCCAGAAAATGTGCGAATGTGTCCAACCTATCTAGAAAGGCTATCATTGGAATTATATCATCTTACCCAGTCGATGGTAAAAGAGTATCCACCCGTAGCACCAGTAAACTTGTGGCAGCGAGCCGTCGAAGATGCGCTTGAACATAGGCCTTCAGAAAGTCTGCGGGCATTGCTAAAATCGATCGAAGGTAAAAACTCCACCGATGCTAAGTTCATAGTTCACCAGGCCACGGAATATGATCAAGAGCTCGTGAAAATCTCCTATGGAACCGTTCTGGATCGAAGGCTTCTGGAGTTACATATTTCGGCATGCCAGCATGATTTAAAAGAGGCTGCAGAGCGACATCAACTCCTACAGGCTGAGCTACAAAGCGAGTTGGCCCAGATCCAATCGTAATTGAATTTTTTGATATATTATCATAATGTCGCGCCGTGTGCGAATTGTCCCAGAACCCTGGCTTGCCATGCCAGCAATCGAGCCATCTGCCAGACTTAACGACTTCTTAGACTTGACCACTGAACATTGCCGGGATGTGTTAGAATCACTTGGCGAGGATATACTACCGGTGGGCGCCCTCGGCCCAGTCGTCTCAGAAATACCGACTTTGGTACGTTGCAATGATCCGCGACTCCCCAATTACCCGGACGCTGACACCATGCGACAGAGAATAGCACTACCAAACGCTGCGACTTTCCTGCAGGCACACCGAGGGGTGCTTGTACTAGGCGCCCCTCACGTACATCCGATTCTCTGGAATGATGCTAGTTTGGCAACTCTGAAAAGTGCTCTGAGTAACCCACATCTGACGGCTCTGGACTTATCATCGCAGACAACTAAGCCATTGTGCACTGCAGTAGATGCGCTGCCTAAGAATATGCACATGGAATTAAGTAACAACTATATTAGTACTGATGGTATTACTAAGCTTGCAAAGTTATTTGAAACTCAGGCGGCTCGGCCCAATGCGGGTCTCACTATCACGCGGCTCGGTCTTGGCCATAACAATTTGCGTATTATGGATGCCAGAACCTTATCAAAAATCATTCGGTGCGGGCTCGAAACGTTAGATGTATCATCCAATTATTTGTGCAACGTGGGCCTCAACATATTGAGTGGGGCGATCCGTACCGCGGCTCTGCGGCACCTCAACCACAGGAGTATGGACAATTTCGCCACCACACTGAAGCAGTGCACTGCTTGAAACACTGCAGCTCGATCATAACCAGATCGGTTCAAAAGGAGCAGTCGCACTGGCCAGCGTACTATGGCGACCCGAAGCGGTTATGCCAAGTCTCAAGTGCAAAACTGTAGTACACATCTATTACAAAAATGCTAGAACATAATTCATCTGTTAGCGCACTCAAACTATCCCAAAATCACATTGGATTTACCGGCCTTATCGAACTGATACCCGGCCTCTTGAATACAAGCCTCACTATATTAGACTTGTCATCAAACATTATCCAAGATGGCATAGTCGCCTTGGAGCACGCCCTCTCCCAAAACAAGACGCTCACCACATTGGATCTGCATAACAACCTAATAGGCAACGCAGGAGCCAAGTCGCTCGCACAAGTCATCTTGAACAACACTGGACTCAAAAAACTCGTGTTATCCAATAACCGATTCGGCAATGCCGGTATCGAATCTATCGGACATCTACTTCAGTGGAATGAGACCCTCCGAATCGTTGACGTGGGCTACGATGACACTGGACTCGCTTTCTTGAGGCCCGGTATATCAAAGCTCGAAATGCTAGGAGTGTATTATAGCAAACAGTTCGGCCCTGAAGCAAGGGCTGAACTAATTGCGCGCTTCCCTGCAGGTGTTGTTCGGTAAACTCTGCGTAATAAGTCTAAACTTTTTTGTGAGCCTTGTGCAGCAGTAACTGTTCACTTATTTTATTACATAAAAATACCATCAGCACTATGATGGTTAAAAGTCAATAACACACATCAAATCGCTTCAACACATACGCTTGAGCCATACTTGCCAAATTGCTTGTTTGATATCTTCTAAATCACACTCAACTCGTTTGAGCTCAAATCTTGCCAGCAAACAATCATGATTGTTTGCCAGCAAACAATCATGATTGTTTGCCAATGAAAGTGCAGCAAGTTGATTTGCAGCTAGTGCTAAAGAACTCTTAATATACATGTGGCCCGTAATGGTAACAGTCGCCCAGCCCGATCCATAAATGTTAGTAACATTAGGCTCAGATTCATTTGCAACCAGGAATCTAATAAATAAGTCAACGATCGACATTTCTTTTTGTTCTAGACTAAGGCCGGGTCCTGGCGTAACCGCACAGTTTCTTACCAATGACCGATTGAATGGATAAGAGTCATTCTTGAAAGTATCTTGTGGCATGTAAGGACCCAAGCCATAACGTATTGATGTCATTATGGGCTTCTTGTACTCCACTTCTTAAGATTCAAATATGTGGAAAGTTAGACGATTTTCTTTTTAAGATGATCTAGATCAGCATCAGCATATGCTTCAGACCTAGCTCTCTTAGCCATGACTTTGGAACAGTTACTAACAAAATGCCCCACTGCCCCACACCGTAAACACTGGTTGAGCGCGCCTCGTATCTCTTGCTCAATACCGGCGCGCTGCATTGCACTCAAAACAGTCGTCACATAAACGCCACCACGAACATTATCAATGCCATGCTTCGACATGAGCTCTTTGGTCAGCATATCTTCAGCAAATGGCGATACTTTTTGGTAGACCTTCTCAACAGCAACAAAAGAATAAAGTTTCGTCCACCCAGAGCCAAGGCCTTGCTGATGTTGTTTAAGTCGCTCAGCAATATTATTAGTCTTTCCCACATAATAACGACCCCCCATTAACCGCAATACATAAACAGTGGTCATCTTTAAGTTCTTCACTTGGATTTAAATACTATTATATTATAATCTAAAGCTTCAAGACCAGTAATAAGAATTAAATGGGCACCTGCTTAAGCACAGTACCAGAGGTAGTATCAGATGTCAATAATGTCTCCAAAGAAATTGAGCTCGTCAATGGCCAGCTGCCCTCCTGGGCCAACACAATTTCCTTTGTCCCGCCAATCACTTCTGGATACGTAATCAAAGTCTACGATGGAGATACCATTGCGATAGCGGCGCGTTTGCCCTATAAAGATTCGCCCATGTATCGATTCTCTGTGCGTCTTGCCCGCATCGATTCACCAGAATTACGGACAAAGGACGCGTCCGAACACGATGCGGCGGTACTTGCACGCGATGCGCTCGCCGGGCTCATTCTGGGACGCACTATAGCGTTGACCAATACTGGAACAGAAAAATACGGGCGTTTACTTGCTGAGGTATGGTGTGATCTGGACAACAATGTCAAGATGAATATAAATGACTGGATGCTACAAAATCACTATGCAGTGGAATATGATGGCGGGAAGAAGGAGGCCTTCCAGGGTTAAGATAAAATAAGGAAGTAAAATGTTATTATACAATGCTTCCATCTATGCATTCTTATGTTATGGGTTCCTAATCAATAGTTTATAGATTTGGTATCTAAAGTGTTATTAGAGATAACTCTAATATACAACATAAAATACAAATGAACGAAGTTGTATTCAATGAGGACTGGTATTCTACGCTGCAATGTAGTAATCTCACGACTCTATTCGATAAAACTAGACCGTTAGTGGGCGATATTATTGAAATCGGTTGCTGGGAGGGGAAGAGCACGTCACACTTGGCTAATGCGTGTGCCCCTGAGACCTTAATATGTAACGACACCTGGCAAGGAAATGTGGCAGAGAGTGCAATTACCGGAATCACTCATGTTACGGAACTTTTTCTAAAGGAGAGGGATGTGTATACGCAGTTTATCAAGAACATGAATGTACTGACTAAACAAAATTACAGTATCGTTAAGAAGGACTGCATCGCATGGCTCCGTGAGCGCAAGGATCCGATTAAATTCATACACATCGACGCCTCCCATGAATACGAGAGCGTGCATGAAACGATCCGTTTAGCTCTCCCTTTCATGGTACCAGGCGGATGCATGTGTGGTGATGACTACATAAATGCAGGCAAGGACCAACTTATTCTCCATGGCGGAGTTGAACGGGCAGTAGCCGAGTTACTTCCCGGCCACAAAAATGAAGGCAACCTCTGGTATTGGTTTAAACAATAAAACCCGACCCCAGAGTGAGTTGTATCGACCACAAATGTAATCTACCATATCTATTTTTATGTCATATTATACAGACCACTTATTAAAAATTAAACATTCTAAACTAAGCAATTCGTTTTAATACAGTAAGACCATTGTTATTAGTATCAGCTCTGTCAATCACCCACTCAGGATGCTCCCCAAGAAATTCCATGATCGCCAGTTGGAGGCCAGTAGACACTTCACTAATACTGTAACCAGACTGGGCAGCTGCGCCGGCCACAGCCCCCATCCCATAACAGCGGATGGTCTCGCCGACAAGAGCATCAACAGTCGTGTCGTGCATTGCAATAAACTTGCGCACCTGTCCGTGATGTGCGGCCAACTCTCGTTTCAGATGACCATACACGTGCCAGGTGTCAATGAAGAGCATATCAGTACCAGTTGGCAGAGAAGCTTTCACGCTGTCAACCTGCTGAAACTCAAGAGTAATGCCTACAGATATAGCCGCAGCTTTCGCACTGCACATATCTACAGGGACAATATCAATACAATCCAAACGCTTGGGGCCAGGCGCTGTGCTCGCATGGAGCCCTGAGAGCAGAGCCCAAGTGGAAACAACTCCTCGCACTCCAAATTCAGCCGCCGTCTGACATTGTGCAGCATAGAATTTTAATGTAGGCAGGTGTTCATTGATATCTGAATGCGTGGCACATTGCTGAGCATAGCAGGATTCGATACGCACCGCCATGAGGTAGTATAAAAAACATGGTGGTGTCTATATAGAGCAAATGTAATAAAAGCACTTATTGTTTTTTAAGCACTACCGCATACATCAATTCCACTGGTCTCACGAGCTTGCAATAAAGGGCCGGGCATCTAACATCGACCATACCTCATATGAGTACAGCCCAAATCTGTGATTGCCCTATCTTGGATATTGGAACCAAGGTAAAATTTACTACCGAGAGTATCTACATACAGATGTGTTATTTACCACATGCAGTAATAAATATATCAATATCAGGGGCGCACAGCAATTCTACATGTGCAGCAATTTTTTCAACAGGCCAGTCCCACCAGCGAATCGCCAATAGGCTCTCAACTTGGTCTGGCCGGAAGCGCTGCCGGATTGAGCACGCTGGGTTACCGCCAACAATTGTGTACGCCGCCACGTCTTTGACGACGTGACTGTTTGCAGCAACTACAGCCCCATCGCCTATCTTAATCCCCGACATTATTGTCGCACCCGCACCAATCCAGACATCATTCCCAATAACAACATCACCTTTTGTTGCTGGATGCCCCTCAATATTGCAAGGGAATTGTGCTTGGTTAATATGACCAAATGGATATGTCGTAACCCAGTCAATTCGATGATTTCCGCCAAGCATCACAGTTACGTTTGCCGCTATTGAACAAAATTTTCCAATAATAAGTTTTCCATGCCCCTTCTGCGAGCCCCAGTACGGGGCTCTAATATTTTCTTGACCATATGTAAACGCACCAATATCGACTTGCGACATTATTAGATCAACAGACTATGTCCAATAATGACGCACCCGGTATCATTTTCGATACCGAGTCACAAGTTTGTTTGCGCCATTCCAACAAAAAGTAAGCTTCTTTCTAGTCTCATACCCGGTGACTTAAATACCTACATATATAGTACTGAGACTGAGTACTATGCAGAGTACCAAAGGTCGGCATTTGCTCTGACTAAAATTAAGGGTGGCTGGGACTGCTTGAGGCACTATGAAATCGTAGCTAATGGCGCGATCCCATACTTTGTAAACTTTGAGGCATTGCCTCCAAAGACAATGGCTAACTGGCCACGGGAGTTGCAAAGTGCAGCCAATAAACTGTATGAGCGACTTCACATAAAATATCCATCAAATATATTTGCTGAACTTAGTACTGAAGAACAGGCTGAGTGCACTACACTAGCTAAAGAATTTCTGGAGTATGGTCGCTTGCATCTTAACTCCAAGACGGCTGCCAGATGTGTACTAGAACAATCTGGCCACGCTAGTGCTAAAAAGATATTATACTTATCAGGAATTTCATTACCTGAATACTTACATAGCTTAACTCTACTAGGATTTAAAGAGTTACTTGGTAACGCCACTCACGACTTTCCAAAGGCCGCATACTTATACACAGACGACCAAACGCCATTACACACGTATTATGGTAAAGGAATGACCTATGGACATATATTGAATCCAGAACTCCATGATACAACACTCGACACGACGCTCTTACAGGATATCCAAGATCACTATTATGATGTTGTGATTTATGGCTGTTTACATTGGGGCGTACCATTTCTAGAGCAAATTCGCAATTCATACATGGATAGTGAGATCATATTTATGTGCGGCGATGATCTCGGCACATGCGCAATGAGTCCTGGAGGTGTCAGACATCCAAACTTTGGTCACATGTTCATGCGAGAGATTATTTAAAATCCTATATGATTAAACTAAAACATGTTGAGATGATGAATGATAATTACACCCTTAAAAAAGTATTTGCTACTCCAAATTGTCGGTTTCTGCTCGTATGAGTACACAAAAGTGCCGACCGCCTTCACTTTTGTGTACGCATTTTAGAGTTACCAAATGTCTACA